>Ga0209958_1002364_pt1 | contig 10779 bp, 11 predicted proteins | sample ThiBio_inoc_plan_FD_183942 | JGI IMG/M metagenome (GOLD analysis project Ga0209958, IMG submission 183942) | Wastewater bioreactor microbial communities from Cape Town, South Africa - Thiocy_inoc_plan (SPAdes) | ecosystem: Engineered > Bioremediation > Thiocyanate > Unclassified | place: South... | reverse complement strand
TCACCCCCATCACCACGTCGGAGATGCGATACACGGCGATCAGCGCCAGCATCAGCAGCGCCTGCCACTTGTAGCGCTGGATAAAGTCGACGAAGGGCGACAGCACCGCGCTGTACAGCCATGCCGTTGCGGTCAGCGGCCAGCCGCGCAATCCGGCGGCGGCGAACTTCGCGCGCGCATGCGCCTCGCGCGCGCTGGTTTCGCTGGAAACCTTCTGTTCCGGCTCGCGGATGATCAGCGTGGTCAATATTCCGACCGCCATCAGCGCGGCCATCGCCGTGTACGCCACCTGCCATGGGCGGAAGTCGTAGGTCGCCTCGGACGGATCGACGCTCGCCGCGATCCACAGCACCCCCGCGCCGGCGGTGATCATCGCGATGCGGTAGCCGGCCTGATAGGTCGCCGCCATCGCCCCCTGCTTCTCGGTTTCCACCGCTTCGATGCGGTAGGCGTCGAGCGCGATGTCCTGCGTCGCCGAGGCGAAGGCGACCGCCAGCGCGAAGAACACCGTGTGCGCCAGGTTCACGACCGGATCGGTGTTGGCCATCCCCAACAGTGCCAGCGCGATGCAGATTTGCGAGAGCAGCAGCCAGGCGCGCCGGCGGCCCAGCAGGCGAGTCAGCAGCGGCAGCGGCAGGCGGTCGACCAGCGGCGACCACAGGAACTTGAAGCCATACGCCAGCCCGACCCACGACAGATGGCCAATCGTCGCGCGCGCGATGCCGGCTTCCGAGAGCCAGAACGACAGCGTGCCGAGCACCAGCAACAGCGGCAGCCCGGCCGAAAAACCGAGAAAGAGCATACCGACGACGCGGGGGTGGGCGTAGACCTTGAGGGCGTTGAGCCAGGGGTGGGACATGGGTGAGTGGTGAGTGGTGAGTGGTGAGTGGTGAGTGGTGAGTGGTGAGTGGTGAGCGGTGAGTGGTGAGCGGTGAGCGGTGAGCGGTGAGCGGTCAGATACTTTGGGCGACGTGCTCGCGCAGCCAGGCGGTCAGCATGGCGTCGTCCCATTCGCTGGCGGCGACGGCGAGCATGGCGAGCACGCACTCCGCGTCGGTTGCGTTCAGTTCAAGGCCGTTCAGCGCCAAAAACAGTTCCATGGCGATAAAAGCCGTGCGCTTGTTGCCGTCGACAAAAGGGTGGTTCTTGGCCGGGCCGACGCAGTAAGACGCCGCCAGCTCGCATCCATCCGGCTTGCCATACGCGGCCAGATTGAGCGGGTGCGCCAGCGCGGAATCGAACAGGCCTTCGTCGCGAAATCCCGCCGCGCCGCCGTGTTCGGCGAGTTGCTCGTCGTGCGCCGCGATCAGCACCGCACGGTCGAGCCACACCCAGCCGCTCGCCGGATGCACGTCTATTTGGCCAGCTCGTGCAACACCGCGCGGCGCTTCTTCATGATGGCGCGCGCTGCGTCAATTTGTTCCTCGAAGGCAGGATCGTAGGCGCGCAGCGCCACGCCGTCCGGCGTCTCGGTCACAAACACCGTGTCGCCTTTTTCCAGCTTCAGGCGCGCCAGCACCTCCTTGGGCAGGATGAGGCCGACCGAATTGCCGATCTGGGTGAGTTTCAGGGCGTGCATCGCAGACTCCTGTCGGTTATAACGGTTGTTATATTAGGCTGCCAGGCACGCCTCTGCAAGGGATTTGGAGAGGGTATGGCGCAGTGCTGGCATGGTGCTATCAAACGCGATCCGGAGCACGACATGAGCGCAGACGCCAAAGCCCAGGGCCAGACACAATTCAATGTCCGCCTGCCCGCCGATCTGAAGACCCGCCTCGAAACCTACGCGCAGCTCGTCGGGCGTTCGCAGGCCATGGTCGCCAGCGAAGCGCTGGCCGATTACCTGGACTGGCGCATCCCGCAGATCGAGGCGCTCAAGCAGGCCATTGCCGCCGCCGACCGTGGCGAATTCGCCAGCGCCGACGAAGTTGCTGCGTTCTTCAAAGCGTATGAAACTTGAATGGACGCGCGCCGCGCTCGCCGACCTGCGGCAGATTCTGGATTTCATTGCGCAGGATAACCCGCACGCCGCGCGCACCCTGGCGGCGGGGTTTCGGCAAACCGCCGAACACCTCACCCAGCACCCCTTCATCGGTCGGCGCGGCGACCTCGAAGGCACCCGCGAACTGATGCTGCACCGCAACGACCTGCTGACGTATCGCGTGAGCAGCGAAGCCGTAGAGATTCTGCAAATCTGGCACGTCGCGCAAAAGCGCTTTCATTGAATTCTGGCCGATCCGGGCAATCGGCACCTCAATCCTCCTCCTCGCCGGGCGCACCTGAGGGTGTGCCAAGAAATCGGCCGAGCAACCCAACACCGGCAGCAAGGACCATCACCGTCAGCCACCAAGGTGCTGTCAGCCAGACCACGGCGACAGTCACCAGCAAAATCGTCATGGCGAAAAACATTTCAATCATGCCTTCCTCCCGGCGGTAATGACGGCCTTGATGATTTTCTGTGTGACGCCGGTGACGCCGGCAGCAGCGAGGTCAGCGCTTGATAGTGCTCGAACAGGAAGGCGGCCCGCTCGGCGTCGGACTTGAAGCCGGATTTGCCGTAGGCGCGGTCCACCGCCGCGTCGAGCTTCTGGTGCGCGCGCAGCAAGGCGGGCGGCATGGTCAGCGGGTCGTAGAGGTCGGCGAGGGTGGCGTTGGGAAACGCGGCGCGGGCGTCGAGCACGGCTTGCGCGGCGGTTTCGATGGCGGCACGCGTTTTTTCCCCTCGCCCGCTTGCGGGAGAGGGTGGCGCGTCAGCGCCGGGAGAGGGCAGGTCCGGCCAGGGAAAGTTGTTGTACACGATGCCGGCGGAGTAGCGGTAACGGCTTTCCAAGCGGCCGCACACCGCGCGCACCCAGGCCATGTGCGTCGTCGAGGTCAGGATAGCGAAGTGGTAGAGGCTGGCGTTCGGAACGATAAAAACCAAATCGCTGCACAGGGTGTCTGGGTGCATGAAGCCGATGGGAATGTAGTGTCGGCGTTCGGACGACACCTTGGGAATCAGCAGATAGGTCGATGCGGGCATATTCTCGACATGGAAGCGTGTCGGCGTGTCGGCAAGCTTCCGGGTCGGGGCCGACTTGCTCGCCAGCCGGAACTGCCGCACCGCCTCGACGCGTTTCATCGCCGCGGGCATCTGGCGCAGTTCGTTGGGCGGACAGTCGCCCAGCCACAGGCACCAGCGCTGATAGCCATTGATGAATTCGTCGGCGCCGAGCCAGCGGCGGAACCACCTTGCCGCCTGCGGCTCGCGGTGCAGGAGTTCGGCTTTTTCTTCGTCAGTAAAAAGATAATGGCCGCCGTCGATGGGCTTGTTGCCGATGCCGATTGCCGGCACTGGGCAGATCGGCGTGCGCCGGTTCTCCAGCACCACGTCCGGCGCATCGACCAGATACGGATTGATGTTCACCGCGTGCAGCGCGTGCGGTTCGCCCTTGATGTCTTCGTATTCGTAGAGCGTTTTCTCGGCCACGTCGCCGAACCCGAAGCCGACGATGACGCAGTGCACCGCCGCCTTGCCGCGCGCCTCGTTGCTCCACGAAAAGGTGCGGTGGGCGAAGTGGATCTTGACACCCTGCGCAAGCAGCCAGCCCCACAGCACGCCGACCTGCTCGCCCTGGGTGATGGAGTTGGTCGAGACGAAGGCAGCACGCATGCGGCTCCCCTCTCCCGCAGGCGGGATAAGCGGCGACTTGCCCGCTTGCGGGCTTAGTCGATCGCTTAGTGTCGTCATCAGAGGGGTTGGGGGTGAGGGCGATGGCAGGGGCAAGGAGATCATTTCCGGCAAGGCTTGCCAAATCGCCTGCAGGACGTTTTCGGTTTCCTGGAGCACCTGGTTGTTCCAGAAACGCAGCACGGTGATGCCCTGTGCCGCAAGCCAGGCATCGCGTTGTGCGTCACGTTCGCACCCGTTGTGCTGTCCGCCGTCCAGTTCAATGGCCAGCCGGTGTTCCGCGCAGTAGAAATCCAGGATGTATGGCCCCATGGGATGCTGCCGCCGGAATTTGGCATCCTTCAACGCGCGGTTTCGCAACATCCGCCATATCAGGGTTTCTGCATCGGTCTGGGTTTGCCGAAGCTGCCTGGCGAAGCCGAGTTTGGCGGCGGGCAGGGGGGCGCAGGGGCGCCGGGTCATGGCGCCGGCTCCCTCACCCCCGGCCCCTCTCCCGCTTGCGCCCGCGGCGTGGCCGCGGCCCTCACCCCCGGCCCCTCTCCCGCTTGCGGGAGAGGGGAGAGGGTGCATGTAACGCGCTGCTTTCACATACCAGGCGGCGACGAAGTCGAGCAGGCCGGCGTTATTGATGCCGTCGAACACGGCACGGGCGTCGGCGCGCTGGGCGTCGTCCATGAACTTGGCGCCGACGAAGGGCGGGTTGCCCATCACGTAGCTTGCCCGCTCGGCCGGCAGCACGGCGTTCCAGTCGAGCGTGAGCGCGTTGCCGTGGACGATCCTCGGGCTGGTCTTCAGCGGGATGCGGGCGAAGTACATGCCGAATTCCTCGCCGACCCGGAGGTTCATCTGGTGGTCGACCAGCCACAGCGCGACCTGCGCGATCTGGGCGGGGAATTCCTCGATCTCGATGCCGTAAAACTGGTCGACGTCGAGCTGGATGGCCTGGTGGATGTCGAGGAAACGCGAGCCGGCGCCGGCGTGCGAGGCGCGCAGGATTTCCAGTTCGAGCAGGCGCAGTTCGCGGTAGGCGATGACGAGGAAGTTGCCGCAGCCGCAGGCGGGGTCGAAGAAGGTGAGGCTGCGCAGTTTTTTATGAAACTCGAACAGGCGGTTCCTGTTTCGCTTCACCTTGTCGAACTCGGCCCACAGCGCGTCGAGGAAGAGCGGCTTGATGAGCTTCTCGATATTTTCCTCGCTGGTGTAGTGCGCGCCGAGGTTGCGCCGCGCGGTCTTGTCCATGATCGACTGGAACAGCGCGCCGAAGATGGCCGGCGAGATCGCGGCCCAGTCGAGCGCGCAGGCGTCGAGCAGGGCCTCGCGCATGGTCGAGTCGAAACCGGCGATGGGGATGGCTTCCTCGAACAGGCGGCCGTTGACGTAGGGGAAGGCGGCGAGCTGTTCGTCGAGCGCCTTGCCGCGTCGGACGTCCGGCGTGTCGAGCACCTGGAACAGCTGGGCGAGCAGCGGGCCGAGATCGGAGCCGTCCTCGCGCGTGCGTTCCTCGATCCAGGTGCGCAAGGCCTGGCTGGGCTGGAAGATACCGGTGTCGTCGGCGAACAGGCAGAACAGGAGGCGCACCAGCAGCACTTCGAGCGCGTGGCCGTCGTAGCCGGAAGCCTTCAACGCATCGTGCAGCCGCCCCATGCGCTCGGCGGCCTGGACGTTGACCGGGTTCTGCGGCTTGATGTCCTGCGTTTCGTAGCCGGCGACGAAGCCGAAGTGGCGGATGTGCTTGTGCAGATCCTTCAGCGCGAATTCGCGGGTGTCGTCGCTTTCCAGATCGTGCAGGCGGAAGCGCGCGAAGTCGCATACAACAATATGACGCGGCAGGTCGCGTTCCTTGATGCCGGGGAAGTAGTCGAGCGCCTGCGCGAAGGCGCGGTCGAGGTCGTGGCCGCGCGATTTCTGTTCGACCAGCAGCACGCCGGGCCAGAACAGATCGACGTAGCCCTGACCGCCGCCGAACTTTTTCACCGCGTGCTCGAAGCTGGCGACGCGCTTGTTGGTGATGCCGAAGATTTCGAAGAAGGCGATCCAGAACGGTTTCGCCTCGCCGGCCTCGTCGGCGGCGTCGGCCCACTCGCGCGAGAAGGCGAGCGCGCGCGATTTGATCTCGTTCCAGGAGAGCGGCATGGCGCTTATTCGCTTGCTCCCTTGTCTTTGGACTGGCCGCCGAGCAAGCCGCCCGCGTCGCGCTGGTCCAGCTCCAGCTTGGGGGTGGCGGTCCGGATGCGTTTTTCCACGTCCTTGATGGGTTCGGCGGCGGGGATGTTCTCGGGGCGTTCGCCGCCAATGCGTTCGATGGCGGCGCGGACTTCCTTGCCGACCTGCTCGTGGGTACGGATGGCTTGCTGTTGATCGCGAATGCCTTCGCGCACCAGCTTGTCGCGGGTCTGGGTCATGCGGAACTGGTTGGCGGCCAGTTCAGTGGCGTTCATGCGGTCCATGAGTTGTTCTTTGGTGGGGACGCCTTTTCGCGCCTTGATTTGCTCATTGCCGAGGCCACCGTACAGGCCCTTGTAACCGGCATCGTGAAAAATGCCGAACATGCGATTCTGCACACCGGCTTGCCGGGCGGCGCCGGAGAGTGCCTTGAATTCTTCGGAGGTCTGTTTGCGCAGTTCCAGCCGTTCCCTATCCGAGGCGAGTTGCTCGGACAGTTCCTGACGCCGGGTCTGGATGGCAAAGTATTTCTGGGCCTGGGCGATTTCCGCTTTGCGCGGGTCGCCGTTCTGGGCGATGAGGTAGCAGGCGAAGCGGGACAGTTGATAGTCCTGCACGATCTGGACGGCACCCTTGCCACCGGTGATCGGTTTGCCGGCGCCGGCAAAGTGATGCTCCGGATTATTTCCTGATTGTTCGCAAGAGCTTATGGCGCGCCTGACCGCGTCTTCAAACCGCCGCCACTGGCTGTAACCCAGCAGTGGCTGAAGGTCGCGCGCACTCCAGTACTCGGCGTTGTGGTCGTTGACCTGCTTGAGGTCTTCGAAGGATTGTCCGCCGATGCTGGGCAGTTCCTTTTTTGCCATGTCCTTCCTCCCTGTTTTCCCGTTGGGTTCTTGTTTTTCTGAACGGGTTATGGGGCGTAATCGTAATCGACAATCAGCGGCGCATGGTCGGAAAAGCGCTGGTCCTTGTAGACGAAAGCGGACTTCGCCTTGGCGGCGATGCCGGGGGTGGCGATCTGATAGTCGATGCGCCAGCCGACGTTCTTCGCCCAGGCCTGGCCGCGGTTGCTCCACCAGGTGTAGGCCTCGCCTTCGTGCCGCGGATAGAGCGTGCGGTAGACGTCGACCCAGCCGAGCTCGTCGAACAGGCGCGTCATCCACGCGCGCTCCTCGGGCAGGAAGCCGGAGTTCTTCTGGTTGGATTTCCAGTTCTTGAGGTCGACTTCGCGGTGGGCGATGTTCCAGTCGCCGCAGACGACGATTTCGCGCCCGGATTTCATCAGCGCTTCGAGGTGGGGGAAGAAGGCGTCCATGAAGCGGAACTTGGCCTCTTGGCGTTCGGGACCGGAGGAGCCGGACGGCTGGTAGAGCGAGATGACGGCCAGCTTGCCGCCGCTTTGATTATCGAAGCCGGCCTCGATGTAGCGGCCCTCGGCGTCGAATTCGGGCACGCCGAGACCTTCGACGATCTGCTGCGGCGTCTGGCGGGTGTAAATGCCTACTCCGCTGTAGCCCTTTTTTTCCGCGTAGTGGAAAGCGCCGGAGAGGCCGTCGCAGCGGATGAATTCGGGCTTCATGTCGGCGGCCTGCGCTTTCAGCTCCTGCACGCAGACGACGTCGGCGCCCTGCGCGGGCAGCCAGTCGAAAAAGCCCTTGCTGGCGGCGGAGCGGATGCCGTTGAGGTTGGCCGATATAATTCTCATCAAGATTGATTCAAGAAATTTAGAAAAATGTCCGATTACAAAGCCGAGTTTGTGGAGTTCGCCATTGATTCAAACGTGCTGTGTTTTGGCGAGTTCAAGACCAAGGCGGGGCGGATGAGCCCCTATTTTTTCAATGCGGGGTTGTTCAACGACGGCGACAAGCTGAAACGGCTGGGCGAATTTTACGCGAAAGCCATCGTCGACTCCGGCATCGCGTTCGACGTGCTGTTCGGCCCGGCGTACAAGGGGATTCCGCTGGCGGCGAGCATTGCGATCGCGCTGGCGGGCATGGGCAGGAACGTGCCGTATGCCTACAACCGCAAGGAAGCCAAGGATCACGGCGAGGGCGGTACGGTGGTCGGCGCGGCGCTCACGGGGCGGGTGCTGATCGTCGACGACGTGATCTCGGCGGGCACCTCGGTGCGCGAGTCGGTGGACCTGATCCGCCATGCGGGCGCCGCGCCGGCCGGGGTGGTGATCGCGCTGGACCGCATGGAGCGTGGCACCGGGGAGAAGTCCGCGGTGCAGGAAGTACGCGAACAATATGACATTCCGGTAGTGGCGGTGGTCACGCTGGACAACCTGGTGGAATTTCTGGAACGTGATGCGAAGCGACAAACCGAATTGCAGGCCGTGGCGGGTTACCGGGAGAAATACGGCGTTTAACGCACTGGCGCTTGCCGTGCTGCTGGCCGCGGGCACCGCGCAGGCGGCGATGTACCGCTGGGTGGACGGCAACGGCCGCGTGCATTACAGTGACACCCTGCCGCCGAGCTACCAGAAAAGCGGCGCTGCCGAGATGAACAAGCAGGGCAGCATCATCAGGCGCACCCAGTCGGAGGCGGAGCGCCGCGCCGAAACCGAGCGCCTGTCCGAGCAAAAACGCCTCCAGCAGGAGCAGCAAAAACAGGCGCAGCTCGACCGCGCGCTGACCTCGACTTACACCACCGAAGCGGAAATCGACCTGGCGCGCGACCGTGCGCTGGAACACCACAAGCTGGCGATCAAGGGCGCTGAAATCCGCGGCAAGGCGGTGGAAGCGAATCTGGCCGATCTGAGGGCGCGCATCGCCAAGATCGAGCAGGCAGGCCGCAAGGTGGGGGCGGGTCTGACGGAGCAGCTGGAGCAGGCCACCCGGGAGCAGCAGGAATTGAAGCGTACCATCCAGAGCAACGAGGAGGCGATGGAGAAGGTGCGCGGGAAATATGCGGCCGACAAGGCGCGCTTCGTCGAGCTGTCGGGCAAGCAGTAAGGAATGGAAGCGGGAAAGCGGCCCGGCCGGACATCCGGCCGGGCCGCTTTTTTCAATTCTGCAGTTTGGCTTTCAGCAGTTCGTTGACCTGCGCCGGGTTGGCGCGGCCCTTGCTGGCTTTCATCACCTGGCCGACCAGCGCGTTGAAGGCCTTGTCCTTGCCGGAACGGAATTCCTCGACCGACTTCGGGTTGGCGGCCAGCACCTCGTCGACGATCTTTTCCAGTTCGCCGGAATCGGACATCTGCCTGAGACCGCGCGCGTCGATGATGGCGTCGACCTCGCCGGCGCCCTCCCACAGCCCTTCGAACACCTGTTTGGCAAGCTTGCCCGAGAGCGTGCCGTCCTGGATGCGCGCGATCAGCGCGCCGAGCCGGGCGGCGGACACCGGGCTCGCTGCGATGTCGAGCTCGGCCTTGTTGAGTGCGGCCGCGAGTTCGCCCATCACCCAGTTGGCGGCGAGCTTGGGCTGTCCTGATTTCTGGGCCGCAGCCTCGAAGTAGGCGGCGAGCGGGCGCGAGCCCGTCAACACGGCGGCGTCGTAGGCCGACACGCCGTAGTCGTGCTGGAAGCGCGCCTGCATCGCGGCGGGCAGTTCGGGCAGCGTCGATCTGACCTGCTCGATCCAGGCGTCGTCGAGCTTGACCGGCAACAGGTCGGGGTCGGGGAAGTAGCGGTAGTCGTGCGCGTCTTCCTTGCTGCGCATCATGCGCGTCTCACCCGAATCCGGATCGAACAGCACCGTCGCCTGCTCGACGCGGCCGCCGTCTTCCAGCGTCTCGATCTGCCAGCGGATTTCGTAATCGATCGCCTGCTGCAGGAAGCGGAAGGAGTTGAGGTTCTTGATTTCGCGGCGGGTGCCGAATTCGGCCTGCCCGACCGGGCGTACCGAGACGTTGGCGTCGACGCGGAAGCTGCCTTCCTGCATGTTGCCGTCGCAGATGCCGATCCAGGTCACCAGGGTGTGCAGCGCGCGCGCGTAGGCCACCGCCTCGGCGCTGGAGCGCATCTCCGGCTCGGAGACGATCTCCAATAGCGGCGTGCCGGCGCGGTTCAGATCGATCCCGCTCATGCCGTGGAAGTCCTCGTGCAGCGATTTGCCGGCGTCTTCTTCCATGTGGGCGCGGGTCAGATGAATGGTTCTTTCTTCGCCATCCACCACGATTTTCAGCGCGCCGCCTTCGACGATGGGCTTCGCCAGCTGGCTGATCTGGTAGCCCTTGGGGAGATCGGGGTAGAAGTAGTTCTTGCGGTCGAACACGTTGACGCGATTGAGCGTCGCGCCGATGGCAAGGCCAAATTTAATGGCGCACTCGACCGCACCGCGGTTCAACACCGGCAGCACGCCGGGCAAGGCGATATCAACCGCGGAGGCCTGCGTGTTGGGCGCGGCACCGAAAGCGGTGCTGCTGCCCGAAAAGATTTTAGATTTCGTGGCGAGCTGGGTGTGGACTTCCAGCCCGATGACGGTTTCCCACTGCATGATTCAAGACCCTTTCACCACCGGGACACAGCGGCACAGAGCAAAACAAAAAAACGCTGTGTCGCTGTGGTCAGCGGTTTTACAAATGAGTTGGCCTACGGCTGTGCCAGTCGGTGGCGCGCTGGTACTGGTGGGCGACGTTGAGCATCTTCGCTTCACTGAAATAATTGCCGACCAGCTGCAGGCCGATCGGCAGCCCCTGGCTGTCGAAGCCGCACGGCAGACTCATGCCTGGCAGGCCGGCGAGGTTGGCGGGAATGGTGTAGAGGTCGTTCAGATACATTTCCACCGGGTCGTCGGATTTCTCTCCAAGCTTGAACGCGGTGCCGGGCGCGGTGGGGCCGAGGATGACGTCGCAGGCCTCGAACGCCGCGCTGAAATCGTCGGCGATCAGACGGCGGATCTTCTGCGCCTGCAGGTAGTAGGCGTCGTAATAGCCGTGACTCAGCACATAGGCGCCGATCAGGATGCGCCGCTTGACCTCGGCGCCGAAGCCCTGCGCG
>Ga0209958_1002363_pt1 | contig 10782 bp, 12 predicted proteins | sample ThiBio_inoc_plan_FD_183942 | JGI IMG/M metagenome (GOLD analysis project Ga0209958, IMG submission 183942) | Wastewater bioreactor microbial communities from Cape Town, South Africa - Thiocy_inoc_plan (SPAdes) | ecosystem: Engineered > Bioremediation > Thiocyanate > Unclassified | place: South... | reverse complement strand
GCCACGCCGCCCGAGTGGCCGGGACAGTGCCAGGAGTACGAGCCATCCGCCGCGTAATGGGTCAGCGCGCGGAAAAACGGCGGCACCAGCGAGTCGAGATAGGCCCGCGCTTCGCGCAGGATATAGCGCGCAAGGAACTCCGGCGTGTCTTCCAGCATGTGGATGAAGCCATTGAGCTCACGCAAAATGTCGTTCGGGATATGGCGCGCAGTGCGGGTTTCGCCGTGCAGGAAAATCGGGATCTCGGCGTTGCGGAAACGCACTTCCTCGACAAACGCGCGCAGTTTTTGCAGCGCCGTCTGCGCATCCTCGGCTGTGCCCGCGAGTTCTTCGTCGTCGATCGACAGCACGAATGCCGAGGCGCGCGCCTGCTGCTGGGCGAACGAAGTCAGATCGCCGTAGTTGGTGACGCCCAGCACCTCCATGCCTTCCTTCTCGATCGCCTCGGCGAGCGCACGGATACCGAGCCCCGAAGCATTTTCGGAACGGAAGTCTTCATCAATGATGACAACGGGAAAACGGAAGCGCATGGCCTGCTCCAGAGGGAAGCCGTTGGAATGGGCGGATTAAAAAACGCGGATTATACGAATCCCCGGCGCCCCGGGGATTAAATTTTCGGCAGGGTCACGCCGACCTGGCCCTGGTATTTGCCGCCACGGTCCTTGTACGAGGTTTCGCACACTTCGTCGGATTCGAGGAACAGCATCTGCGCCACGCCTTCGTTGGCGTAGATGCGCGCGGGCAAGGGGGTGGTGTTGGAAAACTCCAGCGTCACATGGCCTTCCCACTCGGGTTCCAGCGGGGTCACGTTGACGATGATGCCGCAGCGCGCGTAGGTGCTCTTGCCGAGGCAAATGGTCAGCACGCTGCGCGGAATGCGGAAATATTCCACGGTGCGCGCCAGCGCAAAGGAATTCGGCGGGATGATGCAGGAATCGCCCTTGACCTCGACGAAGGAGTTCGGATCGAAGGCCTTGGGGTCGACGATGGTGGTGTTGATGTCGGTGAACAGCTTGAATTCGTCGGCGCATCGCACGTCGTAGCCGTAGCTCGACGTGCCGTACGACACGATGGATCGGCCAGCGGCCTGTTTGATCTGCCCCGGTTCGAACGGTTCGATCATGCCATGCTCAACCGCCATGCGGCGGATCCATCGGTCGGACTTGATGCTCATCAGGTATTGGAAATGACGATGTTGGGGAACTTAGCGGAATGATCCACCGCGGTTTCGCCAATCTTAACAGCAACCCGGCGCGCGATCTGCTTGTAGATTTCGGTCACGCGGCCGTTCGGGTCGGACACCACCGACGGCTTGCCGGAATCGGTATCGGCACGGATGCTGCCGTCGAGCGGCAGCGCACCGAGGAATTCGACGTTGTAGTCCTTGCACATGCGCTCGCCGCCGCCTTCGCCGAAGATACGCTCCTCGTGGCCGCAGTTCGAGCAGATGTGCAGGCTCATGTTCTCGACCACGCCGATGATGGGAATGCCGACCTTCTCGAACATCTTCAGGCCCTTGCGCGCGTCGATCAGCGCGATGTCCTGCGGCGTGGTGACGATCACCGCGCCGGTCACCGGCACGCGCTGCGCCAGCGTCAGCTGGATGTCGCCGGTGCCGGGCGGCAGGTCGACCACCAGGTAGTCGAGGTCGTTCCAGTTGGTGTTGTTGAGCAGCTGTTCCAGCGCCTGGGTGACCATCGGGCCGCGCCACACCATGGGCGTTTCGACGTCGATCAGGAAGCCGATCGACATCGCCTGGATGCCGTGGCCCATCAAGGGATCGAGGTTCTTGCCGTCGGTGGATTCGGGCTTGTCGGTGATGCCGAGCATGGTCGGCTGCGACGGACCGTAGATGTCGGCATCGAGCATGCCGACGCGGGCACCTTCGGCAGACAGCGCCAGCGCCAGGTTGACGGCAGTGGTGGACTTGCCGACGCCGCCCTTGCCGGAGGCCACGGCGATGATGTTCTTGACGTTGGGGATCAGCTTGACGCCACGCTGCACGCTGTGCGAAACGATCTTGAAGCTGACGTTGGCGGTGGCGGCGGTCACGCCAGGAAGGGTCTTGAGCGCGTCTTCGACCTGCTGCTTGATGACGGCCAGCTGACTCTGCGCCGGGTAGCCCAGCAGGATATCGACCGAAACGGCGCCGCCGTCGATCTTGATGTTGCGGGCAGATTTGGTCGAGACGTAATCCTTGTGGGTGTTGGGATCGACCAACTCTTTCAGTGCGGTTTGCACCTGAAGTTCAGAAACGGCCATGTTTGCTCCAGCAGGTTAAGTTAATTAGCAATCGCTCATTTTAACGAATTCTGCTGCTTTGGGTAAAAGGAAACGCTGAAAAGACGCGGGATTCCCTGCCGTTTACAGGGGCTTTGAACCGCCGCCGAAGTGACGCCCACACTTGTTTTTCGGCTCGCACGGCGCTCCCGATGGCTCGGGTTCGCCCGATCGGCATGGCAAGACGGCTATCGGAGTTCGGCGTAATGCGCCACCAGCACGGCCTCGGGCACGCGCAGCCGGATCGCCGCCGCCAGTTCGCTTATCGCTCCCGATCGTGGGCGCAACGATACCCACAGCAGGTTCAGTTTCAGGTTGAGATCGGCAAACACCACATCCTGATGCAGCGCCAGTACGGCCTGAATATCACGCGAAGTGCGTTCGATCTCGGCAAGCGGTCGGCTGCGCAAACGCGGGATCAGCATCATGAAGTCGGTCAACCGCTTGCCGCCGATATCGCGCGTGGGCGCGATCTGCCACAAGGGGGCTCCAGGAGCGGCGCATGAAGCGTTCGTCAGTGTGGTTGAGGCATGGATCCGTATCTTCATCGCGCCTCCACTGCCCCGAATTTCAGGGCTTCAACCGCAGATCCAGCACCATGCCGCGCCGGTCGCACAGGCGGTGCGCACGCTGGCGTAAATAGCGCACGTCCTTGTGCAGATAGCGTTCGAGTTCCTCCAGCGCCAGCCGGTAGACCTCGCGCTTGAAGTCGACCACCGCATCCATCGGCACCCAGTACTCGTTCCAGCGCCAGGCATCGAACTCGGGGTGAGTGCTGGCTCGCAGCGAGACATCGCTGTCGCGTCCGGTCAGCCGCAGCAAAAACCAGATCTGCTTCTGGCCGCGGTAGAGGCCGCGGCTGTCGCGCCGGGTCCAATGGGCAGGCACGTCGTAACGCAGCCACTCGCGCGTGCGTCCCAGAATACGCACATGCTCGGCCTGCAAGCCCACTTCTTCTTCCAGTTCCCGGAACATGGCCTGTTCCGGCGTTTCCCCTGCATTGATGCCGCCCTGGGGAAACTGCCAGGCGTGCTGGTTGACGCGCTTGCCCCAGAAAACCTGGTTGCGCGCGTTGCACAATACAATGCCTACGTTCGGGCGGTACCCTTCTCGGTCGATCATGGCCGCCACCATCAATAAAGTTCGATTACCTGCATTCTTTCACACCCGCCGGAAATTGCAAACCTTCCAGCGCCGGAAACCAGGCGTTAAGCATTGTTTTAATTGGATTTTCCAGCGAGCGCTCCAAGCCGTCTGCAGCCGCCTCGCCTACACGGCGCATGGACAGCACTGCATGCGGCGGTTTCCGGGACGACATTCGACTGCGCTGGCGTCGTTTCGGGGCCAGGCGATGAAAGCGCCTACCCGATGTCGAACCCCGCTGCCCCGCCCGGCCGCATTCAATCGAGCAAGGGCGCGCCGGCCTCCGGCCACTGAAAATCCCGTGCGAAGCCGCGCAAATCGAGCCCCCAGCGTTTCGACAGGTCGGCCAGGCGAGGCTGCGCGTCGAGGAGCCGGGCTGCCGCCCCCGGCTCGGCAAACGCAAACACGATGACGTTGGTTTTGTACTGCACCGAAATCCAGCCGACTTCGCCGTCGAACGCGCGCGAAAGACGCGCGAAATACTCGGGAAACGCCTTGTCGCGTCCCCATAGATTGACCGCCAGCACGCCGCCCGGCTTGAGCGCGCGGCGGCAGGCTGCATAAAACGTCTGGGTCGCCAGCGCCTCCACCTGATTGCCGGCGTCGAAGCCGTCGAGCAGGATGACGTCGGCGCTGCCGGGATGCTGTCGCACATACAGCGCGCCGTCGGCTTCGACCACGGTGAGCGCCGCGTCGTCCGGCGGCAATTCGAAATGCGTGCGGGCGGCGGCGATCACCCGCGGATCGATCTCCACCGCGGTGATGCGCGTCTGCGGCCGCTGCTTGCGGATGAACTTGGCGAGCGAGCCGCCGCCGAGGCCGATCATCAGCACCTCCTGCGGCAGCGGATTGAACATCAGGAAGCCCATCATCGCGCGGGTGTAGGCCAGTTCCAGATCCCACGGCCGACTCACGCGCATCGCGCTCTGGATCGCGCGGCTGCCCAGGTGCAGCGTGCGCAGGCCGCGCTCCTCGGTCACTTCCAGTCCGCCGTCGTCCGCCCGGCGTTTCCCAAATCTCAAGCGCATGGCCGCCCCATCGCAAAAATCGAGCGCGAAAGATTACACGTCCGCACGCTAAAATGCCGCTTTTCGTTTTGATTGCCTCACCATGCGCGCCAGCCAGTTCTTCATTTCCACCACCAAGGAAGCCCCGTCCGAAGCCGAACTCGTCAGCCACAAGCTGATGCTGCGCGCCGGCCTCATCAAGCGCCTGGGATCGGGGCTGTATACCTGGATGCCGCTCGGCCTCAGGGTGCTGCGCCGGGTCGAGGCGGTGGTGCGCGAGGAAATGAACCGCGCCGGCGCGATCGAACTGCTGATGCCGGCGGTGCAGCCCGCCGAACTGTGGCAGGAAACCGGGCGCTGGGCGGTGTTCGGCCCGCAGATGCTGAAGATCAAGGACCGCCACCAGCGCGATTTCTGCTTCGGGCCCACCCACGAGGAAGTCATCACCGACGTCGCGCGCCGCGAGATCAAGAGCTACCGCCAGCTGCCGGTCAACTTCTACCAGATCCAGATGAAGTTCCGCGACGAGATCCGCCCGCGCTTCGGCGTCATGCGCGCGCGCGAATTCCTGATGAAGGACGCCTATTCCTTCCACGCCGGCCGCGACAGCCTCGCTGCCACCTACCAGACGATGTACGACGCCTACACCCGCGTCTTCTCGCGCCTGGGGCTGACCTTCCGCGCGGTGGCCGCCGACACCGGCGCCATCGGCGGCTCGGCCTCGCACGAATTCCATGTGCTGGCCGATTCCGGCGAAGACCTGATCGCGTATTGCCCGGATTCCGACTATGCCGCCAACGTCGAGCTGGCCGAGGCGCTCGCCCCCGCCACGCCGCGCGCCGCGCCGCAGGAAACCCTGCGCGAGGTGGACACGCCGAAGCAGACGACCTGCGAGGACGTTGCCGCCCTGCTCGGCATTCCGCTGGCCCGTACCGTCAAGCTCATCGCGGTCATGGCGGACGAGCGGATGATCGTCGTGCTGCTGCGCGGCGACCACATGCTGAACGAGGTCAAGCTCGGCAAGCTCGAAGGCCTCGCCGATTTCCGCCTGGCGAACGAGGCCGAAATTCGCGCGGCCTTCGATTGCCCGCCCGGCTTTCTGGGGCCGGTCGGGATCGATCGCAACAAGATCAGGGTCGTCGCCGACCGCACGGTCGCGGCGATGAGCGACTTCGTCTGCGGCGCGAACAAGCCGAAATTCCACCTGGCCGGGGTCAATTTCGGCCGCGACCTGCAGGAACCGGATAGCGTGGCCGATATACGCAATGTCGTCACCGGCGATCCCAGCCCCGACGGCAAAGGCAGCCTGCAACTGTGCCGCGGCATCGAGGTCGGCCATGTATTCCAGCTTGGCAGCAAGTATTCGCAGGCGATGGATGCCACCTATCTGGACGAGGCCGGCAAGGCCCAGGCCATGGAAATGGGCTGCTACGGCATCGGCGTGTCGCGCATCGTGGCATCGGCCATCGAGCAGTACCACGACGAGCGCGGCATCGTCTGGCCGAAGTCCATGGCACCGTTCTTGCTGGTGATTGTGGCGATCGGCTACGGCAAGAGCGAGCTGGTTAAAACCGCCGCCGAGTCGTTGTATGCTGAACTGACCGCCGCCGGCTTCGACGTGCTGCTGGACGACCGCGACGAGCGCCCCGGCGTGATGTTCGCCGACGCCGAGCTGATCGGCATTCCGCATCGCGTCACCGTGGGCGAGCGCGGACTCAAGGACGGCATCGTCGAATACCAGCCGCGCCGCGCTGCGGCGGATCAAAGCGGCGAAGCGCAAAAAATCGCGCTGGCCGGCGCCACGGAATTTTTGACGGGATTGCTGGGGCACTGACATGAAAAAAACGACGCACACCGGACTGCTGATTGCTGCCCTGCTTGCCCTGCCCGCGCACGCGGGCGGACAGCGCGAGGAAGCGATGTCGGCCAATGTGCGCTCGTCCCTGCAGCGTGCGCTGGCGGACACCGCCGTCACCCGCACCGCATTTCGCAATGTCGCCGACGAGGCGGCCTGGCTGAAGGACATGTCGCGCCGGCTCGCCAAGCGCATGCCGGACGAGGCCGAGCGGCTGGAATTCCTCACCACCCTGCACTGGGAAGCTTCGCGTGCCGGCGTCGACCCGCAATTGATGCTCGGCCTGATCCAGGTGGAAAGCGGTTTTCGCAAATACGCCGTATCGCCGGTGGGTGCGCGCGGCTATACTCAGGTGATGCCGTTCTGGGTCAAGACCATCGGCAATCCCGACCACAACCTGTTCCAGCTGCGCACCAATCTGCGCTACGGCGCGCTGATCCTGCGCCACTATATTGACATCGAACGCGGCGACCTGTTCCGCGCGCTGGGGCGCTACAACGGCAGCCTGGGCCGCCCGGAATACCCGAATCTGGTGGTGGGCGCCTGGAAACGCCACTGGGATTATCTCCCCGCCACGAAGTCGGCAGACGCATCCATCGGCTCCCGCAGCTGACGCTCTCCCCGGACGCGTAAAGACGCCTGAGTTGCCCGGCGAAATCTCAACGCTCTGTCACGTTTCCATCACCCCGGCCGTTCTTCCTTTCCCCGCCGCAGCTGCTCAAGCACTCTGAAACCCTTGTGTTTCGACAAGGCCGCGCATTCGCCCTGTGCTGGCACAGGCTATGCAGCGCAACGGGCACAGGCCATGACCTGTATCACAATAATGGAGGCGAGCATGGAAATGACGATGCAATTGTCCCGCACGCTCAAGGGGCAGGAGGAAATCTTCAACCTGGGCCATACGTTGCGGCCCCGGCACCGGCAGATTCTGTTCAGCGTGGGGAACGGTATTTCTTTTGGCGAATTGCGCAGCAAGCTGCCCAATTGTGCCGAACTGGAAACCATGGTGAATGAGCTGCTGCAAAACGGCTTCATCCAGCCCTTGCGCAACATGACGGCAGCTCATGCCGCGGCAGCCGTCAGCGCACCGGCGCCAAGCACCGTAAACCTGGCGGAAGTACAAGCCTATGTACTGGAGTTCATGGCTGCGCTGGTGGGAACCAAATCCCCGGCCTACAGGCAGATGAGCGAGGTACAGGATCTTGCCGGATTCAAGACTGTTTTACCCGTGTGCCGCAAGGTGATTGCCGCCGTGGCCTCGCCGCGCCAGGCGGCGGAAATGGAAGCCGGCGTGGCGCAACGCATGGGCGACTGAACGCCGGGCGGCTCGCCCGGCGCAGGTGGCTTATGGGCGCCCGGAGTCCAGGACGACCAGGGGCTTCGGTTGGCAGTCCGCCGCCACCACGGTACCGGGCGCGCCCGGCACCGCGCTGACCACCCCTGCAAACGGTGCTTTGAGCTCCGCGTCGCTCAGGTTCTTTTGCGCAATCGTGCGGCGCGCCTGCGCGACAGACACGGCCGCCTGCGCACGCGCGTGACGCAGCGTCGCCGCGTCGAGCTCGGTGGTCGACGACACGGTGCGGTTGAACAACTCCTCCGCCCGGTCGAGTTCGCGCCGGGCATCCGCTTCGTCGGCCTGCGCGCGCGCATGCTCCGCCGTCGCCTCATCGAAACGCGCCTGCAAAACTGTCTTGTCCAGCCGCAGCAGCACCGCGCCTTTCTTGACGCGCTGGCCGGGCTTGACCAGCACCTCGTCCACCACCCCGGACACACGGGTAGTGAGTTCGACCTTGTCTGCCGCCCATAGCGGGCTGGCTGCCGCCAGCCACCAGCCGGCCAGCGCTCCGGCCACGATGCTCTGCTTCATTTCCGTGCTCCCTCAACAGGCGGCAAACTGCCGCCGGACAATGCCTCCAGCCGCGCCAGCGCCAGCGCCAGGCGGTATTCCACCTGCTTGCGGCGCAGCTGCGCCATTTGCGTTTCGGCCATGCTGGTGCCCAGATTGGTCTTCATTTCGAGTTCGTATTCCGCACGCGAGCGCTCCAGCGCCCAGTCGCGGTATTCGATCTGCTTGCCGGCGGCGGGACGGCCGCTATCGCGCAGCCATTCGATTTCCTGCAGGGTGGCAAGCAGGGTGTCCGCCAGCTCGAGTTTGAGTTTTTCCAGTTCGGCGACGCTGCGTTCCTTCTGCGCCAGTTCGCGCGCCACCCGGGAATCCACGCGCGCGCCCTGATACAGCGGAATGTTGAATACCAGTCCGGCGCTAAGCCCGTCGCGTGTGCTCGATTCGCGGCTATAGCCGCCGCCGACCACCTCGGCGTCGAGCAGCGGATTGCGCTCGGCGCGAACCGCCGCAAGCCGCGCATCCGCCGCCGCCACCTGCGCCTGCAGCGCCAGCACGCGCGGATTCTTCTCCATCACCCAGGGCAGCAGGGATTCGTATTCGGGTAGCGGCCGGGCGTTGTCCGCCAAGGCCGGATCGGCCAGTTCGCTGGGCAGTTTTCCGGGGCGGTTGATCGCGTGCGCGAGTTTCTGCCGCGTGCTGCGCATGCGCTGCTGGTTGGCGTTGCGGCGTTCGCGAAGATCCTGGTATTCGGCTTCCAGCCGCAGCAGGTCGGGCTGGCTGATCTGGCCCACTTCGAAGCGGTCCCGCGCGTTGTCCCACGACACATAGGCCACGGCGACGAATTCGCTGTCGGCGGCGGACTGCATGTCGGCCAGCAGCACATCGAAGTAACGCGCCATGATATCGATGCGGCGCAGGCTCTCGACGTTGAGCAATTCCGCCTGGCGCGCCGCGACATCCCGATCCGCCGCCGCGATGGCCTGGCTGCTGCGGCCGAAATCGAACAGCGGCTTGCGCGCGACGATACGGCCGATGTTGTCCGGCTTCCAGTCGCCGTCCGGGCGCCGCCCGGTTCGCAGGCTGCCGTCGAGAAACAGACTGAAGTCCTGGCGGCTCGCCGCCTGCTCGCGATCTGCGCGCGACAGCGCCAATGCGCTTTCGGCCACCCGGCGGTCGGGGTGAGGCGCCGCCACGCTCGCCAGCGCCTCATCCAGCGTCAGCCGCTCGGCCGACGCGGCGGCGGACAGCGCGCATGCCAGCAGAGCGGCCCATGCCCCCCGCTTCATTTGCCTTGCTTGTATTTGGTGAAGGGCTGGCTGGCGTACGCGCCCTCGGCCACGTATTTCCCGAGCAGCAGGAATTCGGCCGGGTCCTTGGTGGGGCCGGTGTGGCGCGTGATCAGTTTGCCGTCGAGGTCGAAGAACAGCAGTGTCGGCGTCGCACGCACGCGGTGGCTGAAGGCAAAGGCCTTTTCGGTGGTGTGATTGCCCTGGAAATCGGTCATCTCGGTGTCGCCGTTGACGTCCATCGGGTACAGCAGGAATTGCGCCCGGTAGGCATCCTGCACTTCAGCCTGGTTGAGGACGGTGGCTCTCATGCGCTCGCAAAACGGACATTCGTCCATCTCGAAAAACATGAAGATGCCTTTTTTTCCTTGCTGCTTGGCGGCATCGAGTTCGGCCTTGAAGTCGCCGAATTTGGGCTGAAAGAAATGGTTGGTCGGATCGCGCGTTTCCGCCCAGGTCGGCGCAGTGAACAGCAGCAAGAACGCGATAAGCATTTGGCGCATGGTGTCTCCTCGATATTGCGGACTTAGCTTACTTCTTGGAATTGGCCGTTTTGCCGGCGATATAGTTTTCCACTGCGGCGCGGGTGATCGCCCCCACTTGCTGGGCGACCATCTTGCCGTCCGGATTGTACAGATAGGTGGTCGGCAAGCCCCGCACCGGCCCGATCTGGTTCACGATCTGCGCGTTGCCCAGCACGATGGGGTAATTGACCAGCAGGCCGTCGGCAAAATCGGTCACCTGCTTGGCATTGCGGTAATCGAGCGCCACGCCGATGACGACGAGGTTGTTTTTCTTGTTCTCGTGCAGCGCAATCAGATCGGGGATTTCCTCCAGACAGGGCGGGCACCAGGTCGCCCAGTAATTCACCAGCACCCATTTGCCCTTGTAGCCCGACAGCGTATGCACCTTGCCTTCGGTGTCGGTCACCCTGAAATCCGCCGCCTGCGTCCACGACGCCATCAGTGCCAGCACCAACCCGGCCAGCCACATCGGATAAAATCGAGCTCTTTGTAACGTCTGCATTGGTTTTTCCACCATGAATGAATTCCGCATCGAGACAGACTCACTTGGCGAAGTCCGGGTTCCCCAGAATGCCTGGTATGGCGCACAAACCTCACGTGCCGTGGCCAATTTTCCCATTTCGGGTCGTCGGCCGGATAGGGATTTCGTACTAGCGCACGTGCGCATCAAGCTCGCCGCCGCGCATGCCAACTGCCAGCCCGGCTGGCTGCCGGAGCAGAAGCGCGACGCCATCGCCGCCGCCTGCGAGAAAATCCTTGCCGGCGAGCACCTCGATCAATTTGTAGTAGACCGCTTCCAGGCCGGCGCCGGCACCAGCCACAACATGAACAGCAACGAGGT
>Ga0209958_1002359_pt1 | contig 10793 bp, 7 predicted proteins | sample ThiBio_inoc_plan_FD_183942 | JGI IMG/M metagenome (GOLD analysis project Ga0209958, IMG submission 183942) | Wastewater bioreactor microbial communities from Cape Town, South Africa - Thiocy_inoc_plan (SPAdes) | ecosystem: Engineered > Bioremediation > Thiocyanate > Unclassified | place: South... | reverse complement strand
TGAACCTGAAATCTAACTTTTTGGTTCAGATTGTGAAGGAACAATTTTAGATGTACTCATAATTTTATTTCTGCTTTTTGAGAATACGAAAAAACTAATATTTTAAGGGCGCTTCTATTTTTTTGCATTAATTTTTCTCAATTTCGGTTGTTAAAAACCAGGTTGATCAATTTCATACTTTTGCTCAACTCGATACTTCTTACGTTTGAAAAATCCCTCATTACAAGACTTGCTTTTACACTTGGATTATTGATGCCTGATGTTAGGTTCGAAATGAAGAGGATAAAATTCTTTGATTTTTTAATTGAAGGTTTCGAAGACATTTTTTTGTTTCTTTTTGACTTCTTTATCATCTTTAATGAACTCGACAACCATATGTTCTTATTAATCTTGTTTATTTTGTGTAAGATTAACTGTGGTATTGAACCTAATTTTATTTTTTTGTTTATTTCTTTTTGATTGGTAGAAGGTTGAATTATGGCTTGCCCTGTTAGTCGCATGGAGGGATAATATTTTTTCATAAATCGAGGCTTTTCTCTATTATTTTTTTTGGGATAACTAAGGATGATATTCCATAGAGCTTTCTATATTATCGTTGAGCGTTTGTACGGAGTAGAAAGTCGAATATGGCTTCAATTAAGAAACAGGAAAATGATTGTTGATCGAATTTAAAGTAAGCTTTACATACTCATTTTATTAATCCTGATTTCTTTTTCTCTTCATACCATGATGGGTAAGCGATTTGGGTGTAGAATAAGTGGTTAGTGTGCGCTTTTTTAATTATGGCTATAAATTGACCGAGACCATCGAGCTTGAGTATGTTGTCTGTCTGGGTTTATCTTACATTGTTCGGTTTTAATTTTTTATGTTCATGTCCTGTAAAATAATTAATCATTACACTTATTTTATTTTATTCTATCTTTCCATTTTGGACTAACAAACTTATATTTTATAAAGTTAATTGATAAAATTACATTTTTATAATTTGAACCTTTTTAAATTTTTACACAATCCCTCTCTTTACCTTCATAATCACCCACAAAATGATCGGCATCATCGTCGGCATAGTAAGCTCGTTGCTTATATTCTCCTTCTATACTAAAGACTAAAAAGCAGTCAAAGCATACAAATAAAACAAAATCAAATAAGAGAAATAAAGATAATAGTTCAAAAAGAAACAATAAGAATAAATCTAAAAAATCAAAAATGATCCTTAAGTCATCAAAAGAAAATAACAACAACAAAAGTAATTCCAATAAAAATTCATCGATAAATTGGATTAAAAAGATAAATAAGTTATCAAATAGTATCTTCAAAAAAATAAAAAATAAGGAAAATCTGATGAACAAGTTGTTAAATAAGCCAGCAATCAAGCCAGTCTCTTTATGGCCTTCATGTTTATTGTTATCATCACCATAATATTTGCACTTCTTATACTCAACGGAGTATAGCTAGATCAGGTCAAAAATACAGGGCTAAACTTTTTAGGCCAGTTTTTCCCCAAAATCAAAGAGGCCCGCACAACTACTTCAGATGATTTGTGAATTTTTTTTTTTCACTTTCTTTCTTTTCATTTATCTAACTTTGAAACTAAATTTCAATGACTTTCTGAGGAAATCTTTAAGAGAATTTCTTTTATATTTTTACAAAAAAGGGAGATAGATATGAATTTAGGACACATATTTATCAGAATTAGCAGGGTGGCGTAGTGGTATCGCGTTGGGCTCATAACTCAAAGGTCGGAGGATCGAAACCTCTCTCTGCTATATTTTTTTTATTCATCAAACATTTTGACTTTACATTAATGAAAAATTTTTATATTTTTGAGAAATGATAAAATCAATATCAATCTTTAAGTACATAAAATTTCAAGAGATTTACAAATTTTACATCTTTATTGCATCTATTTTGAGTTTATTCTATACTTTAAAAACATTCTTATATTATAAAGAGAGGAATATTTTTTCAAACTATTAAAAAGTCTTTTAAGAAAAATCTTTCTAATTTCACCTATTCTCAAATAGCCTTGTAGTAATAATAAAGGAATTAAAAGTTTTTATCAAATGACTAAAGAATTAAACAGAAATTCTATAAATTAAAGTAAGATATTGAAGAAAGAAAATAAAGTATTTTTTGAAAATAAAGATAAATATTTTAAGAATGATTATTCAAAGAAAAAAATTAAAATAATATTTTAATTGAATATTTATCATCATAAATGGCCGAAAACAAAAAAGTCAGTCAAGTATTCGAACAAAAGAGAACTGCTAAAGGATCTAATTTGTCTCATTTGGAAGTACAAGTTGGTCAAGCCCTTCAAGACACCGTCAACCATTACGATGGAGAAAATAAAAAAGTCGCATCAGCCATTAGAATCAACAGAGTCGTTGAGATCCCATTGGGTAAAGAAAAACCAGCCACTTTGGTTTTCGTAAATTACAGAAGCTCAAGAACTTTGATTACCAACCTTTACAAGAAATTGGTTAACGATCTTGAAAAAAAACTTAAAACCACCGTTTTGGTTATCGCCGCTAGAAACATCGAATCAAGATGGATCAAGGCCAACAGAACCCAACAAAGATCATACTCAAGAACTTTGACCAACGTTTACTAACAATACTTGAACGAACTTTTGTTACCAGGAAGTATCATCTCATCCAGAACCAGAGTTAGACTCGATGGATCTTCAGTCACTAAGATCACTCTTGATAAGGCCGATCAACACTTCCTTGAAGAAAGAGTCCCAGCTATCAAAGCCGCCTACAAGAAATTGGCTTCCAGAGACATCGAAATCGACTTCCAAAAGGAACCTACTTACTATGTCCTCAAAAAAGGAGAAAGAAGATGATTTGATTGTTCATTGTATAGCTTATTTAATTTCCATTCCATTATTTTTATCGATTGATCAAATCATTGAGTTAGCTGAATCTATCTCATAATTTTCTTCTAATTATATAATTTGAGTGTAAAAATATGACTTTAGGATGTTGATAAGAGATATTAATGTTATTAGGTAAAATTGATTGAAGAAAAGGATAAAATAAAAAAAAAAAGAGGAATGGCTAAAATAGTTTTGGTTTAAATAAGATCAATCTCTTTGAGGGAACAACATGACTCTAAGAGTGGAGCCAATAGCTCTTGGTGGGAGGTTGTTAGCAAATCTGGCAAGGACGGCACCGGTATTTCCGTGAGCTCTTGCGATTCTTCCCCAGATAGTCTAGAATAATGAAATTTATTTACTCTGAATCTTTTGTCCTTTTCACCTGAGGCGGTTTTGTAGATATAACACACCCTCTTACCAAAATAGTATGAAGCGGCATTTGAATCATTAACTCCTTCTAATCTAAGAATGCTTTGGTTGGTATTTTGTTGAACTTTAGATCTGTTTTAAATTACATTTCTTACCTTCTGAATCCGAGGAACTTAGCTCTTACCCAAAGTCTAACTTGTCTTCCTGCTGACTTTCTGGTTATTCTCTTTGTCTTTTAAGCGACCATCTCTGTCATGTTTTATGATAAGTGATTAATTTAATATTAATTACAAATTATTATTTTTTTCACTTTATCAATTATTTTTAACTTACCCTTTTTCACATCTACTATCCCTTACTTTTATCACACCCTCACATATATATCCCCACGAAAAATGTCTTAAAATTATTCATCTTTTTTATTTCATACTATTTTACTTTCCTTATTCTTAAATCTATATTCTTAGCTAAAAATTTTCATCCTTCGCTTCCTATTCATAAGACATTATACTCGAAACTTTCCTAAGAAAAGTTATTAAAAAACATGAAAATAAGACGATATAAAAAAACATTTAATCGAATATACTTTCTTATTAGAAGCTCATTTCTCATTTCTTGAGTAATACTTGGAAATGATAAGGTAAAACTCTTCAAAGCTGAATCTTTCGTTCGATTCAGTTTAGTTTTTAATGAAAGCTGAATGCATCAAATCGAGAAGAGCATCGTCATCCATATTTTATCCAACTGTTCTGGAGATTTGTTTCAATTCTTCAAAACCGATGAAGCCTTACTCTTTTTTGTCGTAAAGAGAAAAAATTCTTTTTAGGCCATCTTTTGTGCGATATTAACCGATACGTGAGCAAACACAATCGACAAATTCATCAAAATCAATTGGTTTGTTTCTTTCTCTCAATGCCCAAATAATATTTTCTATGAAAGGGCTTCTTTTGTGAAGATCGATTTCTTAAAATACTTTGTTAATTTCTACTGGATCAATTTTACCGCTACCATCTTAATCAAAAATCAAGAATGTGTCTCTTAAACCTTAATAATCTTAAGGTGAGATTCGGTCTCTCCAAGCAGTAGGAGTTGGTTTTTTAGATTATTTTTTAGCTTTACTTGAAGCTCCAAGTAAGAAATCAGCACTTTTGTTCATATGTTAAGTTTAAAGATATAAAGTTTGAATAAAGTAAATAAAAGTAAATGAAGGGTAAGGAGAAAGAGTTGAATAAAGAAAAAAATATATTTGATTGAATATTTATAATATTTAATAAAAAACATGGCTATCGATTTAATCAGAGGAGGAAGAATCGCCAACAGAGGCATCAGAAAAACCAAGACAACCAACGCATATATTAAAACTTTGATTAAGCTTTACTCTTTCCTTAATAGAAGAACTGAATCAAACTTCAACAAAACCGTTCACAAAAGACTCAATCAATCAGGACTCAACAGATATCCAATCTCCATCTCAAGAATCGCTAGAACCCTTTCTCATGATAATGCCCCAGTCCCAGAAGGACAAACCAAGTTCAACTCAAGAATTCTCGCCGTTGTTGGTACCGTCACTAACGACGTCAGATTTTTGAACGTTCCTGAAGGACTTAGAGTTTGTGCTCTTAAGTTCACCACTGAAGCCAGACAAAGAATCACTGCTGCTAAGGGACAATGCCTTACTTTTGATCAATTGGCTCAAATTGCCCCAACTGGTAAGAACGTCCTCCTCGTTAGAGGTCCAAGAGACAGAGAAGCAAAAAGACATTTCGGTCTTTATCCAGGTCAAAAGGGATCCCACACTGCCCCAAGAGTTAGATCAGAAGGTAGAAAATTCGAAAGAGCCAGAGGCAGAAGATGATCTTTACATATTTAAACACTCTTTTAATTTATTCCATTCTTTTATTTCACTTTTAGAATTTCTTTATTCTTTTTATTGTTGACGATCTTTTTTTATTTGTTCTTAGATGAATTTACGCTTATTATCATTTCTCAAAAGTTATGTTCAAAAACAAAAGAAAAACTGATATAAATTTGTTAAATGAGGAAAGTTAAAAGTTTATGATGAAGAGAAGTATTGTTGAAAGTTTAAATAGATAACAAGGATATCATTTAGTGCCCTTTTTAGCTTTCTTTTGGACTTTCTCGGCAGCCTTGGTTTGAGCTTTTTGTTGAGCAGTCTTGTCTTTGTTGACGACTTTTCTATCTCCTTGCTTTTTAGCAATGGCGGCTTTCTTTCTTTCCTTGATTTCTCTGATGGCTTATTCTGCTAAAGCTTTTTTATCTTCTGGTCTAGCAGTTTTCATTTTTTTGATGGATTCGAGAGTAACACCTTCGATGGCTCTTTCAATCTTAAGGGCTTTTTGTTTTTTTTGTTTTCCTGCATCGGATACTTTAATTTTCTTATGTAATCTTCTCCAGGCAGTAGTCCATCTGAGTCTTTGGGCTTTAAGTTTACTATGATTAGAGGAATAGTGTACCGGATGCTGAAGTTTCTAGTTCTCTTTGAAAGATACAAGAAAGGTCTTCCGTCTTTAGCGACGTATCTGATACCCTTTCCTGGGTAGATTTTCCATTCACTGAAGGTGCAAAGTTCTGTCTTGACAACCATGATATTATATTAAAAATTATGGAAATCTAAATTTAATATTTTTAATTATTATTTTTCGCTTACCCAAAAAAAATTATCATTTCTTATCCTATTCTATTCCAATCATTCATCAAACTTTTTTACTATCTTTTATAAACTTAAAGAATTTTAAGGCTTTTGTTTAGGTTACAAAAATGTTATTAAAAACCCTAAAAAGATGAAAAAGTTAAAAAGTTTGACTTTTGTTTATAATAATAAAAAAAAATGAAGCAATTTCAAAAGAAACAATAATTTGTTCCTAAATATTAACAATCGAAGAAAAATCTTTACGCAGAGCCAAAATTCATGTTACCACCCGATGCGACTAAACTACCAAAACCTTTTACTGATACTTAGACTGTAACCAAGAATGACTAATCTATCATGAATAGTAAAACAAGTATTTGAGAGCAATTTCTATTTGATTTCAATCATTTTTTCTTTAATTTACTGTATTCATTTAGACATCATTCCTGTTTCTAAAAATTTAAACAAAAACAGGTTTATTGATGAGATAATTCGAGAGCTAAAGGAAAGATTTATTTTTTTTAGTTTAAAAACTTGAAGGATTAATTTTTATTAATTTTTTTTTGAGGATATATTAATTTCAAATGCCCCCAAAAACGGTTGCTCAAACACCAAAGAACCAACCAAAGGTTGCTGAGAAAAAACAATGGAGAGCTGAAGATTACGTTACTTTGACCATTCCAATCGAATAAGTAAAGGATATTAAAATGGCTTTCGATATTTTTGATGGCGATGGATCAGGTGTTGTCGATCCTCAATAACTTAAACAAGCCTTCGTTAATTTAGGTTTTGGAGGTCAAAATAAGTTTGTTTATCAAATTTTGGCTGAACTCGATGATGATCAATCAGGTGGTATTGACTTCGCTGAATTCTTAAGATTGGCTACTGCCAAAATTTCTGATAAAGATAGCAGACAAGAAATCGATAAAGTTTTCGCTTCATTTGATGTAAACAGAGCAGTAATTTATTGATTAAAATAAGGGAAAAATTACAGTTCTTGAATTGAAAAAGATTGCTCAAGATTTGGGAGAAGATTTGACTGATTAATAAATTGAAAAAATGTTCGTTAAAGCTGATCTTGATGATGATGGATTTGTCACTGGTGATGATTTCTACAACATTATGACTCACAGAGTTTACTGGGATCAATGATTCATATAATCTGATCAATTTGAACTCATCTCTTTATTTCATCTTCTTTTTTAAACTTTTTTATTCAAAGAAAATTCAAATTTTCAAACTAGAATTTTTAATTCTAATTTTTTCAGTTATCTTTTCTCAAATCGAAATATTTATCAATTTATGTGAAAAAAATTCAAAGAGAGAAAGATAAAAAACAATAAGTCTGAAAGAAACATACAAATTACTGAAAATCAATAAAAATTATTCGAATTCATTTGTCAAAATTAACGATTTTTATAAAGTTTAAAAGTTTGAATAAAAAATGAAAGTTAATAAAAAAGTATTGAGAGTTAAGAAAGAAAAATGAATGGGTAGAAATTAAATAAGTTGTATTCACATAAAATCAACAGTTCATTTTTTTCCTTTAGTGGTGACTGGAGTAGGTTTAGTTTCAACTGGTTTGGTTTCAGCAGCTTGCTTAGAATCTTTTCTTTCTAATTTAGCTTGAGCTGAAGCGGCTTTTCTTTTAGCAACGTGCTCATCAATTAATTTATTGTAAGCAGTTCTAGCTTCAAGAGTTTTTCTCCATCTTCTAACTTTTTCTTCTTTATTGATTCTCTTTCTTCTCAATCTGATGTCGGTGATTAATCTTTGGATCTTTGGAGCTTTTTGTCTTTCTGGGGCAGCTGGGTTCTTCTTTGATTTGAAAGTTCTTCTAGTGACGTTCTTTTTAATCAAAGCGGTGGTGATTGATTGATCCTTTCCTTCTTGTTTTTCAATACCATAGAGCTTTCTGATGTTGTTAGCTCTCTTTGGACCAAGTCTTCTTGGGACGGTGGTGTCGGTCAAGCCGGGAATTTCTTGTTCTCCCTTCTTGCTGACAGTAACTGACAAAGATTTGATATCTGGGCCGACAATACATCCTCTGACTGATTTTCTCTTTCTTTCTCCGGTTCTCTTAGCTCTGTATCCCTTTGATCCTGGAGCGAGGAGGAGTTTAATTCTGGAGTTGGTGAAGATACCTTGTTTCATGGCGAATCCGTCTCCGTCATAACCACCGGTGATTCTGAAGACATAACCTTTGAATTAGTCTCCGAGTGAATCGGCCTCAACTTATTGGCCCATTCTTTTTTCGAAGAATACTCTACATTTGTTATCATCGTCAACGTTGACTGATTTAGTGGTTCCGTTGATTGGATATGAGATTGAGAACTAGAATAAATGAGATAGTTTACTTTCATTGTTGGTCACAAAAAATATATATTTTTTACAATATATTAAATTTAATATTTATTCATTCTTTCGCTCTTATACCAAAAATCTTTCTTATCCATTATCCTTCTTTGTTAAAGGACCTGGCTCTTTTATAGATCTTTATACATTTCTATCAAAGCAACATATGAACAAAATAAAGTTTAAATATTCAATTGATCATTTATACATGGCATCACCCTTACCGCTTCTTAGCTTTCTGATTTACTTAATATCCATCAACACAACTGATTTGGCTCTACCAACAACAATGCATCTTCTGGTCTTGCAAACGTTGCATTACAATCTCAAAGTGATCTTTTTTGTTGTTTTAGCTTTCTTTCTGAAAATAGGCTTAGTTTGACCTCCGTAACCAGATTGTTTTCTGTCGTAACGTCTTCTTCCTTGAGCAGCCTTGCTTTCCTTACCCTTTTTATATTGGGTAACCTTGTGGACTGTGTGCAAGTTACATTTGCGGCAGTAAGTTTTTCTAGTCTTAGGAATGACCACCATTTTTTATGTGATTAGATAAATATTATAAATTAAAAATTAATTCCAAATATTCCTTTTTAACTTTTTTCTCTTTAAGAATCAAATTTATTTCTTCTTTTCATCCAATCAAACTTTTTCATCAAAATTTCATTTTTCTTTTGTATCGCTTGAAATTTTATAAAAAGGCTCACTTTAACAATTAACTTGAATCAATCATATGGTACTTTTTTGATGAAATTAATTTCAAAAATCTTTCTTTCTTATGTAACCTTTTAATTAATTTTTTATCATGAAGTCTGGATCCGTTTATTTTTTCAATTTAAAAAGCTTAAATTATTGAAAGATTCAAAATCAATATGAAAACATTCAATAAAATTTTAACTTTTATGTTTTTTTGAAATTTATGATTTTATCAGCACAAAAAGGAAAGAAACTTAAAAAGGTCTTATTTTAAATGTCTTGTTCTGGAATCATTAAAATTTCACATCAACTAACTTAGTTGATTCTCAATAAAGACATTCTTTCTTTCAAATAATTGGTCTTTATTTTTCAAATTACACTGCAAGTTTATCGCACTTTATTTTGGGATTATTTTTTATGTTATTTTATAACTTAAAATAAAAGCTTCTGATTAACCGCTTCCAGTACTTTCTAATAAGAATAGACTACGATGTCGAATAGCCCTTAATCTCTATTCTATGAAGAAAAACAGCGAAAAAGTTACCAATTAAGTAAATATTTCATAAATTAAATGTTAATTTTTGTTCAAAATAGTTGACTTTAAATACTGGCTTATTCATTTTGTCATAAAATTGGAACTTAAAGAATAAAAAAAGGTGAAAGTAGAAGAAAATAAGAGTATAAACAGAGGATAATGGAATCAAAATCTTCTGACTCTGGAGATTTCAGTTTGGAATTGTTGTTCGGAAATTGGTTGGTTGACTCTTACGTTTTCGTAAGTTCTGACAGAGACGTATCTATTTGGGTTGAATTCAACTGGTCTTTGAGTGAAGACTCTTCCTTGTCTTTTTTGTTCTTCATATCTTCTGAGCTGAGAATATTAAAATATTTTTTACCCATTCTGAAGTTTCTACTTGATTTCCATCAACGACTCTGTTGGTTGGTAAATATTCAGATCTGACAGTGTAAGTGGGAACAAATTCTTGGACGACGTGAGTGTTTGGGTTTGACATTCGATCGATATTGATTGGTTTCTTAAGATATTAACTTAAAATTATATTTTATTCCAGTCCTTATTTTATTTGCATTTATTTTTTTTTATTCATCAATTCAAATCTAGAATATTGTCTTAAACTTTATTTTATAAATCTTTAACTATATATTTAAAAAAAATGGAACTACCAAAATAATATCCTATGGCTGTAGCCACTGCTTTGGCAATCAATATTCAATGTTACTTGGCTGCCTGGGATTCAGGAAGCGCAAGAAGAAAATTGTTCAACAAAGAATTCATGAGAAAATAATTCGGTGATGTTCATAAAAAGCAACTTGGATAAGTAATCGTTCCAGGCGGTTATCCTGATACAGGAAATGGAGTTTATGCTATGAAGCTCTCTTACAAGTAAAGCCATAAATTATTTCAGAGAATGGTATCATTTCAATGTCCTCCAAAGAATTCATCTTAACTTCGTTTAAAATATCAGTTTTGTAACAACTGCCACCCTCGCTGCAGGATTGTATCAACCAAGAACTGCTGCTTATATTGGTCTTTCTTACATGTTTGGAAGGTAAATTTCTTTTTAAAAAAGACTTTTGTATTCTTTCTTTTACAAAAGAGAAGGAGGAGCTCTTAATAAAGGCAGAATGATTGGAGCTTTGGTTTGCTTAGCCAGTGTCTTAGCCAGCAGTGGAGTTTTCTTTTGGAATTTTTACAAAAATACTTGGGGAAAATGATTAGCATTCAAAAAAGTATATTTTCAAGCTAAATTAAATTTAATCTATTATTCGATACATTTTTTAAATTGTATTGTAAATTAGGATAAAAGATTAATTTAATGTTTTAATAAT
>Ga0209958_1002356_pt1 | contig 10802 bp, 10 predicted proteins | sample ThiBio_inoc_plan_FD_183942 | JGI IMG/M metagenome (GOLD analysis project Ga0209958, IMG submission 183942) | Wastewater bioreactor microbial communities from Cape Town, South Africa - Thiocy_inoc_plan (SPAdes) | ecosystem: Engineered > Bioremediation > Thiocyanate > Unclassified | place: South... | reverse complement strand
AGTCGATTTGCGAGCCGGTGCTTTGGCCACGATCAGGAAATCCTCGTCCGGGGAGGGGGAAGGCGGGTGCCTATAAGCGCGTTTTCGCCCGCCGCGCAACTAACGCGGGAATGCGCGTGCCGTTCACCTCGACACCGCCGTCGAACAGGCGCGCCGGCCCGTCGCGGTAGGCGATGCCATTATAGGCGGGAAGCAGGTCGACATATTTGGCCTGGCGCAGCTCGGATACGAGCGCGTCCTTCTGCCGAATGGTTCCGCGCCAGTCCGTCAGTTCGGCCTCCGCCGTGATGCCGGCAAAACGCGCCGCCACGCGCGCGTTGTGCAGCGTCTCGGCGGCGCGGATCAGGGTCTTCGATGGTACGCAGCCGACATTGACGCAGGTGCCGCCGATGGTGCCGCTGCCGATCAACGCGACTTGGGCGCCCTGATCGGCGGCCGTGATCGCGGCGGAAAAGCCGGCCGAGCCGGCGCCAATCACAACGAGGTCGTAGGCGCCGCCATTGCGGCCATTGGCGCGGAGAGGGTGCTCGGCGGCCGCCGCACTCTTGGACGCCACATCGAGACCGGCAAGGCTCGGTCCGAATAGGGCGCGGCCGGCCTGCAGTCCTTCCTCGATCGACAGCCGGAAACCCGGCTCGTCGGCGGAACGGTCGTCGCGCCAGGCGGATAGATGCTCGTCGGAGCAGAAGAAGGCGGTCGTCGCGCAGAGCGAGCTCGCCGCGCAGCCGCCTTCATAGCGGACACTCTGCCACATGACCGCCGTCGTCGGCTCGACCTCGGCCAGCGCCCGTCCTTGCTCCCGCGTCGTGATCCGGATCGGCGCGCCGCAATGGCGGCATTGCGAGGCAATAGCGATGTCACGATTGGTCATGGCGCCGATGCCGAGCGCGTCAACCGCACACATGGCGTTAAGAACGCGTCCGTCCAACGTGACCCGATGGCCCGTCTCCCGGTCGGTGAAGGGATAGGCACCGACGATGCGCTCGCCGTCGAGGACGACGAGGTCGCGCCGACGCAGTTCTTCGAGCAGAGACGGGATGGCCGTCTCGCTGAGTTCTGCACGCTCCGCGAGCGCGCCCGTGGTCGGGCCTCGTCCGTCTTCGGCATAGAGCTTAAGCAGCGCGACGCGCACGCGGTCCGTCGCGGGATCATAGCCGCTCCAGCGGTTGAGCACATGGTCGGAGCCGACCATCGCCTGCAGGGCGTCGCGGACCGCCGGCGATCTGACGACCGACCAGTCGGGAAAGGTCACCCCCGGCCGCACGGCAAAGCTCGGCGGTGTCGCAGGCGTAGAGATGCCAGCCTTGCCCGGAGAGGGGGAGGATGCGCAGCAGTCGTTCATGGCTTCATGCCTTCCTTGTGGATGTTTGTTTTGCAGGCCGCGGCTCTTGCCCGGCGATGATGAAGGCCCCACGCAAGCAGACCCAATCCCACGACCATCAGCGGAAGCACCACCAGACCCGCACCAGCCAGCCCGGCGCCAACACCAGCGAGCGGCAGACTCAAGGCGACGAGCGGCGCTGCGCAGCAGATCGCGGCGAGGACCGCGCCGATCATGCCGGCACGGGCGAGGGCGGGGTCGGTCATCTTAGCCGCCCTGCTTCGTCGGGTGGGCCGGGTAGCCGGCATTCATGCTGGCTGCCGCGATCACGTCCGGGTTTGTCTTTGCATCGTCAAAGGTCACGGTTGCCGTCTTCGCCTCAAAGGAGACCGTCACATTGGCGACGCCAGAGACAGCCGCCATCGTGGTTTTGACGATGTAGGGACACGTGGCGCAGGTCATGTTGTCGACGGCGAAGGTGACGGTGCGCTCGCCAGCCCAGGCGGCCGGGGCAAGCATCAGCGAGCCTATCAGGGTGCAAACACTCAAACTCTTCATGAGATGGGTCTCCTCTCGGTGTCAGGCGGAAAGCAGCAGCGGAGCGACGTAGTCGAAGGCGAAGGCGGCCGCGACGAGAACCGTTGCGATCCACAGTGCGATCTCGACGAGGTGACTGCGGACAGGGCGCGCGCACTCAGCGTCGTCGGCACAGGCGCGCCGCGGCTTCCAGTAGACGAGGTAGAATCCGTAGCCGAGAACACCTGTAGTCCCGGCGACGAAGAAGGGCTTGTAGGGTGCGAGCGCCGTCAGATTGCCGATCCAGGCGCCGCCGATGCCAAGGCTGAACAGGATGAGCGGAATGATGCAGCAGGAGGAGGCGGCGAGCGCTCCGAGAATGCCACCGGCGGCGACCAGGCGCTGCCGCGCTTCCTCGCCACGCTGCGACGTCGTCAGGCTGACCACAGTCGGTGTGACATCTGAAGTCCCATGTCGTGATGCATTCATGTCGGGCCACGCTTTCCTTGCCGAATTCCTATCCGAGCGCTAATGTGCAGTCTGTAGCAACTACAGGGTCAAGAGGGTTTTTGCGATGCGCGATCACGCCGGGGTGAGAGGTATGCAGCGGGCCGAGCTTGCCCGGCGCACGGGCTGCAATCTTGAGACGGTGCGCTACTACGAGAAGGTCGGCCTTCTGCCCGAGCCGCCGCGCACTACGGCGGGTTACAGAAGCTATGACGACACGCACGAGCGGCGGCTGCGCTTCGTCCTGCGGGCGCGCGAGCTCGGCTTCTCCCTGGACGAAATCCGCGAGCTCCTGCGTCTCGTCGACGAGCGCAATCGACCCTGCGCCGAGGCGAGCGCCGTTGCCGCCGCGCATCTCGACGATGTGCGGGCAAAGATCGCCGACTTGAGGCGGATGGAGCGGGTGCTCAAGGACGTCGTTGCCCAATGCGGCGACGGCACGCTCCCGGAATGTCCGCTGATCGAGACGCTGTTCCAGGAGCGAACTGTCAACTGATCGAGTTGAGGGGCGCCTATGCGGCGCCCCGGACCTCATGCTGGCGAGCGCCGGCCTGCTGCGCGTGCATCCAGTCGGCGATCTGCTGCGCCTTCGCCGCGGCGGTGAAGATGGCGCGCTTGTCGGAACGCAGCACCTCGAGCCAGGAGGAAATGTAGCGGGCATGGTCGGGGCGCGGCTCGACGCTGAGGTTGAGATCGGCGCAGATCATCGCGCTCAAGAGCTCGACTGTGCATTCCTCCATGGCGTAAGCGGCCGAACCGAATCGTCCGGAAAGGGCGCGGTCGAGGCGATGCTTTGCTCCGGAAGCGTGACCACACTCATGGAGGAGCACGGCGTAGTAGGCGACCGCGTCGCGGAAGCAGGCGAACTCCGGCATCTGCACATGGTCGGTAGACGGGCGATAGTAGGCCTGTGGTCCGCCGTGGCGGATGTCGATGCCGAGGGCGGCGCAGAACCGTTCGGCCTGTTCGATGCGCTCGGCCTCGGACAACGCCGGCATCGATGGCGGCGTGTAGCCGTCGACCTGGGTGCAATTGAAGACGGTGTAGCCGCGAGCGAACATGCGCCGGGCGGGCTCGTCTCGATCCTCGTCGCCGTGTTGGGGGTCCGCCTCGTCGTGGCGGTCGGTGGTCTTCCAGAACACCACGAGGTGGCCGTGTTCGCCCTTGCGAACCTGAGCGCCGAGCGCCTGCCATTGACGATAGGTGCCCCAGATGCCGGCGGGATAGCCTGCAGCGTGGGCCGCGGCCCAGAGCGAGAGGATGTTGACGCCGCGATAAGCCTTGCTTGAGGCGACGTTAACGGGCGTTGTGATGGCCGATCCGTCGTGATGCCAGGGCATCCGGTAGTCGCCGGCGCCGGCTTCGATGGCGGCGATGATCTGGCTGGTGACGCGCTCGTAGATATCGGTCGGTGTCTGGCGGTTGCGATCTGTGGTCATGGGTGCCTCCTTCAGCTCGCCCTCTCCGTCGAGGGCGAGGCGGCAGGGGCAGACGCGGGAAGCCGGCCCGTCACACCCTGTTCTCGGTGCTGGTGCGGAACAGGGTTGATGGGCTGGCAGCGTCTGCCACACCCGAGCCCTGCCTCGACGGGCGAGTTGAAGGAGGCGACCGTGACCGACGACCGCAGAAACCGGCCGTCGACAGGGATGTGGCGCGGCTCTCAGTCGGAGCCGTCTCGCGGCCGGTGTCGCAGCGGAACGACCTTGGCCTCGCGCGATCGGTCAAGCTCGTCCCGCAGACCAGCGATCACCGCATCCCGCTCGGCGACCTGCAGCGTCAGCACCTGGATGTGCTGGGCGAGCGTGCGGGCGATGCCGCGCAGTTCGGCGATCTCGGCGCCGCGCACGGCGCGCAGCTCGGCTTCGAGTGCACGGACGCGCTCCTTGAGGGCCCTCGGGGAGGACTGCCGGTGACGCACTTCGGCCGCCCGGAACTCGGCGAGAAGATCAGCCGCACGGTTCGCCGTCGCCCGGCTGACGCCGGCTTCGCGCGCGAGATTGGAGACCGTCAGCGCGCCGTCGGTGCGCTCGGGGCGGCCGTCGAGCAGCCGCGCCATCGCCGCCCGCAACGCCGCCTCGCTCTTTGCGCCGAGCGCGCTCATGCTTCACCGTCCACGAGCGGCGCGATGAGCCGGCGCTTGCGCTCGTTGTCGCGGGTTATGGCTTCGCGCTGCAACGGCGACAGGCGCCGGTCGGCAAGCAGCCCTTCGCCCTCGGCGATCGAAGCCAGCCACGGCTCACGATGCCGGGCGGTCAGACAAGCGTTCGGGCAGCGATCGGGACTACACCGGGAAAGCGCCGGCGCCGTTTGCTCGGAATCCGTGGAGCCGGCGAGGCATAGGGCGGTCGCCGCATCGAAGAGGCAGTCGTTGAGGAAGCCGACGTGCAGCGTCCGTCCGAGATGGGCAAGCATGGTGCGCAGCCGCTTGCGCTCCATGATCCGGCCGGGAAGATCGCCGAGCTCGTCCTGGACGCGGGCGAATTCCCGTCGCAATCGGACCGCACCCGGTCCGGCCGGACCTTCCTGGCGAAGGAACGCCTCGTAATGGGCAACGATGTCGTCGAGCTGCCCGAGCGCGCGCTCACGCTCGACGGCGAGGCGGAAATCGGCCTGACTTGATCCGGCATAACCTTCGAACATGGCGACGGAGGCGTGCTTGTACTGGATCTTGCCGGCGATGGTGCCGAACGGCCGGTTGGCGATGTACCAGGCGACCGTGCGGCGCAGCTGCCGCGTCGTGAACCTCCAGGGCTCGTCGCCGATGCGCGGGATGGCCGGTTCGCCTTCCGAACGCGCGTCGAGGCCGTCACGGAACAGATTGAGCGTTGTCGTTGCGCCCATGCCGAGGTGGTCGGCGCTCCAGGGCCAGTCCTTCAGGGTTACCCACAGGGACGAGAGCCCCTTCTCCTTGCGATTGCGCGCCGAGAGCGCCTCCATGACTTCCACAGCGCGGGCGACCGGCTCGATGGTGATCCAGTCGGCGGTGACACCGCGCGGTCCATGGCGCTTGTAGACGGTGCTGCGCACCCGATAGCGTTCGACCAGGCCGTCGGCGCTGCGCACCGGCGACACGCATCCCGGCTGCATCGCCTGAACCTCGCTGTCGCGCATGCCGGTAAGGTAGGCGCAGACGAGATAGCAGGCGCCCTGCAGCATCCGCTCCTCGCGGGCGAGACTGAGGCTGTCGAAGCGCTCGCGCCATGGCAGGCCAGTGTCCGGGTCGATGGAGATCGGAGTATCGAGACCGCCGACCTCGGTTCCGAACTCGGCAACCAGCTGTTCGATCAGTCGCGCAGTCGGCTCGGACTGACTGACGCGCCCGCTCTCCGGCGCGCCGGCATACAGACGCATCAAATGGAGATTGTACGGTGGCAGCTCTGCGCCGGTCTGCGGGTCGATCCGGCGGGCGGCGTTGGGCGCGCGCTCCCAGATTGGCACGCCTCGGCCGGCGGCCCGGCGCACGTCGAGCCACTTTGCCACGCGGGCACGATAGGTCGTGGCGACGGCCCGACCCGTGCGCGCATCGCGCGCCATCAGCCGGGCGCAGCCGGCCTCGAGAGCGTCCAGCTCAGCCCGCGCCGCGAGAATGTCGGGTACGTAGATCTCGACATATTTGAGCGCCCAGCGAAGCATGGCGCCGATGACCGGCTCGGGAATGCGCGGCGTGGCGTTCTCGGCAGGCGCCGGCGGCCCCCGCCACGGCAGAAAGCCGATGCCGCCGCCGGTCAGCCACGGCGCCAGGTGGTGCAGGTCGATAGGCACCTCGACGTACTTCACCGCCTCATGCGGCGTTCTCCGGCCGCCGACGCGCGCATGCACCAGATAGGCGTCGAGCTGAGCCTGGTCGACGCGGCCGAGGTCGACGGCGCCGATCTGCGTCCGAAGGAACGCGGCAAAGTGCTGGAGGTAGCGCAGAAGCCGGATTGCCGAGGTTGCCCCGCAGGGCGCACGATATCCCGGCACGTGGATGCGCAGACGAGCGATTACATACTCCTTTGCCAGACGGCGCGTGGCCGGATCGGCGATGCGGGCGAAATTGAGCCGGTAATTGCTGTAGCGGGCGTTCACCCTGAAGATGGCGGCGCTCAAATCCCAGTGATCGTCACCAAAGCGGGGAAGCTGCGCCCGGTCGGCATCGTCCCTGATCGCGACGCCAGCCAGCACAGGCTCGTCGTCACTGTAAACGGCCGAAGGCAAAGACGGTTGAGCGAGAAGTGTGATCGGTGCTGGCATCATGGCGCTCCCGCTTCAGGCGGCAGGTAGATCAGCTTCGGGTCCGTAGCCGCGGCCTGTCGTGCCTCCTCGATCTCGGCATCACTGAACCGGGGCAGGATCTGATCGGCGATCCGGTCATGAACGCGGCCGAACTTCGTCGTCCAGTCGGCTTCGGTGAGCGCTTGTCGCTGCGTTCGGATGAAGCTGAGGAACGACAGTAGGGCAGGCAGCTTGCGGGCGGTGATCACCGCGTTGCTGCATTCGAGACAGCCCCAGAAGGGCGACGGACAGGCTTCGCCCTCTGTGCCGAACGGGCTCGCATAGAACCCGCCGCAACTCGCGAGCCAAACATCCTGCTCGCCGCTGAACAATGCGGTGACGGCGGCGGCGCCGGAAACGGGAAGATCGGTTGCGTGGTCGGGATCGACCCGGACGGCCGCTTCCTCGTCCGGCGATAGCACGCAGGGACGCAAGGCAGCGTCAAGTGCATCGCTCATGGCGTCGGCGATCGCGGCTTCGTGGACATGGCGAAGTGCGGGAATGTCGGCGTAGTGATTGGCCGCAATCGCGGCGGTGTGGCCGACCGCGAAGCGATCGAGTTGGCCGCCCGTGCGCCGATACCATGCCGCCTTGTGGGTCTTGCGCAGGCGCGTCAGGTTCAGACGAAGGGGCTGGCCCTGTTCATCGCGGATGTCGTGCCGGCGGGTCCATGAAGCTACAGGCTCCTTCATGCTAAGCGTGCGTGGGATTATGCGGCCCCAGGTGTAATGTACCCAGAGCGTGTCGCTACCGAGCTTGTCTCTGGCCGGCTGGGTCCACTGCAGGACCTTGCGGATCAAGCCGCCCGGTGTTGATGAACCACCGTCGCGCACGCGCAGCCGCTTCCACTCGGCGCCGCGCGCCCGGCGCTTACAATACTCAATCTCGACATAGCCACCCGCCGGATTCTTCAGGCAATCTGCCCGCAGGTCCTTGATCGCTTCGATCTCGAGCCCGGTGTCAAGCGAAACGAGGACGATAAGCGACACGAGGTCGGCGGCGAGCAGGTGCCGGCGGCCATGCAGATCGTGGATCAGGCGATCATTCGGCAGGCCACTCTCACGGCGGAGCGTGTAGAGCCGCTTGAAGCGGGTGTGCCGGTGCCCGATGACGCCTTCCGCATCGAGCGCCGCCATGGTCGCCGCGTGTGCCGCCGCGAGAGTGCTGCTTCGATCGGCATCCTCGACCGTTGGCATCCGATCTGCGTCGGCGAAACGGCGGATGATGGCGGCGAGATCGGTGCGCGCGGCGGTCCGCAACGCCGTAGCGACATCGTCTCCATAGGCATCGCGTGGCCGGGCGCGCACCCCCGATCGGTCGCTCGTGTACATCAGCCGCCGCGACGCATCGGGCGGCAGGTGGCCGGGCTCGGCGGCCTCGGCTAGCCGCAGCAGGTTGAGCACCTTGCTCATCCTTTGCAGCCGGTGATTGGGATGCAGGCCGCTCTCCTCCATCCAGGCATCGAAGCCGTCGATGCAGGCGGCGCTCACGTCGGATAAACTGACGACGTGGGGACTGACGGCGTCGAGATACCGCCAGAACATCCGGAGCGCATTGGCATAGGCGGAGGCCGTCGAGATCGAACCGGCCGGACCCCCGACCTGGCAGGCGCGCCAGAGCGTGCCGGCAAAAGTCCGGGCCAGTGCCTTGCGACCGCTGAGCTTCGTCAGGTCGATTGTCTTGCTGCGGTCCGCCAGCATGACGGTGAAGCGCAGCGACCCGATCGCAGTGGCGGCCTCGCCCTCGGGATCGGGCAACGCCTCGGGAAACAGCGCACGGCGGCCCGGCCGCCGCACTGAGACAGTCGTCGCGGCGGTCATGCGGCATCTCCGGCCGTGTCGTCGGCCCAGCGGTCCGCGGCCGCGTCGACCAGCTCCTGCGCTTCGGCAAGACTATCGAGATAGATGTGGGTGCTGGTCACGCTCGCGTGTCCCAGGAGGTGCTGCAGCTTCTGCAGCGGATCGCCAAGGATCCGCCGATAGGCTGCGCCGTGCCGATCTTGCGGATCGAAGACCACGCCGATCTGTTCGCGGATCAGCATGGAGAGCATGTTGACGGCGAAGGTGTGCCGCAGCGTGTGCGGCGTCACGTCGATCTCGATGCCGAAGCGGCGACAGCGGGCGCAGGCCCGGCGGAAAACAGCTTCCCAGGTGGCCGAAGGTACAGGCTGGCCGCCTTCGGTCAGCCAGAGCACGGCATGCTGCGCCGACCCGGGGGCGCCGACCAGCACGCACCGGCGTTCGCGCGGCGTCAGCCGGTCGAGCCGAACACGCTTGCCTGCGGCGTCTCTTGCCTTCCTGTCCTCCGGCATCAGCCAGAGCGGATCAGACACTGCCGGTTCGGACCGGGAGGCGGAGATCGTGCGCTCAAAATCGACGTAGTCGGCGATCATCCTCAGTACCCTTCGGGGGATACGGATGCGTCGGGGCCGTCCGCCCTTCGCGATCGGACCGGGAAGATCGAACGGCACTGAGCGCGATCCAGGCTCGGCCGGGTGCGGAAGCTCCGTCAGGAGCAGGCTGCCGGCCTCGGTCAGTCGCAAACCGGTCGTGACGAGAAGCTCGGCGAACAGCGCATTCCGCTCGCCGTTGCGGCCACGCCACGCCGGATCCTCGAAGCCGTCGGGCAGACGTCCTCTCAGCCCGACGTCGCGAAAGAGCAGGTAGCGGCCAAGATCGATGTATCGGGTATCGTGCCGACGTACTGCGCGCTCGCGCGCCCGGTTCGTCGTGACGGCCACCATGGCGCGCATCCCGGCCGCCCGCCGCAGCGCGAAGCCATAGCCGAAGGGCGAGGTCGTGATGATCTCCTCTTCGACGGCCCAGCGATAAAGCTTCTCAAGCGCTGCAACGCTCCGGTTCCAGCTCGACGCCGAAATGCGGTATGGCGCGTCAGATAGGCGCCGTGCCCGATGAAACGCCAGCACATCATGGCGATCAGCCTGCCAGACCGTCTTGCCGCCACGGCGTTCGCTGAGGAACCGCGCCCACACGAGAATATCCCGTGCGTAGGAGCGCCAGGTGTTTGGCGAGCGTGCACCCATGGTGGGACAGGCGCGGAGGAAGCGGTTGAGATCGAGATCATAGCTGCCGTCATCCATCAGGATGAACGGCATGCCGTCGATCAGCCCGGCGCGCTCGGCGATGTCGAGCGCGCCGGAAGCAATGTTCGTTGCGAAACCATCAATGGAAAGCGGGCGCGAAACAGCGCCAAGATCGGTAAAATACAACTGCACGCACGATACCTGAACGGAGCGCCTTCGGCGCAACTTCTTTGTTTGGAATGCGAGGGGTTCCCCTCGCGCTCTCCCGCTCGCCGCGTGGCAGGGGTGCAGGACTTTGCCTGCACCCCATGAACAAGCTTGTGGAGTCGCCGCCGCGTCAAGCGTTGTCCTCGCTTACGCTGCGGGAACGCTTGACCCGGACGTCTGAAGAGCCTCACCGGGCCGCCGATGATGCCTCCCCATGCCTGATTCTGAGACAGGATCACAGAGTCAGGATAAGGCGACCAGTTCTTCGAACGCGTATTTCTTCGTGCCATACGAGCCGGACAGGTCGCGGCCGACTCGCGAGGCGTGACCTGTGGCATGCCCCAGTTCGTGCAGGGCCGTGCGATGCCAGTTGATGGGTTCGAAATAGGCCTGCGGCGGCGGGACCATGACGAAATCGGGCCCCGGCGCGTAGAAGGCGCGGTTGCCGCCGATACGGAAGTCGATGCCGGTTGCGCGGATGAGCGCCTCGACTCTGGGCTCGATCAATCCGGGCGGCGGAGGCGGCGCAGCAACGGCAACGTCATCGGCGAGGTTTTCGCACTGGGCGGCGTTGAACACCGTGAACCGCTTCAGGAACGGGATCGCCTGGGCTTCCTCGCCGGTTTCACGTGCGCGGCGTTTTTCATCGTCGGGCACGAAGCGGTCAGCGTAGACGACGGTCGTGCCGTGCTCGCCCTTGCGGACATTGCCGCCTAGTGCGAGCGCCTGGCGGAAGGTGAGCCAGGTCTGTGCGGCATAACCGTGTTCGATCACGGCGCCCCAAAGGATCAGCACATTGATGCCTGAGTATTGCCGGCCGGTGGCGGCATTCCTCGGCATGGCGAGCGGCGCCTTTACCGCCGCCGTCCCCCAAGGCTGCACCCATGGGACGCGGCCGGCTTCTAGCTCGGCGACGATTTTGTCGGTGATCTCGTCATAGAGGTTCGCCCGGTC
>Ga0209958_1002351_pt1 | contig 10821 bp, 11 predicted proteins | sample ThiBio_inoc_plan_FD_183942 | JGI IMG/M metagenome (GOLD analysis project Ga0209958, IMG submission 183942) | Wastewater bioreactor microbial communities from Cape Town, South Africa - Thiocy_inoc_plan (SPAdes) | ecosystem: Engineered > Bioremediation > Thiocyanate > Unclassified | place: South... | reverse complement strand
CCCCTGCCCCGCCTGCGCAGTCCAAGATTGAGGCCGTCCCGAAGGTCTCTCGCTCCGCGAGCAAAGGCGACGAGCCCAAGAAGAAGAGGGGCCGTCCGAACGGGAAGCGGTCCGACAGCGAGTACAACCAGGTGACGGCCTATATCCGAAAGGACACTCACCTTGGAGTCCAAATGCTCCTTCTCAAAGAGGGTAAGGTCCGGGACTTCAGCGAGTTGGTGGAAGAGCTTCTTTCCAAGTGGGTTAAGTCGCGTACCTGAAATTCCGGACACTCAAACTTTCAGAATTTTGCGTTGCCGAATATCCAAAAGTTTTGGCTGCTTGCGGTTCCGACGTCCAATCGCTGCGACGCCCCATATCCAAAACCGCAAATCGATACGACAGGATGTCTCTCTGACGTTTTGACGTCTTGCGGCTGGCCTCGGCCCTTCATCGGTCCGATGACAGAAGGGCAGGGGAGGGGTGCTCGTAATAGGGCGGGTTAACCCACGTCTCTCCGCCATCCTCTCGGCATGGGGCGACCGATGAGCACCGAGCCGCAACCTAAGACGAGAAAGCGTTCGGCGTCCAAGACGGCAAGCCGTCAAGACGACCAGAAGGTGAAGGTGACTTTGTACCTTCCCGCCGACCTGGCAAAGCGGTTCGCCGTCCACGCGACTTATACGGACATGGACCGCTCGGAGCTTTTCGCCGAGATGGTTAGAGAGCACTGCAAGAGGTTCGTCGTCAGCGACCGTTCCAAGGGCCAGGACGACAACGCGGAATCGGCCGCGTAGGGCAGGGGGATGCTCAAGGATTTTCGCGTACCCGAAAGTCCAGATTTTTGAAAATCCGAGTACCCGAACTTTCGTCTACGCGGCCCAGCATTCCGTGCGAGTACCCAGCTTTTCAGCAGGCCGGATTTTCGCGTACTCAAAAACTTGCGGCGTCTTCCGTGTGGACCAGCCCCCACCGACGAGCAGGACGGGCTCTGAGCCGTTGTCGTATGCGGTCTAGGGGGAAGCCTAGCCTCAGACGAAAAAGCCGCACACGCCTCAAATACGACCCTCTCAGTCTCCTCCCTCGGGCAGCTCCTCGACCGCCAGGCCGAGGAGCCTGCGGATGTGGGTGTCTCGCTGGTAAATCCTCTTGAACTTGGCCCCGTAGTCACGGGCCGACAGGGGGTCGGTGGGCACGCCCGCCGCTGCGAGGAGAGCATCCTTCTCCTCGGCACTCAGGGCCTCCCAATAGTCTTTGACGGCGAGTTCCTCCGAACGCTTCCGTGCCAGCTCTCGCGTTTCTCGGGCCTTCTCATCCGCCCGCTTCCTCGCCGCCTCTTGTTGGGCTTCCTGCTCTCGTTTGCGGTCGGATTGGCTGGTGAAGCCTTTGGGAGCCGTCAGGTATCGATTCCTGATGGAGTCGATGAGATACCCGGCTGGGCTCTCCCTGATGGTTTTCTGGTTTGGACGGGCCATCACCCAATCGAAGACTTCGATGCGGTGCCTGATGAACTCCGGCGAATTCTTCGGGTCATCGACCAGTTCACATGCCACCTCTCGGGCCACGCCTCGTTCGACCAACTCGGAAACCAACCCGCCCACCTCGACCGGCTTGGCGTCGGGCAGGGGGGTGAAGGCTTTGCGGCTGAGCACGATGAGCCACTTCCCCTTGGCGAGCTTCCGATACCGCTGCTCGTGCTCCATCGGCTCAAGGAACGCATCCCGTTCGGGCGTGCCCGTGCTCAGTTCGTCGATGGCGGGCTGGAGCTTGGCCTTGATTTGGGCCACGTTGTACTTGTGGCTCAGGCCGATGCGGTGGAAGGCGAACTCCTTGAGGTCGAATTCCCAAGTCGGTTTCAGATAGAAACGCTTGTCCAAAAATCGATACATACGCTTGGCTATCGACGTCGCGTACGAGAAGTACGCGTCGATGTCGAGTTTCTTGAGGGAGCCGGCCTGGAAGCTTTGGAAGATGACCTCGTTCCATCGGAACATCGAAAGAGCAAGCTCGTGCTGCCCCTGAGCTTTTCGCTTACGACGGTTCTCAGAGTCGATGAACGACGAGCGTTCGATGAAGTGAAAATTCTCGCTCGCCCAGGTGCCGGTTTCTTTGTCCCGCCAGGCGTTCTCGTAATAGAGAGTTACTCCGGTCCAGCGGCGAATCGACTCCTCGATGCGATGGTAGCTCCGGCCGTCGTCGGGCCAGTCGAGGAGTTTGAGAATCTCGTATCGCGAGAAATAGACCGTGGGGTCCGTGAAGTCGTTCTTGAGCCTGGTGAGCTGAATCAAAGCGAGCAGAATCTCGTCGTCGAGAGCCGTCGGTAGGCCATATGCGTCGCTTCCGGTTACGGTCACCTTGCGACTGACGAGCTGCCCCGTCTCCGAGATGCGTTGCTCGACCTCGAAGGTCAGAGTTTTGCACCCCCTAGGAACTCGGTCGCTCAATAGCGTGATGGGGAACTCGGCGAGGTTGAGTTCGTCTCGCCCCCCCGTGGTTTTGAGTCTCCTGCGGGGGTCGTCAAGCATCTCGGCGGGGGGTTCTTCCATGGTCATTCCTGAAAACGACAACAACCCCCTGTTGTTGTTTCTCTTATAACAAGAGTAAGAACAAGAGTAAGGGGCCGAAAAAGCCTTTGGTATCAAAGACTTGCGACAGAAAATGTGCCCCGGTTCACGGTAAATCGAAGGAAAAGGTGCCCCGGTTCACGGTAAAACACGGTAAAAAGGTGCCCCGGTTCACGGTAAAAAGGTGCCCCGGTTCACGGTTCCGAACCCCATAATGTGCCCCGGTTCACGGTGGGTCAAGGGGCCGATTAAGGCCGCAAAACGGGAGGCTAAAGGGCTCCCGGTGGGGTTGTGACGACTGATTGGCCTAAGAGGCCGTCGCCATTGAAAAACTACCCCCAAGGGAGGGGCAAAAAAGTACCCCGGTTCACGATGAACCTGGAAGAAGGGCTCGAAAAAAGTACCCCGGTTCTGAGAGCCAACCCGTGCGACGGATGTATAAGGTTCGAGCGGGGCGAAAAAGGTGCCCCGGTTCTGGAGGCCGGGAACACCCTCAGTCTCCGGCCGCCCCGTAGGGCGGCCCATCCGAAGGGTTTTTCTCCCCCTGAGGAAAACCTCTCGCGCTTCCGTTCCCTTCAATCCCTCTCGCCCCTCGTAAGAGGGTGGGGGCGAGAGGGATTGAAGGGAACGGAAGCTGAAGGGGTAAGCGTCGCTTTCAACCCGGGCCCGCGTGCTTCTGTTTAGCTGATATTCCCTTGAGCCCCCCTCGCTCGGGCGGCTGAGCCGCCCGAAATGCTGTCCCAGGATGGGACTCCACCAGGCACCGAAACTAGCAGGTGGCATGACGAGCCGGATGCTCGGCGTACCACCTGCTCGGTGCCGACTCCGGGGTTCTCGGGGCAGGACGCCCGGTATTTCGGCCCCGGTCACACGCTCCGCGGCGGATAAATCCGGGGCCAATCCCGCCCCCGACGGCGAATTTACGCATCCAATAAAATCAATTAGCTGTGCTAATGGACGGGTGTGCTGCTGTTGGGGGCGGGATTGGGAGGCTGTTCGCCTGGAGAAGGGCCAGACGACGAGAGCGGGGGCCCTCACCGAAGAGGGCTCGCCCTGGGGTCGCGACGAGACGGAGCGGAGAGGCCGGGGGGCCTCGAACGTGGGAGGCGAGAGAGCAGGGGTGCCGGGTGACGCGAGCGAGCGAGGGGCCGACGAGCGGGCCGATGGAGGAGCCGTGAGGCGACGAGGGAGGGCGGTGAGGAGGAGACGAGCGAGGGAGGCGTCGGGAGGCACGAGGAGAGGGACGTAGGCGGCGGGGAGCCGCCGGAGACGATTCCCGAGATGGACGCTCGCGGGGATGTCCCCGCAGATTCGCCCTATCGCCTCCAGGCGGGATTTTCGGGGCCGGGGCAGGGGGGAATGTCCCCCCCCCCGCCGAAATCGTCGCCCTGGGGCCGCGTACGGCCTTCCCGTGCGGCCCCTTTCCCCCGGCCTCAATCCTCGTCGGGCATCATGATGGTGACGACCGGCTCGCCCCGGTCACCCGGCCCGCAATGGGCCTTGAGCCTGACCAGCGGCGGGGTGCCGGGCCGGTTGGAATTCCTGACGTGGAGCAGGACGGGGATTTCGCTCGCGTCCGGGTCGCACCGCCTGGCCGCGAACGCGGTCATGTGCAGGATGTCCCAGAGCCTGCCGGCCTCGTCCTGGGCTTGGACGCCCTCGGGCACTCGCACGTACTTCTCGAAGACGGCCCGGGTGAGGGCGACGGGCATCTTGAACCCGGCTTCCTTGGCGACCTCGCTCACGTCCACGAGCATGCCGTCGTAGATGGCCTGACTCCTCAGGTACGCGAAAACCAGCTCGCCGAAGGGAAATTCATCCGTCTTCGGCTCCTGGGGCTCTCGCTCCTCGGGTCGCGGGTTTTGGTTCATCTCGGGCATGGCGGGACCTTCGCACGGTTCCCCGGACGTTTCCAGGAAATTGGCGGCGACCTCCTGCCAGTCGATTTCGGACAGGGCCGCGTTGAGAAGGTCGGCGTAGAGCGTGCCCTCTAAATCGGGGGTCTCTTCGGTCACCTCCTCCTTGATGCGGTCGGCGAGCAGATAGAGCGGGGCTTTCTCGACCGTCCACACCTCGTCCCTGACCTGCCAGCAGCGGGCGGCCTCTTCCCGTGCCCCTTTTGCCGCCTCGCTCCAATAAACGTGGCTCGCCTCGTCGTTGCCCAACCAAAGGGCCGTGGCCCATGTCTCGTAGTTGGCGTATCCGTTGTATCGATTCGCTTCCATGCGGGTTTTCCTCCTAGTTTTTTTGTTCCCGGTTGCAGAGCAACTGCACCTGCAACCGGACTAGGCACCCGCCAATGAGGGGGAGGCTTCGCGGTCAAGGACGGAGCCGGGGGAGGGGTGTCCCCGGTCTGCACAAACGCAGTGCGGAAGATGGGGGATGCCCCCGGCGTAGCCCGGAGGGGATATCCTTGACGGCGAACGGGGGCTCTGCCCCCCTGGGCGATTCCTCAACCCGAGCGGAGCGAGACCATCAGAGCGATTGGCGAATCTCCCGCCGAATCCGTCGCGGGAAATCCTCCTCCTGGAGCTTGGGCGTCCCCGGGAGGGGATGCTTCTCTTTGATTTCCTGGGCCATGGTCTTTTGCCGCTCGGTCTGGAGCGAGCGGATGAGGTCCACGAGCTGAGGGCCTCCGGCCGTCTCCTTGTCGCAGAACAGATGCGTGTCCTTGATGCCTCGCGACAACTGGACGTACCCCATGTGCAAATCCTGCATATTGCCGCCCATCAGGACGTGCACATACTCGATACTCGCTCCTTGGGCCTTGTGCGTCGTCGAGGCGTAGCCGAGCCGGAGGTTGTTCTTGGAATACTGGCCGAGGTCCACGACGACTTCCCGGCCGCCGTCCTTGTCGAGCCGCACGGTGATTTTCTTCTCGTCCAAATCGAGCACGGTGCCGCCGTCGGAATTCTTGAGCCCGTAGGGCGTGCTCCCCGCCTGGAACTGGATGCGGTCGCCGGGGTGGAAGAACACCCCATTGGCGAGGAGCTGCTTTGTCTCGTCCACGAGCCCGGCCCGGATTCGCTCCGCCTGAATCTTCAGGTTGATGTCCCTGACCTCCACGTTGAGGCTGGCGAGCACGACGACCTTCTCCGGGGCCTTGATGCCCCCATCCAATTTAAATCGCTCCACGAGCCTCCTGATGGCCTCCTCGCGGTCCTCGGTGAGATGGAACCGACCCTGCTCGATGTAGTTCTTAACGGCCTCATCCGCCCGCCCGGCTTCCATCGCCTTGACCGCGTCCCGGGCCCATTCCTCCTTCTGCCGGTAAATCTTGGTGAGCTTGGCCACGTTCTCATGGCCCAACGCATCGGCCAGGTATTTGAACGGGCCTCCCCCTTCGATGGGCTGGAGCTGCTTGGCATCCCCCACGAGCACAAGCCTCGCCTGGGCCCTGGCGACGTGGGCGAGGAGCCGGGCGAGCTGACGGGTGCCCGCCATCCCCGCCTCATCGACGACGACCACGCTCGAAGCATCGAGCCTCATCATCCCGTGCTCAAGCCGATAGAGGAGCGATTCCAGGGAGCGGCACTCGATACCCTTGCCGATTCCCTCCTGGAGCCTCTCTGCTGCTGCCCCGTTCACGGCACAGCCGATTATCCGGCGGTTCGGCTTCTCGGCCCTCCAGGCGTCGACGCATGCCGTCAGGGCGTTGGTCTTGCCGGTGCCGGCCATGCCGCAAAGGACCCGAATCCCAGGACCCCCGGTGATGTACTCGACTGCCCGCCGCTGCTCGGCATCGAGCTTCCCGCCCCGCTGGAGATACGCCTTGATGGCCTGGGCGACGAGGGCCTTCGGCGTGTCGCTCCGAGGGCCGCGAACGACTCGCTCGCAATCGAGGAGCATCTGCCTCTCTAATTTCAGGATGGCCGGGGTGCTGTAGCGGATTTCCGTCCGCTTCACATACTGCTTGGCCTTGTGGTTCGGATTCTCGGTGGTCAGCTCGCCGACGGGGCACAGCTCGGGACTTCGAAGTTTGTTCTCGATGAGTTCCCGGACGTCCTTGGCGGAAATTCGGCCGATGGCCCGCTCGGCGATTCGCTTCGAGAATTCGACCTCGTTGAAATGGGCGTGCTGCTCTTCGAGGGTAGCGACGGCCTCCCTCGATATCTTCTCCTTCTCCGCGGCCCGCTCCTCGGGCGTGAGGCGTTGATAGGGCTTCACGAGCTGGCGAATCTGCTCGGGCCCGAATCCGAACTGACGCCCCACCTCCCGCCACTGCTCGAACAGCTCGGCTCGCGGCGTGTCGCCGTCCTTGGTGCGTCGGGTCTCCTTGCAGGCTAGCTCGGCGTATTTCGCCCCTGCGGTATCCAGGCTCCCGCCCCGGAGGTTCAAGAGCTTCTCCATCTCGGCCCGCCGCTTGGAAAACTCCTCCATGAGGGCCTCAGGCACGCCCACCACGTCGAAGCCGATGCTGCTGCCGAGCTGCCGCTGCTTCACCTGGAAGCCGAGCTTCTGGATTTCCTGGGCGAGGGCGGCCCGGTAGATGGCTCCTGCGGCCATCTTGAAGTGGTAGAGGTACGTCGAGTCGATGGCGGTGGTCCGCCTCTTCCCGTCCGGGCCGTCCGGGTGCATCGTCAAGTTGATAATCAGGGCGTGCGTGTGGAGCTGCGGGTCGAGGGCCCGGCTCGTGCCGTGCTCGAAGAGGACGGCGAGCAGGGGGCATTTGACGATTCGCTGCCCGTCCGTGCCGACTCTAGACCAACCGGCCTTCGACTCCAGGTAGCTCAACGCCTGCTTCACGGCCGAGAGCTGGGCGTCCTGGATTTTCCTCCTCAGCTCGGGGTCGGCGAGGGCGAATAGGCAGCTTATGGACTTCGAAACCGAGAACGTGCAGTCGTGGCCGGGATTGCGGGATTTTCGACCGGCGTTCCTCACGAGCCTGTGCCCTTCGTCCTCGTGGTCGAACCCCGCACAGAGTCTTCTGACGTGCTCGTGCTCGGCGGTTCCCGAGAGCCCGAACTCCTTGGCGGCGGTGCCGGCCCAGACGGGCAGGGGCTCCCCCCCGAGTTCGTAGTAGCTGACGGAGGCAAGCTCCAGGTAGTAGGACGGTCCCTTTTTGAGAGCCGAGATGCTGAGCACTGACCACCCCCGGAAACTTCAAGTGGGTTGAACCTAGAACCCTGGGAGCAGGAGCGAAAGCGGGAAAGTTGGCTCCTCGACCAAAATGGTATGAGTTGAGTCAACAGGTGGTAATTTTTTTATATAAAATCGAATATCGGGGCCCGATGGTTGGGCGATTGAACGAAAAAAGGCCGCAAATGCGGCCCTCTCAAGGAAACTCAAGAGCGGAAATCCCGATAAATCCAAGTGCCGCGGCTGCAAGCCCTTCTAGAAATCGCCTTGGGCGATGAGCGAGGCTCGAAGCTCGATTCGCCTCTCGTCGTTCATCGAGAGGACGGCCGCCGTGGCCCGTCCGGTGGGGGTTTTCCCCAGGATGAGGGCGCCCCTCAACTCGAAATGGTCGGCCCAGACCTGATGACGCGGGTCGAAAAGTCGCTCGATTTTCCCCGTCTCGGGGTCGATGCTCGTGAGATTCGGCCCCTTGTGGAAATTGCACCGCTCGCAGGCGATGCAAAGGTTACCGGGCTCGTCGGAGCCGCCGTGCTGCCTGGCGATGATGTGTTCGACGTGGAAGGCGACGAAGGGCTGGGCGGCCTGCGGCAGGCGGCAGTATTCGCACCGGCCCTCGGCCCGCTGCCTGACGAGTCTCCGGGTGGCTGCGTCCATCAGGCGTTCGGCTGACCGGCGAGCACGGAACGGGCCTTCGCCTGCAAGATGCTGATGACGTCGATGGCGTCGATGTACGCCTCGTACTCGGCCCGCTCCTCGGCGGTGAGGACGCCCTCGTTCGCCTTGTCGGCCAGCTCGTCAATCCGTGCCTGCTCCTCGGGCCTGGCACGCATCGCGGCGAGTTCCTGGGCGAAGGAGACCGGCATCATCTGCCCGACGGGCTCGAGGAGTCGCGAGAGGATGGTGCTGGGGGGATGTTGAAGTTGAGTCATGCCGTCGTCTCCGATGCGTTCCGCCGTTTACCGGGGCCCGTCGATTCCTCTAGCCTACCACCGAACCGGATTTTGAGCACGCACGATGAAACACCATGACGACCTGGTGACGGCCTCGGAAATCGCCTCCTGGGCCTGGTGCCCGGAGAGCTGGCGGCTGGAGTCGCTCGGGCACGAGCCCGGGAACCAAGCCTCGTTGAAACGAGGCGAGGCCCACCACGCGAAGAAAGCCGCCTTCGAGGGACGTTCCCGCTCGGCCGTACTTATGGGCCGCTGGCTCATCGCCCTGGGCGTCGTCTTGCTCGCCCTGGCCCTCCTCGACGCGGTGCTCTGATGAGCTACCTCCTCTATGCCGCGTGGGTGCTCCTCGTCCTGGGCGTGGTCCTGGTCTATCAGGCCCTCAAAGGTCGGAAGCTCCGGGGCCTGGGTTTCGGCGAGACGGTCGCCCTCGACGACGCGACGCTCTACTCCGAGGAGCTGGGTCTCGCGGGCCGACCCGACCGCATCGTGAGGGAAGGGGAGTTCCTGATACCGGAGGAATGGAAATCCTCGAAGCGGGTGAACGACGGGCACCGGCTCCAACTCGGGACCTATTTCCTGCTCATCGAGGCCGAATACGGCTCCCGGCCCCCGCATGGGTTCGTCGTCCTGGGCGACGGCTCGCGGCATCGGGTCGAGAATACGGAGAAACTCCGCTCGAAGGTGCTCGCCGTCGCGGAACGAATCCGGGAGCGGCGGAAAATCCTCCGCGAGGAAATCCCCGTCAATCAACCGGCGGCGAAGTGCCGGGCGTGCGGCCAGAGGTCGGACTGCCGACGAAAGTCCGCGTAACCCGGTCAGGCGGCCGTTGCCGCCGCCCGAGTTCCGTGGCATAGATTCGGCCCTATGCCGAGCCCGGAACGACCCTCGCAATCCAGCCCCCTCGCGGTCGGCGACGCGGTCGCCTATTCCAGGGGCTTCCTCCGGAGCGTCGGTGCCTTCACCGGCGAGATGCCCCACGCCCGGGGCGAAATCAAGAAACTGACCCCCTTGGGTGAGACGACCCTGGCCGAGGTCGATTGGAGGAACGCCGAGCTGCCGCCTCGGGTGAACGTCGCCAACCTCTGCCGCGTGGGCGACGCGAAGTTCCACGAGTAGTGGAGCCGTCTCAGGCGTCGAAAGGACGCGGCTGCAAGCCGTGCAGGTGGTCGGCCGCCTTCTCGGCCAAGGCCGCTGCGACGAAGATGGCCCGCTTGTCGTCCCGGAGCACCTTGAGCCAGTGGGCGATGTAGGCCGCATGGTCCTCGCGGACGACCGGCTCCAATTCGAGGTCCGCACACAGGAACGACGCCCCGATTTCGGCCACCAGCTCCTCGCGGGCGTAGCCCTCGTCGCCGAACCGCTTGCGGCCGAAGTCGCGGTCCAATCGCGTGGCGTGCTTGGTCCAGTGGGTCAGCTCGTGGAGCAGGGTGGCGTAGTAGCTCTCGGCGTCCTCGAACGCCTCGAAGGGGGGCATCTGCACGCGGTCGTCGTTAGGGCTGTAGTGGGCGGAGGTCCCGCCGTGGCGGACTTCCGCCTTCGTGTTCCGGCAGAACGCCTCGACGTGCTCGATTCGCCGCACGGGGTCGAGGCGAGGTGCGGCCAGGGCGTAGAACCGCTCGAGGAGCCCGGCCACCTGCTCGGCGTTGAAGACGGTGTACTGCTTCATGAAGAAGACGTCCTTCTCCTCCTCGCTCCCGTCGTCCTTGGCCTCGGTCTTCGTGAACTTGTCGGCGTAGACGACGGGCGTCCCCTTGGAGCCGGCCTTGACGTGCCCGCCCAGCTCCCTGGCCTGGTTGAAGGTCATCCAGAGCGGGGCGGCGAAGCCGTTGGCCACGGCCGACGACCAGAGGAGAATCACGTTCATGCCGCGGTAGGGCTGGCCGTTGGCCCGGAGCGGCCGGGTGATGCGACCGGCGGCGTGCTCGGCGTTCCAGGGCTTGTTCCAGGGCCGGACGCCCTTCTCCAGGTCGGCGAGGATTTGGTTCGTGACACGCGTATAGAGGTCCTCCCGCCCGGTCGTCGGTCTGCGGGGCGGCGTCAGGTCGCGGAACGGGTCCGCGTCCTGTCGAGGGGGCTGCAAGCCCTTCGGGTTCGGTTCGGGTCGTCGGCTCGGCATAGGGCCGGACGCATGCCACGTCCGGCCGAGAAACTCAAGCGGAGGAGGGCGGCGCCGGGATGGGCATCCGCGGCGGAGCCGTCGCCCACATGAGCGAGACTTCCTCGGGCGTGAGGCCGTAGGCTTGGTTCAC
>Ga0209958_1002350_pt1 | contig 10821 bp, 8 predicted proteins | sample ThiBio_inoc_plan_FD_183942 | JGI IMG/M metagenome (GOLD analysis project Ga0209958, IMG submission 183942) | Wastewater bioreactor microbial communities from Cape Town, South Africa - Thiocy_inoc_plan (SPAdes) | ecosystem: Engineered > Bioremediation > Thiocyanate > Unclassified | place: South... | reverse complement strand
GACCTCGCGGATCGCCTCGCTCAATTTGTCGCACAGCGGCCCGCGCGGGGTGAGGAAAGGATTGCCCGACAGGCTCCAGTCGATTTCGTAATCGAGGCCGTGGCTGTCGAGGATTTCGTGCATCGCATCCATCAGGCCTTCGGCCGTGCTGGCGGTGGAAAAGCGGAAATTGAACTGGATCTCGACCACGCCGGGAATGACGTTGGTGACGCCGGTGCCGGCATGGATGTTCGATATCTGCCAGGTCGTCGGCGGAAAATAGGCGTTGCCCTCGTCCCACATGGTGTCGGCGAGTTCGGCGATGGCCGGCGCGGCCAGATGGATCGGATTCTTCGCCAGATGCGGATAGGCGATATGGCCCTGCACGCCCTTGACGCGCAGCGTGCCGGACAGCGAGCCGCGGCGGCCGTTCTTGATGGTGTCGCCGAATTCGGCGGCGCTGGTGGGCTCGCCGACGATGCAGTAGTCGAGCGCTTCGCCGCGCGCTTTCAGCGCCTCGACCACGCGTACCGTGCCGTCGGTGGCGGGGCCTTCCTCGTCCGAGGTGAGCAGAAAGGCGATCGAACCGGGGTGATCGGGATGCGCGGCGACGAAACGCTCGGTGGCGGTGACGAAAGCAGCGTCCGAGGTCTTCATGTCGGCGGCGCCGCGCGCGTAGAGCTGGCCGTCGCGCACCGTCGGCTCGAACGGATCGGACAGCCATTGTTCCAGCGGCCCGGTCGGCACCACGTCGGTATGGCCGGCGAAGCAGACCACGGGGGCGACCGTGCCCCTGCGTGCCCACAGGTTGTCGACGCCATTGTGGCAGTGGCGCTCGATGCGGAAGCCGAGTTTTTGCAGACGGGCGGCGATGAGATCGTGGCAGCCCGCGTGATCCGGGGTCAGCGATTTGCGCTTGAGCAGTTCGACTGCAAGCTCGAAAGTGTCATTGGCCATGCAGTCTCATTCTCCGAACAGGGCTTGGTAGTGTTCTTCGGTAAAACCGAGATGATAACTGCCATTTCGCTCCAGCACCGGGCGCTTGATCACGCTGGGCTGGGCCAGCATCAGGGCAATGGCACTGGTTTCGTCGGTGACGGCGGCTTTTTCCGCATCCGTCAGCTTGCGCCAGGTGGTGCCGCGCGTATTGACCAGCGCCTGCCATCCGGTTTGCGCCACGACCTTGCGCAGCCAGGCGGCATCGACGCCCTGTTTCCTGAAGTCGTGAAAGGGGGCGTCATGCGCGTGATCGGTCAGCCAGGCGCGCGCTTTTTTGACGCTGGAACAGTTGGGAATGCCGTAGAGCTTCATGCTATTTCAACCGCCCGGGGCGGAATCAGCCGCCCATGGACGTAAAATCGGGAAAACAAGCCACGATTCTAACCGACCTGATGCATCCCGCCGTTCATTCCCACACCGCACCGCCGCCGCCCGGCGACCCCAGTCTGCGCTCCCTTGGCCGGCTGTTCCCCTATCTGTGGGAATTCCGTGGTCGCGTGCTGCTGGCGCTGGCGCTGCTGGTCGGCGCCAAGCTGGCGTCGGTGGCGGTGCCGCTGGTGCTGAAGGAAATCATCGACGCGCTCGACCGGCCGCGCCCCGAACTGGTATTGCCGCTGGCGCTGATCATGGGCTATGGCGTGTTGCGCTTCGCCAGCACCACGTTTGCCGACCTGCGCGACGTCATCTTCGCCAAGGTCACGCAGCGCGCGATGCGCCGCATCAGCATGGCGGTATTCAAGCACCTGCATGCGCTGTCGCTGCGTTTTCACCTCGAACGGCAGACCGGCGGCATCACTCGCGACATCGAGCGCGGCGCCCGCGCGCTGTCGAGCCTGGTCGGCTACCTGCTGTTCCGCATCACCCCGACGGTGCTGGAAATCCTGATGGTCGCGGGCATCCTGTTCGTCAAGCTCGACTGGATTTTCGGCGTGCTGACGCTAATCACGCTGGCGGCCTATATCGGCTTCACCGTCACCATCACCGAATGGCGCACCCAGTTTGTGCGCCGCGCCAACACGCTCGATTCCGAAGCCTATGGCCGCGCCATCGACAGCCTCTTGAACTACGAGACGGTCAAGTATTTCGGCAACGAGAAATACGAGGCCCGCCGTTACGACAGCAGCCTGATCGAGTGGGAGGACATGGCATTGAAGTCGCAGCGCTCGCTGGGACTACTCAACACCGCACAGGCCGGGGTCATCGCCATCGGCGTCACCCTGATGGTGCTGCGCGCTGCCGCCGGTGTGGTCGAGGGCACGCTGACGCTGGGCGATCTGGTGATGGTCAACGCCTTCCTGCTGCAGATGTTCCAGCCGCTGAGCTTCCTCGGCGTGATGTACCGCCAGATCAAGGAGTCGATCACCGACGTCGAACGCATGTTCGCGCTGATGCAGCGGCCGCGCGAGGTCGAGGACAAGCCCGATGCGCGCGATCTCGATGTGGTGGCGGGGGAGGTGAAATTCGATCGCGTCAGCTTTGCCTACAATGCCGACCGGCCGATTCTGCACGATGTCAGCTTCACCATTCCCGCCGGCAAGACGGTGGCGGCGGTGGGCTCCAGCGGCGCCGGCAAGTCGACGCTGGCGCGCCTGCTGTTCCGCTTCTACGACGTCGGCACCGGCAGCATCAGCATCGACGGCCAGGACATCCGCCACGTCACCCAGGACAGCCTGCGCGCCGCCATCGGCGTGGTGCCGCAGGACACCGTGCTGTTCAATGACAGCATCTACTACAACATCGCCTACGGCTGGCCGGAAGCCAGCCGAGAGGAAGTGATCGAGGCCGCGCGCGCCGCACACATCCTGCATTTCATCGAAAGTCTGCCGCAGGGCTGGGATACGGTGGTGGGCGAACGCGGGCTCAAGCTCTCCGGCGGCGAGAAGCAACGGGTGGCGATCGCCCGCACCCTGCTGAAGAATCCGGCCATCCTCATCCTCGACGAGGCCACCTCGGCGCTCGACACCAGGACCGAAAAGGCGATCCAGGCCGAACTGCTGGAAATCGCCCGCAGCCGCACCAGCCTCATCATCGCGCACCGCCTGTCCACCGTGGTCGAGGCCGACGAGATCCTGGTGATGGAAGGCGGACGCATCGTCGAGCGCGGCCGGCATCCCGAACTGCTGGCAAAGAACGGCGTCTACGCGCATATGTGGGCGCTGCAGCAGCAGGCCGAGGCCGAGGAGCACGCTGTCTGATGGCTGGGCTGCTGCTGCGACCGGGCGTGTCCCGGCGCGAGGTGTGGGCCTGGGCGATGTACGACTTCGCCAATTCCGGCTACACGACGGTCGTCATCACCGCAGTGTTCGGTGCGTATTTCGTCGCGGTCGTCGCCGGCGACGCGCCGTGGGCGACTTTCGCGTGGACGCTCGCGCTGTCCGTCTCGTACGCGCTCATCATGCTGACTGCGCCGCTGGTCGGTGCCTGGGCCGATGCCCATGCAAGGAAAAAGACGCTGCTGTGGCTGACCACGCTCGGCTGCGTCGGCGCCACCGCGCTGCTCTACTTCGCCGCGCCGGGCGCGCTTGCACTGGCGATTGCCGCGCTGGCCCTCTCCAACTATTTCTTCGGCACCGGCGAGAACCTCATCGCCGCTTTCCTGCCCGAACTGGCGCGGCCGCGCGCGCTCGGCAGGATATCGGGCTGGGGCTGGGCGCTGGGCTATGTCGGCGGTCTGGTGTCGCTCGGCGCGAGCCTCGCATACATCGGCTGGGCGCAGGCAGGCGGACAGGATGCGGCCGAGTTCGTGCCGGTCTCCATGCTCATCACCGCCGCGATCTTCATGCTGGCGAGCCTGCCCGCGCTCCTGATGCTGCACGAGCGCGCCACGCCGAATGCTGGCAGCACGTCGCGCAATGCCTGGCAGCAGGTACGCCACACCCTCGGCCATCTCAGCCGGTTGCCCGACCTCAGGCACTTCCTCGTCTGCACCGTGCTGTACCAGGCCGGGATCGCCGCGGTCATCACACTGGCGGCGATCTATGCCAGCCAGGTGTTTCACTTCGACACCCAGCGCACCATCGTGCTGGTGCTGGTGGTCAACATCACCGCAGCGCTCGGCGCCTTCGCGTTCGGCCATGTGCAGGACCGCATCGGGCATGTGCGGTCGATCACGCTGACGCTAGTCGGCTGGATCGCGATGGTGCTGCTCGCCTGGAGCGCGCCCGACGAACGCATGTTCTGGGTGGCGGCCAATCTGGCCGGGCTGTGCATGGGGGCGTCGCAGTCGGCGGGGCGCGCGATGGTCGGGCTGCTGGCGCCACCCGCGCAGCAGGCCGAATTCTTCGGGCTGTGGGGGCTGGCGGTGAAGCTCGCGTCCATCCTCGGACCGCTGACCTACGGCGCAGCCAGCTGGATCACCCAGGGCGACCATCGCCAGTCCCTGCTGATCACCGGCAGTTATTTCGTTGCCGGGCTGTGGGCCTTGCGCGGCGTGCAGGCCGCGCGCGGTCATCGCGCGGCGCGGCGGTTTGCTCGCGGCGCCGCCTGAATCATGGCCGCCTTCACGTTGCTCGAAACCGATTGGGCACACGATGCGCGACGCTTGAGCGCGATACGCCGCGCGGTCTTCATCGACGAGCAGGGCGTGCCCGAGGTGCTGGAATGGGACGCACACGACATGCATTCGCTGCACCTGCTGGCCATCGCCGGAGATGCTGTCCCGATCGGCTGCGCCCGTCTGCTGCCCGACGGCCATATCGGACGCATGGCGGTGCTGCCCGCCTGGCGCGGGCGCGGCGTCGGCCAGGCTTTGCTGGCCGCGGCCCTGCGGGCGGCGCAGGAACGCGGATACCGCACCGTGAGGCTCAGCGCGCAAACCCATGCGGCCGGGTTTTACGCGCGGGCCGGTTTCGTCGCTGTGGGCGAGGAATACGAAGAAGCAGGCATACCGCATGTCTCCATGCAGAAAACATGCGCCGGCCGGAACCGATAGCCCGTGGCCGCGGTCATTGGATTTGAAAGCCGCAAGGCAAGCAACAAGCCGGCCGCGATGCGGCCGCAACAAGGGAAAAAAGCATGACAAGACTTAGAGCAGGCATTGTCGGCGCCGGCGTCGCCGGCGCCAGCTGCGCAGGAAAGCTCGCCGCGGCGGGTTGGGATGTCGACGTCTACGACAAGGCGCGCGGCGCCGGCGGGCGCTTGTCGACCCGGCGCATGGAACAAGGCTGGGCATCGCTGGCGAGCCCGTTTCTTTCGGCCCGGCGCGATCCCTTTCGCAGCCAGTTGCGCGACTGGGTACGCCAGGGCTGGGTCGCGCCGGTGCGCGGCAACATCTGGCAGGGGCGCGCCACCGTGTCGTGGGCGCAGGCGCAGCTGCAAAACCATTACCGGCCCACTGTCGAGCCTTCGCAACTGGTGCACCATCTGCTGGGCGATGCGCGCCTGCACACCCTGAGCCCGGTTGCGGCGTTGCAGCCGCGCACGATCGTCCTGGAAAACGGCCAGACGCTTGGCGATTACGATTGCATCATTTGCAGCGTCCCCGCCCCGCAGGCCATCCCCATGCTCGATGCGCTTCCGCTGCTGCGCGAGCGCCTGGGCGAAGTACGCTATCGCCCGATCTGGTCGTTCCTGATGCGCTGGGAAGGCGGCCCGGCGGCGGATGTCATCAAGTTCGACGACCATTTGCTGAATCTGGCGGTGCGCCAGTCATTCAATGGCCCCGGCCTGTGGGCGGTGTACAGCAGCCACGAATTCGCCGAAACCTATCTCGAAGCTTCGGTCGAGGAGGCCGGCACCCGTGCCGCCTCGGCCTTGATGGGGCTGCTCGGCTTGCCGTGCCCGGTCGACGTCGAGGCCACCCACCTGTGGCGCCACGCCTTGCCGCAAACCCCGGTCGGCGGCTACTGGCTGGGCGACCGTGAAAACCGGGTCGCCCTGATTGGCGACAGCATCGCCGGCGCGGGCATCGAACGCGCCTGGGAAAGCGGCCTGCGGCTGGCCCAGATGCTGATCCAGGCCGAGGAGGAATTGGCGATCTAAGCCGTCCGGCGGCACCTCAAGGATCGGCGATGACGTAACGGTCGCGCCCGCCTTTCTTCCCATCGTAAAGCGCCCGGTCCGCGCGCATGATGGCACTGGACAGGTCGTCTTGCTCGCACACCCGGGTCAGGCCAAGGGTGACGGTCAGCACCAGCGGGACGCCACCGGGAATCGGCACGGAGGTTGTGCGGATCGCACTCAGAAGGCGTTGCGCGGACTGCTCGGCCTCTGCGACAGACTTGCATTGCAGCAGCCAGAGAAATTCTTCTCCGCCGAAACGATACAAGGGTTCGTTGCTTCGCAGGGTCTGTTTCAGGACACCGGCCAGCTGGCGCAAAACCTGGTCGCCCACCAGATGGCCATGGGTATCGTTGACCGGCTTGAAATGATCCATGTCGATCATCGCGACATACAGCAGGTTGCGGTTGCGTCTGGCTTCCTTGCGGTACAGGGAAAAATCATTTTCGATTCCGTAGCGCAGAGGCAGTCCGGTCAACGGATCGTACCGCACGGCCTGGGTAAGAATCAGTGTCTTGAAGCGGGCCAGCAGGACGAGCAGTTCGGATTGCGATTGCTCGAATGACTCCAGGTCGGCATGGTTGCCTGGCTGGCCGGCCAGCATCCGGGTACAGATGGAACGGATCGCGTCATGCATCGCCTGATGCACCGCTTCGACGCGTTGCGCGGCTTGCGCATCGAGCGTTTCGAATTCGGCCCGGCTCGACATGAACCAGTTCCCGAAATGGCAAAGGGTGTGTGCCAGCGGGTCGAGCACGTCTTCACCCGGGGCCGTGCGCAGCACCGCACAGCGCAGTATCCGGCGCGTCCAGTTCATGTGCGCCTCGACCGCGGCATCGAGTTCGGCGATAAAAATATCGGCTTCGGAGGGGAGGGCTGGCATGGGCGTGCAGCTAGACCGTGATTGATGGGATGGGGATGCGGCAATTTTGGCCTGCCGCAGTCCGGACGGCGAGACTAAACATCGCGTACCACGCGAAATCCAAGATTGATGTCCAGCTCGTTTTCCAGGCGCCGCCGCCGTGCGGCGCCACGGCAGTCTTCGGGGCCGTCGAACCATGATCCTCCCTTGGTGACGACGGCTTGCGGTTTGCCGGGCAGAGGGCGCTCCGGCAGGCTGGCGTGGTCGCGTGTCCAGGGGCTGGCCGTGTATTCCCACACATTGCCCGGCATATCGTGCAGTCCCCAGCGATTGGGACGCAATTTGCCGACCTCCATGGCGCCGCAGCGGACGAAACAGCGCGACAGCAGGTGCGGACGCTGGGCGCGCACGGCGTCGAAATCCTGGCGGGTGTTGTAGTGCGCCTCTGCCGGGGTGATGCGATCGCCCTGCGGGTAGGCACTTGCGGCCCCAGCGCGGTAGGCGTATTCCCATTCCTGCTCGGTAGGCAGACGGTAGCGCTGCCCGGTCTGCCGGGAGAGCCAGGCGCAATAATCGCGCGCATCGCTCTGCCGCACGTTGATGACCGGCTTGCGACCGGACAACCACAGCAGCTCCGTGCGCCTCTGCCAGCCGGTGGCGCGGGCATAGGCTTCGAATTCTTCGATGGTGACCGGGTAAACGCCCATGGCGAAACTGCGTTCGATCAGGGCGGTGCGGCGCGGGCGTTCCTGGGCCGGCGCATTTTCCTGGGCGGCGGCACCATATTCGAATGTGCCCGCGGGAATGACGATCAGCGCGGGCGCGGGCGTTCCGTCGGGCAGGCTGTCCCGGAAATGCGGATCGGGCAGTCCCAGTGCGCGCGTTGCGTGTACTTGCAAGGCGATTAATTCACCCTCGTGCATGGCGAGGGTATCGGGCAGGGTGACAGGTGTGCGGTCAGGGGTCATGGGGACACAGAGGCGCGAGCAGCCCCGATTATGCCAGTTCATTCTCGGTGCGAAGCCCGCGAAGCCCGCGAAGCCCGCGAAGCCCGCGAAGCCCGCGAAGCCCGCGAAGAAGGCGGAACCGCGGAATGACACTAAAATGTCATCTGCCCTATCAATAATGGCCGATTGGCCGGAAACCCGGCCCGCGACGCTACCCGCCGACATGCTCTATATCGATCTATTCAAGTCCCTCGAACGCGCCCGCTGGAACATGGAAACCGACATTCCGTGGGACACATTCGACGCCAGCCAGCTCACCGACGAGCAGGCGCTGACCATCAAGATGAACGCCATCACCGAATGGGCGGCACTGCCGGCCACCGAGATGTTCCTGCGCGACTTCGTCCACGACAGCGACTTCTCCGCCTTCATGTCGATCTGGTTCTACGAGGAACAGAAGCACGCGCTGGTGCTGATGGAATACCTGCGCCGCTTCAAGCCCGAATTCGCGCCCACCGAAGAGGAACTGCACGCCATCCGCTTCCCGTTCGACCCGGCGCCGCCGATGGAAACCCTGATGCTGCATTTCTGCGGCGAAGTGCGGCTGACGCAGTGGTACAAGTGCGCTTCGGAATGGCACACCGAACCGGTGATCAAGCATATCTACGAAACCATCTCGCGCGACGAAGGCCGCCACGGCGGCGCCTACCTGCAATACATGAAGCGCGCGCTGAAACAGGGCGGTGCCGGCGTCGCCGCCGCCTTCGCCAAGATCGGTTTCCTGATGGCGTCGAGCCGGCGCGCCGACAAGGCCCTGCATCCCACCAATCTGCACGTCAACGAAACCCTGTTCCCCAACGATACCATCCAGTCGCGTCTGCCCAATCCGGACTGGCTGCAACACTGGCTCGACGAGCAGATCCGCTTCGACGGCAGCTGGGAAAACCGGGTCGTCGGCGGCATTCTGCGCAACCTGTCGAGCCTGCTGGGGCAGGCCTTCGAGAACGTGCGCGACCTCAACCGATACCGCAAGCAGTTGCTGGCAGCGGTCCGACCGCTACACTCGGACTGTCATCCAGCAGAAGGATGAAGTCGTCGGTCAGCGGCTCGGGACGGTGGATTGCGTAGCCCTGGGCATAATCGACGCCCATGCCGAGCAGCAATTCAGCGGTGGCGGCATCCTCCACATATTCGGCGACGGTGCGCAGCCCCATGACATGGCCGATATTGTTGATCGCCTCCACCATGGCGCAGTCGGTGGCATCCTCGCGCATGTTGCGCACAAACGCGCCGTCGATCTTGAGGTAATCCACGTTCAACTGCCGCAGGTAGCCGAACGAGGACATGCCGCTGCCGAAATCGTCCAGCGAGAAATGGCAGCCCAGCTCGCGCAGGGTCTGTATGAACTCGGCGGCCGCGCGCAGATTGGCCACCGCGGCGGTCTCGGTGATCTCGAAGCAGACATGCTGCGGCGGCACCCCGGTCTGCTCGAACTGCGCCAGGATGTACGGCAGCATGGTCTTGTCGCCGAGCGATTGGCCGGACAGATTGATGGCGCAGCTGGACTCCATGGAAACCGCCTGGCGCCGGGACAGCCTCGCCAGTACGTTGCGGATGACCCAGCGATCCAGGGCGGGCATCATGCCATAGCGCTCGGCGGCGGGAATGAAGGACATCGGCGGCACCAGTCGGCCCGCCTCGCCTACTATGCGCACCAGTATTTCCAGATGCGGCTTTAGCCCGGAGTGCGCGTCGAGGGGCATGATCTTTTGCGCATACAGCAGCAGGCGGTCTTCCTGGATGGCCTGCGAGAGCTGCTGGGACCAGCTCATTTCACCGGTGCGCTGCATGGTTTCCCTGTCGTCCGGCTCGAATATGTGCACCTGGTTGCGCCCCTTGTCCTTGGCCACATAGCAGGCGGCATCCACCGTGCTCAACAATTGCGTGGCAGTGCCGGAATCGGCGGTAATGGGTGCCACGCCGATGCTGACGCCGACATCGAAGGGCTTGTTTTCCCACATGAAGCGGAATTGGGCGACGGTGCTTCTAAGCATTTCCGCCATTTCGGCCGCCTTGCCCAGCGGGCAGTTTTCCAGTAGCAGGCCGAACTCGTCGCCGCCCAGCCGGCCCAGGCTGTCGCTGCTGCGCATTTTTTCGGCGAGCCTGGCCGTCAACTGGCGAAGCAGTTCATCGCCCGCGACGTGTCCGCAGGTGTCGTTCACGATCTTGAATTGATCCAGGTCCAGGTACAGCAGCGCGTGTTCGCGGCGCAGCGTGCGCGCATCCTGCAGCAACCATTCCAGCCTGCGCTCGAACTCGGTCCGGTTGATGAGCCGGGTCAGGGCATCGTGGCTGGCTGCCCAGCTCAGCTGGCGCGAAAGCTCGCGGGAACGGGTGACGTCGTGCAGCACCAGGGTCGCGCCTCTGATCCGGCCATCGGGCGCGTGAATCGGGCTGGCCGTCAACTCTATGGCGTGGCGCCGCCCGTCCCTCGCCGTGAGTTGGCTGGAATCGCCGCACGATTCGACCCAGGCCCCGATCTGCAGGGGGTCCAAGGCGGTGTCCATAGCGTCCTCGCCATCCTCGGCGCTCAGGTGCAGAACATCGGTCAAAGCCTTGCCCCGCGCATCGCCATCCGTCCAGCCTGTCATGCGCTCGGCGACCGGGTTGAGGAAAGTCACCGCGCCGCGCTCATCGGCGCTGATCACCGCATCGCCGATGGAACGGAGGGTGATTTGAGCGCGTTCCTTCTCCTGGTGAAGTTCGGTTTCGATCGCGGAGGCCCGGCGGATCACATAGAAAGCGACCAGGCTGCCCACCAGAAGGGTGAGCAGCCCGAACGCCAGCATCAGGCGGAGCGCGTCCTGGAAGGCGCGCTTGGCCCTGTCTTGTGCGATCCGGGTGGCCTTTTGCTGGAATTCGAGCATCAGGGTCAGCTGCGCCATGACCTGGTTCTGCACCGGCACGACCTGGTGATAGAGCAGATGCTGCGCGGCGTCCAGCTTGCCTTCGTCCAGCAAGGCCAGGACGGCGTTC
>Ga0209958_1002347_pt1 | contig 10826 bp, 8 predicted proteins | sample ThiBio_inoc_plan_FD_183942 | JGI IMG/M metagenome (GOLD analysis project Ga0209958, IMG submission 183942) | Wastewater bioreactor microbial communities from Cape Town, South Africa - Thiocy_inoc_plan (SPAdes) | ecosystem: Engineered > Bioremediation > Thiocyanate > Unclassified | place: South... | reverse complement strand
AAGTGATTGACGGTGTTGCCTGGGTCTATTTCAACCGCCCCGACAAGCGCAATTGCCAGAGCCCGAAGCTCAACCGCCAGATGGGCCGCGTGCTGAACGAGCTGGAATTCCGCGATGACGTGCAGGTGCTCGTCCTCACCGGCGAAGGCTCTGCCTGGTCGGCCGGCATGGATCTGCTCGAATATTTCCGCATGAACGAAGCCGGCGGCATCGGCGCGGTCCGCAAGGCCCAGCGCGAAGCCTATAGCTGGTGGGAACGCCTGCGCTGGTATGAAAAGGCCACCATCGGCATGATCAATGGCTGGTGCTTCGGCGGCGCTTACGGCCCGCTCTTCGCCTGCGATATCGCCATTGCTTCGGACGATGCGCAGTTCGGCCTTTCGGAAATCAACTGGGCGATCCTGCCCGGCGGCGGCGCCTCCAAGGTCGCGGCTGAGCTGATGCCCTATCGCAAGGCGATGTATCACGCCATGATGGGCGAGAACCTGACCGGCCAGCAGGCCGCCGAGCAGGGCCTCGTTACCGAGAGCGTCCCGGCCGACAAGCTGAAGGCCCGCGTGCAGGAAATCGCGGATAATCTGAAGAAGAAGGACACCCATGCCCTTCGCGCCACCAAGTGGGCAATGCGCCGCGTCATGGAAATGACCTATGACAACGCCGAAGACTACCTGATCCGCACGCAGGAAGCGCTGAACGATTTCGGCGGCTGGGAAACCCGCAAGGAAGCTACCAAGCAGTTCCTTGACGAGAAGACCTTCAAGCCCGGCCTTGGCGCTTTCGACAAGACTAAGGTCGCCAAGGACTGATTTGTTACTCCACCCCCTCCTCTTCAGAGGAGGGGGCAGGGGGTGGTGGCGCGGCGCGAGAGCGCCGCGCATGCGGCAAGGCACCACGCCGCTGCGACTAGACTTGCTGCGCAAGCCCAAGTCTCGCTGCCCCTCCTCTGAAGAGGAGGGGATTTTCATATCCATGCTCGACTTGCCGGGCGGGATTTGGCAACGGGGCGGACGATTTCTCGGGAGACTGAATCAATGAGCGGCAAGCGCTTCACCAACAAGCAGATCGACCGGCTGCTGCGCCCCAAGAGCGTTGCGGTTGTCGGTGCATCCGACCGGCACGGCGCGCTCGGCGCGACGCTGCTCAACAATCTCGTCCAGTATGAATTCGCGGGCGACATCTACCCCGTGAACCCCAAGCGGGAAGAGATTCAGGGCCTCAAGTGCTACGCTTCGGTCGATCAGTTGCCTGAAGGCATCGACTGCGCAGTTCTCGCCATTCCGCGTCCCTTCGTGCTCGATACCGTGCGCAGCCTGGCCAAGCGTGGCTGCGGCGCCGTGGTGATCTACTCGGCCGGCTTCTCCGAAGCGGGTGAGGAAGGCATGAAGGAACAGCTCGAACTGGGCGCCATCGCCGCCGAATATGGCATGGTGATCGAAGGCCCGAACTGCCTTGGCTGCACCAATTATGTCGAGCGCGTGCCGCTGACCTTCGTCGAAACCAACATGATCACCCCGCCCAAGGGCGCGCGCGCGGTTGGCATCGCCAGCCAGTCGGGCGCTCTGGCCGCTGTGCTTGCCACTGCGCTGCATCCGCGCGGCTGCTATGTCTCCACTTCGGTCTCGACCGGCAATGAAGCCGCATCGGGCGTGGAAGATTATGTCGAATGGCTGATCGATGACGAGGATACCCACGTCATCTCCATGTATGTGGAATCGCTGCGCCGCCCCAAGGCGTTCATCGCCGCTGCCCGGCGCGCCCGCGCCGCTGGCAAGCCGATCATCATGCTGCACCCCGGCAAGTCCAACAAGGCGCAGGAATCGGCCGCGACTCACACCGGCGCCATGGCCGGCGACTATGCGCTGATGAAGGCCAAGCTCGGCCGTGAAGGCGTGATCTTCGCCGATACGCTGGAAGAGCTGGAAGACATCACCGAAATCGCCCTGCGCTGCCCCAGCCTGCCCGGCGCCAATATGGCGGTTCTGGGCGAATCCGGCGCGCTGCGCGGCCTGGCTTTCGACATTGCCGAGGATATCGGGCTCGACCTGATCGACCTCAACGATGACAATAGCCCGGCCCTGCGCGCTGTGCTGCCGGACTTCGTGCCGGTGTCGAACCCGACGGACATCACCGCAGCGGGTCTTTCCGAGCCTGAAATCTACACCAAGGTGCTGACCGCGCTGCTGGCTGACGAACGCGTCGGTTCGGTGGTCGCCTCGATCATCCAGTCGGACCCGATCACTTCGAAGATCAAGTTCCCGGCGATCATCAAGGTGCTGGAAGACGGTTCCTTCGCCAAGCCGTTGGTCTTCGCGGGCGTGGACGAAGGTGCGCGGGTGCCGCAGGAATATATCGACGGTCTGCGCGCCGTGGGTATCCCCTGGTTCCCCTCGACCGAGCGCGCCTATCGCGCCATCTCGCGTTTGGCGGACCTCGCCAAGCGCGACCTGTCGGACAATTCGCAGGCCCCGCTGCCGGTCCCCGCGCTCAAGGGTGTGTCGGGCGTGGTGCCGGAATACAAGGCCAAGGAACTGCTCGCTCCGCTGGGCATTCCCTTCCCGCAGAGCAAGTTCGCCGCCACGGCTGACGATGCCGCCGCCGCTGCCGAGGAAATCGGCTTCCCGGTGGTGCTCAAGGCGCAGGCTGCCGCGCTGGGCCACAAGTCCGATGCGGGCGGTGTGATCCTGAAGCTCGACAGCGCCGAAGCGGTGAAGGCTGCCTTCGACAAGATCTTCACCAATGTCGCGGCCTATGACGCTTCGATCCAGCTCGATGGCGTACTGGTCGAGAAGATGGGCACGATGGGTATGGAAATGATCGTGGGTGCCAAGTCCGATCCGGAATGGGGCCCGGTGGTCCTGGCCGGTTTCGGCGGCGTGACGGCGGAAATCCTGAAGGATGTCGTCCTGCTGACCACCGATCTTTCCGAAGAACAGGTTGCTGCCAAGCTGCTGACCCTCAAGCAGGCTGCGCTGCTCAAGGGCTATCGCGGTTCGCCCGAGCTGGACGTTCCGGCGCTGGCCAAGCTGATCGTCGAGATCGGTCGCGTGATGGAAGGCAATCCTTCGATTCGCGAGATCGACCTCAATCCGGTGATCGTCCACCCCAAGGGGCAGGGCGTGGTGGCGCTGGATGCGCTGATGCTGGTCCAGCACTGATCCTGTTTTCCGCGCCATGCCGTTTTCGGGGAACCGGAGCGGCAGAGCGCGGTTTTCGGACATTATCAATCAATTGATCGGGACCGCGCGGCCTTTTATGGCTTCGCGGTCCAGATTTTTCTCACGCCTGCAAAGCAAACCAGCCATTGCCGCGCGCGTGTAAACAGGCCTAGAGGGGCGCCACTATGACCCAGAACATTCTCGAAAAGCTCGCCGCGACCAATCCCGAAGCCGAAATCTGGTGGGATTCCTCGCCCCTGATCTTCCCCAGCTGGAAGGAAGAAACCCTCGCCAAGGCGCCGGAAGGCAAGCGGGCGGAATGGGACGCGCAGCTTACCCGCCTGATGGATCATGAAACCATCGAGACCACGGGCGAGATGGGCTTCCGCGGCGTCACGACCAACCCGCCGCTGTCGCTGCAGGCGATCAAGCTGGCGCCGGAACGCTGGGCCAACCACATTCGCGACATCGCCCGCGCCAATCCGGGCATGGATGTGGAAGGCGTGTATTGGACGCTTTATCTGGAACTGGTGAAGAAGGGCGCGGAAGCGATCCTGCCGGCCTATGAAAAGTCGGGCGGCAAGTATGGTATGCTCTCCGGCCAGGTCGATCCGCGCTTCGTGCGCGATGGCGACAAGATGCTGGCCCAGGGCCTTTCAATCTACGAACAGGCGCCCAACGTGATGGTGAAGCTGCCCGGTTCGAAGGAAGGATATGAGGTTCTGGAAGAGCTGACCGCGCGCGGCATCTCCACCAACAACACCACCAGCTTCACCGTGCCGCAGTATATGCGCTGTATGTCCGCCGTCAGCGCTGGCCTGCTGCGCGCTCGCGCTGCCGGTGTGGACCTGTCCAAGTGGCGTTCGGTCATTACTCACATGTCGGCTCGCCTTGGCGAACTGTCCGACTGGAAGACCGAAGCCAAGACTCGCGGCATCGAACTGACCCTGCCGGAAATCCGCGACGGTGAAGAAGCCGTGCTGAAGCGCGCCTATCACTTCGGCAAATCGGAGAACCATCCCTCGAAGATGCTGCAATGCTCCATGCGCGTCGAAAAGGACGAGCGCACCGGCAAGCTGGTGAGCCGCCATATCGAGGATTATGCCGGTTCGGACATGGTCTATACCTGCCCGCCCAGCTACATCGCCGGCCTGATGAATGCCGAAGACGAGCTGGCCCCCTTCGATGCCAAGGCGATCGACCGCGAGCCGAACAAGGCCAGCATCGAAAAGCTGCTGAAGCTGCCCAGCTTCCGCGCCGCCTATGAATTCGATGGCATGGCGCCTGACCAGTTCGCCCATTTCGGTTCCTTCAAGGCGACCGAAACGGAATTCGCCGCGGCTACCCGCCAGACGGTGGACTTCGTTGCCATGGTGATGGACAAGTAATCGCTCAGCCCCTCCTCCGCGCTGGCGGGGGAGGGGCAGCCTTTCGGGATGGCCCGGAAGGATATTTGGCGAAGGGCAGCAATAAGCCCGCGCCGGGGAGAATGCGATGCATCTGAAACTGGCCGCAGGCCTCGGTTCCCTTCTGCTGGCAGGAAGCGCCATGGCACAGGTTCCCCCGGATATCGCAGCCCAGCTTCGCGAGCGCGGGCAGTCGATGGACCCGGAGGTGGGCAAGCTCTACGAGCCGCTATTCGCCGATGAGAGCTATGCCGGCATTCTCCTGACCCGCAACATCGCCTATGGCGCCGATCCGCTGCAAAAGCTGGATCTCTATGTGCCGGAAGACCTCTTTGTTCCGGGTAAGGGCAAGGGCCCGCTGCCGGTGCTGGTCTTCGTCCATGGCGGAGGTTTCGTGCGGGGGGACAAGCACGGCACATTCTATCCCGACAACATCACTGCCTGGGCCGCGCGGCACGGCATGGTGGGTGTGGGCATCAATTACCGCCTCGCGCCGGATCATCCCTGGCCCGGTGGGGTGGAGGATCTGCGCGCGGCGCTCGGCTGGGTGCGGGCCAATATCGCAGAGCATGGTGGCGATCCCGACAGGATCGTCCTGTGGGGCCATTCAGCCGGGGCGAACCATGTAGCGGATTATGTCGGCCATACGGAGCTGCATGGCGATGAGGCAAAGGGCCTGAAGGGCGCGATCCTGCTATCGCCGAATTATGCCGATGAGGCGCCTGCCGAACCGCATGTCTATTACGGCGCCGATGCCTCGCTTCAGACCCTGCCTGCCGCAATCGCCCGCCTGCATCATGCCGCCACGCCCTTGTTCGTGGGCTTCGCCGAGTTCGATCCCGATCCGATGCGTCACACGGCGCAGCAGATGATCGCTGGCCTATGCACGCCCACCGGGCCTTGCTCCGCCAGCGTGGACTTGCCCGATCACAATCATTTCACCGAAGGCATGGCCGTGGGCACGGATGATGTTTCCCTTTCCGCTCCAATACTTGGCTGGGCTAGGAAAGTAGCTGGCGAGTAAATTTAGTATTTAATATTGCGAACGGCTGATGCCGTAATCGATCCTGATCCGCACCCATTCGCCATATTTGTATTTCCCGCCCAACCGCGGGGGGCGGACCTTGAATTGCCACGCCGCAGCCATAGTCGCCCTGCCAATATTGGAATGGCTTGGGGACTCTTCTAGAAAGATGCAGCTTTCTACACGATATTCCGGCACGGTCTTGCAAGTTATCGTAGCCCAGCCCGGCCCGTCGGCAGTGGAGAGATAACCCGCCAGTTCTTGCTCCGTGGGCTCGCGATACCATTGCGCGGCATACATCGGCTGGCCATTGGGCGTGGTGCCGACGCGCTGGGAATCTCCGGCGCTGCCACTATTGGCGGGGCCATAGACCGGCTTGGCTTGTGCTGGGGCGGGCTGGGCCTTGGGCAGGTTGGAAATATCCAGTTGCGCCATCTGGTTCTTGGACAGGGATATGACTGCCGGCGGGGCAGGCACCGGGGGCTGCGCCACCGGTTGTGGCACGGGCTGCGGATCGGGCTGGGGCTGATCCTGCGGCTGAGCGCTGGGCTGCACTGTCGGCTTTTGCTCGGCGGGTTTTGCTTCCGGTTCCTTGGAAGGTTCTTCCTCCGAAGCCGAATCGAAAGTGGTGACAATTGTGGCCAGCGGCGCCTCTTCCTTCTTGCCCATGCTCAGCGTCAGCAGCACGCCGATGATGACTGCCTCCAACAGCAGGGCAATGACAAGCCCTGCGGCCCGACGGCCGAATTCCGTGCGGATACGCTCGATCAATGTCGTGCTGGAGGCGTAGACCGGCTGGGACAAGGAACCTCTGATGGGCTAGGCGGGGTGACGAAGGTATTCTGTGCGGGCGTATCGGGGGCTGGATATCAGCGTGGCTAGGTAATGTCTCGTGAATGAATAACGGCTTTCAATCGTCTATCCCTTTCCGTTCGGCCGAAATATTCCGCGCACGTTAAGGATTATTCTTTGACCCTTTACCAAAATCTGAAATAGGGGGCTTCGGGCCTTCACGGCATCGGAATGCATGTGAAAACAAGCCATAGGACGTTTCAATCAGTCATGGAGGCCGGATCGCAAGGGATGCCGGGTGTCCATGGTGGATGGCGTTCCCGGCTTGTGGCGATGTTCGTTCTGGGTGCCGTGCTCGGTAATTCCGCTAACGCGCTTGCTGCTACGGCGCAGCCCGGAATCGGAATCCCGGCGCAACCCGGGGAGCAGGGGGCAGCTACTGCAACGGCGCGCATCGTTCGGGCTATCCTCGAATATACGCGCTGGCCCAAGCCGGTTAATCCAGTGGAGGTTTGCATCGTGGGCACGGCGGGCAACGGCGCGGCTATCGAGGCAATCAGCCTGTCCGATGGTCGTGAGGTTGCCGTGCGTTATCTCGCGCGGGACGGTTTCGCTGCTTCCGCCGGATGCGACGCCTATTATCTCGGCGCGCTGGATGCAGGGGCCATGCGGCAATGGACCGCCAGGGCTCATGGCGGGCCAGTCGTCACCATAGCCGAGCGCGATCCCCAATGCCGCAGCGAAGCCATGTTCTGCATGGTCTATAGCCCGGGCAAGGTCTCATTCCGGCTCAACATCGATGCAGTTTCCCGTTCCGGCGTTCGGATCGATCCGCGCGTCCTGCGCATTGCGAAGGACAGGTAGGCATCGTGGCGGAAGTGCGGACACCCACCCTTAACCGTATTCTGGCGCGCGCGCATGGGCGGCTGATCCTAGCTGCCGTGCTTATTGCCGGTATCACCGTGCTGTTCAGCGGGGCCTCGATAATCCGCGACCATGCGGCCCGAAATCTGGAGCTGATCGCGCGGACATTGTCCTATTCGGTGGAACCGGCGATTGTCTTCGGTGACAAGGAAGCGATCCTGGAAGGCATCCACTCGGTTGCCGATAATGATGCGGTCGAGCGGATCGAGGTGACCGATGCGGAAGGCCGTCTGCTGGCCAGCTGGTCGAGCGAGGATAACAATCCGCTGGCCTGGGTCGAACGGATAGGCAGCAAGATTCTGTGGTCCGAGCCCTTCCGCCTTCCGATCGAAAGGAGCGGCGAGAAGATCGGGGAAGTGCGCGTTACCGGCAGTGCGGCGGGGATCGAACGCTTTGTTCTGCAAGGCGTACTCATCGTAATATGCTGCATGGGCATCGCTCTGGTCGCCACCCGGATATTGGCCCGCCAATTGCGGAGCGGTGTGATCTCGCCGTTGAATCATGTGGCCGAAGTGGCCCATTCGGTCCGCACGGAACGCGCGTTCCATCGCCGCGTCCCGCCTGCGGGTCTGGCGGAGATCGATAATTTCGTGGCGGATTTCAACGGCCTGCTGGCCGAAATCCAGGGCTGGTATGACGGGCTGACCGAAGAGAACGAGGAACTGGCCCGTCTGGCCCGGCATGACGCGCTGACCGGCCTTGGCAATCGCGTGCTGTTCGAGCGTCATCTGGAGGCAGCGGTCGAGACTGCACGGCAGAAGGAATCGTGTTTCGCGCTGCTTTACCTCGACGGGAACGATTTCAAGCAGATCAACGATTGTCACGGCCATGAGGCGGGCGACAAGGTGTTGCAGGCCATTGCGGAGCGCCTGCGCCAGTCTGTGCGCCAGGCGGATCACGTATTCCGCCTGGGCGGCGATGAATTCGCGATCATTCTCGGCGCGCCAATCGACATCGGCGAAGTGGAAGCGGTTGTGGCGCGGATCGATCAGGCGATGGAAGAGGCGGTTGACCTTGGCCGGGGAGGCTTTGCTGCCTTGTCCGTCAGCGTGGGTTACGCCATTTGCCCCGATCATGGCGATGCGCCGGCCGAGTTGGTCCGCAAGGCTGACGAGGCTATGTACAGAGACAAGATCAGGAGGAACAACAATGGCTTTAACTGAACGCGTGGCGAGGAAATTTCGAATAGGTGGGCTTGCGGTGGTCATGCTGGTTCTGGCCGCGTGCCAGACCGTGCCCGATAACCGCTCGCCCTATTCTGCCGCGCAGATCGCGGCCCTGCGCCAGTATCAGTTCGAGCAGGACGGGGACCGCTGGCTGCTGGATCTGGACAGCAAGCTGCTGTTCCCCACTGACAGCGCCACTCTGGTTGATGGGCAGGTTGCAACCATCGGCACCATGGCGAGCGAATTGTCGAAAGTGGGCATCGATGGCGCCGATGTGGAAGGCCATGCGGATTCGGTGGGCAATGACGACTATAATCGCGACCTGTCGCTGCGCCGTGCTCAGTCTGTGAAAAACGTACTGGTAGGCGGCGGCATGGCCGCGAACCGGGTGGACGCTGTGGGTCTTGGCGAAAGCCAGCCGATTGCCAGCAACGACACGGAAGAAGGCCGGGCGCAGAACCGCCGCGTGGTCATCATCGTTTCGCCGGACGATGTTATTCCGGCCGAATAAGCCAGCTCAGGCGAAATTCTCGATCAGCCGCAGGAAGACGTCGCCATAGGCTTCGCGCTTGCGGCTGCCGATACCGGGGATTTCGGCCAGTTCGGCATGATTGCGCGGACGGCGGGCAGCCAGTTCGCGCAATGTGCTGTCATGGAAGATGACATAGGGCGGCACATCGGCGTCGCGGGCGAGATCGCGGCGCAGTTCGCGCAGGGCATCGAACAGCGGATCGCCCACCGGGTTCGCGGTGCTGTCCCCGCGCTTGCCGCGCTTTGCCCGCGCCGGGGGCAGGACGAACTGGACGCGTTCTTCTCCGCGTAGGATCGGGCGCGCGGCCGGGCCCAGCATCAGCCCGCCATGTTCGGTCGTCTCCAGGGCCCCGCGCACCAGCAGGGCCCGCGCGACCGGCTTGATCAGAGCGGCCTCATCGCCTTCGACTATGCCGAACACGGTCAGGGCGTGATGGCCTCGCTGGATTACCTTGTCATTCTGCTGCCCCAGCAACACCGCTTCGAGATGGCCGAGGCCGAAGCTCTGCCCGGTGCGATAGGCAGCTGACAGCAGCTTGCGGGCCACTTCCGTACCGTCCACCCCCTTGGGCGGGCTGAGGCAATTGTCGCAATTTCCGCAGGTGGCCGGGGGATGCTCCCCGAAATGGCGTAGCAGCACGGCGCGGCGGCAGGTGGCGGTTTCCACCAGCGCGCCCAATGCGCCGATGCGGGCGCGCTCGCCTGGCTGACGGGCTTCCTCTGCCTCGGCAACGCGCTGGCGGGCGCGGACGAAATCCTCCGGCCCCCATAGCAAAGTGGCCTGCGCCGGATCGCCATCGCGTCCCGCGCGGCCGCTTTCCTGATAATAGCTCTCGATGCTCTTGGGCAGGCCCGCGTGGACCACGAAGCGCACGTCGGGCTTATCGATCCCCATGCCGAAGGCGACGGTTGCCACCATCACCATATCCTCGCTGGCGATGAAGGCGGCCTGATTGCGCGCGCGCACTTCCGGGTCGAGGCCGGCATGATAGGGCAGCACCCGGCGCGTGCCCTTGGCGGCAAGGCTTTCGGCCAGACGCTCGGTCTGTGCGCGCGTAGGGGCGTAGATGATGCCGGGGCCGCTATTGGCGGCGAGGATGTCGGCCAATTGGCGCGAAAGCCCATCGCGCGGTTGCACGGCATAGCGGATGTTCGGCCGGTCGAAGCCCGAGACGATCAGCCCATCCTGTGCAATGCCGAGTTGGGCGAGGATGTCCGTGCGTGTGTGGTGGTCCGCCGTCGCCGTCAGCGCCAGACGCGGCACTTGGGGGAAGGCGTCCAGCAGAGGGCGCAACAGGCGGTAATCGGGGCGGAAATCATGCCCCCATTCGGATACGCAATGGGCCTCGTCTATGGCGAAGAGACATATTTTCGAGCGTTCGAGCAAATTGCGAAAATGCTCACCGCTGGCCCGTTCCGGCGCGACGTAAAGCAGGTCCACATCGCCTGCCAGCAGCCGGTCCTGTGTCTCGCGCCAATCCGCATCGGCGGAAGTAAGGCTGGCCGCACGAATGCCCAGCGCCCGCGCGCTGCGCAACTGGTCATGCATCAGCGCGATCAGCGGGGAAATGACTACGCAGCAGCCCGGCAAGGCCACGGCAGGCAGCTGGTAGCAGAGCGACTTGCCTGCGCCGGTGGGCATGATCGCCAGCGTGCCCTGGCCTTCCAATACCCGCTCCACCACCTGTTCCTGCACGCCCCGGAAATGTTCGAAGCCGAACACATCGTGGAGCAGAGTGGCGGGGGAGGGGCGCATGGCCTGAGGCTATAGGTGGCCGGGCGGGGTGTGCCTATGGGGCGGGGGAGGCTTTCCGCAGATTTGGGACGA
>Ga0209958_1002346_pt1 | contig 10830 bp, 5 predicted proteins | sample ThiBio_inoc_plan_FD_183942 | JGI IMG/M metagenome (GOLD analysis project Ga0209958, IMG submission 183942) | Wastewater bioreactor microbial communities from Cape Town, South Africa - Thiocy_inoc_plan (SPAdes) | ecosystem: Engineered > Bioremediation > Thiocyanate > Unclassified | place: South... | reverse complement strand
ACTTGTTAATCTTCTGTTTTAATTTATTTTATTTCACGAAATTTAAATACTTTTTAGAAAAAGTTATAAAAATTTTACATCGGTTGAGCTAAATATAAAAATCAAATATGAAAATTAAAAATAAATTTAAAATTAAAATGTTGAAGTAATTCAAATCAATTTCTCACAAATTTGCGCAGGTTATTGTAGAAGAATCTTTTTAGTTAATTGATAAAAATGAATGTATTTTAACCATAAATCAATAAATGTATCACTCTCAAGCTCTGAGGATTTCTAAATCCTTATAAGTGCATGGGCAAGCTTTACATTGGTTGTTTTCCCAAGTATATCCATCTGGACATCTGGCACATCTTCCTTGATATAAGAAATATCCAGCTGGGCAAACACAGTCTTGTCCGTTCCAGACGAATGGTCTTTGGCAGATACATTGGTTGGTGGTAACATCCCAGTATCTTGGGGCTGGGCATTCAACACATGATGGTCCATATCTTCCAGCTGGGCAGACACATTGTTGTCCGTTCCAGACAGTAGTTGGGGCTGGGCATTCACAAGTGTTAGATCCGTAGTTCCAGACTCTTGGAGCTGGGCATGGAATACAGTTGTCACCGAAAGTGTTTGGTGGACATGAGCAGGTTTTTGAGGCGGCATTCCAGATAGTTTTTGGTGGTGGGCAGACACAGTCACTTCCGATAACTTGTCTTGGGAGTTCACAACAGGTGCATTCGTGGACATTAGCATCCCAAACGTGACCAGCATCACAGGTAACACATCTTTGGTTGACGGCATCCCAATGTTTTGGGGCATTACATTTAACACAATAAACACCGGCGATGTTGTATCCTTGTGGGCAACATGATTGTTGTTGGTATTTTCCAAGTCCATCGTTTGGAATGGATTGGGCGAAAGCACTGCTGCAGATAAGAGCGACCAAGGCGACCTTGACAATAAGATATGCCATATTTTCTAATTAATTATTTTACAATCTTTATAAATTAAATAAAATCAATAAATTTTTTATTACCAGTTTCTCTTTTCAATCGGCCTTAAAAACATTGTCTTTGAAGTTATTTTGCTAAATAAACACCCATATCTTTGATTTTGGTTTTAACCTAAAAGTTTTTAACAATCGAGAGTATATGTTAAAAGTTTTATCCTTCTATTCAGTGAATTTGCTCATTTTAATATTGAATTCAAATAAATTTTGGCTCCAATCTATGAATTGTACGAATTTCAAATAAAAAGACAAAAAAGTAAGACAATAAATGTATAAATTGGATGATCAAAGTCCTGGGACACAAGCGTGGCTGCTGTAATCTCTGACGAATCCATCGGGGCAGTGATAGCATTGTTTTTCTTTTGGATCGAATTCGGTTCCAGCTGGACAAGCGACACAATATTTACCGTTCCAGAGTGGGAGGTTTGATGGACAGTTGCAAGTCTTGTCAGATTCGTTCCAGACTCTTCTGTTTCCTTTTTGATCAACTGGGCATTCACAAACGTTGTTGGCGTTAAGTTGTCTTGGGAGTTCACATGGGACTTTGCAGTCACATCTTTTGGTTTGATTGTTGTAAGTGTGATCAGCTGGGCATGGTCTGCATCTTTGATCAATAACGTCGAAGACGTTGGGGGCAGTACATTGAACACAGTAATTGCTAACTTCAATGAAGTCTTTTGGGCAGCATGATTTAATTTTGTAATCATCCCAGCTTGGGTCTGGGGTTGGGATGGTAGCTTGAGAAGCAGCAAGTAAGACTAAAAGAGCCAAGACGCTAAGTTTTCCAACAAGATATGCCATTTTGTTTAAAATCTAAAATTAATTAATATCTTTTATTTGTTGTAGTCACAGTTTTATATTCTTAAAATTAATAATTTTATTTGAATTTATTTATTTTTTATTATCTTTTTTAATCAAAGAAATTTGAATTTTGATCTTTGTATTACAAAATAGAGCTCACCAAAGAAAGTAGAAAGATAAAAAATTTTAATTAAAAATTATGAATCTTTTATTCATACAACCTAGTGAAACCTTTTGGACTCTTTGTTGAGTATCTTTTTATTTAGAAGCTATTTTTTCTTAATTTGCATTTAGATAATTGACTAGCTAGCCGATTGATTATTTTTAACTTTTTACAAATCTTTAGAAGCCAGAATATTTTCAACCTTTCCATCTTTACTTTAATTTTTATCATCAATCTGATCTTTTAATATAGGAAATTATTTTTAGAACTCTATAAAAGTTTCATCACGCTTTTACTTGATCTCTTGCTTTACTTTTTTTACCGTATTTCTCAATTCCCTTCTTAAAGCTTGAGACTTTATGATAATAAAATATTTTACTTGCTGTGATGTTTTTCTAGCAATATCAATCATTTAATAAGTCATATGATCTTGTGGTTTCATTATTTTTATCATTGATTTGAAACAAACATATGACAAACCAATGTAGTTGCCAAATATGCGGCATGCTTTTGGAAGTTACTTTTTTAAGGAAAACGCAGCGATTGTCATTCCTGTAATTGGAGCGGCGATGAAAAATATGATTTTACCCAAACCCATTTAAACGATTTCTTATTTTTTGTTTTTAAAGATCACATTATAATAATTTATGTAAGGATTTTAATATGAGAATTTTAAATAATGTTTCAAAAAAAAAGATAAAAAGCTGAAAAAAATACAATATCACAATGACGATTTTTGAAGTAAAAAAGTAAATATATTTATTTACTTAGTTATCAACTATATCTATCTCTTAAAAACTGTTTGGCCTTTTTGATAGTATCTTAGGCCTAATTATCAGCTACTTAGACACCCTATTTATAAGCTTGTTAATATTTTTAAAAGACTTGATTTATTTATTCTTGCTAATTTTAAGAAGGCTCTGCTTTGGAATATAAGTAGAGTATATCCTTGTTATTATCCATGAGACTGATAGGGTTGTTTAGAAGGATATCAGCCATTTAGTGCATTTCGCCTATAGATTCAGTAAGCAATTTTTATTGAAGTTAATTTTTTACAGTCATTTGAACAAATTGCTCATATGTATGTGCATAGTCCTTTGTTAGTTATTAAGGGTCATATTGACCACGAACGAATTCCACTTTGGGTTTGTAAAGAGTGATAAGTTATTTCCTTAGTTATTAGGACTATTTGCTGTCGATAGGTTAGTGGTCAAAAAAGTTAACTCTGGGATGAGTATAATCTGTAGTTCTTTTATACGCTTAGTTACGCAGGCGTTGCCTTACAAAATATTACTCAGCCTATCGCTATGAATTTTACTGCTATTCATATGACTAAAATTATTGGCTGTAATTATTGTTAAGTGAATGTGATGACATGTTCTTTTTTTGTTTTTTGTATCAATTTTCTATTCTTTTTGCTAAATACTATTTCGCTCTTCTGTTGAAAACAATATGATTATGAACTTTCCTTTACTGAAGATTTGAAGGTTATTATTTAATGTTCTTTCGAAATGTTTAATATTTGAACTTTGTAACTATTTTATAATAAACTTACTTTTATAAATTTTTTACTTAGTTTATTAGTTTGTCAACTTTTTATAGGAATCGTTTATCAATTTATCAGTTTTTTATCTATAACAAATTGTCAAAAAATCATTCAGGAAGTCTGAAAATTCAACCAGATCAACAAAAAAATTCTCAAATTTAGCGATTTTACTTCAATACCGTTCATTTTTTTGAAACTCTTGAGAAATTTCTCTCTTTTTTCTCATAATTTTTTTTACATCTACAAAAAAAAGAATGTTTCTCCTATGGTTTGTCTAGAATCCAATGGCTACGAATAGCTAACTGTATTCTGATTTGGAATATAGGATTCTCTTCAAGGGAACTTTCGCTCAACCTATCCGAGTCAGTTTTGGACCTGGTAAACTCACTTAAAATTATCTCTAAGCAATCATACCACGCTTTAGGCTTCGTCCAATTCTTATATCTCTAAAACTCTTTATCATCTTTTTTATCTCCACATCTACATTATGGGTTTTTCCCACCTATTCACAAAATTTTATACTTTTTCCCGTGAAGTAAAAACTCATAAAAAAAGTGGTCACGGGGGGGATCGAACCCTCGACCGTTGCGTTATTAGCACAACGCTCTAACCAACTGAGCTACGCGACCTCTCTACTTTCTTTATCTTTTTTACCAATTTAAAAGGTAATTTGATTTCTTTTAAGAAAGCTGATAAGTATCAATTCATAATTTATCATTATTTTGAATGAAATAAAATTTATTTCATTATCAACGATTATAAAAAGTGTTTTTTATTATAAACTAAAAAAGTTAATAAACAAAAAAAATTTTCGAAAAATTAAACGGCAAAAAATGCTATGTTCTTTGTGTTTGAAAAATAAAGGGCAAAGTAAGGTTCTTTTATATAAAAAGCCATATAACTTCCTTGTTCACATGTAATTTGTCCAGAATGCATACCAAGACAATCTTTTGAGAACAACATGTTTCGATATCAATGTTAAACATGTTCTGTGTATCATGAAATCCCATTAAATGGTGATAACACAGTGTTGAATAAATAAAAAAATGAAGGATTCAGATAATATGAAATGAGATCTTCTTCGATATCAAGTGGAAATGACACTAGACTTTTTGGTTAATATGTTTACTGCTGGTCATGTGAATAGGCTGTTGGTATAAAAGAGTACATAAGAGGTAAATTCTGTTTAAAAAATTAGGAAAGCATCACAAACATGAAGTAAACACATTGTAAGAAGCTTTACCAAGAATAAAAAACACTTTAACATAACAAATGCGCCTAAGCAAACAAATAAAATCACATTTTTAATAAGTAAAATACGGAATGTAAAATAATAGTCTGTAAATGTCCTATAATAGCTTGGTAGATAGGGTCAATATATTTTTTAACACACAATTTTAATTATTAGAAGCAAAGCGGAGCCAAATCATCGATTAATTGACGTAACATTGCAACAGAATTGATAGTCAAACAAAATAAAGTATCGATAAATTATCACAAATTATTTACGATTTATAAGAACTGTAAGAAAAAATGCAAAATTTTCTAAACGATAAACTACCGATCGATGAAATCAATCCTGTTAGAAAAATATTAGAAAAGATCGATAGTTTTAGGCAACTATCCAAAGATAAAAATACCTCTACAATAGAGTAAATTCCTAAATTTGTTGTCAACTATAGTCTCTAAAAATACGCACAATAATGCTGTCAAATATAGCCTATATAAATTGTTTCTAAAAATAAATAAAGTTACACTCATTTTGAGATCAATGTCGATAAGATTAATAAGACTCAGAAATTCTCTTTACCTCGTCAATAATTTTTTAAAAAACATTAAGATCAAATTTAATAAAAATAAATAAAACTTTAACGAAAAGTCAAACTTGTATAAAAGCTAAAAGACAAAATGAAATACACTAATTCTATGTGTTCAACAGGGTTTTTATGACAGATAGTCTAAAATAGAAATCCAATCATGATATTTTTCCTTATTTTGTTATGAAAAAGATTCGAAATAGGACAATTTTTGTTAAAGAAATAAATATAAAAAACATTTGGACTTGAAATGAAGTTAAATTACTCACAAATCTCCAAAATGACCTTTAAGCATATTTTTCCACCCTGATTTATACACCATAAAGGCAACAGCCCCTGTGGCTACTAAGAAAGCAGCCGTTTTTATAGTTTTATTTCTTCTTTACCTGGCTTTTTTATCTTACATGTAATGATGGTGACTTTCTAATAAGCTTACTTCTTTGTAAAAGTTTTCAAACCTGAACATGGAGTCTGGTTTTAATTTTTAGTAACCAGAAAGTTCTCGAACATTTATCTTTTCTTCCAATTCAATAGCTTTTTGAATAGCTTTTTCTATTAATAAAGTTTCTTATTTGGCTTGTTTTTGGTAAAAACTTTGGATATTTGCTTACTTTTTTTAGATAGAAAAATTACATCAAATTATTCGCAATACTCAATTAACTGCTATTTCGTTGTCAAGATTATTCCTGCTGTAAGGTAAACAGCTCCAAAGGGACCTGTACATAAAATATAATCCCAAATTCTGCAAATTGTTTTCAGACTTGAGAAAACGTGAGCAAACCATGTAAATATCCAAGGAATTATGAAAATTAAAAACTTAGATTCGCTAAAACATGCAAATATATCCTCAAATTATTTATCTTCTCTTGTGACCAGTTACATTACAATTTCGCTCAAAACCATTCCAATATGGCCGACATCAAATTTTAAGAAATCGTGGAAATAAGCTTTACCAGCTTTTGACATCATAAAGTACCCAATATTATTGCCAAAAATTGTTATAAAAACAGAAGCTACATCATGAAAACCTTGGATGTATCTCAGTTATGGATTATGTCCAAAAAAGTTATCCAATACTGACAATACATCATTTTGTCGCTTTTTGCTTTCGTTATAAAAATTATGTACAGATGAATTTTGTTAATCGTTTCAAAAGTTTTCATTGACGACAGGGAACGTTAAGCATCTTTTTGTAATTGTTCGTAATCTGGACTGTTGCGGTCCATTTTTGTTTTCCATTCAAAAGCTGGTTAGTCTTCGATCTTATCGTATTAGAGGTTCATTAAAAATGGCCATATTAATTTACGATTGATGAATGATTAGAAGCCGCTTTGGCGTCCATGATTCAATAGTTTAAGTAAGTATTAAGGTTGTGTGGGTGCCTACGAAAATGTTAAGATTGATAAGTACAAGGCGGAAAATGGTTTAGAGCGACTCAGAAGAGGCGGTCATTTTTTAAGCAATTTTAAGTGGTTTTTTACACAAAATAAGTAGGAAAAATATTCGGATGATTTTTGAGCTGAGTTGATTTTTGTTCTTCTGTATGAGATTTTAGTTAATAATTGATGTTTGTTATAAATTTAATCCTTTTGAATTTTAATCTGACAAAATTAAACTTAGATATGATTTTTATGATTTTTAATAATGAGATAATTGTGATTATTAAGATAATGAGTAATGAAAAAAATTATTTTTCAAGAATGAAATTTTAAAATATAAGATATGTTTAGAAAATGATTGGGTTAAAATATATTTTCTTTATTTTTTTGTCTTTTCATGTTCAGATTCTCATAGTTTCAAGGAACTACATATAATTAATTTATCCATCCTTGTCCTTATCACAACTTTCGACCAAATCATCAATTAATCTGCCTGATATTTGGGTTAAGCCTGAGTCTTAAAGAATTTCTTTAAATTACTTTTTAGAAATTTTTCCACTTTTGTCTTTATCGAATGACTGGAACACGTAACTCAAATATTTTTCATTGTGCAAGACAGAGTTTTATAAACAACAAGCCACAAACTCATTGTAATTTATTTTTCCATTCTTATCAGTGTCGATTGAATCCATAATCAACTTCAATTATTGAATCGAAGTGTTTTCTTGTTGATTGTCCAAGGCTGACTTCAGTTATTCAACTGTTATGTATCCATCACAATTAGTGTCAATCTGTTTGAATAAAGATCCCAATTCATGAATTTGTTTTTATGGGATTTGGGAGGCGATGAAGGCTACTGACAAGGTTTTTAGCTTTTTTTATAAAATAAAAATACTTTTGAGAACTTACAAAAAGCACGTAACTTTTTAAAATCGATCGCCAAAGGAACAGTGCTGGCTTTGCCTGCTTTCATCCACGGATGTTAAAGTATTTGATTTAAAGTTAGTCGCTTGTCTTTAGTGACTAATATTTTTCTTATCAAATCCTTAAGTTCGGGACTAAGACCAATTGATTATTCAGCTATTTTTTAGATAAATTGAATACTTGAAAGTGAATAATTAATTTTTTTGACATTCTACATAATTTTACGATCATCATCTCCATCGAATGGTGGAGCTGCGGTGGCTAAAATGTACAATAACACACCAAGGGACCAAATATCGCAGCGTTAATCATAATCAAGCTCCAATACCTTTTTTTAGAAAAAATTTTACTTATGGGGCGATGTAATACGATGTACCAATCAACTTGTTCTTTTTTTGTGCAATCAGTTACTTGTTCATATCATTTTCCCACTGATATGATAATCCAAAGTCGATAAGTTTAATTTACATTGACTGTTTTGAATTCATCAAGAAATTTTCAGGTTTAAGATCCCGATGGGAAATCTTTTGAGAATGTAAATACTTTAACATATTGACCATTTGTCTGAAAATTATTCTTGCATCTTATTAGTTAAAGTTGCCATGTTATTATAAGCGTTAAAACAGCTCGCCGCCTTCACAGTAACTTTTTTTATATAAAAAAAATACTCTTGAACAAGGTAGAGATTTTTTTCGTCTTCAAAGACTTCGTAAAGCTTTATGACGTTTGGATGATCAAGCTTTCGTAGAATTTGTATTTCATTTTGCAAGGCTTCGGGATTTTTCACGTATTTTTTGGAAATGACTTTAACGACTCTGTATTAATTTGGAGGTTCAATCATACGGCCTAAATATACGACACCGTAGGCGCCTCTCCCTAAGGGCTGGAAATTTAGTTAAATTTTACCTTTTGTCTGAATTCGTAGAGTTGTTTGATATCATCTTTGCGTGACTTGATGAAGAGTTACTTTTTGATTAATAAATTTGCTGAGGGTTTTTAGGATTGCATTTGGAAGTTTGGAGTTTGTTAAATAGGCTACGTTTGAGTGTGTTTAATAATAAAACGTAAAAAAATTAGAGAAAGAAGATTTGCGATTATATATAATTCGTGTTTGTTTGATTTATATGGCCATTATTAAAATATCTCATTTGAGTGAATTACTAATGTCAGAATTTATGAATTCGAAACTGATAAAATAAAATAAATAAATATTTAAGTGGATTTAATTAAAGAAATACGGTTTACAATAATTTAAGACTTACTGATGATAAAACTAAAATATGAACATTTTCTTTTATTTAGGACATTCATTTTACTGTGAAATTTTTGATTTATTGACTTATCTCCTTGACTTTATCTTTTTTTAGAATCAAAATGAATTTCTAGTTTTTTAGTTTGACATTTTTTATAAATTTTTAAACCTAATTTTAAGAAAAGTCTATCATTCTTTAAAGAAACTCACTCCACCATTCTTTCTGGCCACTAACGCATAAACTATGGCCACAACGACTGAACCGACAACTAATTTAGCTTTCCATCCTGTTTTCACTTTATCTTACACTTGTTCTCCTATAACACCCTCAACATTTTCGACTAATTCTTACTCCTATATTGTCTCGATATTGACTAAGTTGCTTATTAACTGAGATCTCATGCTTCCTGACAAGATATTGCACAATTTCTAAAAATCAGTATGATCCTTATTTTAAATGTCAACTTTTCCCCATGGATATTTTCTCACAAAATCGTTTGATTAAGGGCTTTATTTTTCAAAAGAGCTTGCGATCACAAAAGGCGGGAATCGACCAAATGAAGACTTCATGAACTCATCTAATCCCTACGTGCCATTTTTTACACGATAAAATTCCTCAATATTAAAGACCTGAATGCCTACTTAAGCCACTCGACGATGGAACTCTTACTTTATTTCAAAGATTTCTTATTTTGTGTACTGATCGGACTTGGCAATGACTGGGATCAAATTAAACCATATGGAAAGTTATTTCATTACAATCAAATCGCTTTATTTGATTCTGGGTCCTCGCATAAAATATAAACAACAATGAATCCTTCTGTCTTCTTCAGGCTTGAGTCGATAATTTTTCCATTGTTATCGGGCATACTGTTTGATTTCCCTCAAATATTTGTCTTTTTCATATTCTTTAAATCCAGGAAGGTCGATAAAATTAACAGAATTTCTTCTATTGACGAGATTTTAGTCCATCATACCCATTTCATATCGAATGTCTTTCGTTCTTTGCTTGATGTTGGGTTATTAACTTTTCTTTTACTTTTTTTTGAAACATCTTATGAATATAGTTTTTCCAATATCCTCTGAGCCAGCGATTAAGACATTTAAAACATCTTACTTGAATTATTATATCTTCTTTTCGAAGTAGGGTCTACGTGGCGATGTTTATTTGGCTTTTTTTGACTTTTTAGCTGTACGTGGCTCTTATTACTCTTGTTGATTATTTTAAGTTTTATTTTTATTTTTAGATTTGTTAGACCCGCTCCGATAAGTGTACTCTTCACAGCTCATTTATACACTTTCGACTTTTTCGCAACCAAAATCAGTGCCTTGTTTCTTGTAAATAGCTTTGACCTCAATCTTTTGTTCAGAAAAAGACTTTTAATGATGACGCTATCCTTCTACAACGGGTTAATTTTTATTTCCCTCATTGGGTCTATTCAATGAACTGTCATCCATCGTGGTTCGTCTGAACTATTGACTTCTCACAATACGAATATCTTTTAAGTATAGGATAAAAGAGTACCTTGCTAATTTATTGACCTGGTGATATCTTCTTCCATTATAGGCGGGCAAGATTGGTTAGCATCGTTGTCGTTATGCACGAATAATTTATCTTACTTTTTCATTTGATCTTTTTTTAAATACTTTACTTTATTTACTTTTAAGTAATGATAAACTCAATTAATTATAATAAAGTTTGATTCCATTTTTGATGGAATCTTTTATAAAAAAATAAATCTTGTTTATAAAGTAAGTAGTGAAAAAATAAATAAAAATTGGTAAAACAGACTGATTAAAGTGTCAGAAAATTATGAAATTAAAATGCGAACACTTAAATTGTAATTTTTATCATTTAAGCTTCACTTTAAAAGTTTCTCTAAAACTTTTTATTAAAAATTACTAAAAAAGTTATTTCTTAGTATTTTAAACAAATTTATAGTACAATAATTTT
>Ga0209958_1002345_pt1 | contig 10834 bp, 6 predicted proteins | sample ThiBio_inoc_plan_FD_183942 | JGI IMG/M metagenome (GOLD analysis project Ga0209958, IMG submission 183942) | Wastewater bioreactor microbial communities from Cape Town, South Africa - Thiocy_inoc_plan (SPAdes) | ecosystem: Engineered > Bioremediation > Thiocyanate > Unclassified | place: South... | reverse complement strand
CAATCACGCGACCGCTTTCGCGATCTTCGATAGCGAAGACGTCGTCCGACATCGCCAGCTCGATGACCCTTATGCGCGCCGCCGCAAGATCGGCCAGCTGCATCGAGGCAAAGCAGGGCGCGCCGGGGCTGTGCAGATAAGCGAACAAATCCTCCGCATCGCCTTCGCGGAAACGGCGCAGGATGAGGCGGTCGGTTTCGATCATCGTCATCCTCACCTCCTGTCGCCATCCCGCCGGGAGCACAAGCCGGTGCGTCAGCCAGCCTGCAGCTGGTGCTGATAATGCACGAAGCCTGACCGCTCTCCAATCCGGTCATAGAGCAGCATCGCCGTGCTGTTGGTCTGATGGGTGTGCCAGTAAACTCGCGAGCATCCGGCTTGCGCGGCGAGTGCATAGAGCGCGTTGATCAGCTTGCCACCCACACCCTGCCCTCTGACTGACGGGTCCACGAACAGGTCTTCCAGATAGAGATAGTCGCCACACGTCCAGGTCGAGCGATGCTGGACATGGTTGGCGAAACCGACCGCTTTCGCACCTTGCCGCGCGAGGATGCAGCCCATCGGCTCCTTGGGATCGAGAAGGCGCTTCCAGCTCAGCTCGGTTACGGCATCGGAAACATCGGCTTTGTAGAAAATGAGATACTGAGCCCAAAGTCCCAGCCACGCCTCCTGGTCGGCCTCGGTGACGGGATTGAGTGTAACGTCGCTATTGATTTCCATGTCTTACCTCCCTGGATCAGCTGTGTCCGGGCGGTGTATAGTGATGGTCCGGCCCGTCAGAGAGGGCCAGATTGGAATTTTGGACTAGGCCGGTTCAGGTGGGACGGGACGCGACGAGCAGGCGCACGGCCTGACACAGCTCCTGCTCATCGAGGCTGGCGAACCCCACTCTCAGCGCCTCAGGCGGACATGTGGGATCAAGCGTGAATCGGGCGCCGGGCGAGATGCCAAGGCCAAGCTTCAGAGCACGGTCGCTCCACTGTTGCGCGCTCAGCCCCTCCCGCATCTTCAGCCAGATCGCGAGGCCGCCAGCGGGCACATAGAAATCGACCGTGTCGGACAGCTGCTCCTTCAGCAAGGTCACGAACAGATCGCGCCGCGCTTGATAGACCCGGCGCGCCTTGCGGGCATGGCGGCGGACATCGCCTTGTGCGATCAGCGATGCGAAGGCCTGTTCCAGCGGTAAGTCGCCTTGCCGGTCGATCGCTTCGCGCACGCTCGCCATCCGCTCAAGCATCGCGGGAGAGGCGACCACATAACCCAGCCGCAGTGCCGGGGCCATCAGCTTGGAGAGCGATCCTAGATAGACGATGGGTTGATCGGCGGAAGCCCGCGCCGCCATGGGCAGGATCGGGCGACCATCGAAGCGGTACTCATTGTCATAATCATCCTCGATCACGGTCAGGCCGTGGCGACGCGCCAGATCGAGAAGGCGGAGACGGCGGCCGGCACCCAGCGTGACGGTGGTGGGATATTGATGATGCGGGGTGACATAGACAGCCGTCAGCCGCGGCGTCTCCCCCGCGATCTGTTCCAACCGATCCAGATCGATGCCGCCGCCATCCACCGGCACGCCGACGACCTTGGCCCCGGCTGCGCGGAAAGCCGCCCAGGCCAGCGGATAGCCCGGCTCTTCCACCGCGATGACGTCCCCCGGCGCGATCAGCGCTGCTGCGGACAGAAACAACCCCATCTGGCTGCCACGAGTGACCATGACCTGGTTGGCTGGAACCGCCAGACCGCGCTCATGCGCCAGATATTCGGATAGCACCGATCTCAGTCGCGGCGCGCCATAAGGATCGCCATGGGCCATCTCCGTCAGCGTGGCGGAAGAAGAAAGGGCTGTCCGAAATGCCCGCGCCAGTTCGGCATGGGGCATCAGCCGCGCGTCCGGCGCGCCATCGGTCATGTGCAGGACGTGCGGCGTCGCCGAAACGACGGGCGGCCCGACGACCGCCGGTTGGCGCGATGGCGTCGCCGCGCTTTCCGGCAGGTCTGTTGCGACGAATGTGCCCCGCGAGGGACGCGCTTCCAGCCACCCCTGCATGGTCAATTCATGATAGGCAGCATCGACGGTGTTGCGGTTGAGCTTGAGGCTGCGGGCCAGCGCGCGCGTGCCGGGCAGAGGATCGCCCGGCTTCAACCGGCCCCGCTCGATCTCGGTGATGATCGACTGCGCCAGATCGAGAAAAATCGGCCCCAAGCGTGTCGCCGGTAAATCGATCTGCAAACTTCCGCGCGTCTTCAACCGGCCTACTCATATTAGCAAAACTGGCCCATCCTAACGGGGCCGGAACAGATTAGCGGTGCCCACGAACTACCGCAACAAGGCTCGACATGCGGAAGGTGATTTCCTCCCCGGTATCGTCACCGCACGGTCGAGTTTTATCGCTCCAGAGGTTTATAGAGATGACAATCGACCCGGAACTGCACGCTGCCATTTCGAGCGAGGCGCGCCGCCAGCATGAGCATATCGAACTCATTGCGTCGGAAAACATGGTCAGCACGGCCGTCCGCGCCGCGCAGGGCTCGATCCTCACCAACAAATATGCCGAGGGCTATCCCGGCCGGCGCTATTATGGCGGCTGTCACGCGGTCGATCAGGTGGAGCGGCTGGCGATCGAACGCGCCTGCCGCCTGTTCGGCGCGCGCTATGCGAATGTGCAGCCACATTCCGGGGTGAACGCGAATGTCGCGGTCTTCTATGCCCTGCTCGCGCCGGGTGACAGCATCATGGGCCTCGATCTCGCCTGCGGCGGACACCTCACTCACGGTTCGCCGGTCAGCATGTCGGGCCGGTGGTTCAAGCCGGTGCCTTATCTGGTCCGCCGCGATGACGAGCGGATCGACTATGATGATATGGCGCGCCGCGCGCGCGAGGCGCGGCCAAAGCTGATCTTTGCGGGCGGGTCGGCTTACCCACGCGAGATAGATTTCGCCCGGATGCGCGCCATCGCCGATGAGGTCGGGGCATGGCTGGTTGCCGATGTCGCCCATTATGCGGGGCTGATCGCGACCGGCCTTTATCCCAACCCGGTACCCCATGCGCACATCGTCACCTCCACAACGCACAAGACTTTGCGCGGTCCGCGTGGCGGCCTGATCTTCACTGATAACGAGGCGCTGGCAAAGAAGATCGACAAGGCGATCTTTCCCGGAACCCAGGGCGGCCCGCTGATGCATGTGATCGCGGGCAAGGCGGCGGCGTTCCACGAGGCGCTGCAACCGGAATTCCACACTTACAGCAAGGCCGTCGTGACCAATGCCAAGGCGCTGGCGGAAGTGCTTGTCGAGGGCGGCCTGCGCTTGGTAACGGGCGGCACGGACTGCCACCTGGTGCTGGTCGATCTCCAACCGTTCGGGATCACCGGCAAGGACGCCGCTGACGCGCTCGGAACATTCGGCATCACCGCGAACAAGAATGCTGTGCCCTTCGATCCGCTGTCTCCGACGGTCACCTCCGGCCTGCGGCTGGGATCGCCCGCGGCCACCTCGCGCGGCTTCGACGAGGCGGCGTTCCGCGAGACGGGCGCGCTGATCCTCGATATCCTCAGCGGCGTTCGCGGCGGAATGACGAACCGTGCCGATATCACGCGCCGGGTGAACGCGCTCGTCTCCGCTTTCCCCATCGCGGAGCCGCCCCTTGGCTGAGATCGCTGTCGCCCTGAGCCGGGTTCAGGCCAGGATCGGCAAGGCCGCTGCCCGTTCTGGGCGCCCGGCCGATGCCGTCAGGCTGGTGCTGGTCACGAAGACCGTCGCAGCGGAGCGCGTGCGGGAGGCCATCGCCGCCGGGCATGTCGATCTGGGAGAGAATAAGGTTCAGGAAGGCCGCGCCAAGGTCGCATCGCTCGCCGACACCAGCGCGCGCTGGTCGATGATCGGCCATCTGCAAAGGAACAAAGTCAAGGATGTGCTGCGCTTCGCGCATGAAGTGCAGTCGGTCGACCGGATATCGCTGGCGGCGGCGCTGGACCGGCGGTTGCAATCGCTCGGACGGGAACTGCCCATCCTAATTCAGGTCAACACGTCCGGCGAAGCGAGTAAATATGGGCTGTCGCCCGATGAAGTGATGCCCTTTCTGATCGAGCTTGCCGCCTTCTCCTCGCTTCGCCCCAATGGCTTCATGACTCTCGCCACCTTCACGCCTGTGGAGACAGAGGTGCGACGCTGTTTCAGGCTGCTGCGCGACATCCGCGACCGCGCCTTGCAGGAGGCGCCGCAGGGCGCGGCGCTTCAGGAGCTTTCGATGGGCATGTCGGGCGATTATGCCTGGGCGATAGAGGAAGGCGCCACCATCGTCCGCGTCGGTCAGGCCGTGTTCGGAAAACGCCCGACATCCGATGCCTATTATTGGCCAGGCATAGACGGCCCAGCGCGTTAAAGCGGATATGCCCGCTGGAACCATGGCCACAAACCGCCAACAACTGACCGGAAAGGAGCCTGTCATGATGCGTGTGGCAGGCCGGTTACCTTGCGGACCTCCCTCCCAGGATGAGATTGATGGGAAACCCGCACTCGCGACATGGCGATGAAAATGTAGTGATCGTTGGTGCCGGTTTTTCAGGAGATGATCCATACCGCCAAACGGACGGACAACCTCGCTCAATAAAGTCCCCTCCGTTTTGCTTATCCCGCTCGATATTCCGAGCTAGTTTGGTGTCCCAATAGGCAGCGTTTGATTTCGGCCTTCGTCCATCCAAAGTAGCCGAAAGGGATGGTCTGTTTGCAAAGGCGCACTTCGGCACGAAGCTGCTTATTTCCCATTAGCGCGTGGATTATCGCGATAGGCCAAGAGCCGTAGCGCATTGAACACGACCAGTAGCGTCGACCCTTCGTGCATAGCAACCGCTGGACCAATACCTAGCCCGAGGATCGTTGCAGGAACAAGCAAGGCGACAACGCCCAAGCTGACAAACACATTCTGGCGGATAATGCTGCGAGTCCGGCGGCTGAGGTCCACAGCGAATGGCAAATGGGCAAGGTCGTCCGCCATTAGCGCTACGTCAGCCGTCTCCAGCGCAACATCGCTGCCGGCTGCTCCCATGGCTATCCCGACCGTTGCGGTTGCCATGGCGGGGGCATCATTGACCCCGTCCCCCACCATCGCGACCTTGGTTTCGGCGCGCAGCTTCTTGATCGCCTCCACCTTATGCTCCGGCATGAGATCGCCCCATGCTTCGTCGATCCCGACTTCACGCGCGATCGCTTCGGCCGCCCGTTGATGGTCGCCGGAGATCATAATCATCCGCTTGATGCCGATCTCATGCAGCCGATAAAGCGCGGCCCTGGCCGTATCCCGAGGCGTGTCAAGCAGACCAATGGCACCAAGGTCGCGGTCCCCCTGGCGCACGACCATGCTGGTCTGCCCACCCTCGCGCAGTTGTTCGACCGCTTTGGCCAGCTCCGGGGACAGAGGTGCGATACCATCGGTGCCGAACATTGCCGGCTTGCCAATCAGTACCTCGTCCTTGCCAACGCGGGCCGATACGCCGCGACCGGTGAGACTCGTCAGGCTCTCCGCTCTCGGAATCGGAGTATCACCGGCATGCTCGCGCCCATCTCGCGCGATAGCCTGTGCGAGGGGGTGATCGCTCAGGCTTTCGACTGCCACCGCAATCGCCATGAGCTCCCGCCCGTCTACGCCGGGCGCCGGAATGACTTGCTGAATGCGGGGCTCGCCCTTGGTAAGCGTGCCCGTCTTGTCAAATGCGATCGCGTCCAGGGAGCCGAGCAATTCAAGCGGAGCTCCACCCTTGATAAGGACACCGCCGCGCGCCGCGCGCGCCACACCGGAGAGGACGGCGCTGGGGGTGGCGATGGCGAGCGCACAGGGGCTAGCCGCCACCAATACCGCCATAGAGCGGTAGAAACTATCGCGGAACGGTTCGTCCACCACAGTCCAGGCAAACATCAGTACGAACGCCAGAATGAGGACGCAGGGCACGAAAACCCGTTCGAAGCGATCCGTGAACCGCTGCGTCGGCGACTTCTGCACCTCAGCCTCACTCACCAACTGAACGACCTTGGCCAGCGCGCTTTCGCTCGACAGCCGTGTCACTTCAATCTCGACCAGCCCGCTACCGTTGATCGTCCCGGCGAACACGCGGCTTGCGGCATCTACCCGATCGGGATTGGCACGCGCCGCCACGCAGTCCGCGACGGGCTGCTTATCGACCGGAATGCTTTCGCCGGTAACGGGGGCCTGGTTGATGGCGCTGGTGCCCTTGACCACGAACCCATCGGCCGCGACCCGCGTATCGGGCTTGACGATCACGATATCTCCGACCTTCAGTTCATCGACGGAGATTTCTTCTGTCGTGCTGTCCGCTCGCCGGACCAGTGCGGTGCGCGGAGCCAGTTCAGCCAGGGCCTCGATGGCCCGCTTGGCGCGGCCCATTGCATAATGTTCGAGCGCATGGCCGAGGCTGAACAGGAACAGCAACAGCGCGCCTTCGGCGAACGCACCCAGCGCCGCCGCACCAGCAGCGGCGACAAGCATCAACGTATCGATCTCGAATTTCCTGAGACGCAGATTGTCGATCGCCTCGCGCAGCGTGAAGAAGCCGCCGAAGCCATAGGCGCCAACATAAAGCGCCATCGGCAACCACGCGGGCGTCCCGGCAACCAGCTTTTCGATCCCAAAGCCAATCGCCAGCAGCGCGCCGCAGGTCAGCGCAAAGATCAGTTCAGTATTAGGGCCGAGGAAAACACCATGATCGTGATCGTGACCACCGCCTGCCTTGTACGCGCCGGGACCGTGCTGATGCCCGGCATGCTCCCTTTCGAGCGCCGCCTCTGGCTCCTTCTTGACCCCGAGCTTCGCGAGAGCGCCCAGAATGTCGCTTTCCGCGACCTGCTGCCGGTCGAACTCCACCCGCACCAGACCCGCCGCATTGGCATCGGCTTCCAGCACGCCCGGCAGGACACGCAGTTGGGCGCCGACTGTCCGCGCCTTTCGCTCGTGGCCGATACCCTCAACGGACCACAGGACATGGCCATAGCGTTCAGCGAGTGCAGCGCCCGCACCGTGCGCAATGTCACGGATGCGGGACAAGGACAGAAGGCTTGCATCATAATGGATGCACAGCAGCGCGGGCTTGTCGCCTTGGGCAGGAACGACATGCGCCTTCTCTATCCCAGGCCGCGCCGCGAGGTTGGACGTGAGCCGGGCGACGCAGGCGTCATTGGCATCAGGTATGTCCGGAAGGATGAGCGGAATGTCGAGTTGGATCTGTTCGGTCATGAAATTTCCTCTGCTGGCATCGCCATGGCTTTTCCTCATCCGACCGGCGGTTCGCTCGCCGGTCCCGCGCCCGCAGGATCGACGGTGCGCCCGTCGGGTCCAGCACCCAGGCGGCGACCATAACGGGCGTAGAGCGTCGGCAGCACGAACAGGGTGAGCAAGGTTGCCGAAATGAGGCCGCCGATCACGACCGTTGCGAGCGGCTTTTGCACTTCCGCGCCGGAGCCGGTGGCGATTGCCATCGGTACGAAACCGAGACTGGCGACGAGTGCGGTCATGACCACGGGCCGGAGGCGCATCATCGCGCCTTCATACGCCGCCTTCGACCGGTCCATGCCGCTTTCCATGAGCGACTGGATCGACGTCACCATGACGAGGCCGTTCAGGACCGCGATGCCGGAAAGGGCGATGAACCCCACCGCCGCCGAGATCGAGAAGGGCATCCCTCTGAGGAACAACGCGAGGACGCCGCCGACGAGCGCCAGCGGAACCCCGGTGAACACTATCGCTGCATCACGCACACTTCCCAATGCCCCGTAGAGCAGCAGGATAATGAGCGCGAAGCAGGCCGGGACGACAAGCATCAGCCGCTCGCTCGCGGACTGAAGGTTCTCGAACTGCCCGCCCCAATCGAGATACTGCCCGCTGGGGAGCCGCACCTGACTGGCGATCGCGGCTTCGGCATCGGCAACAACCCCGGCAACGTCACGCCCACGCACATTGGCCTGGACGACGACGCGCCGCTTGCCGTTCTCGCGACTGATCTGGTTAGGACCATCGGTGACGCCAATGTCGGCCACGCTTTGCAAGGGGACAAACCCACCGTTCGGCAAGGGCACCGGCACTTGTCCGAGCGTCTGGAGATTGGCGCGCGACACATCCGACAGGCGGATTGTTACCGCGAACCGCCTGTCGCCCTCGAAGATCATCCCGGCATCGCGCCCGCCGATCGCAGCAGACACGGTATCCTGCAAGGTCTGAGCGGTGATGCCGAGCCTCGACATGGCGTCCCGGTTGGGACGGATATCGAGCATCGGCAAACCTTCGGTCTGTTCGACCCTGACATCGACGGCGCCTTCCGTCTGACGCAGGATCGCCGCGATCCGGTTAGCGGTGGCGTTCATGGCGTCGAAGTCGTCTCCGAACACTTTGACTGCGACGTCGCCGCGCACGCCAGCAATCAGTTCGTTAAACCGCATCTGGATCGGCTGGCTGATCTCGAACGCCCCGCCGGGCATTCCTTCGAGCACCTTTTCGACCTTGGCCACCAACTCCGCCTTGGACAGGCGGCTGTCGGGCCACTCATCCTTCGGTTTCATGATAATGAAGGTGTCGGAGATGTTTGGCGGCATGGGGTCCGACGCAAGCTCGGCCGTGCCGGTCTTGGAAAAGACGAACCGCACCTCCGGCAGCTTTGCTATCTCCCTTTCGATCCGCGACTGCATCGCCTGGCTCTGATCGACCGAGGTGCCCGGAACACGCAGAACTTGCGCGGTCAGGTCGCCCTCGTCGAGCTGGGGCAAAAACTCCTGACCCAAAAAGGAGAACGTCAGGATCGCGGCGAGGAAGGCGCCGACGCCAACCCCCATCGTCATGGTCGGTCGCTTCATGGCCCGGTCCAATCCCGGCTCATATTTGCGCTTGAGCCAGGACATGATGCGACCTTCCTTCTCTTCCACCGGCTTGGACAGCCAGATGGCGAGCAAGGCAGGCACAAAGGTCAGCGAGAGGATGAAGGCCGAAACCAACGCCATGATGACCGTGAGGGCCATGGGCGTGAACGTCTTGCCTTCAACCCCACTGAGCGTCAGCAGTGGCACGTAGACGAGGATGATGATTGCCTGCCCGAACACCGATGGCCGGATCATTTCGCGCGCCGCGCGGGCAACCGAGTTCAGCCTTTCTTCGAGCGTCAGATTGCGCCCGAGATGATGCTGGCGTTCGGCAATGCGCCGCAGCGCGTTTTCGACGATGATGACCGCGCCGTCGACGATAAGCCCGAAATCGAGCGCGCCGAGACTCATCAGGTTGGCCGACACACCGCCGCGCAGCATCCCGAAGCTGGTCATCAGCATGGTGATCGGGATTACCAACGCCGCGATCAGCGCCGCCCGGAAATTGCCGAGCAGCAGGAACAGCACGACGATGACGAGCAGCGCGCCTTCAGTGAGATTCTTCGCCACCGTCTTGATCGTCGAGTTGACCAGCGCCGTGCGGTCGAGGACGGGCTGAATCACCACGTCCGTCGGCATCGAGGCGTTCACTTCATCGAGCCGGTCGGCGACTGCCGAGGCCACCGTGCGGCTATTCTCGCCAATCCGCATAATCGCGGTGCCGACGACTACTTCCTTGCCGTTCTCAGACGCTGAGCCGTATCGGATCGCCTGCCCAAGCCGGACCTGCGCGACGGAATCGAGCCGGATCGGCGTGCCTTCGCGCGTGGCGATGACGGTGCTGGCCAGCTCACCAATATTGCGGATACGCGCATCCGAACGCACCGCCAGCCCTTCGCCACCGCGATCGACCACGCCTGCGCCGACCCCGACATTGTTCGCTTCAAGCGCCTGTGCAAGATCGGTGAGGTTCATGCCGAGCGCGGCAAGGCGCTGCATGTCGGGGATCACCTGGAACTGCTTTACATATCCGCCGATGGAATCGACGCCTGCCAGACCTTCCGTGCTTCTGAGCAGCGGCGCGACGATCCAGTCCTGCACCGTGCGAAGATAGGTCGCCTTGTCGGCTTCGGTGACGAGCCGCTCGCCTTCGGGGGTTATGTAACTGCCGTCGGGCTGGATTCCGGGTTCGCCCGGCCTGTGCTTGTCCTCTTTGCGGTGTTCGAGGTGAACGGTCCACATATAGACTTCGCCCAGCCCCGTCGCGATCGGCCCCATCGTCGGCGTAGCCCCTTCGGGCAGGCTTTCTTCCGCGACGCGCAGCCGTTCAGCGACCTGCTGTCGGGCAAAGTAGATATCGGTCGAATCCGTGAAAACCGCCGTGACCTGTGCGAAGCCGTTGCGGCTCAGCGAGCGTGTGTATTCGAGGCCGGGAACGCCCGCGAGCGCGTTTTCGATCGGAAAGGCGATCTGTTTTTCGACCAGTTCGGGCGAAAGCGCGGGTGCGGTGATGTTTACCTGCACCTGGTTGTTGGTGATGTCGGGAACGGCATCGATTGGCAGGCGCGACAGCGCCCAGCCACCGATGACCATGGCGATCAGCGTCATGAGCAGCACGAACCAGCGTCGCTCGACGGACAGGGTGACGATTTTGTCGATCATGGTTTAGTGCCCATGCTCCGCTTCGCCTTTTCCAAGCTCAGCCTTGAGTGTGAAGCTGTTCGGCCCGGCAAGCTGTTCGTTGCCAGTGAGGCCCGAGGTGACGACCACATTGTCGCCGCTGGGATTGCCGAGGGTGACGGGGACGGCCTTGAAGCCATGATCGGTGCGGATGAACACCGTCGGCCGCCCTTCGACCGTCTGGATCGCGCTTTGCGGGACCAGCACCGACCCCGCGCCGCCGCCGGGCAACTGGATCGAGGCCGTTACCGGCTCGCCCACGCGCCATTGGCCTGAACGATTGTCGATCACCGCAATC
>Ga0209958_1002344_pt1 | contig 10835 bp, 5 predicted proteins | sample ThiBio_inoc_plan_FD_183942 | JGI IMG/M metagenome (GOLD analysis project Ga0209958, IMG submission 183942) | Wastewater bioreactor microbial communities from Cape Town, South Africa - Thiocy_inoc_plan (SPAdes) | ecosystem: Engineered > Bioremediation > Thiocyanate > Unclassified | place: South... | reverse complement strand
GGGATCCCTGCGCAGGTTAATGGTGGGAGTGAGTGCGCGACCCGCAGTGGCAATCTGTCAACTGTGACATTGTCGCATGTCTGGGTCATGACCGGTGGAAAGGCCTATGATCCTTCCTTCAAGTCGAATGTGTTATTTGCCGGTATTGATATACCCGCAGCGATGGGGTGCGGGACCGCTTCTGCCCCGACATGCGGGAGCACCTTGCAGACGTCAGTCATCAACGGTGCGTCCACCGGCACGCAATACGGCGCGCCCTATGTGCAAAACCTCAATAGAGCCGGCCTTGAAAGCAGGTTGACTACGCAGGCGCAGAACCTTCAGAACGCGATCGAAAGTCAGAATGCTTATTCCTCCGTCGGACAAATTGCCGGTGGTCGGAAGATAATTCCTGTACAGCTGACCTCGGCGTCATCGACCCTTTCCTACCAGCAGACTGTCAACGCCAACTGGTCGGGCAACATTCCTGATCAATACAGAACAACCTTCAACGTCCAGATGCATGGATTGAACGCGACGGTTTTTGCAGACGAAATCGCCGGAAAGCGGATCAAGCTCACCACATCCTCACCGAGGAACTCGTGGTCTCGTACAACGGAACTTGTTCTCGATGGAGTCGCAGTTGCCTCCAACACCACTACGGTAACGGGGCCAGGTATTCCAAACGATATAACAATTTCAGTCAATCATCCGTTTGCCGCATCAGCGGGATCGTACGGCGATCAGACGAGTGTGGTCCAATCCGATACGGATCCGCGAGACAGCGATCTTTGTATACGAGTTTCGGAAAATCAGAAATTTTGCAATATGGACCATGTTTCATTCAACAGCCTGGTGTTGGATGTAGGATCTACCGGGAGCGGCCGTGAGCCTCACTTTTCGGCCTTGCTTCTTGATGATGTTGAAGAACAGCTGCGCCTTGAACATGTCGGCCTGGAAAACCTCTCGTCCGGGCCGGCAACGCTGGCAGCCTGGGGGGGGCAGGTTAATCTCGCTTCCCGAATTCTGGAAGGTATCTCACAGAGCAGGATTAACCCTCTGCACAGTTTGGGTACCTTGTTCGTAGGGCAGGACGGGGAGCGCTATTTCAATATCCGGTCCGCGGCGGCCATAAACAGTCGTCAGGATAACAGCGCAAATGAAGTAGCCGCCTTCGAGACTTATGCGGCTTTGGGCGCAGCTATTGAAGGATCAGTCTTGCAGCAGAGTTCGGATGACTACGAGAGTGCCACATCGGTGGCCCTATTCAAGCTGATGAACGACAGTTCAACGAGATTCTTTGATGCAGACGCGACCACGATATCAGCCGTTCTTAATGGCTCATCCGGCTATAGCACGGCGCAGAAAGCGCTGCTCAGCTCGTATGCGGCAAGTGGCTACAGGGTCATAGTCCCCAACAAGGGGCGAGTGGGGGTGATCAATATCAGCCCCGGAGCGACCTACGATATATATATGGTTCCCGAGCTGGCGTATAAATCCGGAAGCGTCTCATATCTCATCAATGAACTCTATAAAGGCGCTGGAGCTCTTGGGGGAGATGAGACTGTTCCGGAGGAAGCTGCGCTCCAGCATGCGCGGATTTCCGATGATTCCCTGAGAAGTTCCAAATATTGGGGCGTTGACCTCGCGAGCGGAAATATAAACATAAATCCGATACCGGACGTTCAGGCCGGATCTGGCAGTAACAGCCTGTCTTTTCGTCGAAGCTACACGAGCGGCGCTCCGGCAATCCACACCTGTTCGACGTCTCTTGGCGACTACTATATGTTTGCAAGAACGAGCTCCGATCCTCAGAATGACGGAACCGCACTCCTTGGCGGATCGTGGACGCACAATTTGAATAGTAATGCCGTATTGACGAGCAGCGGCGATGCTGCATTCGGGCGGGATAATGCGCTTCAGGCCTCGGGTGCAATTGCCCGGATGTATGGCTTGTTTGATTTGGCGAAAGAATCGAATTTTCAGAAGCGGATGTCGTCCGTTTTTGTAACATATTCGTTGATTAACAGCTTTCTCAGGAACGGTATCAAGATCAGTGGGCCTACGCGCTCGTTCACTTTCAGCAAGTTGCCAGATGGCAGTTTTGAAGAGAATTCGCCGGAACGGCGAGCAACGGTTGCTGTAACGGGCGCCCCTTCTGATCCGTTTATGTTGGGTACTTCGGTAGTCCGCGACTATTCCAGCTACCTGTTCACCGTAAGCGACGGCAACGGAGACAAGATTTCATACTCTCCGTCGAGCATGGTGAGGGTGCCGAATACATCAAACTATGTTTCTCAAGCCCGTTATGTCGCCAACCAGGTTGAATATGGCAGCGGCATGCTTGATAAATACACATATATTGAATCGATCTGGGATCTTACAAACGCAAAACTGAAGTCACTCTCTGATGTGACTCGATCGAATTCCGAAAAAATATTATTTAATTATAAAGAGCAGGCCGGCTGGATTGCGGGTTTTCGTCGTATTTCCTCAGTCGGTGACGGGGGTGGGCAGACTGCATCGTATACTTGCGATGATACGGGGTATTGGTCCGGAGACAATGTTGATGAACTCCGAGCGCTCGAATGCCCGCTGCAGGCAACCGGGCTTGATAACGGCGTCACCTCATATGCATATGCTTCTGGCGATGGAACATATGCGAATTCGCAACGACCGGATCGCGTATTGAAGGCGATATATTTGCCTTCAAGTTCGACAGTGCCCTTTCTTGAAGTCGGCTATGACCCGATGGTGCATGTGGCATCTGTCAAGGATGCGAGTGCCCGAACCACAAGGTATTTTGTCGGATCGGTGTCAGACGAAAAGTGGCGGATAGGTGAGGTGCGGGATCCGCTTGGAAACGTCACAACCAATGTGTTTGATGACAGGAATTCACTGATATCGGTGACGAATCCCTTGGGGGCGACGGCAACCCGGCACTTTGACCCCGTAGGAAGACTAATCCGCGAGATTCAACCAGAGGGCAATGCGGTCGAATACACCTACGACCGCCGCGGAAATGTGCTGAGCGAGTGCCAAATCGCGAAGGGAAGGGTCGTCTGGTCCTCTCTGAACGAAATCCAGAAGCTGGGTGCTCACTGTAATTCGTCGCTCGGAGATCTGGTCAAGACGACGGCTTACATCGGCGGCCCGACGGCGCGGGCAAAAGACTGCGCCAATATGAAAACCTGCAACAAGCCGACACATGTGATTGATCCGCGCGGCTACCGGACGAACTACACCTGGAGCACGGCGCATGGCCAGTTGTTGAGCGAAAGCTCTGGGCTGGATTCGGCCGGACTCAGTTGTGCGATCGGGAGTGTTTGTCCGCAGACCACCTATGGTTACACAGCTTTTACAGCAAATGGTGCGACATTTTATCTTCTCACCTCAAAGGTCGAGAAGCTGGATGCCAGTGCTGTAAGAACGACCAACTATAGTTATGATGCTGCCAATCGCTATGTGCTCAAATCGATGAGTATCGTGGCGGATGGGCAGACCCAGACCACCTGCTATGGTTACGATGCTATTGGGAATCTGATCAGTTCGACCGAACCCCTCGGTGTCAGCGGAGGCTGCTCGTGAGGAACAGGCGAATGTACAAATCAGCTCTCGTCGCGCTTGCCGTAGCTTCGCTGCTCTCTGGAACCGCTTTTGCCCAGACGGCTGCCTCGTCTTATACAACTGGCTATCGCTATGATGCGATGCGTCGTTTGACAGGTGTCATCCAGCCAGATCCTGACGGTACTGGTGCGCTCAAATTTGCCGCAGAACGTTACACGTATGATGCAGATGGCGTGTTGCTGAAGAAGGAAATCGGTGAACTGGCCGGTTGGCAGTCGCAAGCTGTCGCACCTGCCTCCTGGACAGGTTTCACTCTCCTGCAATCGGTAGAATACGCCTACGACGCAGCCGGCCGAAAGCTGTCTGAACGTGTAAAGGGTGCGAACGACACCACCTATTCCCTGACGCAGTTCAGTTACGATGCAGCAGGACGTCTCTCCTGCACGGCTTTGCGGATGAATGAGAGCGCGTTCTCGACCCCGCCATCCGATGCTTGTGCACTGGGCACCTCGGGAAGCCAGGGGGCGGACCGGATCAGCAAAAACATCTATGATGCTGCTGGTCAGGTAGTGCAATTACGTCAGGCGGTCGGCACACCGCTGGAGCAATCATATGCAACCTACAGTTTCACCCCTAACGGCAAACGTGAATATGTGGTGGATGCAAACGGGAACAGAAGCAAGTTTGAGTACGACAGCTTCGATCGGCAGAAGAAGTGGATTTTCCCTTCGTCCTCGAAGCCTGCTGCATTTAACCCGGCCAGTCCGACAGTAGCGTTGGCAAGCGCGGGGGCGATCAATACGGCCGATTACGAAGAATATGGATATGATGCGAACGGAAATCGCACTTCTCTGAGGAAGCGGGATACATCCATCCTCAGTTATCAATACGATGCGCTGAATCGAATGACGCTGAAAACGGTCCCGGAAAGGACAGGGCTCCCTTCGGTACACACGCGCGATGTCCATTATTCATACTCACTGACGGGTTCGCAGACCTCAGCTCGTTTCGACAACACCGCTGGTGCTGGTATTATCAGTACTTATGATGGTTTTGGGCGTGTTGCGACAGAAACCAACACGCTGATCGGGGCTGGCCCAGTGCTCGCCTATCAATATGATCGTAACGGAAATCGTACCCGGATCACCCATAACGGCAGTCAGTCGTTTGACATGACGTTTGACGGTTTGAACCGCCTTAAGGAAGTGAAGAGGGGGGCGACGATACTGGCATCAGCCAGCTACACGAACCGAGGAGGGGTGGCTGCAATTGATCGCTACAACGCTGCGCTTGACCAGGGCTTTACTTATGATTCTGTAGGACGACTGCAGTCGCTCAATCTTCAGCAGGGTACGAATTCGAGCAACGCCAGCTGGACGTTCACACGCAATGCGGCTTCGCAAATCCGGACGGAAGTCCGCACCAATGATGCGTATGCCTGGGACGAGCGGGTCGATTCGAATACCGGCTATGTCGCTAACGGGCTCAATCAATACTCCCAAATTGGCACCGTTGACTTCTGTTATGACGCGAACGGCAATTTGACCGCGGACGGCGAGAATGCCTATCTTTATGATATCGAAAATCGCCTGGTTGAAATGCGCATGCGGATCTCCACCGCTGTATGCCCGACAGCTCAAAGCGGTTACAGTGGTAGTCTGCTGGGAGCCTTGCAATACGACCCCATGGGGCGACTTCACGAAGTGAAGAGTTATAGCAACGATGCTCTCGCAGGCGTGACCCGTTTCGTCTACGACGGAAACGCGCTCGTGATGTCATACGACGGAAATAACGCTCTGATTGACCGCTATATACACGGCAGTGATGGCGAGGCAGACGATCCCCTGATCTGGTATGCGGGCTCGGGGACAGCGGACAATGCGATCCGCAACCTTTACGCAGATGCTCGTGGATCGATCGTGCTTGTGGCTGATCAGGGTGGGGCTGCGCTCGGCACTAACACCTATGACGAATGGGGCTCGCCAGATCCGGACAATGTTGGGCGTTTTCAGTTCACGGGACAAGTCTGGCTGCCCGAGATCGGGATGTACTATTACAAAGCCCGCGTTTACTCCCCTCGCCTTGGTCGTTTTATGCAGACTGATCCCATCGGATATGAGGATCAGATCAATCTTTACGCTTATGTAGCAAGCGATCCGCTCAATAACATTGATCCAACGGGCACCTCTTGCGTCCAAAATGAATCAGGAGCGGACGTGTGTACGATAGATGATACGAAATCATTTTTGGATGCCGGATATTCAAGGTCTGAGATTAAGCAGCTTGCTCAAAATTACGCCAACGCGGTAGGGCAAGCGCGAAGATTCGGTGATCAAGAAGTTGAATTGATAGTAGGGGATCGCAAATTTACTACAACTGGGACAGAGATCGCCGAAGGGCTTTCCAATGCATATGTTCAATTTGATCCTAAGACTGACGGGATTGCCACAATGGCAGGTGGCCCGCGTACCAACGGGAACACATTTCGCGAACTGAGCCTGCGAGATAACCCCAAGGACCTACCATTTGTTCTGTCCGTGAGTTCGAAAATGTTTCATGCTTATGGTGAGGGAGGGGATACGTTAAATGTCCAACAATCGAAGACATTTTTGCATGAAGGAATTCATACCGCGCGAGGCGAGGTAGTAACAAAGGGTATGCGAGGCTTCCAAGCCAAGCATGATGGGCCTTATGATGCTACTGCTAGCCGAATATGGAAGTCTAGATGAGAATTCCGCGCTTGTTTCTTATTCCGACCATCCTTCTGACTTCATGCAGTGGGGAGAAGGATGTATGTTACAATAATAATGGGCCATTCTATTATAATAGTGACAATGAAAAACTTAAAATTGATTGGGAGGGTGGTGATTCTGTAAGATTGTATTTTTCTGAATCAAATGACGGTAAAATTGCTGAAAGCAGGTCTATCCGTGTTCGGAGAGTTGATGGGTTGTTGGTTGTTGGAAGTATGTTTGTCATCCCGGATGATGTCGATTTGAAGGAATGGAATTTCGGCAAGATTGAATGTAAGAAGGTGGGTTCATTTAATGAAAAAAGTGAATTCAAGGCATTATGTTTAAATAAAATTACAATGCAAAAATTATTATTTAAATATGACAATAGAATTGGTGTGACATTTATCGATAATGATGGGAATTTGAAAGAAGATTTTGGGACTGATTTGTTTTTGAAATCGGAGTTTGGGTTTGCTTCTAGGGAGACTTGCTAGAGCGGTGACAAAAGCGGGCGCCGTCGGCTCTATCAGACAGTGAGGTATTGTTAGGTTGAGTGGCGCAGACCGCATGGAGCCCTCGAGCAGATTTTTCATCCAGTACCATGCGGACCGCCCGCTCACGAACGTCCGGTGCAAACTTGTTCGTCGTCTTGCTCATCGTAGACCCTCACTCTCAGGAGTTGGGGCCTCCGGCCATCCCGGGGCGGTTCAATTCGCCTGATTGGATGCCTTTGAGTTTGGATAGGACTAAGTGGCAGATGTGGATTGGTCAGTAGGCCATCTGACTCTCACAAAACGATCACCCAGTTCTCATCTTCATCATCTTGGGCGCGCCACCTTTCCTTAGCTATCCCCCTTCCGCCCTCGGGGATCGGGAAGGAAAATCGCGAGAAGGCCTATCGCCGGCAGGTAAGCGCACAGGGAGTAGACCATCTCGATCCCCGCGCGATCTGCGATGTTGCCCAGAACGGCCGCGCCGATGCCGCCCATGCCGAATGAGAAACCGAAGAACAGGCCGGAGATCATTCCGATCTTCCCAGGCACCAGTTCCTGCGCGAAAACCACGATGGCGGGAAAGGCTGAGGCGAGGATGAGGCCGATGATTACCGTAAGCGGGCCTGTCCAGAACAGGCTGGCATGCGGCAACAGCAGAGTGAAGGGCAATGCGCCGAGGATCGAGAACCAGATGACATATTTGCGGCCGAACCGGTCGCCAAGCGGCCCACCCGCGATGGTCCCGACCGCGACGGCTCCCAGAAAGACAAAGAGATAGATCTGGGCAGTTTCCACGCTCACGCCGAAGCGGTGGATCAGATAGAAAGTGAAATAGCTCGTGAGGCTGGCCAGATAGACATATTTGGAAAAGATGAGGGCGAGCAGCACTGCGATGCCGCCCAGAACCTTGCCCCGGGGAAGAGTAGGGCGGACTGTTCCGCCGGATTTCGTGGTTCCGAGGCGGGCAAGGCCGTGGTTGCGATACCACTGGCCGACATTCCACAGGATAGCGCAGGAAAGCAGAGCGAGTAGTGCAAAGAAGGCAAGGCTCGACTGTCCCCAGCGCACGACTACAATCGCGGCAGCAAGCGGCCCCAGCGCCGAGCCGGCATTGCCGCCGACTTGGAACATCGACTGCGCCAAGCCATGCCGCCGGCCTGCCGCCATGCGGGCGACCCGGGAAGATTCGGGATGGAAGACCGATGACCCCATGCCGAGCATTGCGGCACCGACCAGCAAGAGCCAGTAGCTATGGGCGACCGAGAGCAGCAGAAGGCCCGCCAGGGAAAACAGTGTGCCTCCCGGCAGAGCCAGGGGCGTGGGGCGTTTATCGGCATAGAGGCCGACGAGTGGCTGCAGGATCGATGCAGTGAGCTGATAGACGAGCGTGACCAGCCCGACCTGGCTGAAAGACAGTGCCAGTTCCGTTTTCAGATTGGGATAGATCGCCGGCAAGAGCGATTGCATCATGTCATTGAGCAAATGGCAGAAGCTGATCGCCACAATGACTCCGAACACCGTAGTATTGGTATCGGTATCGGTCTGGGGCGGTGTGGCTTTGGTGGCGTTCATGGCACGTCCGTTGGATTGAATCTGAGGTGGCTATAGCCTCTCCCAAACTGTCCCGCCTTCCAGTATGGGTCTTTCACTTTCGCAAATGGGACAGCGGTGATGGCGTGGAACGACCCGGCGCTGATTGAGCATGTTGACCGGCCTATAGTCGCGGTGGGCAATGAATATCCGCCCTCTTTCGAGCTGGACTGGCACCAGCATCGCCGCGGCCAGTTGCTCTATGCGGCGCGCGGCGTGATCGTTGTGAGCACTCCGCATGGTGCCTGGGTTGCACCGCCAGAGCGGGCGATCTGGACGCCGGGCGGATGCAGCCACGCTGTGCGGATGGTTGGTGCGGTCAGCACGCGCAGTGTCTTGATTGAACCGGATGCCCTCGGTTCCCTTGGTCCGGCCAACAAGGTCATCACGATCTCGCCGCTTCTGCGCAGCCTGCTGGAAGCGGCATGCGATATCGAACCGGAATATGACGTGGCCGGGCGGGATGGGATGGTCATGTCGCTTCTTCTGGTTGAACTTACACGGGCTCAAACCGTCCCTCTTGCCGTTCCATTTCCGAAACGCGCCGATCTTGCGCGCAAGTGCCAGGCATTTCTTGAGGCGCCGAGATCGCATGACACCATCGATCAATGGTGTGCTGAACTGGGGCTTGGGCGACGTGCCTTTACGCGAGCGTTCCGGCGGGAGACAGGCCTCAGTTTTGGCGCCTGGCGGCAGCAGGCTTCCTTGCTGGTTGCTTTGCCGCGATTGGCGGCGGGCGATGCCGTCACGACGATTGCGCTCGATCTTGGATATGAAAGCCCGGCTGCCTTCACGACCATGTTCAAGCGTTTCCTGGGCGTGGCGCCCAGCCGTTACCGGCCCATGGAATGAAGCTTGCCGGTCCGACGGAGCAAGGCGCGAAGCTCCGCACCGTGATTAATGGAGTCGCTTGACTTTCCCTCGCCAGATGCTGGATTAGAACATATGAAGAACATTCATCCAGTCGAATCGGTGAGTGCGCTATGCGCGTTGCAAAAGAAAATCGCCGGAATCGGGACGCGCCAGCAGGATTCCGTTCCGGTGCCTCTTGGTTGTGCCGGGCTCGATGCGGTGCTTGGCGGCGGGCTGGCGCGAGGGCGATTGCACGAGGTCTTCGCGGCGGAGCCGGCCGAAAATGGCAGCGCGGCAGGCTTCGTGGCAATGCTGGCTTGCCTGGTGAGTTCCGGGGGGGCGCCATTATTCTGGCTGCGCGAAGAGGCTGCGGGGCGGCATGGTTTTCTGCATGCGCCGGGATTGAGGGAAATCGGCATCGATCCGGCACGGATGGTGCTGGTCGTCCTGCCCGATCCGGTGGCACTGTTGCGTGCTGCGGTAGATGTGGTGCGCTGTGCCGCCGTGGGGGCGGCAGTGATCGAATTATGGCGCCGGCCGCGTGCGCTCGACCTGACGGCGAGTCGGAGGCTGGCGCTTGCGGCGGAGGCTTCGGGCGTCACTCCACTGTTGCTGCGGATAGAGGCGGAACCCGGGCCCAGCGCTGCGCAGACCCGCTGGAGCGTCAGCGCGGCGCCTTCCGTGGCGCTGGAGGCGCGAGCACCGGGCAGGCCAGCTTTCACAGCCGAATTGTTGCGCCAGCGGGGCCGCCCCGATGGCGGATGCTGGCATCTGGAATGGGATCGTGACGGGGCCCGCTTTGACGCCGCGCCGCTATCTGGCGCTATGGTTACCTCTGCTGCCGACGGATCGGTGGAGCAGGGCGAATGGCGCCGCGCAGGCTGATGCGCCGCTCGCCTTTGTCGAGAAACAGGGCGGCGCGATCCGCATTGTGGCGCTTGATGCACAGGCGTTGCGGCTGGGCCTTGCGCCCGGCCTGACCTTGGCCGATGCGCGGGCGCGCGTTCCTGAACTTGCCGCGATCGAGCATGATCCCCATGCCGACCGGCTCTGGCTGGAGCGCATTGCCGATGGCTGTGACCGTTGGACACCTCTGGTCGAACTCGATCCGCCCGACGGGGTGACGCTCGATATTACCGGCTGTGCTCATCTGGTCGGTGGGGAGGGGGAACTGGCGCGGCAGGTTGAGCAGTGCTTTGCCGCTGCCGGCATTTCCTTGCGGCATGCTCTGGCCGGAACGCCGGAAGCAGCACAGGCGCTGGCTCGTTTCCAGACCGTGCCCGCCGCCGATGAGCATCAGGCGATCCGCCGCCTTTCCATCGCGGCCTTGCGGCTGGACGAGGAGGCGGAAATTGCGCTGCGCCGTGCCGGGTTGAAGACTCTGGGCGATCTTGCCGCCCGTCCTTCCGCTCCGCTCGCTGCACGGTTCGGGGCAGAGATGGTGGCGCTGCTCGGTCGTTTGCTGGGCCATGCCGACAGTCGTATTTCCCCTCGCCGGGTTCCACCCGCCCTGATTTTCGAACGATGTTTTGCGGAGCCCATCGCGCGTACTGAAGATGCCCTGACTGTGCTGGACGAGCTCGTTCGCGAGGCTGCGGGAGTTCTGGAAGAACGGCGG
>Ga0209958_1002341_pt1 | contig 10850 bp, 9 predicted proteins | sample ThiBio_inoc_plan_FD_183942 | JGI IMG/M metagenome (GOLD analysis project Ga0209958, IMG submission 183942) | Wastewater bioreactor microbial communities from Cape Town, South Africa - Thiocy_inoc_plan (SPAdes) | ecosystem: Engineered > Bioremediation > Thiocyanate > Unclassified | place: South... | reverse complement strand
CCCGCCAATGCCACTTATGCGGCAAGCAAAGCCTTTGCCAATTCTTTTGCTGAATCACTGCACAGTGAGCTGAGTGGTACTGGGGTGAGCTGCACCTTATTGGCACCGGGTCCCACCATCACCGGTTTTAATGCAGTGGCAGGGATCAGCAAGATAGATGGAATCGGGGGCAGTTTGGTCTGGGTATCGGCAGAACGGGTCGCCAAAGAAGCCATTCAAGGCATGGCCTGCAATCGCCGTATTGTGATTCCGGGTTTAATCGCTCAGGTACAAACGCTGGGGGGACGCTACACCCCGCGCATCATTTTATTACCGATATTAAAGCAGGTCTTTTCGAGGTTAAAAGCATGAGACAGTTGATGAATGACCTACGCACGCCCATAGGTCTCGCCAATTTGGGCAATAAGCTCTATCACAATGCCCAATATTTAACTGCGGTGGTTGAAGTCGATGAGAAGCGAATGGCCCGTTGGCTGCCTACTGGAATGAAGCTGACGAAACCAGCCATAGCCGATTTGTTTTGTGCCTATTTCCCTGAAAATGTGTATACCGGCGCTTATCACGAAGCTGGACTATTTGTACATATTCAGGTCGGCAATAAAACAGGCATCTTTTGTCCGTGGATGATTCTGGATGATGATCGCGCCATGATTATCGGCCGTGAGTTGCTGGGTTATCCCAAAAAATTGGGGAAATCTGTTGGGACAATGATGGTTCACGCATCATCAGCCAAGCATCGCGCCGCGGTACGCTGCTGATTGAAATGGACGCTAAATTGGGAGAGGTGTTACAGGATGCACCGCCCATTTTAGGTTTGCCGCATCGCAATATCACAGGTGGATTGGGGTTGGGTTTACCTCGAGAAGTGCGATTCACGCCGAAAGAGTATGTTGTTGAAGTGCGTCGTGTGGAGATGGAATTACGCTTTACTGGAACGGTAAATGATCCTTTGCATGAAATGGGCTTAGGCAAAGTGGTGGATGCGCGCTTACATCGGGTGGATTTATCGGGTGGCTTGATTCCGCCAATTCAGATTCCTCGATTACGCACCCCATTATTTTTACTACGCCAATTTAATCCACGGGTTTTATAGCAGATAAATCCTAGATTGAATTAAAGATTTACTTAGAAAAATGAATAAAACAGATGACATCGATCTATATCGATCAGAGTTTGAGGAACAGTAAAAATGAGACAATCAAATGTGAGCCATTCACCCTTACAACAACCATTAGCTTTGGCATGTGGCATCACGATCCCGAACCGAATTGCAAAGTCTGCCATGAGTGAACAATTGGCTGATCGACATGGCTCGCCCAGCACAGATTTACAGCAACTCTATGCGGCATGGGCCAGAGGGGGTACAGGTTTGTTAATCACTGGCAATGTCATGGTTGACCATCGTGCCTTTGTTGAGCCACGCAATGTAGTGCTGGAAGATGAACAATTCTTGCAAGCGCATAAACTTTGGGCCCAAGCAGCGCAGGCCAATGGCAGTAAGATTATTATGCAAATTAATCATCCGGGTCGGGTTGCGGTATTACCTTTATTTAAAAAGCCGATTGCACCCGCAGCAGTAGGCTTAGATTTACCCGCAATGAATCTGATTCGTGTCCCACGTGCCATGACTGAAACAGAAATTTTAGAACAAATCCAGCGTTTTGCCAGCACAGCGACATTGGCGGTGCAGGCAGGCTTTGACGGGGTACAAGTCCATGCAGCACATGGCTATTTGTTATCCCAATTTTTATCGCCTTTAGCCAATACCCGTACCGATCAATGGGGGGGAAACCCAGAAAATCGTCGTCGAATCTTGATTGAAACGGTTCGAGCTGTGCGTCAGGCCATTGGCAAAAATAAAATCCTCAGTGTCAAACTGAATTCAGCCGATTTCCAGAAAGGGGGGCTGAGTCAGGAGGAGTCACTGAACATTGCTCTAGCATTAGAAGCGGAGGGCATAGATTTATTGGAGGTGTCTGGAGGCAATTATGAATCTCCCGCGCAACTGGGCTATGCCCCTGATCGTCAAGTTCAGCGCGATGCTTATTTTCTGGATTATGCCAGCGCATTGCGCCAACAAAGTCAATTGCCACTGATGTTGACCGGTGGGCTACGCGATGTCGAGGTGATGAATCGATTGGTGAGCAATGGCACGGTGGATGTCGTTGGTTTAGCCCGTCCTTTTGCTTTACAGCCTGATCTAGCCAAACAGCTCTTGGCAGGAAAATCAGTTGCAACATCTGCAAAAATTCCTGCAGTTGGCTATAAGCCTATCGACGCTTATTTGCAATTGGCTTGGCACGCAGCTCAATTCCGCCGTATCAGTAGTGGACAGAAGCCAAAAGCAATCAAAGGGCTGATAAGAACACTTGTGGCATTTGGACCACGGATGGGTTTTAACATTTTGACGCAGGATTAATGCTTAAGGTTTTGTTGATACAAGGAGTTCTTATGAAGGGTTTAATCAAGCAGAGTCATCGCATTATTCCTCGACGGCCCGTATTTGATTTTACAGAAACACCGAGCCATTGGATTTATGATGATCCTTTGGCATCGCAGATCCTCAATGTCATCAACCCGATTACCCCTGCGCCTGAACGCTGGTTCTGTCAGACCTTTCGAGATGCATTGCCATTGATTCAGGATGAACAATTAAAAGCAGCAGTGATGGCTTTTATTAAACAGGAAGGGGCGCACAGTCATGGGCATACCTTGGGCACGCGACATATTGAGGCCTTGGGGATTGATCTGAGTCAATATAGTCAGCTGATGAACTGGATCTTTCATGACATGCTGGGGCAGAAGCCATTTGGTTATGCGCTGCGTCACCCTGCTTTGAAATTGATATGGTTGCAGACTCGTCTTGCCATGGTTGCCGCTGCGGAACACCTCACCGGGGTATTGGGACATTGGGTACTCAATGCAGACGGTTTACAGCAAGCGCCTGTCGATGAGGAAATGCTACGCTTGTTGCAATGGCATGGTGCTGAAGAGGTGGAGCATCGTGAAGTCGCCGATGCCATGTTTCGACATTTAAGCAATAATATATTACTGCGAACCGTAACGGCTGCTGTTACCTTTCCTTTATTTATTGTATTGGCCTATGTGGCTGTGGAAACTTTGGTTGCAAAAGATCCGCAATTACCGCAGCGTTTTCGCTTTAAAGATTATCTGCGTGCTGCCCGACAAGATCGCGTGCCTCGGGTGAGTTATGTCTTGGCTGCTTGCTTACGCTATTTTAATCCCAAACACAGCCCATTACATGAAGGGTCAACAGAACAGGCACTGGCCTATTTAAATCAAATGCCAGCGTTTAAGCCAGGATAAATCACAAGCCTAAGTTGAGTTTTAAGCGATGCCTGCCATCATCATTTGAATTGCAGCATCGCTATATTTTTTTAACAGATCAGCATCTTCAGGTGCAGATAAGAACTTAAATGCGCCTGCGATAATCATGCCGACAATGGCATGTCCGGTCATTTCAGTATCCAGATCCGCTTTTAAATAACCGCATTTCACACCATTTTTTAAATAATCTGCGGTAAGTAGCCCCCCGAGGTGCAGCAAGTTATGCACTTGTGCGGTCATTTCTTTATCAATCGAGGTCGCTTCAAGCAAAATCAAACGTACTGCACGTGGATTGTCCTTGGCAAATTCCTGAAATTTACTGGAAATCCGTTCGCATTGGATGCGATAAGCCTCAAGTGTGGATACCGCATCTGGTGCATTTTCATCGGCCAATAAGGCGGTGATTTTGAACATGGTATCGACAATGACTTTATCCAGAATGTCTCTTTTATTCTCAAAATGACGATAGAAAGTACCATGACCAATACCCAGTCTTTTGGCAATGTCAGAGATCGCAGTTTGATGATAACCGCGTTCAGAAAATTCCAAAAAAGCAGCTTCAATAATTTCTGCTTGCAATTGAATACGTTGGCGTTCAGCACGCGAGAGAGTTGTTTGATCATTCATGCCAAAAATTTTATCAGAACTTTATCGGAAATACGATAAAACAAAATTAACTAAAATTGACACTTCATTCCGTAAATGACATTATGTTCCGGATTGGTGATTTTTTGACTAGTAAAAGGAACTGAACATGGGAAAAAAATACAGTTTTTTAAACAAAGTGGTGTTGATCACAGGCGGCGGGCGAGGGATTGGTTTAGCCACCGCCGTTGCCTTTAGAAAACTCGGCGCCAAAGTGGCAATTGGCGATATTGATCTGGAGCTGGCTCAGCAAGCCGCAACTAAAGTGCAAGGCTTTGGCGGTTATTTGGATGTGCGCTCACAGAACTCATTTCATGACCTCATTGTGCAGATTGAAAAGCAATGGGGTCCCATAGATGTCTTGGTCAATAACGCTGGCATTATGCCAATGGGGGCGATGGTCGAGGAAAGCCAAGCCATCACCGATGCGCAAATTGATATCAATTTGCGTGGGGTGATTCATGGCATGAAAGCGGTATTGCCCAAAATGCTGGCGCGACAAACGGGACATATCGTCAATGTCGCTTCTCTGGCAGGTAAATATCCGATTCCCGGTGCCAGTATTTATTGTGCGACCAAATTTGCTGTGGTGGGTTTAACCGCATCGATGCAGCAAGAGCTGAGAGACACGCCGATTGGCTTATCGGCAGTATTACCGTCCAAAGTTTTGACTGAATTGTCATCTGGAACGGGGGACAGTTTGCCGATTCCGACGGTAGAACCACAAGATGTGGCGAATGCGATTATTCAAGCCATCGCACATAATCTGGCTGAAATTGCGGTGCCGAATTATTTAACCCATACCCCGAAAGCCTATGGATTGGTCCCGCATTGGCTGAATACCGGCTTCCGAAAACTGATTGGGGATGACCGTATTTTAAAAGGCTTGGATCAGAATGATCGTAAAGCATATAGCCAACGTTTAAGCCAATTGGCACAGACAAAATAAGGATTACAACTCATGGCGAAGATCGAAAAATTTCATGTGGTGATTATTGGGGCTGGCTTTGCAGGGATTGGAGCCGCCATCAAACTACAACAAGCGGGTTTCACGGATTTTGTGGTCTTGGAAAAAGCCGATGAAATTGGCGGTGTCTGGCGTGCCAACACCTATCCGGGGTGTGCTTGTGATGTGCCATCGGCGTTATATTCCTATTCTTTTGCACCGAATCCACAATGGAGTCGGGTGTTTGCACAGCAACAAGAAATTAAGACCTATATACAAAATGTTGCACAGCAATTCGATGTGCAAAAGTATGTACGCTTTGGCTATGAAATGCTGGAAAGTGCTTGGGATGATCAGGCTAAACATTGGGTGGTGAAAACTAATCAAGGCTTTATTCATGCTCGTTTTGCGATTATGGCAGGTGGGCCAATGCATCAACCTGTATTGCCTAAAATTAAAGGTTTAGAGACATTTAAAGGGGCTCAGTTCCACTCGGCAGAATGGAATCATGATGTTGACTTAAAGGGTAAAAAGGTTGCTGTTGTTGGTGCTGGCGCGTCTGCAATTCAATTTGTACCTGAGATTCAAGCCCAAGTTGAGAAACTCACTTTGTTACAGCGTACCCCACAATGGGTACTTCCAAAAATGGATCAAAGCCTGCCAAAACTTGCTCAGGCATTGTTTAAAGTGCTTCCAGTCACACAGCGTTTAACCCGTTATGGTGTTTATGGTGTGTTCGAATCTTTAAATTCCAGTATGCACCATCCAAAACTGGTCAGCCAGATTGAACGCCTAGCCAAATTGAATATTCGCTTAGGGGTGAAAGATCCTGAGCTACGAGAAAAACTATTGCCTGACTTTACCATCGGTTGCAAACGGGTATTACAGTCCAATCAATGGTATCCAGCATTGGCAAAGCCGAATGTAGAGGTATTGCGCTGTGGGGTAGAAGAAGTGCGTGGCAATACTTTGATTGCCAGTGATGGATCGCAACATGAGGTTGATGCGATTATTTTTGGCACAGGCTTTGAAGTCAGCAATCCACCGATTGCCAAACAAATCCGTAATAAACATGGCAAAAGCATGGACGAAGTATGGCAAGGCAGTGCCCAAGGCTACCTCGGTACAGTTGTGGAAGGCTGCCCAAATGCCTTTGTCATGTTTGGTCCTAATATTGCGGTCAGCTCATCGGCACTCATCATCATTGAAGCACAATTGGCATATATCTTGGATATGCTGAAAAAAGTACAGGCGCAACAGATTGAAACTGTTGAAATTCGTGCTGAGGTATTGCAGCAATATAATGATGAAATCCAAGCGGCATTAACGAATACGGTGTGGAATACTGGTGGATGCAGCAGCTACTTTATCGATCGCAATGGTCGTAACAGTACTTTATGGCCATGGACCACCTTTGAGATGCGTGCTCGTTTAGCGCAATGTGATCTGAATGATTATGTACTTGGTTTTGCTGAGTCTGAATCTGAGAAAAAAGCCAGTTAAATGATGACTCGGTGATGCCATGAGTAGGAGGGCAGGATGCAGCAACAGATAATCGAAACAGGCGTGAAATTGGGCTTGCGATTGAGTTTTAAGTTGGCCAGTGGCTTGGCTTTACCTTTTCCGATTTTGCGTGGCGCAATGGAGGTTGGTTCACGTATTTTTAAACCCAGAGCTGATGTTTCTATACAACAGATCAAATTGATAGATGCACGGGATCAACGTATTGTTCCTGTCGAAGTGGCAAGGCCTGAGGGTGAGGTGCAAGGGGTATTATTGCATTGTCATGGAGGCGCTTTTTTTGCAGGTTCATCACGAACCCATCGAGCACTTGCTACCGAATTGGCTGCACGGGCCAAGGTCAACGTGTATATGCTGGATTATCGACGTGCGCCTGAACATCCTTATCCTGCGGCATTGGAGGATGTGAGGTCGGTCTATCAACATTTACTGAGTGATGGCTGGACGCCTGAGCAAATTATTTTGGGTGGAGATTCTGGTGGATGTGCTTTGGCCTTAGCATTCGCGGTGGAATTAAGAGAGGCAGGGCAGATTTTACCTGCTGGGATGATCATGATCTCGCCTTATGTGGATATTACTTTGAGTTCAGCCTCTGTATTTAAAAATGCCAAACGAGATCCGATGATTCGCGCCTATGCCTTAAAACGGGGTGGGGATGGATATCGCGGGCAATTACGATCCAATGATCCACGTATTTCACCTATTTTTGCTGATTTAAATAGTCTTCCACCGCTATTGATTCAAGCAGGCAGCGAAGAGATTCTCGTGGATGATGCGATCAATCTGGCTGAACGTGCCCAACAATCAGGTGTGCAGGTTCATCTGCATGTCTATGAAAATATGTGGCATAACTTTCAGATGTTTAATCGCTTTGTGCAAAAATCTAAACAGGCCTTAGATGAGATTGGTGACTTTATTCAAGCGACATTGGCAAAGATATAAGCTTCACGTTCTAGACTTTTGAAACGGTTCATTTTAATTTTTTAACATTTATATAAATCGCTGATTAATCTTAAAAATAGACAATGATCCACATATAAGAAATAAAACATCAGCTCAATTCGTTTATAGGTTGCTCTTTTGGTTCTGGTTCTTTGTAAAACTGATGTTTGGTTGAATGAGGTTTTAACAACAGCAGCAGCCATTCTTAAAACCCCTTGTGATGATTATTGTGTTAAGCCTCCGCCCAAGACTTTATAGAGCTCAATCTGATTATTCAGTCGTGCCTGTTCCAGCAATAACAAGCTTTGCTCAGCAGCATAATGAGAACGTTGCGCATCCAAGACACTTAAGTAGCTATCAATCCCTGCACGAAAGCGCGTATTAGACAGTTTATAGTTCCGATCGGTTGCATCGACTAAGCGCCGTTGTGCGCTAATCCGTTCATCCATATAAGCACGTGTGGCAAGGCTGTCATTGACTTCTCTAAAGGCAGATTGAATGGATTTTTCATAATTCGACAGCGCGATTTGCTGCTCGATTTTTGAAATCTTGAGATTGGCCTGACGGGTGCCCCAGTCAAAGATCGGCAGATCCAGACTCGGGCCAATCGACCAGACCGCATGACCTGATTTAAACAGATCACTGAGTTGAGTCGATGCATAACCTGCTGAACCCGTTAAACGAATGCTGGGAAATAAGGCTGCTTTGGCAACCGCAATATTGGCACCTGCTTCGTGCAATTGATATTCAGCCAGTTTGAGATCAGGGCGATGATTCAGTAAATCACTGCTTAAACCTGTGCTTAAAACTGTGTTGGTGCTGATGTTTTTAACGGGTTGTTGTGGCAATAGATTTACAGAAAGCGGCTGCCCCACCAACAGATTAAGTAAATTCTGCGCCTGCAGCACCTGCGTTTGATAGTTGGCCGCATCGTGACGTGCAGTTTCGACCGAGATCTGTGCCTGACGCAGAGGAATTTCACTGTCAGTGCCAGCATCGAAACGTTTTTGATTGAGCTGATAGGCATTCAATTGTGTCGCAAGGGTTTGTTGAGCAAGTTTTAATTGTGCATTGCTAAAGGCATAATCCAACCAAGCTTGGCTGACTTGACTGACTAAACTGATTTGCATGGCATCACGCGCACTTTGGGTCGCCAGATAACGATCCAGTGCCGCATCTTTCAGATTGCGAACCCGTCCCCAAAAGTCCAGTTCATAAGCCGTCAAACCGAGGCCGACTTGCAAGCTTGAACTGGGGTTGTTGGGATCAAGGGTCGGAGAAACTTGGCGAAGCAGCTCTGCACGGCTAGCAATCATCGGGAACTGATCATTTTTCCTGATCTGATAGTATTGCTGTGCGCGCTGAATATTCAGGCTTGCACTGCGTAAATCACGATTATGACTGAGGGCTAGTTCAATCACTTGCACTAAACGCGGATCAGCAAGAAACTGCGAATAGCCTTGGGATGCAATGGAACGGCCTTGAATCGAATGGTCATAACTGTTCGGAATATCGGCACTGACGATGGGAGGTGGTGGCTTAAGATTTTGGCAACCACTCAGTGACATGGCCAAAGCTGCCATGATGAGTCCAGTACTTATCATTTGCTTGTATGAATGATGCTGGGAGCTTTTGGCGAAGGCTAGATCGTTATTCATGCTTGAGACTCCATCGCATCAATTTTCTGTAGTTCCTGTACACGAGCCGAACTTTGGTTATGTTGACGTGCCAGCAGGCTATAAATGGTGGGCAATACAAACAGGGTAAAGAATGTGCCAATCAACATACCGCACACAATCACCAGTCCAAGACCAAAACGGCTATGTGCGCCAGCACCGGTCGCAAACAGTAACGGAATAAGACCAAATACCATCGCCGCCGTGGTCATCAGAATTGGACGTAAGCGAATTTGTGCCGCTTTAAGAATGGCGGCCTGTTTATTCAGCCCTTCATGCAGTTGCAACTCATTGGCAAACTCAACCATGAGGATGCCATGTTTACTAATCAGGCCAATCAGGGTCACCAAACCAATTTGGGTATAGATATTGACGGTGGCATAACCGAGTGCCAAAGGAATCAAGGCGCCGCAAATCGATAGGGGCACAGTAATTAAGATAATGAACGGGTCGACCAGACTTTCATATTGCGCGGCCAAGACCAGATAAATCACCACCAATGCTGCCAAAAATGCGAACAACAAGGTATTGCCTTCCTGCATATATTGACGCGCATCGGCTTGCCAGTCATGGCTAAAACCTGTCGGTAATTCAGCCGTGACTTGTTCAAGGAACGCTAAGGCTTGGCCGAGAGAAACACCAGGCGCAGGAATGGCTTGGAAGGTTGCAGCGTTCTGTTGGTTAAACTGTGTCAGTTTATTCGGCTCGACCTGTTCATTCAGACGGACAACGGTAGACAATGGAATCAACGTCCCCTGATCGGTGCGTACAAACTGCTGGGTCAATGCTTGTGGAGTCAGACGCTGGCTTTTGATACTTTGTGGAATCACATCATAAGCACGGCCCAGCATACTAAAACGATTGACATAGTTTTCACCTACGAGGGTCGCCAATGCTTCGCCGATGTCCTGCATACGGATACCCAAGCTATTGGCTTTGGCACGATCGACTTCAATTTTCAGCATTGGATTATTGAAATCCAGATCACTGTCTACCACCACAAACAGACCACTCTCACGGGCTTTTTGTTTGATATTTTCCATGGTTTGATAAATGGTGGCATAGTCTTGCGCACTACGCAGCACCATTTGTACCGGCAAGCCACCTGTCGAACCGGGCAAAGCTGGATTTTGGAATACAAAAATACTGGTACCTTCTACAGCACCGACCTTGGCTTGCAGTTCCTGCTGTAGATCATCGGCAGAGCGGGTACGTTTAGCCCATGTGGATAAGGTGGTGCCACCAAAACTGGCTGCTGGGCCGTCCGTACCATTAATAATCCAAGTGGTGCTGGTTTCAGGCAGCGTCCAGAACACTTTATCCAGCTCATAGTTAAAGTGTTCGGCATAGTTTAAGTTGGCATGCTGTGGCGCTTTAATCGCAGTCAGCACACTGGCTTGGTCTTCCAGTGGTGCTAATTCTTTTTGTGGGAGTTGATACAGAAAAGGTAGGCTGGCAAAAACAGCAACGGCAAAGACCACGGTAATCCAGCGATGCTGCAAGGAAAATTGCAATAGCTTATGGTAAGCGTGGGTTAAACGTTCAAAAAACCATTCTGCGGCTTTGGCCATTCGGCCTTCTTCCTGCTTGGATTGCAGTAGATAAGAACTCATCACAGGGGATAGGGTAAGGGCAATAATGCCTGAGACCAAAACTGCACCTGCCAAGGTCAGTGCAAACTCCTTAAATAATGAACCCGTTAATCCGCCCATCAGACCAATCGGCGCATAGACCGCAGCAAGGGTAATGGTCATGGCGATTACGGGACCTGC
>Ga0209958_1002340_pt1 | contig 10854 bp, 8 predicted proteins | sample ThiBio_inoc_plan_FD_183942 | JGI IMG/M metagenome (GOLD analysis project Ga0209958, IMG submission 183942) | Wastewater bioreactor microbial communities from Cape Town, South Africa - Thiocy_inoc_plan (SPAdes) | ecosystem: Engineered > Bioremediation > Thiocyanate > Unclassified | place: South... | reverse complement strand
CAGATAGCCGGAGGATAGCCCCTTGGCCATGGGCACCAGATCGGGCGTGAAGCCCAGCGTCTGGTGGCCGAACCATTCGCCGGTCCGGCCGAAGCCGCAGATCACTTCGTCCGCCACCAGCAGGATGCCATATTTCCGGCAGATCGCTTGCACTTCCTGCCAATAGCCCTCAGGCGGGATCACCACGCCGCCCGCACCTTGAACCGGCTCCCCGATGAAGGCAGCGACATTTTCCGGCCCGACTTCGAGGATGCGCTCTTCAATGGCGGCGGCGCAGAGCTTGCCGAATTCGCGCTTGTCCATGCCGAAGCCTTCGCCGAACCAATAGGGTTGGCGAACATGTTCAACGCCGGGAATGGGCAGATCGCCCTGTTCATGCATGAACTTCATGCCGCCCAGGCTGACCCCCGCCACGGTGGAGCCGTGATAGGCGTTCCAGCGGCTGATGAAGATCTTGCGCTTGGGTTCGCCTTTCAGCTTCCAATAATGGCGCACCATGCGGAACACCGTGTCGTTCGCTTCGGAGCCCGAGCCGTTGAAGAAGATGTGCTGCAGCTTGCCGCCGGTCAGCCCGGCGATGCGGTGTGCCAGCAGGACGGTGGCGGGCGTCGCCGTCTTGAAGAAGGTATTGTAGAACGGCAGTTCGCGCATCTGTTCGGCGGCGACTTCCACCAGTTCCTCGCGCCCATAGCCGACATTGACGCACCACAGCCCAGCCATGCCGTCCAGAATGCGGTTTCCGTCGCCATCGTGGATGTAGCAACCCTCGGCATGGGTCACGATGCGGCTGCCGCCAATATCCTCGATCAGCTTGTAATCCTGCTGGGCAGGCAGATGATGCGCCACGTCCAGGCGCTTGAGTTCGGCAATATCGAAATTGCGGGGCATGTCGGTTCTCTCTGGGCTGAATTGGAAGGAGGGTCGCGGCAATGCGCGGCACGGGCCTTCCATTCAGGGAGAGAAACCGATCCGGGCCAGAAACCGATTGGTGCGCGTAACGGGCATCATTCCCCCCGCAATATCCGGCCGAGCAGCCGGAAGAAGGACTGGCTGTCCGCATTGCCTTCCGGATGCCACTCCGGATGCCATTGTACCGCAAGCACGGGGGCGCTGCCAATCCTGGCGGAATAGGCTTCCACCAGCCCGTCAGGTGCGGTGGCTTCCACGCTGAGCCCGTCGGCCAGCTTGTCCACGCCTTGGAAGTGGACGGAATTGACGGTCAGGCCCTGCTTGCCGAATGCCTGTGCCAGCATGCCCCCCTCCGCCAGATGGACCGGGTGCATATGATCGAACATGGCGTTGAAGGGCACGCCGTCTGGCGCATGATGGCGCAGCAGAGCGTCACTGGCGGAGACATCGCGCCGCAAAGTGCCGCCCAAGGCAACGTTGATCTCCTGGAAGCCCCGACAGATGCCGAACACCGGCTTGCCTTGTTCGGTCATGCGATCGACCATGCTCAGCGCAATCTCATCCCGACCCGGATCGAAGGGTCCTTCTCCCCCTTCATCCTGATAGCGGTAGGTTTCGATGTTGGAGGGGCTGCCGGTCAGCAACACGCCGTCCAGGCGCGGAGCCACTTCCGCCGCCGTCATCAGGTCTGGCAGCGAAGGAATGATAAGCGCCGCCACATCGGCATATTCCATGGCGGAACGGATATAACGCTCGATCACGGTCTGGGCCGGTTCGATGCCCACCAGGCGCTGGCAGGCGATTACTCCGAGTACGGGACGGGACATGGGATCAATGCTTAATCATGACATGGCGCGTCGTCATGTAATGTTCGAGGCAATAAATCGACAGGTCGGAGCCATAGCCGGAACTCTTCACCCCGCCATGGGGCATTTCCGTGGCGTTGACCGAGTGAGTGTTGATCCAGGTAACCCCATATTGCAGCTGGGCGGCAAATTGCGCGGCTTTGCCCACATTACGAGTCCAGACGGAGGAGGCGAGGCCATATTCGCAATCATTCGCCCAATCGAGCGCCTGTGCGTCTTCCGAGAAGCGAGTGACGGACACGACCGGGCCGAATACCTCCTTTTGGACGATCTCGTCCGTATGGCGCGCGCCGGCGATCAGGGTGGGGGCGTAGAAGAAGCCCGGCCCCTCTGGCGCGTAGCCGCCCGTAACGATCTCCGCAGGAGTATCGGCCGCCGCACGGGCGACAAAACCGTCCACCCGGTCCCGCTGGCGCGCGGTGATGAGCGGGCCAAGCTGGGTGCCGGGCTGCGCGGGATCGCCCATTGAAATGGCTTCGATCGCGGATTGCAGTTCGGCCACCAGCCGATCATGCACGCTGGCATGGGCATAGACCCGGCAGGCGGCGGTGCAATCCTGTCCGGCATTGTAATAGCCACCCTCGGCAATCGCGGCCACGGCGGCTTCGATATCCGCGTCTTCCAGAACGATCACCGGGGCCTTGCCGCCCAGTTCGAAATGGGTGCGTTTGATAGTTGGAGCCACCGCTTCCAATATCTTGCGTCCGGTGGCGACATCGCCGGTGAGGGAAACCATGCGCACGCGCGGATGGGCCACCAGTTGGGCCCCGACATTGGGGCCATTTCCGGTTACGATATTCACCACCCCTTCGGGCAGGAATTCGGCGCAGACTTCTGCCAGTTTCAGCGCGCTGAGCGGCGTATGTTCCGAAGGTTTGAGAACCACGCTGTTGCCTGCCGCGATTACCGGGGCGATTTTCCAGCTCGCCATCATCAGCGGATAGTTCCAGGGCGCGATGCCCACGCATAGGCCCAGAGGATCACGGCGAAGCATGGAGGTGTGGCCGGGCCTGTATTCGCCTGCCGGAACACCCGGCACCGTGCGCGCAGCCCCGGCGAAGAAACGGAACACGTCCACTGTATTGCCCACGTCCACTGCGCGAGCCGTGCCGATGGGCTTACCGCAATTGGCCATTTCGATCTGCGCGAATTCCTCGGTCAGTTGTTCGATCCGGTCTGCGATTTTCAGCAGTTGGCGGGAACGGTCGCCCGGCGTCATGCGCGACCAGAGGACAAAGCCTTTCTCGGCGGCGCTCACGGCGGCCTGCACCTGTGCGCGGCTGGCACTGGCAAGGCTGGCGATTTCCACGCCAGTGGCCGGATTGAACACCTTTTCCGGTGCTTCCTCCCCCTTTACGGGCTGGCCGGCGATGAACTGGCTATACATATCACCCATGGAATCTGCCTCGCTGCTGCCAGGCGAAGGTTAGGCCTGCGGCGCGAGGGGAGGAAATACGAAAAGAAAAGCGCGGGCCATCGAATTAACCGATAGGGTCCGGCGCGCCATCAATTGAGCAGGACGACCGCACTATCGGCGCGCCAATGCATGGAGACGCGGTCGTCCCAAGTGAAGTCCTCCTGATCCCGGCGGGAGAGGTTGGGGCGGGAAACACGCAACATCGCCCCGGATTCGAGCCGGATGTCGTAAAGGGTGATGTCCCCCAGATAGCTCATGCCCTTGATCTGCCCGCGCGCGAAATTGTGACCTTCGGGCGCATCCTCGGCCGCGCCGCGGATCGCCTTGCCCGCGCCGGGTACATGGAGATAGATTTTCTCTGGCCGGATCGCCACCCACACATCTGCCCCATGCGGCCCTGTGACGCCGTGATTGAGGTAGACCTTGCCCAGGCCGGGACAATCGACCGCCGCCCGGTCAGGCTCGTCCAGCGTCAGGCGGCCCTCAAACAGGTTCACAGACCCCACGAAATCCGCGACGAAGCGGTTGGCCGGGAATTCATAGAGATCGGATGGCGTAGCAAGCTGAGCGATATCGCCCTTGTTCATCACCGCGATGCGCCCGGCCATGGAAAGCGCCTCGTCCTGATCATGCGTCACGGTGATGAAAGTGATGCCGACATGATCCTGCAGGTCTGCCAGCTCGAATTGCATCTGCGCGCGCAGCTTGGCATCGAGAGCGGAAAGGGGTTCGTCCAGCAACAGAACCTTCGGCCGCATGACCAGCGAGCGGGCGAGGGCCACGCGCTGGCGCTGGCCGCCGGAAAGCTGATTGGGCTTGCGCGTGCCGAACCCGTCGAGCTTAACCAGTTCCAACGCCTCTGCCACGCGGCTTTCCCGCTCGGCCTTGCCGACGCCCGCGATTTTCAGGCCATAGCCGACATTATCGGCCACGCTCATATGCGGGAACACGGCATAGGACTGGAACACCATGTTCACTGGCCGTTTGTTGGGCGGGACCTTGGCCATATCCTGCCCGTCGATCAGAATCTGGCCCTCGGTCGGGATCTCGAAACCGGCAATCATGCGCAGCAGCGTGGTCTTGCCGCAGCCCGATGGACCCAGCAGGACGAAGAATTCGCCCGGCATGATGTTGAGCGAGACATTGTCCACTGCCGCGACTTGTCCGAAGCGCTTGGACACGTTGCGGATCGATATGATCGGTTGCTTGTCTTCCATGCGATCAGTGGCCTTGCGCGATCGTGCCCATGCGGCTTTGCATCTTGAGCGTGATGGTGGTGAGGATGACGGTAAGGGCGATGACCATGGCGGAAGCCGCATTGACCTCCGGCGTCACGGAGAAGCGGACCATGGAATAGACCTTGACCGGGAAAGTCACGGTATTGGGCCCCGAAGTGAAGAAGGTGATCACGAAATCGTCGAGGCTGAGCGTGAAGGCCAGCAGTGCGCCCGCCACCAGTCCCGGTTTCATATGGGGTAGCAGGACGTCGCGGAAGGCCTGCCACTCATTGGCGCCCAGGTCTTTGGCGGCTTCCTCTTCCTCGCGGTTGAAGCTGGCCAGGCGGGACCGGACCACCATGGTCACGAAGGGGAAGCAGAAGGTGATATGCGCGATGGTGATCGCGCCGAGATTGAATGGCCAGGGCAGGTCCGTGGGGAAGCCAATCTTGGCGAAGAATACAAGCATGGCAACGCCCATGCATATTTCCGGCACCACGATGGGCAGCGCCATCGCGCCTTCCGCCGCCGCCTTCATCGGAAAGCGGAAACGCCACAGCATGACGGCGGCCAGCGCGCCCAGCACGACGCTGACGGCAGTGGCGAGGGCGGCGATGGTGATGGAATTGACCAGCGCCTCCATCAGGCTGTCGTTGTTCAGCGCCTTCTCGTAATATTTGAAGGTGAAGCCGCGCCACACGATGTTGCGGCGGCTGTCGTTGAAGCTGAACGCGACCAGTGTGATCAGCGGCGCGTAGAGGAAGAACAGCACCAGCCCCACCCAGGCGCGCATCCACAGGCGGCGGGTATATTCCAGCGGCGCGATGGGTGTGCGCTTGCCGAGCCCGATCATTGCCGCGCCTCCGCCTGCCGCGCTTTCATGGCCTGGAAGGCTATCGCGATGAAGGTCGCGTACATCAGGATGAAGGACAGGGCGGCCCCGAAAGGCCAGTCATTCGCGCGCTTGAACTGGCGTTCGATCACATTGGCGATCATCTGGCTGTCCGGCCCGCCCAGCAGGTCCGGCGTAAGATAGGCGCCCAGCGCGGGCACGAAGGTGATGATGATGCCCGAAATGATACCCGGTGCCGCCAACGGCGCCACGATCATCAGCAGGGTGCGCAGATGCCCGGCACCCAGATCCAGACTGGCTTCGATCAGCGATTTGTCGAGCTTGTCCAGTGCCGCATAGAGCGGCAGCACCATGAAGGGCAGGTGGACATAGACAAGCCCGAAGATCACCGCGAAATTGTTGTAGAGCAGATGCATCGGCTCATAAGCGCCGGGCGGCGGCAGGCCCCCCAGCGTCATCAGCCCACCGAATTTGTCATGCAGCCAGCCAATGGTCTGGTTGGCGTAACCTTCCGTCCGCAGCACGGCCATCAGCGCATAGGTGCGGATCAGCAGATTGGTCCAGAAAGGCAGCATAATGCCCAGCAGCAGCCATGGCTTCCACTTGTCACTAGCGAAGACGATGGCCAGCGCGACCGGAAATCCCACCACCAGGCAAATGATGGTTGTAGCGCCCGCAACCAGCACCGATTTCCACAAGATGCCCAGATAGAGCGGCTCAAGCGCGCGGGCGTAATTGGCAAAGGTGCCCGAAATGTCGATCTGGGTCAGGCCCTGATTGGTGCCGAAGCTGTAAAGCCAGACGATGCCCAGGGGGAGCAGGAAGAAGAGGATAAGCCATGTGAGCGGCGCTGTCGCGACGGCGGCGAACAGTGCCTTGTGGTTTTTCCAGCTCTCCATTCGCGTCCCCCGGTTGCTGGCTGGTCCTCAGATCGTCAGGCGGCCCTGATCCGTGTGAAGGCTTCCTCGTAGAGCGGCTGGAGCTTCTCGTTGTAGGAAGCATATTCGCATTTCGCGAGTTGGTCTGCGGGGGGGAAGATCACCGGATTGTTCTTGTAGGAATCCGGCATCAACGCCTTTGCCGCCGCATTGGGAGTCGGAAAAAGGATCGTTTCCGCGATCTTCTTGCCCACTTCCGCATCGAGCAGGTTATTGATGAAGAGGTGGGCATTCTTCGGATGCGGCGCGCCCTTGGGAATGCACAGCGTATCCGAATTGAGCTGACTGCCCTCCTTGGGGAGCACGAAATCGATATCGTCGTCTTCCACCATGATCTGAGCGATGTCGCCATTATACTCCATCACTACGTCCACTTCGCCGGAAAGGAGCAGGTCCTGTCCGTTATCCTCGTGGAACGTCTTGATGTTGGGCTTCTGCTTGATCATCATCGCCTCGACCTGCTTGATGATCTCCGGGGTCAGTCCGTTGACGGAATGGCCCAGATATTTGGCGCCCAGCCGGATCACGTCACCGGCCTCTGAAAGCAGGGCGATGCGCCCGGCATATTCCGGAGAATCGAACAGATATTTCCAGCTGTCTGGGACGCCCTTCACCTTGGATTTGCGATAACCGATTCCCAGCGTTAGCCAGGTGTAGGGCATGGAGAACTTGCGGCCCGGATCATAAGGGACATCGATGAAGGTCGGGTCGATGTTCTTCAGATTGGGGATCAGCGAGTGATCGAGCGGCACGATCAGGTCCGACTCGATCATGCGTTCCACGAAATCGTTTGAAGGCACGATCACGTCAAAGCCGGGATTGCCTGCGCGCAGCTTGGCGAACAATTCGTCATTCGTGGCAAACAGGCTCATATTCACGGAAATGCCGCTGGCATCCTTGAAGTCCTTCAGCGTGGTTTCACCGATATAGGTGTCCCAATTATAGAAATTGAGCGACGCTTCTTCGCCGGTAGCCGCCAGTTTCTCGCTGCCGGACTTGCCGCAGGCGGTCAGTCCGCCAAAGCTGATGCCAACCGCCGCGACGCCCAGTGCCTGAAGCAGCGAGCGGCGGCCCATCCCTTTGCGTGTCGGAAATTCGAAGCCGTTCATATCGATTGACCCCTATTGCTGACACCGGCTGTTGCCGATGCTGCTCCCCTCGAAGGCAATGCTACCTCAGGCTGAGAATGCTGCAAGCGCACAATTCAGGCCGAGCGAAAATATGAAACCTCTCTATCGCGACTTGCGCCAGTCGATTATGCAAAGCGAGAGCTATCGGAAAGACAGATGAACATCACCTTCCGCCAGATTCGCTATTTTATCGCGGTGGCGGAAGCACGCTCCGTATCCGGCGGATCGAGCGCGGTGGGAATCTCGCAATCGGCTGTCACCGATGCGATCCGCACGCTGGAACTGGAAACGGGCGTCACCTTGTTCCACCGTCATGCCAAGGGCGTTACGCTTACGCGGGAAGGCAGTCAGTTCCTGCGCCATGCGCGTTCCATCGTCGATGCGATTTCCAATCTCGCCGGTGGCGTCGGGCAGGGGGAAGACCAGACCGAAGGGCACATCCGCATTGGCGTGACCCCGCTGGTAACCGGCTATTTCCTGTCCGACCTGCTCTCCCGCTTCCAGCGCCTGTTCCCGCGGATTCAGGTTTCACTGGTGGAAGACAAGCGGGCCTATGTCGAACACATGCTGGTCAACGGCGAGTTGGACCTGGCCTTGCTGATCGTCTCCAATCTCGAACAGCGCAGCGCGATCGACCATGAAGTACTGCTGCGGAGCGAATGCCGCGCGTGGCTGGCGCCGTCGCATCCGCTGGCCAATGTCGATGGATTGTCGCTTGCCCAGTTGGAAAACGATCCCGTGGTGATGCTCTCGCTCGATGAGCTGGAAGGGCTGGTTGAAGGTATCTGGTCAAAATTCGATCATCCGCCCCGTGTGGCCTTCCGCACTTCCTCCATGGAAGGGGTGCGCAGCCTTGTCGGCACAGGAGCAGGGATCACCCTGATGCCCGACCTCGTCTATCGCCCATGGAGCCTTGAAGGGGATCGCATCCTCTCCAAGCGCACGCGCGAGAGCCTGCCCACCGTGGATATCGGTATTGGCTGGCGGCGGCTGACGCGGCATAGCGATGCGGCCAATATGTTCATGGAAACCGCGCAGAACCACAGGCGGCAGTGAAGCCGCCGATGGGCGTCTCGCCGGGGGTCAAGCGTTTCGCAGATACCACGCGTAGTCCAGCTCAGTGACCTGGGCCATGAAGTTGGCCATCTCCACCTGCTTCACGATGGCGTAATTCTTCACGAAGCGCTCGCCGAGATAATCCTTCAGCAGCTCCGAATTCTCAAAGGCTTCGATGGCGGCGGCCCAGTGATTGGGCAGGCGGGTTTCGGCCGCGGAATCCGCATAGCCATTGCCCACTACCGCTGGGCCTGGATCGATTTTGTTGCTGATGCCGTGATGCATCGCGGCCAGAACTGCCGCCGTCGCCAGCGTGGGATGGGCGTCCGCCCCGCAGACGCGATGTTCCACATGGCGGGATGATGGCGGCCCTGCCGGCACGCGCAGGCTGACCGTGCGATTGTTCACGCCCCAGGTGGGCGCGACGGGAGCATAGGAATTGGCCTTGAACCGGCGGAAGCTGTTCGCATTTGGCGCGAAGATCGCCATGGAATCGGCCAGCAGCGCCTTCATCCCGCCAATCGCATGGCGCAGGATGGGCGCGCCTTCGGGGGCCTCGCTGGCAAAGGCGTTATTGCCCTGTTCGTCGGCCATGGAGATGTGCAGGTGCATGCCGTTGCCAGCCTGATCGGCAAAGGGCTTGGCCATAAAGGTCGCCTCGAAGCCGTGCTTCATCGCGACCGCCTTCACCAGCCGCTTATACATCACGGCATCGTCCGTGGCGCGCAGCGCATCGGCCTTGTGGCGCAGGGTCAGTTCGAACTGGCCGGGCGCGAATTCCGAAATGGCGGATTCCAGCGGCAGGCCCTGAATATCGCAATAGGCATAGAGATCGTCGAAGAAAGGCTTGAATTCCTGCAACTCGGTCAGGCCATAGACTTGGATTTCGCTGCTGCGGTGGCCGGTCAGCTGACCCGCGGCGGGCGCGATCTTCCCGCCTTCGGCCTCTACAAGGTAGAATTCCAGTTCCACCGCCACCACGGGGGTAAGCCCATCCGCTTCCAGCCGATCGATTACACGGCCCAGAACATGGCGCGGGTCGAGATCGTTGGGTGTGCCGTCCAGTTCGTAGAAGCTGGTGAGGAATTGCGCCGCCTTGTCACCCAACCACGGCGCACGCACCAGGGTGCCCGGCACCGGCTTCACATAGCGATCCGCATCGCCATCTTCCCAGACCAGCCCCGTCTCCTCCGTATCGCGCCCGGTGATGTCGACCACCAGCACCGATCCGGGCAGGAAGCGGCCTGTTTCATATACTGCGAGCACCTCATGCTGGCGCAGCCGCTTGCCGCGCGGCACGCCGCACATATTGGTGAAGATGATATCGACCGCATCGACATCCGGATTGGCCTTGAAGAAATCGTAGGCTTCGCTGGCGGAGGCGATCTTGTTCGAGCTGTAGGGCGGCTTGGTCATCCGGGTCATCCGATCAGGGTCTTGAGGCAATCGTCGAGCACGCTTGCCAGCCGCTCGACCTGGGCTTCGGTCGTAGAGGGGCTGACCAGCGTCATATTGTGGAACGGCGCGATAAGCACGCCGCGATTGATGAGGAACAGGTGCAGGGCCTGTTCAAGCGGTCCTTGCATGGCGGCGCGCGCTTCGGTGCCGTTGCGGGCGGGCCTTGGTGCGCAGATGAATTCGCCGCGTGCGCCGATATGGGCGACGTGCCATTCGAGACCCCGCGCGGCTATTACTTCCCGCAGACGGTGTGCCAGATGCTCGGCCAGTGGCAGCATGTGGGCATAGGCGGCTGGCGTCATCACCTGAGTGAGGCAGGCGCGCATGGCGGCAAGAGCGAGGGCATTGGCGGAAAGGGTGGTGCCAATGCCGGAATGCCCGGTTTCTCCTTCCGCGCGTATCCGCTCCTTCCGTTCGGCCACTTCGGCGGAAAAGCCATAGACTGCGCAGGGAACTCCGCCCGCCACCGGCTTGCCCAGCACAAACATGTCCGGCAGGGTTCCGTAAGTGCCGGTATGGCCACCATAACCGGTGGAGATCGTGTGCGTCTCGTCAAAAACCAGCACGGTGCCGTGGCGCGTACACAGATCGCGCATTGCCTCCAGATATCCAGGATCGGGCAGTACCATGCCGACATTGGTGAGCGCAGGCTCGGTCAGGACGCAGGCGATGTCGCCCTTCGCCAGTTCGGCTTCCAGTGCGGGCAGGTCGTTGAACTCGATGACCGCAGTGTGCTGGCGCACATCATAGACCTGCCCCACCAGGCTGCGGCGCAGTTCGGGCATGCCTTTGCGCAGATCGACGAACACATCGTCCACCGCGCCGTGGTAGCAGCCATTGAACACCAGAATACGCTTCCGGCCTGTAATGCCCCGGCACCAGCGGATAACCGCCCGATTGGCGTCGCTCGCGCTCGCGGTCACTTGCCAGAATGGCAGGCGGAAGCGTGTGGCCAGTTCCTCGCCGACGGCCACGGCATCTTCGGACGGTAGCATGTAGGTCAGCCCCCG
>Ga0209958_1002338_pt1 | contig 10859 bp, 5 predicted proteins | sample ThiBio_inoc_plan_FD_183942 | JGI IMG/M metagenome (GOLD analysis project Ga0209958, IMG submission 183942) | Wastewater bioreactor microbial communities from Cape Town, South Africa - Thiocy_inoc_plan (SPAdes) | ecosystem: Engineered > Bioremediation > Thiocyanate > Unclassified | place: South... | reverse complement strand
TCCATAGCCTGGAGACCGACAGCCTTACCGTGGTGAACGATGTGCGGGACAGCGGCCTCTTCCGCGCTACCCTGCTGCCCGATCATGAAAAGGTATCGGTGTACTGGTATAATACGCTGAACCAGGTAAGCGAGCAGCAAACACCGGACGGCGGCCGTACGCTCTTCTTCTATGACAAGGCGGGCAGGCTGGTCTTCTCCCAGAATGCGGAGCAGCGCACCTCCGGGAAGATGTCCTATATTATTTATGATGACCTGGGCAGGATCGTGGAAACAGGACAGATCAAAGCGGCCTGTACGCCTTACTTCGAGCCTTATCCCAAGGCCAATGGCATCAATCCCAACCAGTGCGGCTACGCGGACGATATCCGTAACCAGTATACGCCTTTCCCGCCGCTGGTGACACAACTGCTGGTGACCGACTATAAGACCACCCGCAATGCCATACGCGCCTACCCGAGGGAAGAAGTAGTGCTCACACAGTACGATGAAGCGGTGAAGGACCTTTCGGCCGAGCCGGGCTTCAGCAGGCAGGACAACCTGCGCAACCGTGTGGCGGCGGTCCTGTACTTCGACCGGCTGAACCAGGGCGGCAGCCTGCTCTCCTATAACTATGGGATGCACTACAGCTATGACATTGCCGGCAATGTGAAGACGCTGACCCGCGAATACCCGGCGCTGCGTATGCTGCACCAGGACCTGAAGCGCGTGGATTATGACTATGATATGATCTCCGGTAAGGTGAATATGCTCAGCTATAACCGGAGCTTCGGCGACCAGTTCTTCCAGAAATACACCTATGACGACGACAACCGCATCACCGCGGTGTCTACCAGCAATGACGGTATGTTCTGGGACGAGGACGCCCGCTATGAATACTACGCGCATGGCCCGCTGGCCCGGATGAGCCTGGGTGAGCACCGCGTGCAGGGCGTGGACTATATCTATACCATACAGGGCTGGCTGAAAGCGCTGAACGGTGATATCGTGGATACGGCCAATGACCCGGGCAGGGACTATTTCTTTAATAACGCGCATGCCAGGGACATCGCCGGTGTGACGCTGGATTATTTTGACGGCGACTATATGCCGATAGGCGGCCCGGATGTCAATACTGCCGGTAATCTCCGCAAAGTATCCCGCAATATGTATAACGGCAATATACCGCGCATGCAGACCAACCTGGCGCCTTTTGACCCGCTGAGCGCGCATTATACCTACGACCAGCTCAACCGCCTGGTAAAGGCGGAGTATGACTACTACCGCAACGATGATACCACCCTGCTGGCCACGGAAGACTATTATACCCGCTACGCCTATGACGCGGACGGCAATATCCGCAGCCTGGTGCGCAACGGGAACCTGCCGGGCACGCAGCGTATGGACAGCATCACTTACCATTATGCGGGGAACGGTCCCAACAGCTCCTCGAACCAGCTGCTGAACATCTCGGATTACGTGGCGGATAATTATACGAACGATATCAAATACTATGTGAACAGTAATAACAGCAGCCGTTATACCTATGATAAGCTGGGCAACCTGACGAAGGACGAAGTGAACGGCTGGGATGCCATCCGCTGGAACCTGCAGAACAAGGTGGCGCATACGTATGACGGCGCGAACAACCGCGGGCTGGAATTCGGCTATGACGGCATGGGACAGCGTTACCGCAAGAGCAGCATACAATACTACCAGGATTCGTCCTCAGCCAAGAACAGCTACTATGTACGGGACGCGCAGGGCAATATCCTGGCAGTGTACGACTACTATATGCACCACAGTGTGGCCTATGAGCAGGTGATCCGCAAGGTCTACCAGCACTATACGGCGGTGGTGGCCCCTGCCACGACCCCGCCGCGCTTCTTCCGGGAGCTGGTGCTGCCGCTGAACGCAGGCTATGCGGCCTTTAACAATACCTATGTGGCCGCGCTGCAGGAAGCTTATGCGGACATCGGCAACCAGCTGCTGGATACCACGCCGGTGTCCTACTTTACCGGTCGCAGCAGCGATGTCAAAGACAACCTGCTGTATAATGCTTCGGATGATGTGAGCTTTTACAGCCAGCTTTTTGACTATGCGCGGGACCAGTCAGTACCGATACTTTCCCGTGCGATGACGTACTATACGCGTGATAACCAAAGTACTTTGCCTAATGTGGTGGGCAAGATAATGGAGGACGGTGAAGAATACGCTAAATACCTTGCAGGCTATACCTGGGGGGCAGACAGCATTACGAGGGTCCTGCTGCTGGACCTGGGCATAGATACGACGGAGGTGGATAACTTCCTGTCCAATACGCAATATGACCGTGATCAGTACCGTGAAGAGCTTGCGGGTCTGGTGGATCCATCCGTTATCATCCACTTCATGATACGGTTCCTGGATGCTGCCTCCTTCTATGAATTTACGACTGAAGATCATCTTCCGGGTTACTGGCATAACATAGAATCGGATGAGAACTTTGTAAGTCTCTTTATGCCTTACCTTTCTGAAAACGGCACGCTGTCTCCTGTTTTCCGCACGGCATTGCAGGAATACGCACCACCGGATACGCTGGGGGCTTTCCTGGACTACTACCCCCAGATGCGGGACCTGTTGCGCAGCACCAACAGCGCAGACAACCTGCTGCACCTGCTGCTGGAAGATACGGCTCTCAGCATTGATAACATCTATGCACTGCAATACGACACCTATGGTGATGACCTGGTGGTGGCGGCTTCGGTAGCGGCACAGACAGGCAACAATATGGCTACGCTGACCACAGCAGTATCGAACCTTGGCGGCAGCTACCTGACCATCATCGATACGATCGAAAAAATGGTGATCGGTGAGCAGGAAATGCAGCTTTCAGAGCATCACCTCTACGGCAGCAGCCGTCTGGGTATTAAAAACTACCTGCCGCGGCAGGTGTATGCTTACTGGAACAATACGGATGTGATCCCTGTTTCTGATACGGGCAGCCTGCTGAGCCGCAGGCCGTGGTACAGCCTGGAATACAATGATGTGATCAATGGCCTGGCGCTGTCGCCTTACGGCAGCACGGACCAGACCACCTCGGGCAGCCAGCACCTGGCGGGCCAGCGTCAATATGAAATGACCAACCACCTGGGCAATGTGCTGGCCACGCTGAGCGACCTGCCTTACAAAAGCGAGGGCGAAGTGCTGCAATTCCGTGTGAACCCTGCCTTACGCGCGGTATATGACTACTATCCTTTCGGCAGCCTGAAGCCGGGCCGTTATGTAAGCGATACGACGGAGAACTGCGTGACGATGACGCAGAGCCGCTGGGTGGTGAAATACCGCGACAGCACGGTTTGGAATACGGGCTGGGTATCTGCACCTGCGACGAAGCCTAACCTGGGCATTGCGCAGCAGATCACGCTCAGCAGCATCCCCGGCAACGGCATCAGCATCGAGATCGAGGACACGGCGGCTGTGGGCGGCCTTATGACGGCGGTGCAGGAGCTGAGCGTGACACCTAATGTGCGGCAGGACCTGGAGCTCAACCTGCAGGTGGTGAGCGGTACTTTTGTGCTTCGTGTGCTGGAGGAGGTGAATGGTACGGATGTGCTGCTGGGCTCGCTGACGGTATCGGATGCGGGCGGTTCCGACGGCACGGTTTCAGCACCTGTATCCTATAGTATCTCTATCCTGCCGTCCACGAACAATGTGAAGCTGCAGGTGAGTTCACCGATCACTATGGGCACAGTGCTATGCTGTGCGCCCCGTACGATGAACGGTTACTGGAAAAAAATCACGGTACCTTATTTAGAGCAGGAGAATATTGTCGTAACTTTATGCGACAGCATAGGTGATAAGTACAGGTTCGGGTTTAATGGGCAGGAAAAAGTAAATGAGTTGTCGGGCATTGGTAACCATAATACGGCTGAGTTCTGGGAGTATGATACAAGGTTAGGAAGAAGGTGGAATGTAGATCCTAAATATTATTTAACATTAAATCAATCACCTTATTCCACTAATCACAGTAACCCTATTGTATATAGAGATGAAGATGGAGATATTGGTATAGTTGGTGCTGCTGTTGGTGCTGGTATTGGCGCAATCGCTTCTCTGACAAAGTCTGTAATTCAAGATGGTTGGGGTAGTTTAAAAGATGGTAAAACCTGGGCAAAAGCTGGAGTTAATGCTGCGGCAGGAGCTATTGTGGGGGCAACAGGAGGTTTAGCAGGAGGATTAGTTGCAACGGCATCAACGTCATTCGGAGCTTCATTAGCTGAAGATGCAATAGATGGGAAAAAGTTAAACTTTACTAAAGCTATTGTTTCTAGTGGGATTAATACAGTTACTTTTGGACTTGGTAAATATGGAGCGGATAAACTTAGTAAAGTTATTACCAAACATTGGTGGAGTAGAGGAAATGCTAATAGTTTTGTAAAATGGTTAGGTAGAGCACCTAAGAATAATGTTGGTCAATTAGTTGATCGTGGTGTTGATGTTATAGGTGTAGGAACAGGGTTAAGTATTGATGACCTATTTCCCGGAGAATTAGAAAGTGAAGAACTTCCACCTGTAATAATCCGTGCATCTAAGCAAGATGATGGAAACTATAAAGCATCAGATTCCGAAGTTGAAAATGCAACTGAACAACTTTTTAAAAATATTGAAAATATTCAAAATGAAAATTAGAAAAGGGTATTGGTTTGTTTTATTTTTTGCTGTATTCTCAGCCTTAATGCAGGTGTATAGGAATGAATTTATTATAAAAGACCAAGAAATAAATAAAATTATTATTGTTAAAGTTTTAGTTCTATTTTTAATCTTATTTATTCCTGGTTTGTTTCTAGTAAGGTGGTATTACAAGATGAAGGATAGCTCAGAAAGATAATGTGTTGGGTGGTAATGTACTCAAATTGTTGTTTTGAACAATAATGAGTTTGTTGTCCAGTAAAATCAATATCTTTAGCACTGTAAAGTATAAAAGTTCGGGCGGCCTGTGGGTCGCCCGAACCTGTTTTGGAGTCAAAAATCACCCTTAGATGCAGTTGCTGATGACCTGGTGTTCTCAAATTGTTGTTTTATAAAAAAGCGTTATGTGTCCTTATTGTTCTGCTGACTGTATTCGTTATGGAAAGAGTAATACCGGGAACACGAGATTTCGTTGTAAATCGTGTAAAAGAACACACGTTTCCTCTTATGTTTACCGCGCCTGCCATCCTTCTATACCTAAAAATATAGCAAGTCATATTAAGGAAGGTTGTGGTATACGGAGTATAGCACGACTGTTGGATATATCTGTATCGACAGTGCTTCGCGTGATTTTGCGTACAGCCAACAGGATAAAAAAGCCTCCTGTTGCTATTGGTAAGGAATATGAGTTGGATGAGCTGAGAACTTACATAATAACCAAGTGCACACCCTGTTGGATTGTTTATGCTATCCGGAAAGATACGAGAGAAGTAGTTGATTTCACCGTTGGTAACAGAACCAGTAACACTTTGAGAAGCATTACGGAACCCTTGATATTGTCTTCTGTTGCTAAGATTTATACAGATAAATTGCCTCATTATAAATCCTTAATTCCAAAGGGCATTCATAAAATAACACCTTACGGCACCAACCATATCGAACGCAAGAACCTGACGCTTCGCACCCACCTGAAACGCTTGTCCCGGCGGACGATCTGCTTTAGCAGGAGTGCCGCTATGCTTACGGCCTGTCTGAAGATCTATTTCTGGGGCTGATGCAGTTTTAAGGGGTCGCGTGAGCGATAGTAGCGGTTACCCCGCTGCAGGTATTGTGCGTGTGGACTGTGGCGGCGTAATAGCGGATAGCGCGGCCCATTGGGACACGCCAAGGTAACAACTATCGCGTATACCTTTCTGAAAACGGCGCTATGGCTCCTGTATTCCGTTCTGCACTGCAGCAATATGTGCCTGATGACACATTGGGCGCTTTCCTGGACTACTTTCCCGAGATGCGTGATCTTTTGCGCAGCACGAACAGCGCAGACAACCTGCTGCACCTGCTGCTGGAAGACACGGCCTTCAGCATTGACAACATCTATGCGCTGCAGTACGACACCTATGGCGATGACCTGGTGGTGGCGGCTTCGGTAGCGGCACAGACAGGCAACAATATGGCTACGCTGACCACAGCAGTATCGAACCTTGGCGGCAGCTACCTGACGATAATCGACACCATAGAGAGAATGGTTGTTGGTGAGCAGGAGATGCAGCTTTCGGAACACCACCTCTACGGCAGCAGCCGTTTGGGCATCAAGAACTACCTGCCGCGGCAGGTGTATGCTTACTGGAACAATACGGATATTATCCCTGTTGCTGATACTGGCAGCCTGCTGAGCCGCAGGCCTTGGTACAGCCTGGAATACAATGATGTGATCAATGGCCTTGCGCTGTCGCCTTACGGCAGCACGGACCAGACCACATCCGGCAGCCAGCACCTGGCGGGGCAGCGTCAATATGAAATGACGAACCACCTGGGGAATGTGCTGGCCACGATGAGCGACCTGCCTTACAAAAGCGAGGGCGAAGTGCTGCAATTCCGTGTGAACCCTGCCTTACGCGCGGTATATGACTACTATCCTTTCGGCAGCCTGAAGCCGGGTCGCTATGTGAGCGATACAACAGAGAACTGTGTAACGATGACGCAGAGCCGCTGGGTGGTGAAATACCGTGACAGCACGGTTTGGAATACGGGCTGGGTATCTGCACCTGCGACGAAGCCTAACCTGGGCATTGCGCAGCAGATCACTTTGAGCAGCATCCCGGGCGACGGCATCAGCATTGAGATCGAGGACACGGCGGCTGTGGGCGGCCTTATGACGGCGGTGCAGGAGCTGAGCGTCACGCCGAATGTACGGCAGGACCTGGAGCTGAACCTGCAGGTGGTGAGCGGCACCTTTGTGCTTCGGGTGCTGGAAGAGGTGAACGGCACGGATGTGCTGCTGGGGTCAATGACGGTATCGAATGCTGACGGTTCCGATGGTACGGTTTCAGCACCGGCTTCCTATAGTATTTCTATCCTTCCATCCACGGGCAATGTGAAGCTGCAGGTCAGCTCACCGATCACGATGGGTACAGTATTATGCTGCGCGCCGCGTGTAATGAACGGCTACTGGAAAAAGATCACGGTACCTTATTTGGAGCAGGAGAATATTGTTGTAACTTTATGCGACAGTATCGGTGATAAGTATAGGTTTGGGTTTAACGGAATGGAGAAGGATAATGAGCTGAAGGGTATAGGGAATTCCTTAGATTTTGGTGCCAGGATGTATGATAGCAGGTTGGGCAGATTTATGAGTTTAGATCCATTAGCTGTAAAGTATCCCTGGAATAGTCCTTATGCTTTTGCAGAGAATGATGTAATAAGTGCTATTGATCAGGATGGAAAGCATAGGTTGCGTGTTACGGATGTGAATAAAGATGAGAGAACTGCCAAAGTTAAAGTTGTTCATACAGCTTATCTATCTAAAGAGGGTTTGAATAAGCGTTATAATGATCCAAAGCTTCCTAACAATGTCGCATATAGATTTTCGAAGGGAAATACTACAAAATACCTGAAGGAGCTTCCTCGTAATGGTGTAAAACCAGAATTTATAACCAAAAAACAATGGGAGAATGGCGAAGGATATAAGGTAGATGTTAAGTATATGGTTAACGTAGTTTTTAAAGAAAATATTACAGAAGCATCAAAATCGGCTGCTTCAGAGCCAAGAGGTCAAGCTAGTACTGTCCAAATGTTACCTGGTATGTATTATCCACGTGAGGGGGGATCGGCTAGTACAGACTTGTCTAGAAGGTATGGTAGTGTAGGATTAAATCCAGAACATGATATACTATCTCCCGAAGGTGTTATTACACATGAATTAGGAATTCATAATATGATGGGTGTGAAACATGAACTTCAGCATGGAGAGCCAGTTTATGTGGATAGAGGGTTAGGTTCTAATAATGATCCCTATATATATCCATACCCTTCTGATACGGAAGCAATTATCGAAGTAGCTACATACTATAATAGGGTTGATTATGAAGAATCTGGTGATAACTCATCAAATTCATCAAATTCAACAAATTCAACAAATTCATCAAATTCAACAAATTCATCAAATGGTAGTTCTGAATCTAAATAGGTTAGTAATTTATTTTCTGTTATGGACATTGATAGTTTCCTGTTCTATAATGCACAGTAGTCCTAAACAAGACAAAAAAATTGATAATGTAACCCAAGGACTAAGTAATGAAAAAATTCAATCACAAGTAAGAAGTGAAGAAGAAATTATTGAATCAAAAAAATTAGTCATTTACGATACTATTAATGCGTTTTTTTTATATGAATTTCATAATCGTGCTTTCAATGCCGGAGACGCCATAGTGCAGGAAGGTAGTTTGCTTCGAATGAGTGAAGACTTTGGTAGGCAATGTTATGATACTGTATATTCATTTAGGTTTATGCTGGGTATTGGAGATTCTGTTGCAAAGAGTGCGTTGCAGAATGAGCCCCTTATGAACGTATTTCTATTGGAAGCGTTGCTTTTTTTTAATAATGATAGAACAGGAAACAATATAATCAGGCCTTATTGCGATGTTTCTTATACTATGTGCAGAACAAAATTAATTATTAATAAAGGTAGTTTGATAAAGCGTCGTATCCCTTATTTGGTTGACTGTGATTCATTGGCCAAGTTAAAAACTCCTAATGGAATTTCTTATACGGAAGAAGATGTATGGGCATACGATATTTTAAGTGTACTGGATTATGAATTGTTGAATGTTAATGACTATAATATTAAATTTAAATAGGGGGTAATGTATCAGGTAGTGTTACAGAGTTAGTGATGGTGCAATTTTAGATTTTAATTTTCGGTAGTGTTCTCAAATTGTTGTTATATAGTATTGAGAAGCATGAATTCGTTGAAATCAATACTTTTAAAATTTCAACGTACTTAAATTCGGGCGGCCTACAGGTCGCCCGAACTTGGGTAGTGTTACAGAAGTGTTGATAGTTTCTGAAATGTTTATCAGCATTGAATTTTAGGAGCAAACCATCCTATATTTTAAAAGTAAGTAAGGCAACCCAAAGGTTGCCTTACTTACTTTTACGGCTTAAAAACAGGCTGTAATGACACGAACTATACCCAGGTGTTTCAGAATTGTTGATTTAAAAATAAATTGCATCTATTGTGATGGATGCTGTGTGAAAAATGGTCATAGCCATGGCAAACAACGGTTGTTATGCAAATCCTGTAAAAGAACATTTACTTCAAAATATACATACAATGCCTGCCAGCCCGGTATTAACAGGATGATCATATCCTTACTGAAAGAAGGCTGTGGAGTACGTAGTATATCCCGGCTGCTGCAAATATCTGTGGTCACTGTTTTAAAACGACTGCTTATTATATCGGATGCAGTAGTACAGCCTTCCTTTTGTTTAAGCCGTGCTTATGAAGTGGATGAGCTGTGTACTTATATCGGCCATAAGGCCAACCGACAATGGATAGTGTATGCAATATGCAGGGAAAGTAAAATAATAGCAGGCTTTTGTGTTGGCAGCCGGTCAAAAGACACGATAAACAGTGTGATCCGTACTTTACTTTTGTATGATCCTTTGATGATCTGCACGGATAAATTTCATTTATACCGGCTACTGGTACCCGCATCGCTGCACCAAACCAAATTACGTTCTACGAACCATATCGAACGCAAGAACCTGACCTTGCGCACCCACCTTAAACGCTTGTCGCGGCGGACCATCTGCTTTAGCAGAAGCGCTGCTATGCTGATAGCCTGTTTAAAAATTTATTTTTGGGGCTGATAATACATCTTTCGACCACAGGATTATATAGATGTATGCTATGAATAATTACAGGTATTTTTTATCTTGTAAGAGTGCCTGTTGTTGTAACTTTCTGCGACAGCATATTCCAGACCCGTGCGTATTTCACCTATGCCAACAATACCTATACTGTACTGAGGTACAGGCATTATAAACTTATTTCCGGATTGTAGTAAACTTTTATAAGTATGAAGTTATTGAATTTCAGCAGCCGTTTCCTTATAGCCCTGGGGTGGTGCACCCTCATGCTGGCCCAGGTGTCCCTGGCCCAGAACTTCCGGTTCGGTAAGAACCTGCTATCCGATCGGGTAGCCGCGCCGGTCATGAAGTATATCAATACCAACCCGGGTACCGATATTGATACCACTATCCTGCTGCATCATGACAAGTGGAACGACATGATCGTTCCGGGCAGCACGTGGGCGCAATATTATAAGTTCAAAAGCCTGCATACCATCGTGGAGCTGGGTATAGACCATGCCTACCTGCCGGTGCACCAGCAGGCCTATGCTATCAAGATAGCGTATACCGTCAACGGCTACAGCAATCCCCAGGCGCCCAATACCATCAGCCAGGTGATCTATGATACGCTGACCATCGCCTACCGGCCGGATTCGCTGGCGCAATACCAGGACAAGCAGCTGAAAAAATACTACGGCTTCCATAAGGTGGAAGTGGTGGTCAATACCCTCTTTGATGTGAGCGATCCCCTGCAGCCTCCTGTACCGGTGGACTTTAACCGTTCCGGGTCCTACGACAACCTGAACTTCTACTTCCAGGTGGCGATGGACGTACAGGTATATCATAAAAAAGGTCGCGACAATTCCAGCAATGCCGTCAACATTTACGGTATCGGCGGGGCGGAAATGAAAGTGGCCCGGGGTACCGCGCAGAACGACTACCTGCCCGTAAGCTGGAACTATAATAACAAAAGCACCATCAATGACCTGATGCCGGCCAAATTCGAGCTGGAATGGACCTATGTGGACAACTACGCCGTAGATCCCAGGCTGGGCTCCTCCTCCGACCCGGACGTCA
>Ga0209958_1002337_pt1 | contig 10859 bp, 16 predicted proteins | sample ThiBio_inoc_plan_FD_183942 | JGI IMG/M metagenome (GOLD analysis project Ga0209958, IMG submission 183942) | Wastewater bioreactor microbial communities from Cape Town, South Africa - Thiocy_inoc_plan (SPAdes) | ecosystem: Engineered > Bioremediation > Thiocyanate > Unclassified | place: South... | reverse complement strand
AATTACAGGCCGCGAATGCCGCTGTAATCCACGTCCACCACCCGGCCATATTTCACGCGGCAGGTGAACTTGCCCGAATCGTAGCCCGACAGGCGATCGTTCCACCCGCGATAGTCGCCGCCCCAGCCATTGCCGTAGCGGCTGTCACCGCGGCGCCAGTCATGGCTGCGCGTATTCACGGCAATCCGGCCCTTGATCCGATAGCCATCCCGCGTGCGGGAAATGTCGCGAATGTCGGTCACATCGGCCCGGCCACCGCGCGAATAGCGGCTCGCCTGGCGCTCGGCGGCATTGACGCACTGTTCCACCGCACTGCGGGGGCTGCCGCGGCGATCGCCATAATAGCGATCATCATAACCACGGCGGTCATCGTATCGGCGGTCGTAGCGGTCCCGGTCATTGTCGGAGGCAGCGGCAGCCAGGGCAGCGATGCCACCAATGATCAGCGCACCCGCGATCACATCGCCAGCGTCGACCCTGTCGTCATGCCCATTGCGGGCATAGGCGGGGGAAACCGAAGCCATCGCCACCGCACCTGCCGCGACGGTTCCGACCAGGCCCTTGGTAATGGTCTTCATGTGTAGCGTCCTCTTCAACTTGCGGGCGGAAATGCCCGGCCATGGAAGAGGGTCTAGCGATTCGAGAGTGATGGGAGGCTGAATTGGCCTGACAGCGATTGTTCAGAATTAGAAGTCGTTTTATGAACAATCAGGCACAGTGCTCCCAGTTTCCTGCCCAAAGAAAAACCCGCCAGGATCGCTCCCGGCGGGTTTTCAAATTCAGCGTGAGAGCTGGGATCAGGCTTCGGCCAGTTCCAGTTCTTCGTTCATCACCGGACCGCTGTCCTTGCCCTTGGCTTCCACATCGCGGTCCACCAGTTCGATGATCGCAATCGGGGCAGCGTCGGAGGCGCGGATGCCGGCCTTGATGATGCGGGTGTAACCGCCATTGCGGCCAGCAAAGCGAGCGGCCAGCACTTCGAACAGCTTCTTTTCCTGCACTTCGTCCAGGATGCGAGCGTGAGCCAGGCGGCGGTTCGAAAGGCCGCCATGCTTGGCCAGCGTGATCAGCTTTTCGACATAGGGGCGCAGTTCCTTGGCCTTAGCCGTGGTGGTCTGGATCTGCTCGTGCTTGATCAGCGCAGCAGCCATGTTGCGCATGAGGGCGGCGCGGTGGCCGGACTTGCGCTGCAGCTTGCGGCCGGAAAGTTTGTGACGCATTTTACTATCCTTCGTTCGTAAGGGGCCCGTGTGAGGTAGCCCGGTACTGGCGGCAGTTAAGGGTCGCCGCCGTCACCCGAAAGCTGTCAGCCCAGCAGTTCCTGCTCGAGCTTCTTGGCCATTTCCTCGATGTTCTCGGGCGGCCAGCCAGGGATATCCATGCCCAGGCGCAGGCCCATGGAGCTGAGGACTTCCTTGATCTCGTTGAGCGACTTGCGGCCGAAATTCGGCGTGCGCAGCATCTCGGCTTCGGTCTTCTGGACCAGATCGCCGATATAGATGATGTTGTCGTTCTTGAGGCAATTGGCCGAACGCACCGAAAGCTCCAGCTCGTCCACCTTCTTGAGGAGGTAACGGTTGAGCTGGTTGGCGTCCGATTCTTCCGGCTGAGCGGCAATGCCGATCATCGGGCTGGAAGGCTGCGGAATACCGTCTTCGAAGTGGACGAACAGGGTCAACTGGTCCTGCAGGATGCGCGCGGCATAGGCCACGGCGTCTTCAGGGGTCACCGTACCGTCGGTTTCGACGTTCAGGCTCAGCTTGTCGTAGTCCAGTTCCTGGCCAACGCGAGCGTTCTCGACCTTGTAGCTGACCTGCTTGATCGGCGAGTAGAGCGAGTCCACCGGGATCAGGCCGATCGGCGCGTCGACAGGGCGGTTGGACACGGCCGGGACATAGCCCTTGCCGGTATCCGCCGTAAGTTCCATGTTCAGTGTGGCGCCTTCATCGAGATGGCAGATCACGAGATCCTTGTTCATCACCTCGATATCGCCGGTAACGGCAATGTCGCCCGCCTTTACCTGGGCCGGGCCGGTCGCCGAAAGCTGCAGCCGCTTGGGGCCTTCGCCTTCCATCTTGAGCGCGATCTGCTTCACGTTCAGGACGATGTCGGTCACATCCTCGCGCACGCCGGCGAGCGACGAGAATTCATGCAGCACGTTCTCGATCTTGATCGAGGTGATCGCAGCGCCCTGCAGCGAGGAAAGCAGCACGCGGCGCAGGGCGTTGCCCAGCGTCAGGCCAAAACCGCGCTCGAGCGGTTCGGCAATGAAGGTCGCCTTGCGGCGCCCGTCGCCACCGGCCTTCACTTCGAGGCTGTTGGGCTTCTTGAGTTCCTGCCAGTTCTTCATGTTGACGGACATGGACTTCCCCTAGAGGTTTTATGTGCTGGATCGGCCGTCGACGCTTTGAGCGCCGCGGCCGATCCGAATTACTGTGCGGCCCCGAGAGGCCGCGGGCAGGTTCAAATCAGACGCGGCGACGCTTGGACGGCCGCACGCCATTGTGCGGGATCGGCGTAACGTCGCGGATCGAGGTGATGGTGAAACCCACCGCCTGCAGGGCGCGCAGGGCGCTCTCGCGGCCCGAACCGGGGCCCTTCACTTCGACTTCCAGGGTGCGCACGCCATGTTCGGCGGCCTTCTTGCCGGCGTCGTCCGCAGCCACCTGGGCGGCATAGGGGGTCGACTTGCGGCTGCCCTTGAAGCCCATCATACCTGCCGAGGACCAGCTGATCGCATTGCCCTGAGCATCCGTGATGGTGATCATGGTGTTGTTGAAGCTGGCGTTCACGTGAGCGACGCCGCTGGTGATGTTCTTACGCTCGCGGCGCTTAATGCGCTGGGGTTCGCGTGCCATGGTTCGTATCCTGTCCTGAAAATGAGAAGGAAGCCGTGCCGTTCAAACGGCTGCTTACTTCTTCTTACCTGCGATCGGCTTGGCCTTGCCCTTGCGGGTGCGCGCATTGGTATGCGTGCGCTGGCCACGGACGGGCAGGCCCTTGCGATGGCGGAGGCCGCGATAGCAGGCCAGGTCCATCAGGCGCTTGATGTTCATCGCGGTGTTACGACGAAGGTCACCTTCAACGGTGTAACCGGCGTCGATCGCTTCACGGATCTGCAGGACTTCCGCATCGGAAAGATCCTGGACGCGGCGGCTGTGGTCGATGCCCAGCTTGTCCGCAATTTCGATGGCCGACTTGGGGCCGATACCGTGAATATAGGTGAGCGCGACGATCACGCGCTTGTTGGTGGGGATGTTTACCCCGGCAATACGAGCCACTTAAATCTCCTGCTCCACAGAGCGCCAGCCAGTCCATATGGGGAGCCATATGGCTATGGGTAGCCCCCTATCTCAACGCGTTGCACATTTCCGACGGAAACGAATTTTTCACCACGGCGAATCCACCACGGCAAAAAGTCCGGACGGCGCGCAACGACTGCCGCCTGCCGGACTGTCCGTCTCATTCGGAGGGAAAGGCGCCTACGCCGATTCTGGCGCGCAGTCAACCGCAAGCTGCGCCGATTCCACGCACCTCGCTATGCCGAGGCACGATCACTGAGCGGTTAAGGATATACCCTAAGGATGGTGTCGGGTCAAAGCCCGCAATCCACATCCCTGCCAACACCCCGCATGCCTGATGCAGAAAGGCCGCAGCGCCCCTGAAGCGGGAACGATGCGACCCTTCAATTTCCTGCAGACAGGATCAGTAACCGAGGATCTTCTCGATTTCCGCCGTCACCACATCGATATCGGCCATGCCGTCCACCCGGCTGACGATACCGCGCGCCTCATAGATCGGCAGGATCGGTGCGGTCTTGGCGCGATATTCGGCCATGCGGGTACGCACGGTTTCCTCATTATCGTCCGGACGACGCTTGAATTCGGTGCTGCCGCACTTGTCGCACACGCCTTCGACCTTCGGGCGCTCGAACTTGTCGTGATAGCCCTGGCCGCATTTGGCGCAGGTGAAGCGGCCGGTGATACGCTCAACCAGCGCATCCTCGTTCACTTCCAGCTCAATCACGCTGTCCAGCTTCCGGCCATGCGCGGAAAGGATATCGTCGAGCGAGCGGGCCTGCTCCGCCGTGCGCGGATAGCCATCGAAAATCGCGCCGATATCCTTGCCCATGGCTTCCAGTTCATCGGAGATGAGGGCGGAGACGATCTCGTCGGAAACGAGTTCGCCTGCTTCCATCACCGCCTTCACGCGAAGCCCGGTCGGGGTTTCAGCCTTGACGGCAGCGCGCAGCATGTCGCCAGTCGAAAGTTGGCGCATGCCGTGCCGCTCAACGAGACGCTTTGCCTGCGTTCCCTTGCCCGCGCCCGGAGGCCCAAGAAGAATGATGTTCATTTGCCCTCCCCATCGAGCCGAGGCTGCCGGACCGGGCGAACCCAGAAGGTCCGCCCGTGTCGATCAGCGCATTCGGCCTTTCAGCTTCGCCTTCTTGATAAGGTCACCATATTGGTGCGCTAGAAGGTGCGACTGAATCTGGGTGATAGTATCCACAGTCACGTTCACCACGATCAGCAGGCTGGTGCCGCCAAGGAACAGCGGAACACCCGTCTGCGCGATCATATATTCCGGCAGACAGCAGACCACCGTCAGGTAGATCGCACCGATCACCGTGATGCGCGTCAGCACATAGTCCAGATAAGTGGCGGTATTCTTGCCCGGGCGGATGCCGGGGATGAAGCCGCCATTCTTCTTCAGATTGTCGGCCGTCTCTTCCGGGTTGAACACCACGGCGGTGTAGAAGAAGCAGAAGAACACGATGCCGATCGCATAGAGCGTCATGTAGAGCGGCTGGCCGTGCTGCAGATACTGGTTCAGCGTCACGATGATGCCGCCCAGCGTGCTGTCGGTGCTCACCGAATTACCGGCGAACTGGCTGATCGTCAGCGGCAGCAGCAGCAGCGAGCTGGCGAAGATCGGCGGGATAACGCCGGCCGTGTTCAGCTTGAGCGGCAGATGGCTGCGATCCGCCTGCATCATTCCGCGCTGGCTCGCTCGCTTGGGATATTGGATGAGCAATCGCCGCTGGGCCCGCTCCATGAAGCAGATCAGCAGCACCAGCCCGACCACCATGCCGATGAAGCCGACGATCACGAAAGGATTGATCGAGCCCGAACGGCCGCCTTCGAACATGTTGGCGGTGAAGGTGGGGAACTGCGCCACGATGCCGGCCATGATGATCAGCGAGACGCCATTGCCGATACCCCGCGAGGTGATCTGCTCACCCAGCCACAGCAGGAACATGGTGCCACCGATCAGGCTGATCACCGCGACTACGCGGAACATCACGCCCGGCTCGACCACGGCCTGCAGACCGCTCTGCGCGCCGTAGCTTTCCAGCCCGGAAGCAAGGAACCAGCCCTGGATTGCAGTGAGGAACACCGCGCCATAGCGAGTGTACTGGTTGAGCTTCTTGCGCCCGCTTTCGCCTTCCTTCTTGATCGCCGCGAGAGCGGGATGAAGCGAGGCTGCGAGCTGCACCACGATGGACGCGGTGATATAGGGCATGATGCCGAGCGCAATGAGGCTCATGCGCTCAAGGCTGCCGCCCGAGAAAGTGTTGAAGAGATCGAGGATGCCGCCGCGGGTCTGCGCGTAGAGGCTCTCGAGAATCAGCGGATTGACGCCGGGCAGCGGAACGAAGCTCAGGAAACGGAAAACGATCAGCGCACCGATCGTGAACCAGATTCGCTGCTTGAGCTCGGTCGCTTTCGAGAAATTGGCGAGATTCAGGTTACTCGCGATATTGTCGGCGCGTGATGCCATGGGAACGCTTAACCTTTATTAGGGGCATACCGGCTCGCGCCGAAACGTCCCCCTTCCTATCAGCTGCAGCCCATATAGGGGCCGGGCGGAGATGGAACCACCCCCGCCCGGACGAATTGCCGAATTATTCGGAAGCTTCTGCCGCAGGAGCAGCCGCAGCGAGCAGTTCCACCGAACCGCCAGCCTTTTCGACCGCGGCAACGGCGCCCTTGCTCGCACCGGCGACCTTGAACGACACCTTGGCCGAAAGCTCGCCCTTGCCGAGCAGACGCACGCCATCCTTGCCGCCACGGGCCAGGCCAGCAGCCTGAAGCGCCGCATGGTCAACGGTGCCCTTGATGTCGAGCTTGCCGGCATCGATGAACTTCTGGATCATGCCCAGGTTCACTTCGGCATAGTCCTTGCCGAAGGGATTGTTGAAGCCGCGCTTCGGGATACGCATGTGCAGCGGCATCTGGCCGCCTTCGAACCCGGCGATCGAAACGCCCGAGCGCGCCTTCGCACCCTTCTGGCCGCGGCCACCCGTCTTGCCCTTGCCGGAGCCGATACCACGGCCGATACGCATACGACCCTTACGGGCGCCGGCATTGTCACGGATTTCGTTCAGTTTCATCGTTTGCACTCGCTTTCGCTTTGTTCGCGCTGAATGGAAAGGCGGGCCCTTAGCTGCCCCCAGGGCGCTTGTCACCCCTTTTCGGCAGGATTAGCGGGCCTGTGCCGCGATCCGCCAAGCCGCTTACGCAGGAAGTCCCGCATCGGCCGCTCGAACCAGACATAGCTGATCCGGGCGACAAGCACCGTCAGGCAGAAGAACAGCGCCAGGAACCATCCGTTCCGTGCGATGTCCTGCGTCCTGATCGCAGGCATCAGCACCAGCATCATGGTGAGCTGGATCGGGAAATGCCAAAGATAGACACCGTAAGTATTCTCGCCCAGCCATTCGCAGGCACGATCGAGCCAGGCGGGCGCCCGGCTCTGCCATTCGGCAAGCAGAAGGAACAGCGCGCCGAAAATGCCGGTGATACCGAACATGCGCCAGCCAATGTCGCCCCAGTTAAGCGTAACCGCCAGACCGATTACAGCCAGTGCGACTACGGCCAAGCCGAGCAACCAGCCCTTCCCTGCCCGTCCTTCGCGCAGGAGACATAGGGAACAGCCCGCAAAGAAGTAGGACCCGCACGAAAGCACGCCCGAACTTGCGCCCCATTGACGATCCGCGAAGCCGAAACCCAGCGCCATCGCGATCGTGAAGACGATACCAAAGCGCCGCGCCAGACCGCGCGTAAGCCAGAAGATCGCATAGACTGCGATCTCCACCGACACTGACCAGATCGGACCGTTGAAAGACAAGCCCGTCCGTATCCAGTCCGACGCCATGAACAATTGCGCGGCGAAGTGCTGCCAGTCGAATTTGCCATAGATCGGCGTGTAGCCAAGGCGGTGCAGCGCAATGAACTGCAGGCCCGCAACCACCAGCAGCGTAAGCAGATGCAGCGGATAAAGCCGCGCGATGCGGTTCACGACAAAGCTGCGCGTGCCCACGCGGTGCCCGTAATAGACATGGGCGAAGACGAAGCCCGAAATCAGCCAGAAGACCTGAACCGCGAAATAGCCCCATTCATATGCGGGCCAGAGCACTTCGCGTGCGGGCAAAATTTCCTGATAGCCGGGGATCTTGCGCCGGTCCGGCCCGGACATGAAGAAATGGACGTAGTGGTAGAACAGCACCGACAATGCGGCGATGCCGCGCACGCCGTCGATCAGCGAAAGATACGGCCGGTTCGCAACCGCCCGCTCCGCTCTGGCCGTCCCCTGTGCAGCACCCCTGCCTTCCATAGCGCGCCCTTAGCTCCGCCTGCCTGTTCCACCTACGAAAAACCCCGGCACGCAGGCCGGGGCTTTCCTTATCCGTATCGGGTGAATTGGGTCAGCCGACCACTTCCACCATATGCGGCAGCTTGGCGATGGCGCCGCGCACTTCCGGGGTGTCTTCCACCTCGACCACGCGGTGCATCTTGCCCAGGCCCAGACCGATGAGGATCTTCTTCTGGCTTTCGGGCCGGCGGATCGGCGAACCGATCTGCTTGATCTTGATCTTTGCCATGGGTGCTTACTCCGTCAGAGCCGCGGCGTCGGCTTCAGCCTCCGCCTCGCTTGCGCCGCCACGGCCGAGCAGGTCGGCGACCTTCTTGCCGCGACGCTGGGCCACCGACTTCGGCGAAGTCTGGTTGGTCAGCGCGTCGAACGTGGCGCGGATCATGTTGTAGGGGTTGGACGTACCGACCGACTTGGTCACCACGTCGTGAACGCCCAGGCTTTCGAACACGGCGCGCATCGGACCACCGGCGATGATGCCGGTACCCGCCGGGGCGCTGCGCACGTTGACCTTGCCGGCACCGAAACGGCCCTTGCCGTCATGGTGCAGAGTGCGGCCTTCCTTGAGGGGAACGCGCACCATCTTCTTCTTGGCAGAAGCAGTCGCCTTGGTGATGGCTTCCGGCACTTCGCGAGCCTTGCCATGGCCGAAGCCAACGCGGCCCTTGCCGTCACCCACCACGACCAGCGCGGCAAAACCGAAGCGCTTACCGCCCTTGACGGTCTTGGAGACGCGGTTGATGTGAACGAGCTTTTCGATCAGCTCCTCACCCGCTTCTTCCTCGCCGCCACGGCCGCCACGGCGATCGTCGCGACGGCCACGGCCGCCACGTTCACCACCGCGATCGCCGCCACGGCCACGGCCACGGCCGCCACCACGACCTTCGCGGGCGTTTTCGCCAGCGGGAGCCGCTGCAGCTTCGACAGCACCGGTGGTTTCCGGGGTCTGCTCGTTGTTGTTCTCGTCAGCCATCATCAGAACTCCAGCCCGCCTTCGCGTGCGGCGTCGGCCAGCGCCTTGACGCGGCCATGGAACAGGAAGCCGCCGCGATCGAACACGACAGCAGTCACACCGGCCTTCTTGGCCGCATCGGCAATGTCCTTGCCCACCTGCACGGCGGCATCGACATTCGCACCGCTCGACTTCGAGCCGAGCGTCGATGCTGCAGCCACGGTGCGCCCTTCGGCGTCATCGATGATCTGCGCATAGATGTGACGGCCGGTGCGATGCACCGACAGACGCGGACGACCACCAGCACGGCTCTTGAGCGCGGTGCGCACGCGGCGCCGGCGGCGTTCGAAAAGGGAGAGCTTGGCCATCTTACTTCTTCTTCCCTTCCTTGCGGAAGATGTATTCGCCGCGGTACTTGATACCCTTGCCCTTATAGGGCTCAGGCTTGCGCCACCGGCGAACTTCGGCCGCGAACTGGCCGACCTTCTGCTTGTCGATCCCGTTGATCTCGACCGTGGTCTGATCAGGGGTTTTCACTTCCAGGCCTTCCGGCACGTCGAGATCGACGTCATGGCTGTAGCCGAGCTGGAGCTTGAGCTTCGCGCCCTGGGCCTGCGCACGATAGCCGACACCGGTGATTTCAAGCACCTTGGTGTAGCCTTCGGTCACGCCCGAAACGAGATTGGCGACCAGCGTGCGCTGCATGCCCCAGAAGGAACGGGCGCGCTTGCTGTCATTGGCCGGACGCACCGAGATGGTGCCGTCCTGAACCTCGTAGGTCACATCGTCGGCCAGACCCAGCGTGAGCGTGCCCTTCGGGCCCTTCACGGTCAGGATACCGTCCTTGATGTCGGCGGTGACGCCACTGGGGATCGTCACCGGCACTTTACCGATGCGGCTCATCAGAACACCTCCGCCAGCACTTCGCCGCCGACGTTCTGGGCGCGCGCTTCGGCATCCGAAAGCACGCCGCGAGGCGTCGAGACGATGGTGATGCCAAGGCCATTGCGGACATTCGGCAGTTCCTTGGAACCCGAATAGACGCGGCGGCCAGGCTTGGACACGCGAGCGACATGCTTGATAGCGGGCTCGCCTTCGAAATACTTCAGTTCGATCCGCAGCTGCGGGTGCTTGCCAGTGGCATCTTCCGAGTAACCACGGATATAGCCTTCGCGGCGGAGCACTTCGAGCACGTTGGCGCGCAGCTTGGAAGCGGGCGAAAGGACGGAATCCTTCTTCGCCTGCTGGCCGTTGCGGATGCGGGTGAGCATATCACCCAGGGGATCGGTCATAGCCATTTGCGGATCCTTACCAGCTCGACTTCGTCACACCGGGGATGAGGCCCTTGTTGGCCAGATCCCGCAGTTCGATGCGGCACAGGCCGAACTTGCGATAATAGCCGCGCGGACGGCCGGTGGTGGCGCAGCGGTTGCGCACACGGGTGGGGTTCGCGTTACGCGGGATTTCCGCCAGCTTCAGGCGAGCCATCAGGCGCTCGGTTTCATCGAGCGACTCATTGTCGGCAATTGCCTTCAGCTTTGCGTACTTCGCCGCATACTTCTTCACGAGCTGCTTGCGGCGCTCGTTCTTGTTCACGGAACTCAGTTTCGCCATGGACTTAAGCTCTCTCTATCAGCGGCTCACGCCGCTTCCTTCTGGTCCTGCTGTTCAGCAGGGAAAGGGAAACCGAACAGACGCAGAAGCTCACGGGCTTCCTCGTCGGTCTTCGCGGTGGTGGTGACGATGATGTCCATGCCACGCACCTTGTCGATCTTGTCGTAGCTGATCTCGGGGAAGATGATCTGCTCCTTCACGCCCATGGCATAGTTGCCACGGCCATCGAAGCTCTTCGGGTTGAGACCACGGAAGTCGCGGATGCGGGGCATCGCGATCGTCACGAGGCGATCGAGGAATTCGTACATGCGTTCACGGCGCAGGGTAACCTTGCAACCGATCGGCATGCCTTCGCGCAGCTTGAACTGAGCGATCGACTTCTTCGCCTTGGTGATCACGGGCTTCTGGCCGGCGATCAGTTCCATTTCCTCAGCGGCCGTCTGGACCTTCTTCTTGTCCTGGCTGGCTTCGCCAACGCCCATGTTGAGCGTGATCTTTTCCAGCTTGGGAACTTCAAGGCGGTTCTTGTAACCGAACTTCTCGGTCATCGCCTTGACGATCTGGTCCTCATAGCTCTGCTTGAGGCGAGGGGTGTAATTGTCAGCCACTGATGACCTCCCCGGACTTCACGGCCACA
>Ga0209958_1002336_pt1 | contig 10866 bp, 15 predicted proteins | sample ThiBio_inoc_plan_FD_183942 | JGI IMG/M metagenome (GOLD analysis project Ga0209958, IMG submission 183942) | Wastewater bioreactor microbial communities from Cape Town, South Africa - Thiocy_inoc_plan (SPAdes) | ecosystem: Engineered > Bioremediation > Thiocyanate > Unclassified | place: South... | reverse complement strand
CATGCCACGCTGGCCAATCTCTGCCCCGATCTGGCGGACCGTATCTGCACCGTATCGGGCGTGTCCAAGAGCCACGCGATGACCGGCTTCCGTATCGGCGTGGCCACCGGGCCCGAATGGCTGATTTCGGCCATGGGGCGGCTCCAGTCGCATAGCTCCGGCAATCCCGCCTCAATCAGTCAGGCCGCCGCTGTCGCTGCCTTTGAAGGGCCGCAGGACTTCCTGCAGGACTGGCGCGAGTGCTTCCGCGCGCGGCGGGATAGGGTGGTGAGCGCGATCAACGCCATCCCCGGCCTTTCGACCCCGGTGCCCGATGGCGCCTTTTATTGCTTCATCGATGCCAGCGCATGGATGGACCGCTTTGGTGATGATGAAGGATTGGCGATGCACCTGCTCGATCATGGCGTGGCAGTAGTCGCTGCCTCGGCCTTTGGCGGAAAGGACGGCTTCCGCATCAGCTTTGCCGCCGACGATGCGGTACTGGCGGAAGCCATGCGGCGAATCGCCGGGGCGCTGGCATGAGCGCGCGCGTGAATCTGGCCGATCGCATCCTGTTCGAGGATGCCGAAGCATTGGTGATCGACAAGCCGGGCGGCCTGCCCCTGGACCGGCCGCGTGCCGGGGGCGAATCGCTGGACGATCATCTGGGCGAGCTGCGACTGGGCTTCCAGCGCGCGCCCGCGGCTGCGCATCGGCTGGACATGGATACGTCCGGCTGCCTGCTGCTGGCCCGCAATCCCAAGGCACTGAAGCGATTCTCCCTGGCGTTCGAGGAACGGCGGGTTGAGAAGACCTATCTCGGCATTCTGGCCGGGGAAGTGGCGGAAGAGGAAGGCACAGTGGAACTGTCCCTCTCCAAGATCAGCAGTGCGGCCGATGGCTGGCGCATGATTCCCGCACGCAAGGGAAAGCCTGCCATCACGCATTGGCGGCGAATCGCCGTGCAGAACGGTGTGACGCTGGTGGAGTTCAAACCCGTGACCGGGCGCACGCACCAGATTCGCGTCCATGCGGCATCGGGCATCGGCTTCCCGCTGGTGGGCGATCCCGTTTACGGCAAACGCGATTCGCGCGTGAAGCGGACCATGCTGCACGCCTCTGCCTTGATGCTGGCGCGGGAAGGGAAGGAACCCATCTCCGCCAATGCACCGATGCCCGCCGATTTTGCCGTGTTCGGCTTTACCGGCGGCGATGACTGAGGACGATCTGGTCCACCGGGCCTTGGCGCTGGCGGAGGAAAGCTTCATCGCCGCATCCGGCCCCGGCGGGCAGAACGTCAACAAGGTGGCCACTGCCGTCCAGCTGCGAGTGAATGTCTTCGCGCTGCGTCTTACTCCGCCGGTATTCCACCGTTTGAAGGATCTGGCGGGCAGCCGGATGAACGCGAAGGGCGAGATCGTGATCGCGGCGCGCAATCATCGCACACAGGAAATGAACCGCGCCGATGCCCGCGCGCGACTCACCCAGCTGCTGGAAGAGGCCCAGCGCGAGCCCAAGAAACGCGCCAAGAGCCGCCTGAATCGCATCGGCAAGGAGGCGCGCCTGCAATCCAAGAAGAAGCGCGGCAGCGTAAAGGCCGGGCGCGGCAAGGTGGAGTGGTAGAATGGCACCGCCGCGCTTGACTTTCGGCCACTTCTGACGCAATGGCCGCCCCCTGTAGGCGGTGCCACGCGCACCGCTTTGTTGTTTTGGCCCGCTGTGGCCATCAGAGAGATTTAGGATAGAGCCATGGCGAAGCCCGCAACCGTCAAGATCCGGCTGGTCTCCACCGCCGACACCGGTTTCTTCTATGTGACCAAGAAGAATCCCCGCAACACGACCGAAAAGTTTAGCTTCCGCAAGTACGATCCGGTTGCTCGCAAGCATGTCGAGTTCAAGGAAGCCAAGATCAAGTAAGCTGGATTCCGGCTTGCTCCGGAATTCACGCACAGTTCAAGCCTTCGTGCTAACAGGCCGGGCATGAACATGATCTCTGCATTTTCGAAGAGCGCCATCCGCCCGGTTATTGCCGGTGCGCTGGCGCTCGCCGTGCCTGCGCTGGCACTGGCCCCCGCCCTTCCCGCAGCCGCCGCTACCGATGCACGGCTCGATCAGGCAGTGGGCGCTTTGCGCGCGATCTCTACGCTCAAGGCCAACTTCACCCAGACGGACCGTAACGGCCAGCGGGTGCAGGGCGTGCTTTCGCTCAAGCAGCCGGGCAAGATTCGCTTCGAATATGAAAAGGGCGTCAACCTGCTGATCGTCGGCAATGGCAGTTCGCTGACCATGATCGACTATGATGTGGCGCAGGTGCAGCGCTGGCCGATCAAGAATTCGCCGCTCGGCGCCCTGCTCGATCCCAAGCGGGACGTGGCCAAGTTCGGCAAGGTGCAGCCCACCTCCAGCCCCGATGTGATCAGCATCGAGGTGAAGGACCCGGGCAAGCCCGAATATGGTGTTATCACGCTGATCTTCGTGAAAAAGCCGGGCGCGCCCGGTGGGCTTGAACTGGTCAGCTGGGTAGCCCTCGATTCGCAGAATCAACGCACCACGGTGCGGCTGTCCGATCAGCGTTACGGAGTCGCGATTCCCGACTCGACGTTCAAGTGGCGTGATCCTCGCGTAACGACTCGTCGCCCCGGCTAAACGGCTCGGCAACAAGCCGAAACCTGCCTGCGATGAACTGCCCGAACCTGTTCAGGAGGGAGCAAGCTGGGGTCGCCTAAAACAGTCTCACAAGGCGGCGCGAGGAGGGTTTCCCCCCTGTTGCCCTGACCTCCGCCAAGCAAGCCGCCTTGCAGCGTGACGAACGCTCAAACGGAACCCTCGTCCCAATGCCCCCGGGACGAGGGTTCTTTTTGTTTGTGCTTCCCGGCAGTGCCTAGGGCCTGTTGCAGCACCCTCGCCCTTGCCGCCCCGTGCCATCCCCCCTATCTCCCCCGGCCATGGTCAAGATAGCTTCCTGGAACATCAATTCGGTGCGCCTGCGCATGCCGATCGTCGAACGCTTCCTGCAGGAGGAGGCGCCCGATGTGCTGTGCCTGCAGGAGATCAAGACGATCGAGGAAAGCTTCCCGCACAAGGCATTCGAAGAGCTGGGCTATACCTATCGCGCGATCCACGGGCAGAAGGGCTATCACGGCGTCGCGACGGTCAGCCGCATTCCCTTGCGTGAATTTTCGCGGCATGACTGGCAGGACAATGGCGAGGCGCGCCATGTGGGCGTGGAACTGCTCGGGCCGGGCCAGGGCATGATTCTTGAGAACGTCTATATTCCCGCTGGCGGGGACGAGCCGGACCGCACGATCAATCCCAAGTTCGGGCAGAAACTCGATTTCTTCGAGCGGATGACCCGCTGGGCCGATAAAGTGGACAGACCCACTCTGATTGTGGGCGATTTCAACGTTGCCCCGCTGGAATGCGATGTGTGGAATCACAAGCAATTGCTCAAGGTGGTCAGCCACACCCCCATCGAGGTCGAAACCCTGCAACGCTTCAAGGATGCGCATGGCTGGGTGGATATCGGGCGGGAGCTGATCAAGGCGCCCGAACGCTATTACAGCTGGTGGAGCTATCGCTCGCCGGATTGGAAGGCCAATGATCGCGGCCGTCGGCTGGACCATATGTGGGCCTCGCCCGACCTCGCAGCGCAGGCCACCGCCCATTCGGTGCGCGAGGATGCGCGCGACTGGGAAAAGCCGAGCGACCATGTGCCGCTGATCACGGAGTTCTCGCTCTGACACAACCCTCGCCCTCGCGCCGGGCCGCGCAGGCAGTGGATGCCCTGCGCCACGGCTGGCCGCTGGCGATGGAGGGCGGTCCCCTGCTGCTGCCCGTGGAAACCGCCATTGCGCCAGAGGCATCCTCGCGCCTGATGCTGATTTCCGCGGCCCGCGCCGCCACGCTGAAGCTGGCGAACCAGCGCGAGGCGGCAGAGCCCCATGCGCCGGTCCTGATGCGCGGTGCCGAGCCTTTCGGTCTAGCCGCCGCCCTGCCCATTGCAGACCCTTCGCTGGACCTTTCAGCGCCGCTCAAGGGCCCCTTCCTGGCCGAGCATCTCGGCTGGCGGGAAGCCGCCGCCGCCGCGCTGGAACTGGCGCGGATCGCAGGCATTCTTCCCGCTTTTCTGGTGGATCCGGAAAATGCCGGGGAGGCCCAGCCGGTCACCCCTGCCGATGTGGCCGCTCTGGCCGATGCGCAGCGCCTGTCCATCGCCACGCGAGCGCGCCTGCCGGTTTCGGCCAGCGAGGATGCGGAGATCGTCGCCTTCCGCAGCGCGGACGATCTGCGTGAGCATGTCGCGCTGGTGATCGGCCAGCAAAATGCGGACCGCCCGCCGCTGGTGCGGCTTCATTCGGAATGCCTGACCGGGGATATTCTCGGCAGCCTCAAATGCGATTGCGGGCCGCAGCTCGACGCCGCGCTCCACGCCATGGCGCATGAGGCACAGGCAGGGGGCTGGGGCGTGCTGCTCTATCTGCGGCAGGAAGGGCGCGGGATCGGCCTGGTCAACAAGCTGCGCGCCTATCGGCTGCAGGACCAGGGCTTCGATACGCTGGAGGCGAATCGCCGACTGGGCTTCCCCGAGGAAGCCCGCGATTTTGCGACGGCGGCGCGGATGCTGGACCTGCTGGGTGTGCCTAGTGTGCGGCTGATGACGAACAACCCAGAGAAGGTGGCTGCGCTTTCAGCAGCGGGGGTCCATGTGATCGAACGCGTGCCCCACCAATTGCCCGCCAATCCGCATAACCAACGCTATCTCGACACCAAGCGCGACGGCGCGGGGCATTTGCTGGTTTAGGCGCGCCTTGGTCACCCCGGACTTGTTCCGGGGTCCAGCTTGTCGGTCGGCTGAAGGAAAAGAGAAAGCGGGATCCCGGAACAAGTCCGGGGTGACTGCTGTGGAGATGAATCACCGCCGCTCGTAGCGCGTCAGCCCCTGCCCGAGCTTGTTCTGCCCAATATTGAGTCGCTGTCCGGTCCAGTCCGCCACGAAAACGGTCGGCTGGGCGCGCGGGGCGAGGCGGGCGTCGTTGCCCGAGATTTCCAGCCCGTCCGACGTATGGCGCAGATCTTCCGCGCCTACCGCGATCAGGGCGGAGCGGTTTTCCTTGCTGGTACCCTGGACGAACCAATTATTGGTAATCTGGCCGGTGGCGCCGGCTGGCAGGTCGATCATGTAATTGGTTTCCCGCCCGCCCGTATCGTCGAAACTGCACGAGGCGATCTGCACCTGTGCCGCGCGCGATTTCACGTAATGGCCGCCGCGCCCCTGTTCGAAACGGCTCCGGGTGACGCGCAACTGGCCGTAATCGCCGATATAGATCGAATGGGCGCACCCGCCCGCGCCTTCGCAGGTGCCAAGGCGGGTGAAGGTGGACTTGTCGATCATGATCCGCCCGTTCTGCGCCTCGCCCGTCAGGATGCCCTGCTGGCTGTCGCGGAACCAGCTCTGCGCAATGGTGAGGTTGCCCTGTTCCAGACGGATGCCCGCGCCATTGCCATCGGGCACACGCAGGTTCTGGAAGACGAGGCCGGTGACGGTGGCGTTCTTGCCGCGCAGGACCAGGGCGGCCTTGCCTTCGCAGGTCACCCCGTCGAGTACCGCTTTGCCGGGTTCCGCCGCCAGATAAGTGATGCTGCCCGCTGTCTGCACCGCGCAATCGGCGTGGAGACCGGGCGCGATTGAGATCGACCCCTTGCCCCCGCCGATGGCATCGACTGCCTGTTGCAGGCTGCCATAGGTCTTCCCGGTTTCCACCACCGTATAAGGTGCGCTGCGGGACTGGGCGAAAAGGGCTGTGCCCGACGCGGCGGCAAGCGCGGCGGCGCCGATGGCGAGCGGGATGCGGATGCGGTTCTCCATGGCGCTCGCTCTAGCAGAACGCGGTTAAAGAGCCGCTAACCGCGTTTCAGCGTTGGCCCTTGGGCCGCTGGCGTGTACCTTCACCTCCGCCCTTCGGCGCATCGTCATCTTCCTTGCCGGACCGCCATTTCCACCCGCCCCGCGTCCGCTTGCGCGCGATCATCATCAGGACCACCGTGGCGCCAAGGACCACGGTAGTGGATGTGATGATGGCCGCCGAATCCCCGGTGCCGATGGCGAGCATGGCGCCCAGTATCACCAGCGTATAGGCGGCCATCAGTACCCAGCCCTGCCAGGCAATGGGCATGCCCGCGCCGTAGCCATATTTCTTCGGCGCAAACCAGTCGCCAGGTTCAAGGAACTTGTGCAGCATCCGATCACTCCGTCTGTTGTGTTATGTCCTTGGGCGGGCGGCCCCGGCGTGGTGGCTCGCCTGTCGCGACCTTCACTCCGCGCCGGGCCAGCGCCTCGCGCAGCAGCACTTCGACCTCGGCGTTGACTGAACGCAGATCCTGCGCGGCCAAGCGCTCGATCGCGGCATGAAGCGCCGGATCGAGCCGCAGGGGGAATGCTTTTTTCGCGGGGCCGGCCATGGTTCGGTTACTGGTAGAGCGTACCCGTATTGACCACCGGCTGCGCTTCCCGGTCCCCGCACAGCACCACCATCAGGTTGGAGACCATGGCTGCCTTGCGCTCGTCATCCAGGTCGACGATGCCATCCTCGGCCAGCTTCACCAGTGCATCTTCCACCATGCCCACCGCACCCATCACCAGCTTGGTGCGCGCGGCGATCACAGCCTCGGCCTGTTGGCGGCGTAGCATCGCCCCGGCGATTTCGGGCGCATAGGCGAGGTGGGTGAGGCCTGCCTCGTCCACGATGATGCCTGCCACCTTCAGTCGGTCATTGAGCTCGGCCTGCAATTCGGAACTGATCACATCCGCACTGCCGCGCAGGGTCGTCTTGTCGTCATCGCTCATATCGTCATAGGGGTGGCGCGCGCCCACGGTGCGCAGCCCGGCCTCGATCTGGATGTTCACGAATTCGCGATAATCGTCCACGTCGAAGCTGGCCTGCGCCGTATCCTGCACGCGCCACACCACGTTGCAGGCCACTTCGATGGGGTTGCCCCGCAGATCGTTGATCTTCACCCGTTCCGAATGGACGTTATGCGCGCGCACATTGAGCTTGCGGCGGCCTTGCCAGAACCACACCCAGCGCAGGCCCTGCGTCCGGTCCGTGCCGCGATAGGCGCCGAACTGCGTGATGACATAGGCCTGATTGGGCTGCACCATGTAGAAGCCGGCAAGGATCATCGCGAAGAACAGGATGGAAAGCACCAGCGGTACGCCCAGCACCGGGTCCGCGCCGCCCTTCAGGGCCGCGATGCACCACCCGCCAATAGCGACGAGCCCCAGCATGATGAGCAACATGATGTAGCCGTTGAAGGTGCTGGCCGGCATTTCCCGGCTGACCGTCATGCCCCGATTGGAATCCGACATCTGCGAATCTCCCCTGAATGATATAATTATGATATCATATTTTCTTGCCGGAACTCCGTCAAACGGATTCGCCATGGGGAAAATTGCGGTTTGCATCGCAGCGCACCATGGCTAGGCTTGCAGCAGGGGAGCGCGCCTTGCCGCCCCCGGCCATTTCCCGATTGGAAGAGAATACTCATGAAGAAGCTTGTACAGATCGCCCTGGCATCGGCCGTCGCCCTGACCCTGTCCGCGTGCGGCAGCTCTGACGATGCCTCCACCGATGCCATGGCCGACGATGTTGAAGTGCCCGCGGATGAAGCGATGACCGGGGCTGAAGAGGCCGGCGCATTGCCCGCTGCCGACGCTCAGGCCACCGAAGACGCCGCTCCGGCTGACGATGCCACCACTGCCGCGGAAGCCGCCGGCAACGCCGCTGCCGATGCAGTGGCCGATGTGGAGGCCGCCGCTGCCGAAAGCACCGGCGCGAAGACCAACTGAGGCAGGGCCTCCTCCGTGGAGGCACGGCCAGTATGAAAGGCGGGCGCGGCCTAAGGGTTCGCGTCCGCTTTTTCTTTACCTGAAATGCACTATGATCTCGCCATGCGCCATTCCATCCGCTTTCCAGCCCTGATCTCCGCCCTGCTTGCGTTCACCCCGGCCTTGCTGCTGGCGGGCTGCGGTCCGAACGACACCGATCCCGGGCCTGGCGGCGTAACCGTGGCGGAAGCGCGCGCGCTGGACGAAGCTGCCGAAATGATCGAGCAGCGCCGCCTGCCCGATGCCGCGCTGGAAAATGGCACGCAGGCGCCTGACGCCACGCCTTCTCCCAATGGGAATGCGGCGGAGTAAACCATGACTGACGCAAATGAATGGATCGGCCGCGAAGAGCGCCAGACCGACCGGCTGGACGTGCCCCTGGCGCATCGCTGGCTGGCGACACTGAACCTCACCCCGCGTGAGGATGGATCGATGCCGCAGGGCATTCACTGGTGTCTCTGTGTGCCCGAAACGCCCACCGCCCGGCTGGGCCCGGACGGCCACCCCGCCTCCGACGGTTCGCCCGGCAGCTTCCAGCGCCCGGTTCCCGCTGCGCGGCGCATGTGGGCGGGCAGCGATCTGACTTTCCACGCCCCGATCCCGGTCAGCGCCTGGATCGAACGCCTCAGCCGGATCGAGACGATCGAGGACAAGCAAGGTGGCAGCGGCAAGCTGACCTTCGTGACGGTCAGCCATGAAACCCGCGCCGACAACGTCCTGGCCGTGACCGAGCGGCAGACGCTGGTCTATCGCGATGCACCCCCACCGGGTGCGCCGCCAGCCCCTCCGCCGCTGGGCGATACGCGCTTCAATGAAGGCGAATGGGAAGCGGTGGAGCGTATGATGCCCACCATGCCGCTGCTGTTCCGTTATTCCGCGCTGACCTTCAACACGCACCGCATCCATTACGATGCCGATTATGTGCGCGATGTGGAGAATTATCGCGGCCCGGTGGTGCATGGCCCGCTTACCGCCACGCTGCTGCTGCGGCTGGCCGCGCGCAAATGCGGAGAGAACCGGCTGGCGCGCTTCGCCTTTCGCGGCACCAGTCCGGCGATTGTCGATGAAGAACTGGTGCTGGCCCTGCGCGGCCCGCGCGATGCACTGGAACTGGGCGCCTTCGCGGCGGACGGGCGACAGGTCATGAAGGCTGAGGCTGCCTGTCAGGGGTGAGCTCGGCAGGTAAGCCAACCTTCGTCATTCCCGCGTAGGCGGAATCCAGTTCCACGGTTGCTGCTGGATTCCCGCCTACGCGGGAATGACGAAATTAGAGAAGCTGCCTACCCCAGATAAGGCGGCAGCGGCTTGATAAGGCTGAAATATTCCTCGGCCGGGGCATATTCCAGGGGCTTCAGCACGAAATCGGGCTGTTCCACCGCAATATCGGGCAACCGGTCCAGCAGATTGCGGATCAGGGTCAGCCGTCCGCGTTTCTGATCGTTGAAATCCACCAGCGTCCACGGGGCATAATCGGTGTGGCTGGCTGCCAGCATCTCTTCCCGCGCGGCGGTATAGGCGACGTATTTTTCCCGTGCCACGAGGTCGATTGGCGAGAGCTTCCAGCGCTTGAGCGGATCGTCATAGCGTTCCGCCAGCCGCTTTTCCTGTTCGGCCTGATCCGTGGTCAGCCAATATTTGAACAGCACGATGCCGTCATCCACCAGCTGCTTTTCAAAGATGGGAACCTGCCGGAGGAAGGCATCCACTTGTGGCTGGGTGGCAAAGCCCATCACCTTTTCCACGCCTGCACGATTATACCAGCTGCGGTCGAACAGCACGATTTCGCCCGCGCAGGGCAGATGTTCGACATAGCGCTGGAAATACCACTGGCTGGCTTCCTGCTCGCTCGGCTTGGGCAGGGCCACAGTGCGGCACTGGCGCGGATTGAGCGGGGCGCTGATCGCGTGGATCACCCCGCTCTTGCCCGACGTATCGCGCCCCTCAAACAGCACCAGCACGCGCGCGCCGGTGGTCTTGGCCCATTGCGCCATGGACAGGAGTTCAAGCTGCATCGGCGCGAGCAGCTTTTCGTATTCCTTGCTCTTCAGCTTTCCCATGGGTGCAGACTGCCCCGAAACCGGGGCACTGTCAGCACCAAATCAGCGGAGGGCCAGCCAGGCAATCGCCACCGCGCCCAGTACAATGCGATACCAGCCGAAGGGCGAGAAACCATGGCGGCTGACATAGGAAATGAAGGCCCGGATCACGATCAGCGCGACCACGAAGCTGACGACGAAGCCAATCGCGATCTCGTCCCACCCGACAGTGGCGACGCCTTGCGCGATCTCTTCATGGCCGCCAAGCAATTCCAGCGTGGAAGCGCCCACCATGGTCGGCACGGCGAGGAAGAAGGAGAGTTCCGCCGCCGTCTTGCGGCCGATGCCCATGGCCAGCGCGCCCATGATCGTGGCGCCGGACCGGCTGACGCCGGGCACCATGGCCAGGCATTGCGCCAGACCCACGCCCAGCGCCTGTTTCAGCGGCAGTTCGGCCACGCCCTTTTCCGGGCCGGGATGGGCGTTCTTCTCGATCACCAGAATCGCGATACCGCCCAGCAGCAGGGCCCATGCCACTACCGAAGGGCTGCCCAGCAGCACGTCGATATAATCCTTCAGCAGCAAGCCAAGGATCGCTGAAGGCAGGAAGGCGGCCAGGATATTGCGCACGAACAGCAGGCTGCCCCGCTCCAGCCGCAACATGCCGATCCCCGCGCTCCAGAAAGTGCGCCAATATTGGACCACCACCGCCAGGATCGCGCCGAGCTGAATCACGACATTGAACATCGCCCATTGGTGCGAATCATAGCCGAACAGCTCTGTGGCGAGGATGAGGTGTCCGGTGGATGACACGGGCACGAATTCGGTGAGGCCCTCGACAATGCCGAGGAGGATCGCGGTAAGGGTCAGGTCCATATAATCGCGGTGATGGCGGCTGGGCCGTGCAAGTCAAGCGCGGTGAGGCAGGCCAAGCCATTCTTCGTGTATTTTCATCGCTCTTGCGGG
>Ga0209958_1002333_pt1 | contig 10890 bp, 8 predicted proteins | sample ThiBio_inoc_plan_FD_183942 | JGI IMG/M metagenome (GOLD analysis project Ga0209958, IMG submission 183942) | Wastewater bioreactor microbial communities from Cape Town, South Africa - Thiocy_inoc_plan (SPAdes) | ecosystem: Engineered > Bioremediation > Thiocyanate > Unclassified | place: South... | reverse complement strand
GATGAAGGAATCCCTCGAACGCTCGACATGCTGGAGATCGCCCTTTCGCGGCAGGCCAAGCTGCCAAAGTGAGGGCGGCGAACGCGCCCTGGAATTGCCTCCCGCAAGGGCAAACAGGTCGGGGTTAGGAATTTGAGCTAAGCGGCGGCACCGGTCGTCCACCATCGCGTACGTCGTGGCGTTGTCGGTTCGCTGCAGCCAGCTGCAAGGATCATGGACGCGATTCGTCTCACATGTCGGCACCGAGGCCGACGACACCGAGCGAAGCAAGCGTCTGCCCTCCGTACGAGCGTCGCATCGTGGGCGGGTTTCGAGCGGCAGCGATTCTTCCAGTGCCGAGGTCGCGTGCGTTGCTCGTCGACGAGATCGAAGCGGATGGTAACCGTACGTTCCTATCTGCAACTGATCCGCCTCCACGGAGCTCGGGTGAGGACGTCCGCGAGGTAGTCGAGCACGTCGCACCTCCACTCTCCGTCAACGCGCTATCATGAGCTACGTATGGCAGGCCTTGCCCCCGTCGAGCTGACGGCTGACTGTGATGTGTGTGGGCTCGAGGCCGGAGTCGTCGAGGTCTACGACGCGCTCGTCGCCGCGTGCCGTTTCGGGGTACCCGCAACGACGCGCTGCAAGCTGTGCGCGGCGGAAAGCCAAGGCTCGCTCGACCGCGTCCCGAGAGGGCCGCTCCGCGAGGTCCCGGCGAACCGCTGCCCCGCGTGCCTCCACACGCTCACGGCTGCCGCCGTCGACGAGCGCAGCTGTCCGAGCTGCGGAGCCCGCGCAGCGCTCGAGGAGACGAGCGCGCCCACCCGCTTCGATGCCGTTGCCGATCTCGAACGCGCGCTCGACGCGTGGGCCGAGCGGGAGAGCTTTGCCTCCCGCGAGGCGCTGGTTGCTGCGACGTTCGTGGAGCCGGACATCACGAAGCTCTTCGCCGCGGTCCAGCGGCGAGAGCCCCTCGAAGTCCTTGCCGATCCATTCGCCAACATGGGCATGCGAACGACCGGCGGTCGCGCGCAGGAGAAGCGCGAGCGGCGCGCGGCGGATCGGAGCCGCGAGGGCGCCGCCACGTCGGAGACGCTGCGCGGCCGCGCACCGATCCCGGACGCGGCCGCCCCAACCACGCCGAGGACGAACGAAGGCGCACCACCGGTGACGGCGCGCGGGATCGGTCCGGCCGCCGGAAGCGCGACGGAGGTTCCAGCGCCCTCGAACGCGGTCACGGACGACGACCGTCGCCCGAGCTCGCTCGCTGGCGCGCTGGATCCCGCCTACGCACCGACCGCGCCGCTCGCGCCACCGCTCGCCGCCTCGGCGACTCCCGGCGTCGAGGCGCGCACGGCCCCGCTCGCGCCACCACTCGCACCGCCGGCTCGAGCCGGCGTCCCCGGGATCGCGCCGACACCTTCGTTGCATCCGCCCCCGCCTCGATCGGCGCCGCCGCGCGCGATCGTGTTTCCGCTCGTCAGCGTCATCGCCGCCGACGGCGAGATCCACCCCGAGGAGCGCGCGCTCGTCGATCGGTTCCTCCAGGGCGAGGGCCTCGCGCCGCTCGCCGACCACGAGTTTCGCGTCCACCACCCCTCCGAGGTCGCGCACTTCGTCCCGATCGAGCGCCGCGAGGACGTCGTCAAGCTGATGTGCGAGACCGCCTCGATCGACGGGATGCCCGACGAGAGCGAGCGGCGCGTCATCCGCGCGTACGCCACCGCATGGCTCGTCGAGGACGAGAAGCTCGACTTCTGGATGTGGGGCTACGAGAACATGAACATGTCGCTCGCGCGCCAGCTCTTCCTGAAGCTCCGTCGCTTCGTGCTCTCGGCGCGATGGAGCGAGGCCGAGACGGGCGAGCGTCGAGGCTGACGCTCCAACACGCCCAGGGCCACGACCGTGTTCTTCCGTGATGCGCCCCGCTCGATCGGATAGCGTGAAGGACCGATGAACGTCCCGCAGTCGCCCGGCCCCGCTCCCGCCGCGCCCGAGGCTGTCGATCCGAGGATCCCCGAGCAGTTCCAGAGGGTCGCCGCGAACATCCGCAAGGTGATCCTCGGCAAGGACGAGGTGGTCGCGCGCCTCCTCTGGGCCGTCGCCGCACAAGGTCACGTCCTCTTCCGCGACGTGCCGGGCGTCGGCAAGACGATGCTCGCCAAGGCGTTCGCCGCGAGCGTCGACTGCACGTTCAAGCGGATCCAGTTCACGCCCGACCTCCTGCCGATGGACGTCTCCGGCTCGAACGTCTTCGACATGCGGAACAAGACGTTCCAGTTCCAGGCCGGCCCGGTCTTCACCAACGTCCTGCTCGCCGACGAGATCAACCGCGCGCCGCCGAAGACGCAGTCCGCTCTCCTCGAGGTCATGGAGGAGCGCCAGGTCACCGTCGAGGGGACCACGCACAAGCTCGAGCTGCCGTTCGTCGCGATCGCGACGATGAACCCGCTCGACGACGAGGGGACCTATCCCCTCCCCGCTGCCCAGCTCGATCGCTTCATGATGATGCTCTCCGTCGGCTATCCCCGGAGGAGGCCGAGGCGAAGATGCTCGAGGTGCACCTCGGTCAGTCGCCGGCGATCTCGAACATCAGCCACGTGATCACGAAGGACGACGTCGTCCACTGGCAGCGGTCTGTCCCGAAGGTCTACGTCTCTCCGGAGATGCGGCGCTACTTCGTCGCCGTCCTCAAGGCGATCCGCACCGACGATCGGAACCTCCGCTCGGTCTCGCCCCGCTCGACCCTCCTCCTCGCGCGCGCGTGCCAGGCGCGCGCGATGTTCTCCGGCCGCGGCTTCGTCTCGGTCGAGGACGTGAAGGCGCTCGCACCCGACGTCCTCGGTCATCGCGTGATGACGAGCGACTCGGGCGTCGGTCGCGAGCTCGTCGCCCACTGCCTCGAGCGCGTCCCCGCCCCCGCCTGAGGACGCACACCGTGCCCCAGGTGATTCGCGCCCCAGTACGGCTCGACCGGCGCGATCGCTGACGGCTTCGCACTCCCGTTGCGCTACGCCGCAGCCGTTCGAGCTTGGCTCCATGACCGAACATGGTAGGCGACCTCTCATGAGCTCTCGCCTCGCGGTCGTATCGTGTCTCCTGTTGCTCTCGGCTTGCGGTGGCTCGACGTCGCCCGCGCCCACGACGCCTGCAGCACCCGCTGAGAGCGGTGCAACGCCGCCCGCACCGGGGAGCGGCGAGGGAGGCTCGGCGCTCACTGCGGAGGAGTGCGAGAAGCAAGGTGGACGCGTCGTCGGCGACATCGGAGACGGCGCCACGCATCGTCCGGACTATCGTTGCCCCGACAGCGGGCAGCCGCCGATCGGACGCATCAAGTTCGAGCCCAGCAAACCGGTGGCGCTCGAGGGCGCCGTCTGCTGCCGCTGAGGAGGCGCTCGGAGCCATGCGCAACAAGTTCGCCCGACAGGGCAGCTACATCCATGGGTGCCCGACCGGGCTCGATGGCTGCGCATGGAAGACACGTGTTTGCAGCGAGCCGGAGAGGCCTGTACAGCATCGAAGACGGTCGGCTCTCGCTGGTCGAGCTCGGCGCGATCGGTGCCGCTTCGTTCGGCGTGTCGACCGCCAACAAGGGCCACCTCTGGTCGATCGGGGAGAAGGACGTCCTCTCGTACGATGGAGCGTCCTGGTCCGCGATCGCCTGAGCGCGCCACTGCACGTGCGATGGCGCGAGCGAGCGGGTCAGGCGCTCCGCGCTACGGAGATGACGATCGACTTGGACGCCGGCGTATTGCTGACTTCGGCGACACTCCCGAGCGGGACGAGGACGTTCGCCTCCGGGAAGTAGGCGGCCGCACACCCTCGCGCGATCGCGTAAGGAACGACGACGAAGCGCTCCGCAACGCGCTCGCCGTCGCTCGCGTGACTCGTGATGTCGACGAGATCGCCCTTCGCGAGCCCTCGCTCTTCGATGTCGTCCTGGTTCATGAACACCACCCGCCGGCCGTTCTTGATCCCGCGGTAGCGATCATCGAGCCCGTACACGGTGGTGTTGTACTGGTCATGACTTCGGATGGTCATGAGCAAGAGCTGCCCGCGCTCGAGCCCGTGTCTCGGCAGCGGGTGGGCCACGAAGCGTGCCTTGCCCGTCTGCGTGTGGAAGACGCGATCGCGGGCGGCGTTGCCGAGGTAGAAGCCGCCCGACTCGCGCACACGCGCGTTGTAGTCGGCACAGCCAGGGACGACGCGCGCGATGTGATCGCGGATGGCGTCGTAGCTCGACGAGAGAGCGCGCCAGTCGATGCCCCCGGAGCGGAGGGTCGCCTCCGCCACGCCGGCGATGATCGCGACCTCGCTCTTCAGCATGCCGGACGCCGGTGAAAGACGTCCGCGCGACATGCTGACCACGCTCATCGAGTTCTCGACCGTGACGAACTGCTCGCCTCCCTCCTGGAGGTCGACCTCCGACCGAGCCAGGCAAGGCAGAATGAGCGACGTGCGACCGGTGACGAGATGGCCGCGATTGAGCTTCGTCGAGACGTTGACGGTGAGGCTGCAGCGACGGAGCGCTTCGGCGGTGCGCTCGGTGTCCGGTGACGCGGCGAGGAAGTTGCCGCCGAGCCCGAAGAAGACCTTCACCTGACCGTCGAGCATCCCGCGGATGGTGTCGACGGTGTCTCGCCCGTGCGCGCGCGGCGGCTCGAACCCGAACTCGGCGCCGAGGCGATCGAGGAAGGCGTCGGGCATCTTCTCGCAGATGCCCATCGTGCGGTCGCCCTGGACGTTGCTGTGCCCGCGCACCGGACACGCGCCGGCGCCCGGCTTGCCCATGTTGCCGCGCAGGAGGAGAAAATTGACCAGCTCCTGGACGTTGGCGACGCCGTTCTTGTGCTGCGTGATCCCCATCGCCCAGCACACGATCGTGCGCTCCGCTTCGCAGGCGACGTCCGCGGCGCGCTCGATCATCTCGCGAGAGACACCGCTCTCGCGAACGATCTCGTCCCAGGTGACGTCGGCGACGGATGCCACGAACGCGTCGAAGCCGTCGGTGTGCGCTTCGATGAACTCGCGATCGAGGACCGAGCCCGGAGACGCGTCCTCGCGCTCGAGCATCGCCTTCATGATCCCCTTGAAGACGGCGACGTCGCCGTTGATCTTCACCTGGAGGAAGAGACTGCCGATCTCGGTCGAGCCACCGACGACGTCGACCGGGTCCTGCGGATGCGCGAAGCGGATGCTCCCCGCCTCCGCGAGTGGATTCACGACGACGATCGAGCAGCCGCGGCGACGAGCATCACGCAGCGTGGACAGCATGCGCGGGTGGTTCGTCCCGGGGTTCTGACCGACGATGAAGATCGCGTCGGCGAGCTCGAAGTCCGCGAGGGTGACCGTTCCCTTGCCGACGCCGAGCGACGCGCCCATTCCGGCGCCGCTCGACTCGTGGCACATGTTCGAGCAGTCCGGGAGATTGTTCGTGCCGAGCTTGCGGACGAAGAGCTGATAGAGGAACGCCGCTTCGTTGCTCGTACGTCCCGACGTGTAGAACGCCGCCTGGTCGGGCGAGTCGAGCGCCGCGAGCTCGCCTGCGACCAGGGCGAACGCATCGTCCCAGGAGATCGGCTCGTAGTGCGTGCCTCCGGGCCGAAGCACCATCGGGTGGGTGAGCCGCCCCTGCTCGTTCAGCCAGAAGTCGGACTGCCGCGCGAGCGCGTCCACGCTCCACTCGGCGAAGAACGCCGGCGTCACTCGCCTGATCGTCGCTTCGGACGCCACGGCCTTCGCGCCGTTCTCGCAGAACTCGAACGCAGAGCGATGGTCCTTCGACTCGGGCCACGCGCAGCCGGGGCAGTCGAATCCCTCGACCTGATTCGTCAAGAGAAGCGTTCGCGCTCCTCTCACGAGGCCGAGATGATTCTTCACCTGCAGCGTCGTCTGAAAGACCGCACCTGCGCCGCCGGCCACGGAAGCAGGCGGGTTGATCTCGGGCGGGTGGGCCTCCGGCGGCGGCTGAGCTCCGGTTACTGCGCGCAGCATGCGCCGAATCGTAGCATCACTGCACGGCGCACCGCGACGCGCAGTGACGCTCGATCCACTCGCCTCACCCTCGCATGAATGACGAAGCTCAGGCCGCGAGGTGATGACGCATCGCTGCGCCGATCCACTTCCAATCCGCGTACGGCCCGGTCGAAATGGGCTCTCGCTTCATGATCGAGATGAGCTCCCAGTAGCGCTCCCCGCGTGGATCGTAGAGCGCGCGCATCCGCTCCCTCGCCGCGGCCTCGTCTGCCTGCTGGCCCGCGGCGGCCGCCATCGCCGCGATGAAGGAGCGGCAGATGCCGCCCGCCTCGGGCGAGGTCGGGTCGACGCCGTGCGCGCGCGCCTCGGCCGCGGCGCGCGCGGCCTCGGATTGCGCCCTGCGCATCGCCTCCTGGTCGACCGTCTTCGACCAGAAATCCGACGCCTGCGTGCGCATGCTCGTCACGAATGTCGGGTCTTCGAGCATCGTCGCGAGCTCGACCCATGCGTCGAGCTGCTCGGACGTCGCGTCGTCCGGGAGATCCGGCGTGCTCGCCTCGACCATCCCGCGCACCCATTGCTGCGACTCGGGCCAGCCCTCCATCACCTTCGTGAAGAACCCCTCCACCACCTTCTTGCGCTCTTCGTTCGACAGCCGGGTCACCATGGAGATCCTCCTCAGATCGGATTCCGAGGCCCCCGATCGGATCGCGGCACGGAGCGCACACGCCACGCGCTGGAGCGACGTGATGTGTGACTCGATCGCCCCGAGTCGGAGGCGGAGTGCCTCCTCGAGCTTCATGTCGCGACGGAGCACCTTGCCGATCCCCTCGAGGCCGATCCCCGCCTCGCGGAGGGTCCGGATGAGGTCGATGCGGACGACGTGCTCCTCCGCATAGAGCCGGTAGCCGCTCTGCGACCTCTCCGCCGGCGGCAGGAGCCCCTCGTCGGAGTAGAAGCGCAGCGTCTTGACCGGTACCCCAGTGCGTCGCGAAAGCTCGCCAATCGTGAGCCTCTTCGCCATGGCAACGAAGAGTGATGTCTCCAGCTGGTGGAGAGTCAAGGACCTCGTTTCCTCCGGCGCCTCCGCTGGCACGGGTGGGCGGGACGCTCGCACGACTCGACACGGGTCGGTGGGCGGGTTGGCAAACCAGTCGACGTTCCACGCGCGCCGTCCGTGTCCGCTCCTGATCCGAGTCCCCTCGTCACTTCGCTTCACCGGCGCGGCGTTGCGCTCGAGCTACAGGCGATCGACCTCTGCTTCCTCGCAGCACTGCACCTGCGGGCCGAGGGGTCGGCCAGGCCTCGTTCCAGGAGGACCGCCTCCTGGTCGGCCTCGACGCCTCACCCCGCGATCCTCCTTCTCGGTGCTCTTGCTGGTGGCGGAGCTACCGGCTCCGGGAGTGCGTGCTAACCTTCGAACGGTGAGCGCCGTCTCTTCGGATGCAGCCGCAGTCTCCGTCGAACCGGCGCTCGACGTGCGCCGGTTCACGCGCGCGGAGTACGAGCGTCTCGTCGAGCAAGGAGTGTTCGAGAACGAGCGCGTCGAGCTCCTCCGTGGTTTCATCGTCCGAATGTCGCCGAAGGGGCCCGCGCACGACTCCGCGATCGACCGTCTGCACGAGCAGTTGCTCCTAGCTCTTCGTGGGCGGGCGCGCGTGCGGAGCCAGAGCGCTTTCGCCGCGAGCAATGGCTCCGAGCCCGAGCCTGACGTCGCCGTCGTCCCGTCGGGCGAGTACCGCAACGAACACCCTTCGATGGCCTTCCTCATCGTCGAGGTGGCAGACAGCTCGCTGCAGACTGACCGGACCACCAAGGCGCGCATCTACGCCGAGAGCGGCGTCGAAGAGTACTGGATCGTCAACATTCGCAACGGGCTCATCGAGGTCCACACGGACATCGTCGACGGGGCCTACACGCGCATTACGCCCTTCGCGCGTGGCTCACAGATCACGCTACACGCGTTCCCGGACGTGAGCATCGGCGCGTCCGACGTGCTGTAGCCATCGCTCGCCAAGGCCCCCGAGTGTCGAAGCGTCAGTAGGTGCGGCGCGGCGCGAGCTGGCCGCGGGGCCGCCGAGCAGCTGATCGATCTCGATCACGGATGGAGGCTTCGCCGCCCAACAGACGATAGGCTGGACGCATGACTGGAGGCCGAGTTGCCGTACCGTGAGCCCGCCGGCGAGCTCGCGCGGCGCGATGCAGCCGTCGTCGAGAAGGGGCCGATCCTGCGCCTCGACGCGAGCGGGCGTCGAGGGAGCAACGGAGTCGACGGCCAGAACGGCAGGGATGGCGTAGGGGCGGGGGCGGACGGCGGCCACGGTGAAGACGCGTCGCCGGCCGTACCGGGAGAGCCCGCGGGACAGATCGCGCTCGATCTTCGGAGCCTCGCGGGAAGCGAGACGAGCGCTCTCCTCTCGATCGAGCTTCGCTCCGCCGCAGCAGGGCACCGTCGCAACGACACCGAGATCGACTTCGCGCGTCCCGGCGACATCGAGCTGATCGCCGTCGGCGGGCACGGCGGCAACGGCGGCAATGGTGGTCGCGGTGGAAGCGGCGCGCGTGGACGATCGGGCGCCGACGCGACCCGGTGGTCTTCCGGCGAGGATGGCGGCCCGGGCGGCGACGGCGGCGACGGCGGCAACGGCTCGAGCGGAGCACCAGGCGGCAGAGGTGGTGACGTCGTCCTCCGCGTGAGCGAAGAGGACGCGCCGCTTCTCCTGCTCGTACGCAACGACGTGCGAGGCGGCGAAGGCGGTTCCGAGGGAGTGAACGGCTGGGGCGGCGCGGGCGGGCCCGGCGGCAGCGGCGGGAGCTCCTACTCATGGACGGAGACCGAGTCGTATCGGGACTCGAATGGCAACTCCCAGACCCGCACGAGGTCACACTCGAAGCCCGGTGGCTCGAGCGGGAGATCCGGCAGCGACGGTCGCGCCGCCCGCGCGGAGCCGCGCGCGGGCGCGAACGGCGCGCCGGGCACGGTCACGATCGAGCTGCGCGACGATGCAGGAAGGACGACGTCGTACCGCTCGCGCTACGACGTGCGCCTCGTCTCGTTCGAGCATCGCAACGCCAACGACGATGGGATCTACGAGCCCGAGGAGAAGGTGTTCGTCTCGCGGGTGACGGTCCAGAACAGCGGAGGGATGCCGCTTCCGAGACATCACGACATCGTCGTGCGGGTCGCCGACGACGGCTGGATCGCCCCCGCGGACGAGCAGAAGCTCGTGTTGCCTCGCGCGCTCGCGCCGGGCGAGACGCACGTCTTCGAGCGCGACGAGCTCGAGCTCGCGCTGCGCATGTTCCGCCCGCAACGAAGCGGCGCGCCGCTCGCGGCGCCGGAGACGATCCATCTGCTCGCCGAGCTCCCGCGCGTGAGGCGTCGGTTCGGCGGGTTCGAGACGCCGGACGCGCCTCACGGGAACATCGTCATCCGGTTCCCGATCGAGGTATCGGAGCCGACCGCGCTCTTCTCCCTCGCACCCGGACAGGCGACGCGCATCCGCTGGCAGCTCACGAACGTCTCGGGTAAGCCATTCGGCCTCGCGAGCGAGCAAGGGCGCGCGGTCGGAGTGCGGCTCGTGCTCGACGGCGGAGAGATCGGAGCGGACCGCATCCACCTCCTCGCGCCGAGCTCGCCCGAGGAGAAGCACGTATCGCTCGAGCACGGGCTCGACCTCGACGTGCCGCGTGTCGGCGCTGGCGAGGACATCTCCTTCGAAGCGACGATCGCCGTCCCGAGCGACGCGGCGCCGTACACGAGCGCGCGGTTCGTGGTCAGCGCCGAGCTCGGGCACATCGCCGAGCCGCGCCGCGCGCGCGCCGTCCACCTGCAGGAGATCCGGATCTCCGTGGGACGACCATTCGATGCTCGGGGCGCCGACGTCCTCCTCGTGGTCAACAACCGTACGATGGCCGACGAGGTCGCCGCGTGGGAGGAGCTCGTGCGGTCGAGCGGGCTCACCGTGTCCGTCTGGGACGCGGCGCTCGAGGGAGGGCTCGCGGTGCTACGCAACGTCGCCGCCGGAGCGCATGACTATCGCCTCGTCGTCGTCCTGAACAACGCGTTCGACACGCCGATCGGGGAGCGGCTTCCGAGCACCCTCGTCGACAAGGCCACGAGCATGGCGCTCGCGCGGCGAGGCACCCACGTCCTCTACGTCGGACGGAAGCCGAACGTCGCGACCCTCCTCGTCCCGACGGACGGTGAGGCCCCCGAGCTCGCCCAGACGAGCGCGCAGGACGAGGCCGTGCTCGCTGCCTGCGCGAACGACGCGATCGGCGAGCCTGTCGCGCGCTTCCAGGCTCGTGCCTGGTTCTCGTGGCCGTGGTCGGAGCCGAAGGAGGAGCATCTCGCGAAGCGAGCTCGCGCGCTCTCGGCGCTCCTCGCTCGTACCTACCCCGATCGCCGTTACGTGGTGGTTCACGACTTCGCGCCCGAGGTCGAACGGCGCGTCGCCTGGCTGCGTCGGATCACGCTCGGATGGATCGAGGTTCGCCGCTCGCTCGACGTCGCGCGGGGTGCGATTGCAAGCATCGAGGCGGATCCGGCCGTGATGCACGAGCCTTCGTTCGCGCATGCCGAGGTCACGTACGCCGTTGCCCTTCGCGCGCTCCCCTTACCTGCCAAGCTCCAGCTGCTCGATTCTGGGCTGGGCTACGGAACGCGGACTCCGGACGTCACCGATGGGTGTTCCGACGCCGTCGTTGCGGCGGTCCTCGGCGACCTCGTGCGCGAGCAGGAGGCCGCGCGCGACGACGGGTGGCGCAGAGCCGATCTCGACGAGGCCTTGCCGCTGCTGATGACGCTCGAGCGCGCGGGCTTCGCGATGCCGATCGGACGTGACGACGGCGGGCCACGCGCGGCGCGCTTCATCGAGCTCGTCGCATGGCTCGACCTCGTCGCACGCGACCACCCGCGGTTCTGGGAAT
>Ga0209958_1002324_pt1 | contig 10907 bp, 15 predicted proteins | sample ThiBio_inoc_plan_FD_183942 | JGI IMG/M metagenome (GOLD analysis project Ga0209958, IMG submission 183942) | Wastewater bioreactor microbial communities from Cape Town, South Africa - Thiocy_inoc_plan (SPAdes) | ecosystem: Engineered > Bioremediation > Thiocyanate > Unclassified | place: South... | reverse complement strand
TGCCAGAACGGGTTTTCTTTCAAATCAGCAGGTTGGAAGAGGAATGTTGTCTGACACGGGTATCCGGAATTCTAGGAATATCTGGGAAGTCGCCGGAATATCTGAGAAAGCGCGGGAAGTTCAACGTGTTAGGCGGTCGGTGGCGAGAGACCGGGCGCCGCGCGTTTTGACAGCGGAACGGGGCGCGGTGGCTGTCGACGAGGCCTCAGCGAGCGAAATCGCGGCGGGCGGTAAAGCGTCTTTTAGAAATCCCCAGGACGGCTTTAAAGCGGCTTCAAACCATTGAAATTTAACGATGGGGTATTCTTTAAGACCTCGCGCCCGAAGGCGCCTTTTCGGCGGAGTTCAGGCTTCAAATCCAAATGTAAGAATCCCCTTCCGGTATTGTTAGCTCGGAAGCCCGGAAATCCCGGGCTTTGGCTGCAAAATTGTGGGGCGGAAAGAATCCCGGCTCATCTCGATTTGTAGCGCGCGGTGGGAGAAAAAAGCGGTCACACATTCGCCCTGCAGGTCACTCGACTAGGGCGCGCTCGCCAGTGCCCGAAAACCGGCGGGAAGGCAATAATCCGTTTGCTCGCACGCGGGGCTGGCACCTATAACGGTAGCGGGCTTGAACACCCTGACTTCACATAGGCGCGCCGCCGTAGCGGTCGCCGAACACATGCGCAGCCTGGCGGCTGGCGCATTCGCCGTGGCCTTTTCGGCCGGGGGCGATGTGCCATGTCCAAGCTCCGGCTAAAAGCGCATCGGCGTGTCTGTGAAGCGCGTGTTCAACCCCCGGCTCCGGCGCCGACCGCCGGGATCGCGGCGACCGGAATTTACCATCATTGCACTTGCAGCAGGGATTGTTTGTACCATTGCCGCTCAACCAGTAGCTTTGTGGCTGTATTGGTTTGTGCTTTTTGGGATGGTGTTTTGATTTAAGGCATTTGGGGCGGCTATCCCGGGGCCGAGGGCTTGAGAAATTCTCTACCGGGCTCGAACAACATCTTCGACAGTAGCACCTGGTGCGCGTTTCCAGGCGCCGTCGATCCTGCATCCTTTTTTCGCTGTTCGTCGTTTATCTCGACGATCATGAGCCCACGACTTTGCTCGATCCCGGCTCCACTTTGGAAATCCGCTCCTTGAATCGGTCGCGCAGAACGGGAAGCAGCGCCGAGACAATCGCCTTGTCCCGGATATCGGGCACCAGTCCCAGCAGCTCGTTATAGAGTTCGGCCGCATCTGCGGTCACCGCGCGCGGCGGTGGCGTCCGTTTACACTCGATGTAGACGGACGCCACCGTGTCGTGCAGCTGCTGCAGGAGGACTATGTCGAAATTGGCGGCCGGCGCCGGCGCCTTCGACGGGTCGTCAAACATGCTGCCCTGCTCGAGCGTGATCCAGAGCAGGCTGATCCCAAACTCCTCGCGATAAGCGGCCAGGACCGATGCAGTCGGTTCCGTCTCTCCACGTTCATATGACGCAAGCGTGTTTTTGCTGACACCGAGGCGTTTGGCGAACTCTCCGCGATCTGGGTCGCCGAGTTCTCTCCGAATTGCGCGCAAGCGCGTTCCCAGCGGCGTCTTTGCCTCAATTTCAGGTCTCGCCAATGTTTCTTTTAAACCAATATCTCAGTTTACAAAACCAAATATCTGGTTTAATCCTTTCTGTGTTCGCAGATTTCAACACCCCAAAAAAGGAGGCCGGCCAGGGCCTCCCTTCTGGATCGAGGATTTTATGCACAGTGACACCGTCACCGGCAAGCGGGACCGCGCCAAGGACCGCCGACTGAAAGAGGTAGGCCGCATCCGCGACCTGCTGGCACGCAAAGAGCTGACGCTCGCGCAAATCGACGAGGACTACCATCTGCCTCGCGGAACCGCAGGAAATGCGGTTCACGAACCACACCTTGCCGGGGAGCGGGCGATTGCCGCCGCGCTCGGGCGGCGTCCCGAACATCTCTGGTTCTCCCGCTACCGCACCGACGGGACGCGGAAGAGCCCGCAACCTGCCGAGAACTATCGCTATGCCCGCCGTCAGACGGCAGTCGATGGCACATCTTGCGGAGCAGCGGCATGACCGGCAACGTCGGTTTCACTGACATTGATGCGGCCCGCCAACACGCACGGAATCGCCGTGCGTACCTTAAGGCTGCGCGGACGGCTCAACGTCGTCTGGCGACGATGACACCACAACAGATAGCCGACGAGTTCGGCGTTGATCTCCACTCTCGCGATCATACCGCGACGTCGGAAGGAGATCCGCAATGATCCGCCGCGATCTCTCGTGCATCTCGCGTGCTTCGGCCAACGGCATATCCAAAGTGGCCGCCATTGTCTCGAATCGCACGTCCTCCACCTGGAGGATCCTCTCTCTCATGTCGGCGATCGAGAAGCCGGGAGAAGCCGTCTCCAAGTGCCTTAGCAGTCCGGTGATGATGGCATCCTGCGCAAGCAGTTGCTCAGCCACTGAGGTTTCGTCTCCGGTCCAGTTCCCGTTTTCGTCGGCCCCGGTCCAGCTTTCCAGCTGCTCGATACGCCGTTCCATCGCGTTGAGACGCGCCATCAGCGCTCCATTTGCTGTCATCCGGTCGGTCATTGGCAGTCTCCAGTTCGACTCGTTAACCCCACCCTCCCGCATTTCTGGAGCTTCGCCAATGTCGAAACGACAGCGCGAAATCGACATGCCCAACCCGCTTTTCATCCCCGCCCGCTCGCCGTTCTGCGGGGCGGCGCAGTCCGTGTTGATTTTCAGTACCGCGTTCCTCGGCCTCGCCGCCTCGCTGATCTGCCTGCTCAACCAGGTCTCAGGAGGCCTTCAATGACTGCCATAGCCAATTTCGTTCGGCCGTCGTTCTTCGACGACATTCCCTTGAAGGCCATTCCCGCCGCCTGCGCCGCCTGGGACGGCATCAGCGAGAGCCGCGCTCTCTCAATCGACGGGTTTTACATCTCGTTTTGCCAGAGGCTGCATGTACGCGATGTCACTCCGCCGCCGCGTCACGAGTTCGTCGAGTGGTTCCGCAAGATCCGCGCAGGCAGCGCGCCCCGTCCGCTCGACGGCCCCGACCTGCCGGCCTCGACGGCGCTTTTCCAGAAGGCCGGCGATCCCATCGACCGCGCGCTGAAAGCCTACGCCATCGTCACCAAGGCCGTGCAGCTGCAGCAGGCCATGATCGACGGCGGATACAGTCCGGACAGCGTCGAGATGGAAGACCAGATCGTTGCCGAGGCGATCAAGGATTGGCTCGCCTACGAGGCGAGCGCCGAGGCCGAAGAGTTGGGCTGCGACACGCAGGCGGTGGAACTGGCATTCGGGATGTTGCGCCCATCGGAGCCGGGCTCCGGTGGAAAGCTCCTCGACATCCTTGCCACCCACATGCAGCGCGAGCTTGCGCTCGCGATTGTCAACGTCAAGGCCAAGGCGGTGTAGCATGACCGACGTCATTCCCTTCTTCTCGGATCTTCATTTCAAGGCCATTCCAGCGGTGCAGCGCCTCTACGACGAGGCACAGGACCCGGGCTACAGCCTTCCGAAGTCCTATTCCAATCTCGTTTCCGCGCTCAACAAGGCTGGCGTCGCCCCCCCAGCCCGCAAGTATGTGGTCCAGTGGCTGGCCGCCGTGAAAATCGGCATGGCCGGGCGCCCAGAACTTCCGGCCGCTATGGAAACGCCGGTTTCGGCGCTTGCTCCGACGCCGGGGTATTTCGACAACCTGCCCGGCGCGGCACAGCCGGCATTGATGGCGGCATGGGATGCCATCCAGGCGGCGGGTGACGACACCGACGACGCGGATGAAAAGGCCTTCGAGGTCTTTTTCGACGCCATTCTTGCCCTTGGCCACATGGAGCCCTCGTGGCGCGGTTTCGTCGCCTATGCCAAGGGCGTTCGCCGCGGCGAGATTGAGCGCCCGGCACGGCAGGTCGCCGAGGCGGCAGTTGCCGATACTGCCCCCGAACAGAAACCGGCGGAGGAAAAGCCCGAGCCGCGCCGTCGCCGGGTGAAAGCCGACGTCCTCGTCGCTGATCCGGACAGTGGGACCGTCCTCCGCCCGGAGATCGTCGCGGACCAGGACGCGGCGAGCGGCAAGATCGTCGCCGTCACGGTCGAACCACCCCTCGATGATCTCAAGGTCGAGGACGGCCACGGCTTCGTTCACCTGACACCGCAGAACTTTCCAACGGCGATCTCGTCCGAGGATGGGGCGCCCACCGATGCAGTGGTCTCGCAGCTCCACGCGATCCGCGATCGCATGGTCTCCGAAACGATGGTCCGCCTGCAGGCAGAAATGCGCCGGAAGGCGGAGGCGATCGTTGCCGGCCAGTTGCGCGCCCTTGCCGACGAGATGGAAAGCAAGGTCGCATGCTGAACCAATACGACCAGAAGCAGGTCTATGACGCCACGGTGCATGCCTGCCTTTGCGCGGTGCGGGAGGGTTTCCCGCACCTTGCAATCCGCGACATCGTCGACCCGCCGCATGAGTGGTTCGATGCCGCCCTGGCGAGGCAGATCGCCATGCACCTCGTCATCCGCGAGTTCGGCTGGCCGAAGCGGCGGGTGGTCGAGATGGAGGACCGCTCCCGCGAGGCGATCAACCGGGCGCTTCGCACCGTGGACGCCCGTGTCGCGCATGACCGCTTTGCCCTGCACTACCAGACGATGGCCGAACGCGCGCGGGTGCTTCTGTTCCTGCGCATGACCGACGACGAGCAGCCCTATGACGAGGTCGCCTGATGGCATCCTTCAAGACCATACCCGTTTCCTCCATCTTCGTCGGCGAGCGCGCCCGCCCCGTCGATGAAGAGGTCGCAGCCGCGATTGCCGCTTCCATGGCCGATCGCGGGCTCATCAACCCGCTCACCGTGCGCTCGACGCCGGCCGCCAATGGCGGCGCAACGCCGTGGACGTTGATCGCCGGCGGGCACCGCCTCTTCGGCGCCAAGCTGAACAAGTGGGAGGAGATCGACGTCATCGTCGTGTCGGCCGACGCCGAAGAGGCGCAGCTGATCGAGATCTCGGAGAACCTTTACCGCAACGATTTGACCGCGCTCGATCGCGGAATATTCGTCGCGAAGTTCCGCGAGCTTTACGAGGAGAAGTTCGGGAAGATTGACCCCAAGGGAGGGCGCCCCAAGAAACAGTGCAACGATTGCACTGTTATTTTCACCCCAGGCCGCGAACTCTCGGAGCGTGTCCAGGACCGCTTCGGATTCGGCCGCCGCACATATTTTAATGTGACCAAGATCGGGCTGAAGCTCCATCCCGCCCTACGCAACGCGTTGCGCGGGACCGAGGCCGAGGATGACCAGAAGCTCCTCCTGAAGCTCGCCAGCCTCCCCGAGGCCAAGCAGGCGGGCATCGCCGCCGGCCTGAAGATCGAGCCCGACGTGCGGAAGGTCATGGAGATCGACAAGCCGGCTGCGCCGCCGGTCGACGTCCAGGCCGCCTTGCTGAAGAAGCTCACCGCCGCCTGGGACGAGGCCGACGAGCAGACCCGATATGAGTTCCTCGTCCATGCCGGCATCGATCCGCTCGACATTTCGGGCACGGCGCTCGGCGACATGATGGATGAAGCCAGGCGGGAGGCCGTCGCGGCATGACCAAGCGCGATCCGTCCCAGCTCGATTTCTTCAAGGAGCAGCTCTTTCCGGTTCGCGCAGCTGCCGATCGGATCGATATCGACCGCTTCCGCGCCCGCCTGAAGCGCGACATGGCCCGCGCCATTCGTGAGTGCCCCTTCGACCGGCCGACCATTGCCGCTCGCATGGCCGACTATCTCGCCGTCGCCGGTGTCTCCAAGGCCACGCTCGATGCCTATACGGCCGAGAGCGCAGCCAGCCACGACATCAGTCTTGTTCGCTTCAAGGCGTTCGTGCGCGCCACCGGCGCGGTCTGGCTCTGGGACAGCATCGTTTCCGACGACGGGCTTCTGCTGCTCGAAGGAGACGAGGCCCGGCTGGCGGAGATTGCCCGCATCCAGCAGGAGCGCCGCGCGCTTACGGCCGAGTTAAAGGTGCTTCAAGCCACCCCCGTAACCATCCGGCGGGGGCGCAAATGAGCGGCGAGTGGTTCACAATCCCGATGCTCGCCGAGCTGAAGCTGCCCGGATTGCCTGCCTCGCTCAGCAAGGTCCACGATTTTGCCGCCCGCAATGGCTGGAAAAACGACGGCGAACGCGTGCGCAAGCTCGACCGGCGCGGTGGCGGCTTCGAATATCATGTCTCGCTCCTGCCGCGCGCCGCGCAATTGAAGCTGGCCGTCATCGCCGGTGAGGAGGCTGCGCGCGTGGAGACCCGTGAGAAACGCAAGCGCCTGCATTGGGTTGCGTTCGACGCCATGACCGACGAGCACCGTGCGATTTGCTACGCCCGCCTGAACGTCATCATGGATGTGGAAAAGGCGCTCGCAGCCCGCATCGTGGCGTGCGACCGGGAACCGGTCGAAGCGGCCCTCGCCCGCATCCTCGATCGCCACGGCGTGTCCGCATCGACCTACTACGAATGGCGCGCGAAGCTGAAGGGTGTCGATCAAGAGGATTGGCTCCCCGCCCTCGCCCCGAAGTATACGGAAGACGGTGTCATCCATGAATACCGTGCCGAATGCCACCCCGACGCCTGGGCGGCGCTCAAGTCGGACTATCTGCGCCCGGAAGGCTCCGGCTTCTCTTCGTGCTACCGCCGCATGGAAGCGGCCGCCAAGCTGCACAAATGGTCGCCGATCCCCTCAGAGCGCGCGCTACGCCGCCGCCTTGACGCCGAGGTAGAAAAGGCCGTCCAGGTCTATGCCCGGCTTGGCAAGAAGAAGGCTGAGCAGCTCTACCCGCCGCAGGTCCGCACCAAGGATCATCTGCACGCGCTGGAGATCGTCAACACGGACGGCCACCAGCTCGACCTTTTCGTTTGGGCGCCCTGGAACGCCAAGTCGCCGGTGCGCGTGATCCTGCTCGGCATCCAGGATATTTTCTCCGGCAAGATCCTGTCATGGCGCCTTGCCTCTGCCGAGACCTGGGACGTGGTGCGGGCCTGCATCGGCGACATGATCGAGGATTTCGGGATCCCCGAACACTTCTACATGGACAACGGTCGCGCCTTTGCCAGCAACGCGATCTCCGGCGGCGCCACGCATCGCAATCGCTTCAAGAAGAAAGCGAAGTCGGTGAATCGGTTTGGCATCGACGAAGACGAGGTGTCCGGCATCCTTATAAATTTCGGTGTCGAGCCGCATTTCACGCGGCCCTATGCCGGCCAATCAAAGCCGATCGAGCGCGCCTGGAAGGACCTGGCCGAGGAGATCTCGAAGCACCCATCCATGTCCGGTTGCTATACCGGCCGCAACACCAACGAGAAGCCGGAAAACTATCGCAAGCGCGCGGTTCAGCTCGACGTTCTGCAGCAGCACGTTGCCGAGCGCATCGCCGAGCACAATGCCCGCACGGGCCGAAAATCGGAGACCGCAAAGGGTCGGAGCTTCGACGAGACCTTCGAGGCGAGCTTCCGCCATCCTGCTACCATCATCCGCCAGGCCACTCAGGCGCAGCGCGATTTCTGGCTGCTGGCCGAGAAGGTGCTGCATGCCCGCAAGGATCGCGGCGCAATCCACTACGAAAAGAACATCTATTGGTCGGACGCGCTCATCGAGTGGGCCGGACGGAAGGTCAAGATCCGCTTCGATCCCGACGCCTTGCACGATCCCATCAAGGTCTACGCACCCGATGGCCATCTTATTTGCTCGGCGCCCTGCACCGAGAAGGGCAAGTTCCGCGACGTCGAAGCCGCCAACATCCACAACCGCAACCGCAAGGCCTGGCTGAAGAGCAAGAAGACCCTGCTGGACATGGAGCGGAAGTTCTCGGCCGACGAACTGGCGGACCTGTACAGCGTCGAGGATACGCCGGCACCGAAGCCGAAAATCCGTCCGGCCGTTACGCGCCTCGTCACCGGCAATCTGGCCGTGGAGACCGACGACGACGTCATGTCGGACGAGGAGTTCGAGGCCGGCATCACCGCCACCCTTTCCAAGATTTCGGGCGACAGCTCGATCATCCCATTCCGTCCGGCATCGGTCGCCGGGCGGAAGCATAGAGCCGAAAAGTAGTGAGTACGGTTCCTGACAAAAAAAGCGGCCGGGGACAACCCGGCCGCGCAACAGCCCCTAAGGGCACTCCACAAGGAACCATTGTAATGAACATGAATGTGAGCACAAGCGCGAATGCGCGTTGGCCCGAGCTGGAGCCTTCATCGAAGTTTCTGGCAAAGCACCCCGCCGACGAGGTGGGCGCCTGGCGGGATCTGCGCAGCCGCGTCGTCGATATCGCCGCGAAAAACGGCTGGACAAAGTCCGAGACCAGCAAGCGCATCGGCATGGCCGACAGTTCGTTCTCGCTCTGGATGTCCGGCACCCTCGACGGCATCCTTGAAAACGCGAATGCGACCGTAGCGCGCTGGCTGGATGCGGTCGAAGATGCCGCCGACGTGGCATCGTCCCTTCCCCGCTCGCCCGACTTCTTCGCAACGCATGCCTCCGCCGAGATCCACAAGACGCTCCTCCTAGCGCAGACGATCTCGGGTTTCGTAACGATCACCCTCGATGCCGGCCGGGGCAAAACGATCTCCTGCGAAGCGTATCGCCGCGTAAAGCCGCACGTCCACATGGTGACGTTGCACGAAAAGGCGACCACAGTGACTGGCGCCATGAACATGCTCGCCCGTCAGTTCGGCGTGCGGGTGTTTAACCAGGGCGAGATTGTCGAAACCATCGGTGAGCGACTGAAGCGCAGCGGCAATTCGCTTCTCATCATCGATGAGGCGCAGCACGCCGACGGCCGCGCGGTCAACCAGTTCCGGCACTTCTCGGACAAATACGATTGCGGCGTGGCCCTAGTCGGCAATGCCGGCATCCGCCGCCGCATCAGCCAGGACGGGCCGAACGCGGCCAGCCGCGACCAGATCGTCAGCCGTATCGACAAGAACCTGAAGCGCGACCACGGCCGGGAGGGCGATGTGCGCGCCTTCATCGAGCAGTGGGGCATCGCCGATCCGGCCTGCAACCGCTTCCTGTTCGGTATCGGCATGAAGGGCGGCGCCCTTCGGCAGATCGACCGCACGATCAAGATCGCGTGCTTTGCTGCGGGTCGGCCGGCATCTGAGCTGGAGAAAAAGCACCTGGAAGCCGCGTGGCGCAACCGCGACGTCGAGGATTTCTAATGCGGGCGGCTCAATCGTTCACCTTGAGCGGCGGCCTGCAGATGCTTTCTGACACCTTCGCTCCACATCGCGATATCACCGACGATGAAACCGTCGTCATCGGTGGTGCAGACGTGCGCTCGCTGCTGAAGATCATTCGCACCCTTCGGCACATGGCCATTCTTCAGGAACGCGAAATCGGCGCACTGCGCCGTTTGGATGACGCCCGCGAACTGCGCAAGGTCGTGGCGAGCGAGCTGAAGGCGGCGGTCGAAAGCAGGCCGGGCGACAATGTCATCCGGCCGGACTTCGGAGGCAAGCCATGATCACTTGCCGCCTCATCACAGAAGCCGTGTCGTCGGCCTATTCCGTCCCGGTGCTGCAGCTCTATTCCCGGCGCCGCGATGCGGCGACGGTACTGCCTCGCCACATGGCCTGGACGCTGGCCAGCCGCCTGACCTCGCACTCCTATTCCACAATCGGGCGACACATGGGCGGGCGCGATCATGCCACCGTCATGCACGGGGTCGCCAAGATCACGGCGGCGCTGGAGACGGACGCGCAGATTGCGACCAATTACCAGGCACTCGTCGATGCGGTCACGCTCCTGGCCGATGCCGGGCAGAGCGCCGAGCGCCTTCGCCAGTGCTTCAACGATATCGATCCGCTCGATGTGGCGGAGCGCATCCTCTCCTCCGCATTCCGTGACGTGTTGCCCTCGATGGAGGAAATCCGCGCGCTTTGCTTCGGGGTCACCCACTACGCCGCCGAGTGCCAGCGACTTTCAGGCGAGCCAGACCAGACCGCGCCCAGTCCCTCCCTAAACGAACTTTGAAAGGACCTTAAACCATGAAGGCCGCTACCAAGAAAAAAGCCAAGGCTCTCCCCCGTGTTCCGCAGACCCGCGAGGACGCCGTCTTCGCCGTCGGTCGCATCGGCACCCTGCGTCGTAAAATCCAGCGTCTTCGCGCCGAAGCCGACGAAACCATCCGTCTTGCCGGAGAGAAATTCGAACAGGCATCCACCGATCTTGCCGCCGAACTCGCCGAACATGAGCAGGGCGTGCACGCCTATTGCGAAGCGCGGCGCCTGGAACTCACCCAGGACGGCAAGGTCAAGTATCACGACTTTGGAACCGGCCGGATCAACTGGAAGCTCCGCCCGCCACGGGTGACCATCCGCGCAGTCGAGATGGTGATCGAAGCCTGCAAGAAGGTGGGCTTCCCGCAGTTCGTCCGCGTGAAGGAGGAGGTCAACAAGGATGCGATGCTGGCGGACCCGGACAAGGCCCGGCTCATCGCCGGTGTGACGATCTCGTCGGCGGGTGAGGAGTTCGTTATCGAGCCGGCCGAGCTGGAAAGCTCGCTTGGGAAGGCGTGAGGATATTCTCCATGCTCGGGCAATACGATTACATCTTCAGGCATTACGGCGTCCGCCCGGTTGTCGGCGGCCGCGTGGAGCACACCGTCACCGGTGAGTTCGGCACGATCCTAAAAGAGGCGGACACGCACAAGCACTATGTGCATGTGCGCTTCGACGGATGCGACCAGCCCGGTCTTTGCCATCCGTTGGAGCTCGATTTCCTCGCGCCCGACGAGATCGAGGACGCCTCCGCCCCATCATCATCTGGAAACAAAGGAAGCGTCGAATGAAGATCGACAGCAGCGTGCAGATCCTTCGCGAAGCGATCGACACCTTCAACCCGACGCATATCGTTTCCATGGTCTCGGGCGGCAAGGACAGC
>Ga0209958_1002323_pt1 | contig 10908 bp, 9 predicted proteins | sample ThiBio_inoc_plan_FD_183942 | JGI IMG/M metagenome (GOLD analysis project Ga0209958, IMG submission 183942) | Wastewater bioreactor microbial communities from Cape Town, South Africa - Thiocy_inoc_plan (SPAdes) | ecosystem: Engineered > Bioremediation > Thiocyanate > Unclassified | place: South... | reverse complement strand
CTGCGGCATCCCCAGGCAGTGCGCGAGCCGCAGGCCCCCGAATGGCTGAGCCTGGGCGCCGCCGCGCGCGAGGCCGGGGTGAGCGCCACAACCATCCAGCACTGGGTGAACGCAGGGGAGCTGGCGTACCGGGGCACGCCGGGCCAGCGGCGCTACCACCAGGAGGCCTTGCGCGCACGGGCCCGGCGCCACTGGGCCACCTGCCGGTTCCACCGCGCCCGGCGGCCGGCGTGGCTCGAGTGCGCGCAGGACCCGTCCCCGACCCCCTGAGCGGCAGCGCCGGCCTGGAGCCGCCATCGGCGCTGTCCGATGCGCCGGCGTCCAGGCCACGGCCCTGGCCGGGCCCCGCCGGACGCGGGGTTGATCCGCCTGCTTTGCCTTCGAACCTGTCTCCGACGCCTCGCCATCGCGAGGACGAAGGAGAACGTGATGAAGCAACACCCTTCCGGCCGGGAAGGCCGGGGAATCGAGGATCCACGGCGCGAGCTTGTCGCGCTGCTGCAGGGCATGGCGCCGCGCTGGAGCGTTCGCGACGTGTTCGCCGACTTCATCGAGCTGTCGTGCCTGTCGATCAGCAACGCGGTGGACAAGGCCCAGTTCGACCAGCGGGAGGCCCGCTACCACGACATCGTGAAGAAGTACCCGCGCGAGGACTTTGAGCGCTTTCCGCGCATGCTGGGGTACCTCTCCCTCGCGATGGAACAGTGCTGCGCGCAAGGCGAGTTCGAGGACCTGCTCGGCAGCCTGTACATGACGCTGGACCTGGGCAACGACAGGGCGGGCCAGGTGTTCACGCCGTTCCACGTCTCGCAGCTCATGGCGCGGGTCCTCGTGGGGGACGCGGCCGCCGCCAGGGGCGAGGTCGAAGCCAATGGCTTCGTCGACGTCATGGAGCCCGCCTGCGGGGCAGGGGGGATGGTGATCGCGATGGCCGACGCGCTGCATGCGGCGGGGCTGAACTACCAGCAGGTCCTGCACGCCACGTGCGTCGACATCGACGTGCGGTGCGTCCACATGAGTTTCCTGCAGCTCGCGCTGCTGCACATCCCGGCCGTCGTGGTGCATGGCAACTCGCTGAGCGGAGAGGTCTGGAGCCGGTGGCATACCCCGGCCCATGTGCTCGGCGGCTGGCGATACCGCCTGCAGCGCCGGTTCGCCAGCGAGGAGGCATCCGCGCCCGAGGGGCAACCGGCCGCCGGAGCCGGCACCGGCGAGGTGCCGCGGCATGGGGGCGATGGAGGCCACGGGGCTTCGGCGTCGGCGACGCGCACGCATGCCGCCGCCCGCGAGCCGGGCTCCGCGCCGCACCTGCCACGCGCGCACGTGCAGAGGCTGCTGTTCGGGCCTGACGGCACCCAGGATACGGCGCGGCCGCCGCCCGGCGGGGTTGAACCCGCGCGCAAGCGCGGGAAGCTTGGGCAACGCGGCGACAGCGGCCGCCCCGACGACGAAACACCCCCTTCATCATGAACACGACCCGATTCTGCGAAGAAGTGCGGCGCCTGCTGCAGGCCGATGGCTACGAGGTCCACCGTGGCCGGCCGGAGGACGGCGCCGATCTGGCCGGCGCGTGCTGGTTCACCTGGATGCGGCCGGGCATGGCTAGCGCCGAGGTCGGCCCCACGGTCGCAGGCGAGCGGGAGGCGTGGGCAGCGGCGCTCGCACCGCCTGGACAACAGCGCCATCGCGCTGCAGCGGCTCGAGACGCCCCTGCCGCCGATGGGCCCCTTCGAAGCCGCGCGCCTGCCCGATGGCGCGTTCAATCCGCGTGTGCTGGCCGCGCGCTTCGGGATCGACGTGGAAGCGGCGCGCGCGCAGGCTGCGGCGCTTAGGCGCCAGCGCGTCTACGTGAACGAGCGCTACCAGGTCAACGTCCAGCGGATCGCGGCGCCCTTCGGGCCGGACACCAGCGACATGCTCTGGCTGTCGATCAAGCGCCGCGACCGCGCGCCCATCCACGACTGGCGCGATCTGCAGCGGATCAAGAACGCCATCGTCGGCGAGGAGCACGAGGGCTTCGAGGTCTATCCGGCCGAGTCGCGGCTCGTGGACACGGCGAACCAGTTCCATCTGTGGGTCTTCGCCGACCCCCAGGTGCGGCTGCCGGTCGGGTTTCGCACCCGCGAGGTGATGGATGCGCGCGCCGCAGCGGCGCAGGGGGCCCGGCAGCGGCCGCTCGATGGCGCGGCCCCTCCCGCGCACGCTGCCAAGGATGAGGACTGAGCGGCCGCGAGGCCGCACCACCACACATAGGAGCATTTGCCATGGAAATCAGAATCACGGATGCCGACGGATTCGGTCGCCTGTCGCCGAAGGCGGACCTGGCCATCGTCGTCATCACCCGCGCCGACATCGAGGCCTTCCGCGTCGGCAGCACGGTCGAGCGGCTCCTGCTGTTCAGCGATGACGCGAACCAGGTGATGCGCTTCGCCGGCCGCATGGTGATCCAGGTCGAAGGCTACGACGACGATCCCCGGCCGCTGCCGCTGATCCCCGAATGCGTGCGCTTCTTCCGCGCGGTCGATGCGCAGTGGGGCTATTGGCTGCACTTCCTGCTGCCCCTGCCCGACCAGTTGAAGCTGATCGTGCTGATGCTGGTGGACGCGGAGCCGCAGCCCGGGCAGGGCGCCGCGGTCAGCTACCGGATGCGCGCGCCCGAACAGCTGGGCCGCGTGATGCACCGCCTGTTCCATGCGATGAACACGTTGCACGAGACCTTCGACGTGCCGCGCGCGCTCAATGAAGCGATGACCGAGGCGCTGGTGGCGGCGTTGGAGTTGCCGGGCTGACCCCGACCCCGGTCCTCAGCCTGTGCGTGCACTCGCCGCAGCAGCTTTCGCGGCGGGTGATGCTGATGCTGCTGCAGGTCGTGGAGGGTCGCACCGACGGCCTGTAGCCGCCGCCAGCATTCCGGTGCAGCGCACCAAGCCGGGCACTGCCGCATGTCGGCTGCTGCGTTCTGGTGCAGCAAGCGCAGGCTTGTCGGTGTACCGGCGCTATATCCGTGGAGGTATATCGCTGGCACAAGTCTTGCGACACCGGATCCATGATCTAGGCAGATCCATGGACCTCGCCCGATGTTGGGCGTGATTCAGGCAGGACAACGGCGTCCGCACGTTCCTTCATCGCTTCAGCGCGGTGGTCAGGAAGGTGCGGACGCGTTTTTTTTGCGCATTCGACAGGCTGCTGTTGCCGACCGCCGCAGGACCCCCTGCGCCGCGCGCAGCGGCTCTCCGGGAGGACGGGATGAACTCGGCGACCACGACCTCGGTGAAGACCGTGTGCCCCTATTGCGGGGTGGGCTGCGGCATGGCCCTGGACGTGCAGGGTGGCAAGGTGGTCAAAGTCTCCGGCATCAAGACCCACCCCACGAACTTCGGACGGTTGCGGGAGCAGGGCGCGCTGCTGTGGGCCTGGTTGCAGGAGGGCGCGCACTTCTATGTTTGCGGCGATGCCGGCCGCATGGCCAGGGACGTGGATGCAGCGCTCCGGCAGATCGTGCAGGAGCATGGCGCCATGACGGCGGATGCCGCCACGGACTACCTGGCCTGTATGTCGAGAGACCGGCGCTATGCCCGCGACGTCTATTGAGGAGAACGTGCGCTGCTGTTCAGAGCGCGCGGGACGACAGCCTCCCTGCAGCCCCGGCGGCAAGCTGGAGGCGAATGAGGAGGGCGCGCGTGCGGGGCCGCCCTTGAATGCGCGCTGTTCGCAGGGATGCTGGGAGCATGACAACCCGCCCTGGCTCCGTTCCCGCACCGCGCTTCGACATCGCCCGCGATCCCATGATCGACGCGGCACTGGCGGAGCACGCGCCGGCCTATGTGGGGGTGAGCGGTGGCAAGGACAGCCAGGCGCTCGCGTACCGCGTGTGCAGCCATCTCGACGCCATCGGGCATATGGGGCAGCGGGTCCTGATCCACAGCGACCTGGGCCGGATTGAGTGGAAGGATTCGGCGCCGGTGTGCGAGCGCCTCGCGCAAAGGCTGGGCTGGGAACTGGTGACCGTCCGCAGGCCGGCCGGCGACATGGTGGACCGCTGGGGGGTGCGCTGGGAGACCAACGTGCGGCGTTACCGAGCGCTGTCGTGCGTCAAGCTCATCATGCCGTGGAGTTCGGCGTCCTCCAGGTTCTGTACCAGTTATGGGGAACGAGACATTGTAAATAGCGCATGCCCCATGTCGAACTGCCATCCTCGAGCAGCAGCAAACGCAATTGGATTGCGACCTTACGGTCGGAGGCGAAGAGGAAGTGTGAATTGACACGAGAGTGTGTGTTGGAACCTCGTGAATCTGTTGGATTCAGCAGTGGGAGCAGGTGTTCACGGCTTTGCAAACTTTCAGCCCGGTCATCGCACTAGAGCGTCATCTTCACCCACAGGTGGCGCAAGTGGATTGAAGGCAGACTGTTCCGGCTATGCACTGACTCATGTACCGCAATGCCGGCCGTGGGGTCTTGACCATGAGTTACCAGCGCATCGGCGACCGACCAGCCGGGAGTACCACTGGTGTGTAAGTCATGAATCCAGCCACTGATCAAAGCAAGCCAATGATCGAAGCTTTGTTCCTGCACGTACGCGATCAAGGCTGCACGAACATGCGCAGCACCATGCTTGCCCTCCTTGTAGCGTTGGATACCTCCACCCACTCCAACGCGTGTCACGACGTATTCGCGCTCGTCTCGTCCCGAGCCGACGGGAATGGGCAGTCGCTTGCATTCAATTGGCAAAATCGTCTCGAAATCACTGTAGCTCCGACCTTGCACGATCAGCGCATCGCCTGCAGCCGCAGCCACGAGATCGATCTTGCGCGAGACATGTGTCTCATCAGCTTCCTCCACACGAAATTGCAGGCAATCCCAGCCTGGAGTCTTGCGTGCTGCACTGTTGAGGTGGGCGCACAGTTGCGACGTAAGCATCGTCTCGCTGGTGCGTAGAGGTCGATCAGGCCGGTCTCGCCAGCGGGGGAGCTGTCCGAGAATAAAGTCCAGGATGGCGGCACGAGATTGGCCTTCGGCAAGAAACCCCGAGGCCAATTGGCCCAATGCGTGAGAGGTAGATCCGTCCGCCAGCATCGCGCCTCGCTAGTAGCCCTGGGCCCGCAGATCTGCCAAGATGTCATCGGCATCGCGCAGTCCGACGGAGCGCATCCAGTAGCGCAAACGGTCAGGTTTCAGTATGAACAGGAAACGGTGGTCATACAGTCGGCAGATGCGCGTGAGAGCCAGGTGCTGGTGCGATGGTGCGTGCAGCAAAGCCGAGATGCGGTCTCGCAGTTCTTCCGCCCCTGACCAATCGATCTGAGCGTCGCCAAACGCGTAGGCTTGGCACACCGCACCCGACCAACTGAACTGGCCACGCAGCCCGAAGCTGGGTGACCCGTATAGTGCGTTGACCTGATTCGCCAGAACCTCCGCGTACACCTGGAGGTCTTCATCGGCGACCTGGCGCATCGCTATCGACGATTCCCCCAGCCGTATCAGATCCGACTGGTAGTCCACGATGTCGTCGACCACGATGCGCTCGTTGTCGCTCAGATCGAACGATCCGTCAGCAGGGTATGGAATCGAGTAGATATCGTCGGCCTGCAGCGCAGTCGCCTTTTGAGCGAACAGCCCGGGGCTGGTCAGAGCCAAATAGGCCCGCAGAGTGCGCTTTTCGGCGCTCATCCAACGATCAATGGCGTTGAGCTTTGGCAAGTCCTTCTGCGGCGCGCAGAAGCCAACCATCCGCTGGCTATACGTTAGGTAGTGCCCTTGCCATACTGCGTGGGCGAGGTGCATCTGTTCACGCACCAGCAACATTGGCGGGGTGAAGCGTCGCTCGGTATACGCCGAGCGGAAAAACTCGTCTTTCAGGGGCTGAATCTGGGACTCGTCGATGCCGCTTGTCGTCAACGCCTTGGAGGGCAGATAGGGATGTCCTGTTAGATGGGGCGCGCGCTTACGCTGGACTTTTTTGCCAACAATGAAGCCTTCGCCAACGTCCCAATCCCGCTGTTCCGCATATTGGCGCAGCGTGCGCATCTGTGCTAACCGGTTCACAAGCGACAAGGTTCGACCGCCTCCCAGGAGGTTTGCACGCCAGAGGCGGTCGTTCGTCTGTGCAACGCGATATGGCACGACGTGCAGGTCGTAGTAGTCCAGATCCAGTCCCTGCTCGGCGTCAATGCGGCCGGTTCGGCGGAACGTTGCATGGAGCAAAGTGGCGGTGTCGGGACGGACTCGCTTTTGCGCCACGACAACAATGACTTTGGTATCGGCATCGCCCTTCTGGAAAAGGCCACGCACCGAAACGAAGTCCAGGATCTCGCGCACCCAGTAGCGCTCCAGGTACTGCTGCCGAAACGCGAGCGCATTCTGGTTGTACAAAAAGTTGTACTGCTGCAGCATGGAGATCGTTGCACCGTCCTCCATGATCTCGCTGGCCTCGTGCAGAAAGAGGTAGCCCGCCTGCTTGTCGGGGAGTTTCTTGTGATGCTCGGTTTGATACCGTGCATAGGCCCGTTGGGTGGCCGGTGTCTGCAGTGTGGACGCGAACGGTGGATTGCCCAGGACGGCCCCAATTCGGGCCGGCAACTGCCCGGCCTCTTTGGCTGCAAAGAAACAGCCATGATGCAATGTCTGTTGACGCAGGTTCGGGAACAGCTTGATGCTGCGCCGGATCTGTGCCGGCTGCAAGGCGTCGCACATGGCCAAGCACAGGCTGAAACCGGCGAGTTCGACGGCGTCCTCCTCAAGATCGACCCCATGGACGAAAGCCAGCAAGCTCTGCAGCACATGCTTGTCCGGGCGCCGCCACTGATGACGCAGGCGCCAGTGCAACACTAGGCGCTTGTAGGCCTCCACCAGGAACACGCCGGAGCCGCAAGACGGATCCAGCACCACTTGGTTGTGCGAAGTGATGTGGTCAAGTGCATCCCAGTTCAGGGCTTCCTCCACCAGGAACCGCACTAGGAATGGAGGGGTGTAGACCGAGCTGTCCTCGTTCTCCACAAACAACTGGTAGATCTGGCTGATCAACTCGACCGGCAAGTCCCGGAACGAATACAGATCCCACAGCGACAGCTGGCCCGTCTGATTCTCACGTGCTTCGATCATTCGAGCGAAGCGCTCCAACTGCTGGGTGCTCAGAAGCTTGTCCACTTCCGACGGTTCCAGTGTGAACACGTTGCCGTTGAACCGGTCTTCCAAGGCTGCAAGCAACTTGACCAGAGCCGGTCCGTTACCCAAAACCTCGAAAAAGCGTTGTGCATCGGGCTGAAAAGCTGCAAAAAAACCTTCGCCGAAAACGCCTCGTTGTTCTAGGTAGGCAATCAGCAACGACAGGATCAACAACCGGCGACGCAAACGCTTCGGAAGAATGTTCTTCTCGTCGAGATAGCTGCTCAGCCGCTTGAACGCATCGAACAGGCTTTTGTGTGCTGCCTTGCTGTTCGACAGAAGCAGGTCACAGGTTGCAGGATCCGTCCACAGTGTTCCGCTACGGATACTGTCCTCATCCCACCAGGGATCGAGCTCTATTGCCGTAGCCAGATCCAGATACTTGATTGGGTTGCACTGGATGCGCCCGTCATCAGTGAGAAAGTCGGGACGATGCGCACAACGGAACAACTGCAGCAATCCTGGCGTACGCCGATACACCAAGGGCACGCCACCCCAACTCCAGAGCATGCGGTGACGCTCGGCAAACTCCCGATCATCAGCCAACGTGTTGACGCCATAGATGAAGGCTTGCGCCGAGGCACGTCTACCGTGCTGTTCAATCTCGAAGAACACGGCGTCAGCCCCGTACTCGGCTGCCTTCTCCATGGTGGCGACTTCTTCGGGTGGACGGCCATCGGGCAGGTAGCCGAGTACCCGCACAAGCCCCTTTACTTGTGCGCCGGTGTCTGGTCGCAGCCAAGCATCCCACCAAGGCGGACGATTACCCATGGTTCGACCGCTCTCGATGTCGAGGCACCATCTCACGCGCGACACGTCCTTGACGTCCGACAGCCTTTGCGGTGGCGGGGTTGTGTTGCGTGCCAGTGGCGGAGAGTCCCACGTCTCGCTGTACCAGCGGCGTCGGTAGTAGATAGGAGTCGATGGCCAGGAAAATAGGTCCCAGCGCGACAACCAAGCCATCGTCGATCAGAGGTGCTGTATCGACGTATTCGCATGTTGCATCGTGGGCCCGCAAGATCAAGCAGGCCTGCTTGCTGACTTTGCGCGGTGCCGTCAAGCTCGCAGCGATCGATTCGCAGAGAGCAGAGACGATGCTTCTCCTAAGACCATACACCGTCTCCAGCCGACAGAGCACCACCACCAACATCACATCATGGTTTGAGTACACGCGAGCCACCCGCGCCTCAGCATGCCTACGCGCGAAACGTGGCAATTCAGCCAGCAGCCCGCGCATCTGGTCGCGCGAGTAGCCCGTGAGTTCGCACAGGTCGCTGATGGTTATGGATCGCATCTGCGTATTTTACACGCAGACATGCGTATGATCAACGCAGCTCTATGCATTTGCAGCGCAGAACGGTCCGGTTCTGCGAGGAGTGATATCTCCGTTCAGAGCACGAGGCGTGCCAATCATTCTTGAGCTACGTCGAGCCAGTGTGATGTGGTTGGTGGGGAGGTGTGCGATTGCCCCTGCGGTTCAGTGGTGGCAGCGGCTGATCCAGGAAGTGCTGGGTCAGCCCGCGCGAGCTGGCGTGGTAGGCCCACCGATGGAACTGCTCGAGCAGCAGCATCTCGCGCCTGCGGAGTTCCGCGTTCTCCTGTTGCAGGCGATGAACCCGATCCATCGCGGCCTGCAAGGCAGCGGATACAGGCCGGCCCGGCTTGACTCTCACCGACGCTGGAGTCGCGTTGCGGCAGACGTCGTACGCGATGCGGATCGGAGCGTGCTTGAACAGGGCCTGCCGTGTGTAGGCGCAGCCAAACCGTTTTTCGGCGGCCTGGATGAGCGCCGGCCACGTCAGCCGGCCCTCCCAGGCGCGGACCATCGTCAGGATGGCCTCTACCCGCTCTGGCGTGAGGTTAGGGGAACGTCGTGTCATGAATGGGATTTCCTGGATGAGGGGGTGGAAGTTGCGCCGGTCGGCGCTGCGAGCCGCAGAGCGTCGACGCCGGCCAGCCGATCACGGGCGGCGCTCTCGGAGAGGGAATCGGCTCCGCCGGTGCTGAGCTGGATCACAGCGCCGTCCTCGATCGCCGGGTCCCGCAAGATGGTCAGCAACTGGTCCAGCCGCTCCACGGTGGCTAGGTGGGTGGCAACCCAGTCCGCCGCGCCGTACACCCCCTCGGCAGCGGCGGCCTGCGCGGTCCTGAGTTGCGCCGACGCCTGCTCCAACGCGGCGGCCACGCGTTCGGTCTTGCCATCGATCCCCTTGATGCAGACGTGCTCCCGGCAGTCCAGGCAGTTGCGGAACATCTCGCACGGAGCCGAGGCGAAGTCATGGATGCAGAAGCCGTACAACGTTGTATGCGCTGTCGGCACGGCCATCGCCGCGTATTCGTCGCGCGACACCGGTAGATGCTTCGGAATCTCCGCCAGCGGGCCGATGACTTTCGCGTGATCGCCCACCACAGAACGGATGTGTGCCACGATCTCCTGGCTGGAGACGTGGTCGTAGGCCGCGTTCTGACGGATGTCCCTGCGGCCGCTCCACTTGGCGATGTCCACCTGGGACAGATTCGCGCCCTGGGCCAGGGTATTGAGCCAGTGCCGGAACTGGTGGCTCTTGATGGACAGCGTGCGATTCGGGTCGAGCCCGACGCGCTGGAACACGGTGACACTGCCGGCCTTGGCGTTCTGGCCGAGCCCATTGCCCACATGGTGGTACTTCAGCGGCTCCAGCATGCACGAGCTGCCGACACCGGTTCGGAACAACCTCGCGGGGATGACCAGCAGCGCCTCACCGTACTTCAGTCCGGTCCTGGCGTCTGCATAGGGAAAGTGCGGCGGCAACTGGTGGACGACGTGGCGCTCGAAGTCAGCGAATCGAACCACCATCGCTGGGATGTGGCCCGCCACGCGCACCACCATCGTGACGGGAAGCCCCGCGCTCTGCACCCAGGTGCGCGCGTGGTTCCGCTTGCTCACACCCCCGAGTCCCAGGAGATCGGCGATGTCCTCGAAGTCGATGAACTCCTGCGTGCGCAGGTGCTCCCATTCCGGCGGCAGGTAGATCCGCGTCGGGTTCGCCTCGTACCATCGGGCGAGGTGGCGGGCGTGTTCCGTGAGGCCGCGAATCCTGCGCAACGCCTCGCGCACCACGTCCGCCATCCCGGGCAGGATCAGCTTGACGTGGCCGTCGTAGCCTTTGGAGCCCGCCCAGCGCAGGCCAAGATGTCGTACCTCGCCATCGCCCGGAACGTCCACCTCGCAGTCCGCAGGCAAGGCCAGCACCTCGTTGAAGCGCTCCGGCGCGGCGCACAGGATGGCCGCCACGGACGTGATGAGCACGTCCCTCGGGTCGGATGCCAGATGGAATGCGCGCGCCAGGGCGTCCAGGGCTGCGGGGGCAGGCATCAGCCTGCGCTTGCGGGCCTCGAAGGCTTCGCCGATGCGACCGTAGGTACTGCCCCGGCGCATCGCGTAGCGCCAGGTGCCGGTCGTGTGGGCGCACAGCATCCGGTCTTCCAGAAACCGGGCGATCTGCCCGAGGCGGAAGCCGATCCCGTCGAGGGATGCATCGCCGCGGCCGTCGTCCATGGCAGTCACGGCGGCGTCGAAGGTGGTCCGGTCGATCTCTGCTGCGGAGGCGAGCCGCTGCTTCCTCATGGCAATGCCGAGTACGTGGAACGCCTGCACCGCCCGCAGCGCCGCGCTTGCCGAGCGCTGGGCCAGCTCGCTTCGCACGTAGGCCTTGGCCAGCGCGCGAACCTTGGGCGACAGTGTTTGCCCGCCGGCGCCGGGCACCT
>Ga0209958_1002322_pt1 | contig 10926 bp, 9 predicted proteins | sample ThiBio_inoc_plan_FD_183942 | JGI IMG/M metagenome (GOLD analysis project Ga0209958, IMG submission 183942) | Wastewater bioreactor microbial communities from Cape Town, South Africa - Thiocy_inoc_plan (SPAdes) | ecosystem: Engineered > Bioremediation > Thiocyanate > Unclassified | place: South... | reverse complement strand
GTGCTGTCAGGCCGCTTCGGCCTCTTCGCCCGGATCGCGCAGGACATAGCCGCGGCCCCAGACGGTTTCGATGTAGTTCTCGCCGCTGCAGGCGTGGCTCAGCTTCTTGCGCAGCTTGCAGATGAACACGTCGATGATCTTGAGTTCCGGCTCGTCCATCCCGCCATAAAGGTGGTTGAGGAACATTTCCTTGGTGAGCGTGGTGCCTTTGCGGAGCGAGAGCAGCTCCAGCATGGCATATTCCTTGCCGGTCAGATGGACGCGGGCGCTGTCGACTTCCACGGTCTTGGCATCGAGGTTCACCGCCAGCTTGCCTGTGCGGATGACCGATTGCGAATGACCCTTGGAACGGCGCACCACGGCGTGAATACGCGCAACCAGTTCTTCGCGGTGGAAGGGCTTGGTCACGTAATCATCCGCGCCGAAGCCGAAGCTGCGGATCTTGGAATCCATTTCGGAAACGCCCGAAAGGATCAGAACCGGCGTCTGTACCTTGGCGACGCGAACTTTCTTCAGCACGTCATAACCGTGCATGTCCGGCAGGTTCAGGTCGAGCAGGATGATGTCGTAATCATACAGCTTGGCCAGATCCAAACCCTCTTCGCCCAAGTCGGTCGAATAGACGTTGAAGCCTTCGGTGGTCAGCATGAGCTCGATGGCCTTAGCGGTCGTCGGCTCGTCCTCGATCAGCAGCACACGCATGGGAGCCCCCTTTAGTCGCCCCGTTTCCTTCCGTTAACTCGCCCCTAGAGGGAAGTTGACGGTTATTAACCACGCAAGGTCTCAATGAAAAAGGTTAATTTATCGTGAAATGAAATTGGCATTTCCGGGTGAGTCTTTCCGAGCACGTTCCCTTTTGCGTCTGGCGCGGATGGCACAGGCTTGCCCAAGGAGTGGCAGGCGTGCAGCTGAGCGCGGATTTGCGGGCTTTTTGCGCCGGCGGCGTCCTTAGCCCACACCTTCCAGCTTTTTCTGGCGGCGGCGCTGTACCGAAGACCCGATGCCGATCGCCTCGCGATATTTGGCGACCGTCCGCCGGGCGAGATCGAATCCCTTCTCTTTCAGCAGGTCCACCAAAGTATCGTCGGAAAGGATGTTTTTCGGATTTTCCGCATCCACCAGCGCGCGGATCTGCGCCTTCACTGCCTCGGCCGAAACCGCGCCGTCCCCATCGGCGGAGGCAACGCCGGAGGTGAAGAAATATTTCAGCTCGAACGTTCCGCGCTCGCAATTGAGATATTTGTTGCTGGTCACCCGGCTGACGGTCGATTCGTGCATATCGATGGCTTCGGCTATCGTCCGCAGCGTCAGCGGGCGTAGTTCGGACACGCCCTTGCGGAAGAAGCCTTCCTGCTGTTTCACGATTTCCGCCGTCACTTTCAGGATTGTCTTCTGCCGCTGGTCGAGCGCCTTCATCAGCCAGTTGGCATCGGCCAGCTTCTCGCTCAACCATGCTTTCGAAGCCTTGTCGTGGCAGCCCTGACGCAGTTCGACATAATAGGGGCGGTTCACGATCAGCCGGGGCAGAGTGGCCTGATTGAGCGCGATGTTCCAGCCGCCCTTGGGCCCGGCCCGCACCAATATGTCGGGCACCACGGGTTCGCTTTCCCCGCCGCCGAATTTCAGGCCCGGCTTGGGATCGTAGTTGCGCAGCTCCGCCAGCATGTCGGCGAAATCCTCGTCATCGACGCCGCACATGCGCTTGAGCTGGGCAAAGCTGCCCTTGGCAAGCAGTTCCAGATTGTCGATCAGCCGGGCCATCGCCGGATCGTGCCGATCCGCCTCGATCGCCTGCAGCGCGAGGCATTCCGAAAGAGTGCGGGCGCCGACCCCGGTCGGGTCGAGCGATTGGACCACGGCCAGTCCGGCTTCCGTATCGACTAGCGAAATGCCCAGTTCTCCTGCGATTTCGCGCAAGGGGACGGTGAGATAACCGGCTTCGTCCAGCAGGCCGACGATATGGCGGGCGATGAAGGCGCTTTGCGGGTCAGGCGCGGCCGCCCCGATCTGCGCTTCGAGATGTTCGGCAAGAGTCGGCGCGGCGCCGCCGCGTTCCTCGATAGTGGGCCCCTCCTCGCCCCCGCTTGCGGAGAAGTCGGAATATTCCCCGCCCAGCGCGGTGGCCGAACTGTCCCCTGTGTCACGGTCGATGTCGAGTGCGGCGGGATCGAGATCCAGCGGGGCGTCCGCCTCTCCTCGTCCTTCCAGCATCAGCTGGTCGGCAGTCGCCGCGCCTTCCGCCAAGGCCTCAGCGCGATCCTCGGGCTGTTCCGCTTCGCCCGCGATTTCGGCGCCATTTCCTTCGCTGCTGCCAATATCGAGCAATGGGTTCGCGTCGAGCGCTTCGCCGATGAAGGTTTCCAGCTCCAGGTTCGACAGCGCGAGTAGCTTGATCGCCTGCTGCAATTGCGGCGTCATCACCAGCGACTGCGTCTGGCGAAGATCGAGGCGCGGGCCGAGGGCCATTTTTAAGCGCCGGTCTTGCCTGACGGCCGGCCAATCACAGAGTAAAGCTCTCGCCCAGATAGAGGCGCCGCACATTCTCGTCGGCCACGAGATCTTCCGGGCTGCCGGCGAATAGAACCTGGCCGCCATAGATGATGCAGGCGCGGTCCACGATATCGAGGGTTTCACGCACATTGTGATCGGTGATGAGCACGCCGATGCCACGCTCCTTCAGGTCGATCACCAGATGGCGGATGTCCTGAATGGAAAGCGGATCGATCCCCGCAAAAGGCTCGTCCAGCAACATGATGGACGGCTTGGCCGCCAGTGCGCGTGCGATTTCGCAGCGCCGCCGTTCACCGCCCGAAAGCGCCATGGCCGGGCTGGAACGCAGGCGGGTCAGGCCGAATTCGTCCAGCAGCCTTTCCAGTTCCGATGCGCGCGTATGTTTGTCGGGCTCGATCATCTCCAGCACGCAGGAGATGTTCTGTTCCACCGTCATGCCCCGGAAAATGGAGGTTTCCTGCGGAAGATAGCCGAGGCCCAGGATCGCGCGGCGATACATGGGCAGCTTGGTGACATCCACGCCGTCCATCAGGATGCGTCCGCTATCGGGCCGCACCAGCCCCATGATCGAATAGAAGCAGGTCGTCTTGCCCGCGCCATTGGGGCCGAGCAGGCCAAGCACCTCGCCCTTGCCGACCGAGAGCGAGATGTCAGTCAGCACCGCGCGCTTGTCATAGCTCTTGGCGATAGAGATCACTTCCAGCCCGCCATTTGGCAGGGGAACGATTGCGCTCACCGGGGCGTCGTCTGCCGCCTCGGCTGTCTGGTCGAGTGTCGTCATCGCGCGGCTTTTATCATGGCTGGCCGGGCAGGAAACCCCTGCCGTGGCGAACTGGCAAGATTCCTGCATGGCTTTCGGGCCTGTGGAAGCTTCAAGGGCATGAACAAATGTTCAGGAAGCTTGATCGTTCCTCGATAGCGTGAAATAGTCCGATTCGGGTTGGAATTGGAGGGCAGCGCATGGATAAGGCGCTCTGGGGTTCAAGTCGGCAAAAGGGCGAGACGGGCAAGCGTCTCGACTGGCGGCGCAGGATGAGCGACCATGTCGCCTATGCCCTGCTTTTCTACACGGGCCTGCAGATTTTCGTGACCATGTCCGTGCTCAAACATACCACCCAATCGATCCTTCCCTTTTTCGCCCTGATCGTGCTCGTGGCGGCAGTCATTCCCGGTTGCCGCGTGTTCGAGAAACGCTGGGAAGGCTTGAGCGATGAGGCTGCGGCCGATCCTTCGCTCAAGCCCCTGTTCCAGCGGGACCGCCTGATGGTGTGGATTGCGGCCCTGGGCCTGCCCTTCCTTGTCACCGGCGTGGTCGAGCTGGCGGAACGTATCCTTTAACTCCGCTAACGCAGCCTTTGCAGGACGGCGCCGCACCCGCTAGGGCTGCCGGTATAACCATGCCGTTCGGATTATCCCATGCTTGACCCCAAGGCCGCCCAGGAACGCTGCGCGGCAGCAATCGACTTCGCTCTCAAGGCCGGTGCGGATGCCGCTGATGCGGTGGCCATCGGTTCCTCCTCCGAAGAAGTCCAGGTTCGCCTCGGCAAGCTGGAGGATGTGGGGCGTTCCGAAAGCGAGGAACTGGGCCTGCGGGTTTTCTTCGGCCAGCGCTCTGCCTCCATTCATGCCACAGATATGAGCGATGCCGCGCTGGCGGAACTCGCGAGCCGCGCTGTGGCCATGGCCAAGGCCGCGCCGGAAGATGAATATGCCGGTCTCGCCCCGGCGGAATTGCTGGCACGCGGGCCGATGCCCGAGCTTGATCTTGTCGATCCGTCTGAACCCAGCCCGCAGCAATTGCGCCGCCTGGCGGAAGAAGCGGAAGATGCCGCGCGTGCGGTGAAGGGCGTGACAAACAGCGAAGGCGGCGGGGCCAGCTTTGGCCGCAGCGCAGTGGCGCTGGCCACCAGCCATGGCTTTGCCGGTGCCTATGAGGCGACGGGCATCAGCCTTTCCGCCAGCGTTCTGGCGGGCGAAGGCGGCGCGATGCAGCGCGATTACGAATATCGCACCGTGCGCCATGCGGCGGATCTGCTTTCCCCGGCCGAGATCGGCCGCGTGGCGGGTGAACGTGCCGTGGCCCGGCTCAATCCCGGCAAGATGCCCAGCAAGGGCATGAGTGTGGTGTTCGATCAGCGCGTGGGCAATTCGCTGCTGGGCCATTTGCTGGGCGCCATGTCCGGTCCCTCCATCGCGCGGCGCTCCAGCTTCCTGCTCGACCGGCTGGAGGATGAATTGTTCCCTGCCGATATTCTGATCCTTGAAGACCCGCATCGCCCGCGCGGCCTGCGGTCCCGCCCGTTTGACGGGGAAGGGTTGCCCTGCCTGCCGCGCGCGCTGGTGGAAAAGGGCCGCGTTACCGGCTGGCTGACCAATGCGGCATCGGCCCGCCAGCTCGGCATCGCCCTCACCGGCCATGCAGCGCGCGGCGCCAGCGGCGCACCGGGCGTGCAGCCTGCCAATGTCCACCTCGCGCCGGGCAAAATCAGCCGGGCGGAACTGATCGCGGATATCGAAGACGGCGTGTTGGTAACCGAACTGATCGGCATGGGCGTGAACGGCGTGACGGGCGATTACAGCCGCGGCGCATCCGGCTTCCGCATCGTGAACGGCGAAATCGCCGGGCCGGTCGCCGAATTCACCGTTGCGGGCAATCTGATCGACATGTTTGCCCGCATGAGCGTGGCTGACGATCTGGACATCCACCGTTCGATGGACGTGCCCACCATCCGCATCGAAGGGATGATGGTAGCCGGGGAATAGGGGCCGGGGAGTAAGGCCGCTTTATTCCTTCACGAGGTTGCGCTGCCATGGCCCGCGCAGCAGCCAGGCAATGCAGAGGGCGGCGGCAAGCACGTTGGAGAAGGCATAGCTCCACCACACCGCCAGCACGCCCAGCGTGGTGAACAAGGCGGCGGCCCAGGCGAAGGGGATCTGCAGGGCATATTGCATCACCAGCGATATGGTCATGGCCTGCCGCGGGCTGCCCGCCCCGCGAAACGCGCCATTGAGCGCCTGCGTCACGGCCATGAAGCCCATGAAGGGGAACACGGCCCAGCCGAAAGTCACCGCTTCCGCGATCACTTCCGTCTCGCCGGGGGCCATCAGCGCCATCAATGGCCGCAGCAGCGGCAGGTGAATGATCCCGATGGCAGTGAAGCCGAGGAAGGCCAGCCCGGCTGAAATACGCGCTGCCTCCCGCGCCCGTTCCGTCTGGCCTGCGCCGATATTCTGGCCGACCACGGCGGACGTGGCGATGGAAAGGCCGATCATCGGTGCGAACCAGAAGAAGAAAGGCCGCGTGCCCACGCCATAGGCGGCGAGCGAGACCGTGCCGAACAAAGCCGTCAGCGCCATCAGCAGCAGCGATCCGAAAGTGCGCGCGCCCTGTTCGATTGAAGCTGGCAGGCCGATGCCCAGCGCGAGGCGGATGTGATGGCGATCCGGCCGGAAATCGTGACGCTTGAGGTGCAGGGGGGAATGGCCGCTCATCATATGGCGCAGCAGCACGGCAAAGGCGGCGCCTTGCGCGATGACTGTGGCCAGTGCCGCACCGGGCACGCCCAGGCCTTCCCAGTCTCCTCCCAAGGGCGCAGTGCCGAAGATCAGCAGCGGGTCGAGCAGGATGTTCAGCGCCACCGCGCCCAGCATCGCCTTCATTGCGAAGCGCACTTCGCCCACGGCCTGCAGCATCGCCTGCAAAGCCAGGAAGGCATACATCGGAACCAGTCCGGCATAGGTGACCGATAGATATTGCCAGGCAAGATGGAATACGCCGCTTTCCACCCCCATCAGGCGCAGGCTGGCGGGAGCGAGGAGGAAACCGGCCAGCGCAAAGCCCAGCCCCACGGCCAGAACCATCAGCAGGGTTTGCGCAGCGACATGGTCAGAAGCGCCGGATTTCCCGGCGCCGGTATTCTGCGCCACCAGCACGGCGCCCGCGGTTGAAAGGCCGCTCCCCAACGAGAGCAGCACGCCGAACAGCGGACCGCTGGCAGCGACGGCGGCAATGGCATCCGCGCCCAGCCGCCCCACGAAAATGGCATTGATGATCTGGTGGGCCGATTGCGCGATATTCGCGGCTGCAATCGGCCCCGCTACGCGCAGGAGTACGCCGACAAGCGGCCCCTGCGTCATGTCCAGCCTGTTTGCCCCTTGCGCCAAATCCGGCCCTCCCCCTGTGGGAAGGGCTAGATCAGGTCAGCAGGTGGCGCCAGCGCAAATGCGCTCAGCCCTTCTTGGCTTCCTTGGCGCGTTCGATGGCTTCCAGCACGATCTCGCGGGCTTCGGCGGCATCGCCCCAGGCGCCGATGCGCACCCACTTTTCGGATTCAAGATCCTTGTAGTGCTTGAAGAAGTGCTCGATCTGCTGGAGCACGATGGAGGGCAGATCCTGCCGCTCGCCCACATCCGAATAATAGGGGAAGGTGGTGTCCACCGGCACGCAGACCAGCTTCTCGTCGCCGCCGGCCTCGTCTTCCAGCTTCAGCACGCCAATGGGGCGCGCGCGCACGACGCAGCCGGGGATGAAGGGGCTGCGCGAGATCACCAGCGCGTCCAGCGGGTCGCCATCGGGGGAAAGCGTATGCGGAACGAAGCCGTAATTGGCGGGATAGCGCATCGGCGTATGCAGGATGCGGTCAACGAACAGCGCGCCCGATTCCTTGTCGAACTCGTATTTAACGGGTTCGCCGCCGGTCGGCACTTCGATGATGACGTTGAGGCTCTCGGGCGGATTGTCGCCGGTAGGGATCAGATCGATTCTCATGCTGTGCTCTTTTTTCCGCGGTTCTGCTGCCGGCCCTGCCCCGGGCCATGAAGCGGCATCCTGTCCTGTTTTCGAGGGCTTAAGCCCTTCTACCTAGTCGCGCCGTTAGCGTAGCATGGATGGAATTGCGAGGGCCAAATCCCGCCTTGAAGTAAGCAATTGCGGCCTCCCTGCGAAATTGGCAGTCTGCCTTGATAATAACGACCGGTACAAAGCCGAGTCTGTGCTCAAAGTCCCGCAAGAGGACGTGAAAAGCACACAAGAAGGAGACAGAGGATGCATGTAGGCCTTGCCAGCGGCTTCGCCCATCAGCGTGGCAAAAGTTACGACGATGCCCGCTTCGTGCGGGAGGAAGTCGAGAACCTCGTCATGGCGGAAGAGCTGGGGTTCGATTCGGTGTGGATCACCGAACACCATTTTTCCGACTATTCGATGTCGAACGATCCGCTGCAGCTGCTCACCTGGATCGCGGCGAAGACGAAGCATGTGAAGCTGGGCACCCAATGCATCATCGTGCCCTGGCACAATCCGGTGCGGCTGGCCGAAAAGATCATCAATCTCGATATCCTCTCCGGCGGGCGCGCCATTCTGGGTTTCGGCGGCGGGCTGGCCCAGCATGAATTCAGCGGGCTGGGCATCGACCAGAACCAGAGCCGCGAGCTTTATACCGACATTCTTGAAGCCGTGATCCCGGCGCTGGAAAGCGGCGTGATCGAGGGTGAGGGCGCCTATGGCACAATCCCCCGGCGCGAGCTGCATCCCGGCCCGATCAAGAGCTTCGAGGGGCGCAAGTTCTGCGGATCGCTCTCCGGCAATTCGATGTACACGGCGGCGAAGCTGGGCTGCGGCAATATGATCCTGATGCTGCCCCAGCGCGGCAAGGATGTGCCGCCGGATAAATATACCGAAGTATGGAAGGAAGTGAACGGGCCCGACAGTTCGCCCCCGCCCCCCATGCTGGGCGGCAATTATTACATCGATGAAAGCGCCGAGTTCGCCGAGGCGCAGGGCCAGAAATATCTCGGCCTCACCATGCGCGCCGCGATCAAGAACTACGGCCTCGATACGCCGGGCAAGTTCCCGCATATCAAGGGCTATGAGCATTATGAGAAGATGGTGCTCACCCCCGAACAGATCGAACCCTATGTGGAGGATTTCTCCAAGGGTGCGGTCACCGGCACGCCGCAGATGATCCTCGAGAGGATGTGGGAACTGAAGGAAATCTACCAGCCGCAGGGCTTCTTCCCGCATGTCTATTACGGCGGCATGCCGCTGGATGAGGCGCGCAAGAACATGCACCTCTTCGCCGAGAAGGTGCTGCCCGAGATCAAGAGCTGGCAGAGCGATGTCGATATTGACGATCGCTTCCTGCAGGCGGCGGAGTAGGTTCCGGGACCGAAGGCAGGAATTGCGGAAACGGGCGGCGCGTCCTAAACGCCGCCCGCAATGGCAAAGATCGAAACACCTCGCCCGATCAGGGGCACCCAAGACATTTTCGGCGCAGAGGCCGAGGCTTTCGCCCATGTGGTCGAAACCTTCGAGCGTGTGCGCAAGCTCTACCGCTTCCGCCGGGTGGAAATGCCCGTGTTCGAGAAGACGGAAGTGTTCAGCCGTTCCATCGGCGAGACGACCGACGTGGTTTCCAAGGAAATGTATTCCTTCGAGGATCGCGGCGGGGAATCGCTGACCCTGCGGCCGGAATTCACCGCCGGCATCGCGCGGGCCTATCTCACCGACGGCTGGCAGCAATATGCGCCGCTGAAAGTGGCCACTCATGGCCCGCTGTTCCGCTACGAGCGCCCGCAGAAGGGCCGCTATCGCCAGTTCCACCAGATCGACGCGGAAATCATCGGCGCCGCCGAGCCGCAGGCCGATGTGGAACTGCTGGTGATGGCCGACCAGCTGTTGAAGGAACTGGGCATAGCTGATGGGGTTACGCTCAACCTCAACACTCTGGGCGATTCCGACAGCCGCGAAGCATGGCGCGAGGCGCTGATCGCCTATTTCCGCGATGTGAAGGGCAGCCTTTCGGAAGACAGCCAGGAACGGCTGGAAAAGAACCCTCTGCGCATCCTCGATTCCAAGGATGAGCGGGACAAGGCCTTCGTGGCGGACGCACCGCAGATCGACCAGTTCCTTTCGGGCGAGGCGCAAGACTTCTTCGGTGCGGTCACTTCCGGGCTGGACGCGGCGGGCGTGGCATGGAGCCGCAACCCGGCGCTGGTGCGCGGGCTGGACTATTACCGCCACACCGCCTTCGAGTTCATTACGGACCGGCTGGGCGCCCAGGGCACCGTGTTGGGCGGCGGGCGCTACGATGGCCTGATGGAGAGCCTCGGCGGCGCGGCTACGCCTGCCGTGGGCTGGGCTGCGGGGATCGAGCGGCTGGCGATGCTGGTGGGGGAGGTGGGTGAACAGCGGCTCGATCTCGTTGTGTTTACAGAATTTACCGGATTTGAAGCTCTAGCGTCAGAGATTTCCGGACTGCTTCGACAGACACGAGGTCATTCAGATACTGAAAACTTGCAGGTAGAGCATCTGTACAGTGGTTCGCGTAAGAAGCGTTACGTTAAGGCCAAGGCCTCGGGAGCGTGGCGTGGGCTTTCCGTTGAGCCACATGAGCACGGGCTGGGTTGCATAAGACTTCGTGATTTGAACGTCACAGGGGAGCGACCTATGCGGAAACGGATTCGTGAAGCGTTGGAACAGCATTTTGTTTTTTATGAAGCAGAGATTGGCCACGCTCATTCGTGGGTGCTTACTGGCCGTAAATGATGGCGTTTAACATCCAACTTCGTCACCCTGAACTTGTTTCAGGGCCTATTTCTCCTCTCGGGAAACCGTATCCGGAGGCGGGATGGATGCTGAAACGAGTTCAGCATGACGATATTGGGCACGATAGTTCTGATTTTCGCCGTCACCCCGGACTTGTTCCGGGGCCCCGCTTCCTTTCTGCGCCATCGCTTGGGGCAGAAAGCTGGATGCCGGAACAGGTCCGGCATGACGATGTGGGCGATGATCAACCGAAATTCGTCATTCCCGCGCAGGCGGGGATCCAGCAGGCCTTTGATACTCACGCAAAGGCGCAAAGACGCAAAGACCAGGCGGCTGGGTGCGTTCCCTTCGCGCCTTTGCGCCTTTGCGTGAGGGAGAATCTGGATTCCCGCCTGCGCGGGAATGACGAAATGAGGGGCGCGGCATGACCATCCCCAATGACCGCCTCGCCCAGATCGCGAACCGTTTTGCCGAGTTGGAAGCCCGCCTTGCGTCGGGCCAGCTCGAAGGCGATGCCTTCGTTTCTGCCAGCCGCGACTATGCGGAGCTGGAGCCGGTTGCCCGTGTGGCCGAGGAAGTGCGCACCATGCGCGGCGAACTGGCCGAGCTGGAGAAGCTGGACGATCCCGATCCGGAAATGCGCGCCCTGGCCGAGGAGGAAGTCACCCGGCTGAAGGCGGAACTGCCTGAGGCGGAGCATCGCCTCGCCATCGCCATGCTGCCGCGCGATTCGGCCGATACGCGCCCGGCCATGCTGGAAATCCGCGCGGGCACCGGCGGGGATGAGGCTGCGTTGTTCGCGGCCGATCTCTATCGCATGTATGAACGTTATGCGGCCGAGCAGGGTTGGCGGGTCGAGATGATCAGCGCCA
>Ga0209958_1002321_pt1 | contig 10929 bp, 10 predicted proteins | sample ThiBio_inoc_plan_FD_183942 | JGI IMG/M metagenome (GOLD analysis project Ga0209958, IMG submission 183942) | Wastewater bioreactor microbial communities from Cape Town, South Africa - Thiocy_inoc_plan (SPAdes) | ecosystem: Engineered > Bioremediation > Thiocyanate > Unclassified | place: South... | reverse complement strand
CGCCTCATCCTCCTCCAGTCCTACCCCGACCACGTCCGCAGCCCCGGCGACGACCAGCCGGCCAACACCCTCCTCGGCGACCTGGAGATCTTCGAACAGATGCTCCACCACCGCCTCTTCGCCTCCTCCGCGGCCGTCGAGCCGTCCGTGTTCCACCGGGCCTACTCCTGAGCCGTCGGGACCACGCCTGGTCAGGCGAATCGACGACATTGCGCGGCCATTGCGCAACGCGCGACGGCATCCCGCATCGGGGACACCCAGGGATCAGGCGGCCTCGGGGGGGCCGACGTCGCCCAGGGCGTCCTTCACGTAAAGCTCCTCCACGAGCGTCTGGACGACGACCGCCAGGGGGGCCGCCACGATCAGGCCGACGACCCCGAAGAGGACGCCGGCCAGGGCGATCGCGCCCAGCGTGACCACCGGGGGCAGCTCGGACATCTTCTGCTGGACCAGCGGCGTGATGACGTAGCCCTCCAGCGTCTCGGCCACGGCGTAGACCAGCATCGCCCAGAGCGCCATGGACGGGCCCTGGGTCAGCGCGACGAGCACGCCCGGGAGCGCGCCGATGATGGGGCCGATGTACGGGATGCCGGTCAGCAGGCCGGCGAACAGGCCGAGCACCAGGAACTGGGGGACGCCGATCAGCTTCAGGCCGATCCCGGAGATCGCGCCGACGGTCGCCATCGCGACGAGCTGGCCGAGCATCCAGCCCTTCAGCCGGCCGCCGAGGGCCGCCAGCACCTCGCGGGCCCGGGGCCGCCCCGCGGGCGGGACCAGGCGGACCATGCCGTCGACGTACATCCCCGGCGAGGCCGCCAGGTAGAGGGTCATGAAGAGGAGGACCACCGCGTCGCCGGCCGCGCCGAAGGTCGTCGAGAAGAGGGTCGCCACCTGCGACGCCGCCTCCCCGGGCTCGCCGGCCACGGCCTCCCGGGCCGAGGGTGCCCAGCGCAGGGCCTGGCGGCCCCAGGTCCGCCCTTCCAGGTACTCGCGGATCCGGGAGACGGCCTTCGGCAGCTCCTCGGTCAGCCTGACGAACTGGTCCTCGGCCGTCGCCCCGACGAAGTAGACGGCCCCCGCCCCGGCCAGGCCCAGGACGACGAGGATGACGCCGAGCGCCCCCCCCGGCCCCAGCCCCGTCCACCGCGCCAGGGCGTCGGCCGTCGTCCGGAGCAGGATGGCCAGCAGGATCGCGGCGAAGATCAGGAGTAACACCGAGGCCGCCCCGACGACCACATATCCCAGGGCGGCGACCAGAACGACCGCCCCGGCGACGATCCAGACCCTCCGCACGAATTCGTCGCGAGGGGGGGGGCCGGGCTGAGTCGGCGAGGGGACGTAGTACATCTTCGCTCGAAGTTGACGATGGGTTGATGCGTTGACGGATGTCGTCGATGGCCCCTTCGTGCAACGCAAACCAGGCGCCGCCGAACCGTCGGCCCAGACCTTGAGGATGCCTCAGGAACGGGCGAGGCGATGAAAAACCGTGCATCACCCGAAGCGACCCCGCCGCGAAACCCTGTGAATCGACCCCAAAAATCGCGATCAAGGTATTCAAAACCACGAATCACACCCAAACGCCTGGGATCCGCCCCGACCGGCACGAACCTTGCCCCATGTTCGACGAATATCCTCTCCCCTTGTCCGATAGATCACCTCGCCGCAATCGCCGTCGACTTCGAACGAAAGTCGCAATCTCCCGAAATCCCCGCGATCCGTCGTCATGCTCCGGCCCGCGACGCATCGTCGGGCCGGGATACGTTCATGAAACGCCACCCGGGTATACACATGCACAAATCTCTTCTTGCGGGATCGCGCCCCTGGGCCCTCTCGGCTTCATGCTTGGGGATGGTTACGCTCCTCGCCACGGCCTCCCACCTCGGTTGCGAGCCGGCCGAAATGGGGTCGGTCGACATGGCGAGGTCCAAGTCCATCGCCGCGGAGACCGGCATCGAGGAGAAGCGGGCGGGAGGCTCCATGAGGGGCAACGCCAAGGCACGGTCCCGGCATACCCAGGCCGTCGAGGCGAAGGGGTTCTCGACGTTGCCCCGACGCTGACCGATCCTCCGCCGGTGGACGTCCGCGCGATCTCCGCATGTCCATCAATCCAACAGGTTCATCCCCCCACCCCCCGTTTCGAGGTCTTTTCGATGGAGTCGAATCACCATCCCCGGCGCGAGCCTTCGGGCTTCACGCTGATCGAGCTGCTGGTCGTGATCGCCATCATCGCCGTGCTCATCGCCCTCCTGCTCCCCGCCGTGCAATCGGCCCGCGAGGCCGCCCGCCGGGCGCAGTGCGTCAACAACCTGAAGCAATTGGGCCTGGCCGCCGCCAATTACGAATCGGTCACGGGCGTCTTCCCGCCGGGGCACATCGGCCAGCAGGTCTGGGCGGGGACCTGGTACGACGGGTTCAGCGTCTTCCTGCAGCTGCTCCCGCAGATTGAGCAGGGGTCGACCTACAACGCCTTCAACTTCAACGTCTCAGGCGCCTGCGCCCACAACATGACGGTCGTCGGCATCGGCATCTCCGGCCTGTGGTGCCCCAGCGACCCCGCCGGCGGCCAGCCTTCGGACCTGAACTCCGGCTACAACTACTACACCCCACCGGGGTCCAAGCAGATGCACACCAACTACGCCGCCTGCCGCGGCCTCTGGTACGTCGGCTCGGATTACGACGCGAATGAGCCCTGCATCAGCACCCGAGGCTCGACCGCTTACGGCGTCGTCTACCCGTACGGCGCCGTGAGGATTTCCAGCATCACCGACGGCACCAGCAACACGATGCTTTTCGGCGAACGGGCCCGTGGCGTGCTGGCGGAGAAGGACCGTTGGTTCTATCACTGGTGGCACTCCGGCTGGTGGTCGAACGCCCAGTACGACACCAACTTCCCCCCGAACGCCCATCGCCAGTTCAAGGACCAGATCGCCAACGCGGGATGGTGGTGGGTGCCGCTCCAGGCGGCCTCCAGCTTCCACTCCGGCGGCGTGAACACGTCGTTCAGCGACGGCTCGGTCCGGTTCATCAAGGACTCCGTCCAGTCCTGGCCGATCGACATGGCCAACGGCGGGGACCCGATCGGCATCACCTACGGGGGGACCTGCTCCGAGTACCAGTTGGGGACGGCCCGGCCGGGCGTCTACCAGGCCCTGTCCACCCGCTCGGGCGGCGAGGTCGTCAGTTCCGACGCCTACTGACCTGCGCCTCCGAGCCGATTCGACAACGCGAGGCCGCCGCTCCCGGTCATCTCCGGCCCAGGCGGCCTCGTGCGTTTCGAACGGCCCGGCCGAACTCGACGCGCCGGGGGCCGTTCCGCTAGATTGGAACAGCCCCGATTGGCGGGGCTTGTCCGGGTGAGGGGGCCGTAGTTCGTGCAACACGTCGACGAGCGGCGGCTGGAGGAGGACGTCGAGTATCGCTTCCGGTACGTCGCCGAGTACCTGGGGTTCGGCGAGGAGGACGAGAGGGCCATCCGCGAGGCCGCCCCGCTGACCGTCCCCCTGGTCCCGAAGCTGGTCGACGCGATCTACGAGGTCTTCCACAGGTACGACGCCACCTGGCGGCACTTCCTGGCGCGGCAGCAGGGGAAGGCGGACTTCGGGGCGTCGCTGGAGCGTCGGCTGGGGGAGTTGACCCCGGACCACGCCATGGTCAAGACCCGGAAGCACTCGCTCGGCCGCTACTTCGTCCGGCTGATGACCGCCCCCTACGACGCGGCCATGATCCAGTACATGGACGCCATGGGCCGCATCCACAAGGCGGAGAACCACCGCTCGCGGCTGGACGTCCCGGTCGTCCACATGAATGCGTTCATGGGCCAGGTCGCCGACGCCACCTTCGCCCTGGTCCGCGGCCTGGGGCTCGACCCCGACCGCGAGCACGCCCTGATCCGGGCCTATTCCAAGGTCTACTGGCTCCAGAACGACCTGGTCTCGCGCCACTACCTCCGCCTGGCGGAATCCTGAGGCGATCCGGCCGGCCGCGACCTAGGGTTTCGCATGGGTCGCGGGGGGGCCTTCACGGAATCCTCCCTTGGCCCGGCGGCGTCGTCGGGTATAGAATCCGGCGCGGCCCCGGGGATCGGCCCGGGCGTCTCGGGGCCGCCGATGGATCGCGCGACGCACGGAGACGGCAACAAGGATTAGGGGGCGACATGCGTCTTTGCCTGGTCGAAGATCCCGGGGCCGCCGGCCTGGAGCCCCTGACGCTCACCCGGCCGGTGTACGACCTGAGGCTCGGGGGATCCACGCTGGGCGAGAAGATCGCCCGCGCGTTCGGCGTCGGCCCGGGGCCCCAGCGCCGGGGGGCGCTGATCCGGGGCCACCTGGCGGAAGTCCAGCGTCGGCGCGAGCCTCACGTCGTGGTGAACGACCGGGACTGGCTGGCCCGCGGGCCGCTGGTGGTCGCCCGGGGCCGCTGGGTCCCGCCCGAGGGCTTCGAGCCCCCCGCCGCCGGCCCCTGGGTCGGCACCTGCGACGGCCGCCCGGCCTGCGCCTGGGTCGGCCCCGACGACGTCCTCGGCCTGGAGTGGAACGGCGTCGACGACTGGTTCGACGGGATCCTCGCCCGCTACTCCGGCGAGGAGGTCGGCGGCGAGTGGATGGACCGGCCCTGGGACCTCGTCGCGGCCAACGGCCGCCACATCGAGCGCGACTTCGCCCGCGACGGCACGCCCGGCGTGAGCAACCGCCACCTCGCCACCCTGGCCCTGGTCGGCCCGTCCGACCGCGTCCGGATCCACGAGACGGCGCGCATCGACCCCTATGTGGTCTTCGACGTCGTCAACGGCCCGATCACCGTCGGCCCCGGGGCCTGGGTCCAGCCGTTCACCCGCGTCGAGGGCCCCTGCACCATCGGCGCCGACACCCAGCTCTTCCGGGCCAACATCCGGGGGGCGGTGGCGATCGGCCCGAACTGCCGGATCGGCGGCGAGGTGGAGGCGGCGATCGTCCAGGGCTTCTCCAACAAGTACCACGAGGGATTCCTCGGCCACGCCTACGTCGGCGAGTGGGTCAACCTCGGCGCCATCACCTCCAACAGCGACCTCCGCAACGACTACGGCGAGGTCATGGTGCCGCTCCAGGGGGACCCGATCTCGACCGGCCAGGCCAAGGTCGGCTGCTACATCGGCGACCACTCCCGCACCGGCATGGGCTCCATGCTCAACACCGGGACGTCCGTCGGCGTGATGTGCAACGTTTTGCCCGCGGGGATCCTCCTCCCCAAGCACGTCCCGTCGTTCTCCGCCGTCCTCTACGGCCGCGTCGCCCCCGGCTTCGCGATCGACGACCTGTTCGCCACCGCCCGCATCGTCGCCGGCCGCCGCGGCAAGGTCTTCGACGAGGCCGACGAGCGCCTCTACCGGACCCTCTTCGAGCAGACCCGGCTCGAACGCGAGCGCGCCTTCCAGCGCGCCAGCCGCCCCCGCCGCGACGAATGGCCCGTCCTCCAGACCGGCCGGGGCTGAGCGCAGACCGCCCGCCGCCCTCGGACGTCCCGACCCCGGGAGGCCCGGCCATGCCCGCGGATTTCCACCTCGTCGACCTCATCTCGCAGGCCCCGGCCGTCCGGCGACGGCTGGCCGGCCTGCCGGAGGCCGAGAAGCTCGCGTGGCTGGCCGCGCGGGGGAGCCTGGAGCCGCTCGCGGAGATCGGCGGCCGGTTCGGCGGCCGCCCCCTGCACCTGTTCAAATCCCGCCTGGGGTCCCGATGCATCTTCTTCCTCAAGGGAGACGAGTTCGTCTTCGTCGGGGAAGACGCGACGTTCACCGTTCGAGATGCCGACGACCCGGGGCCGCGGCCCCGCCGCCCCGCCGCCCCCGGCCTCGCGGCGACGCTCCTCCGCCGGCTCGGCCGCTTCCGGCAAGCGGGGCGTCGACGTCCCGAGGCGTGACCCACGTCGGCACCCGCCTTGCAGGCGAGACGGCCGGGGCCCCGCCGCGCGGCGGGTGTTGGAGGACCCAGGCGAGGCGGCGGACGATGAGCGACGACCTGGCGACGTACCTGACGGACCACATGGCGGGCTCGGTCGCGGCCCTGGACCTGCTCGGGCGGCTGCGCGACGCCCACGAGGGGGGCCCGATCGCGGCGACGGCCGCCCGGCTGATCGACGAGATCGGCGGCGAGCGGAAGGTCCTCGACGGCCTGGCCGAGAAGGTCGGGGCGACGCCGCCCCTCCCGCGCAAGGCGGCGTCCTGGGCGGCCGAGAAGGCGACCCAGCTCAAGCTGCTCTACGACGACCCCGCCGCCGGCGGGCTCCGGCTGCTGGAGTCGTTCGAGGCCCTGTCGCTGGGGGTCGAGGGGAAGCGGCTGCTCTGGCGCTCGCTCCGGGCCGCCTCGGCCCGTCGCCCCGAACTCGTCGGCCCCGACTACGACGGCCTCATCGCCCTGGCCGAAGACCAGCGGGGCCGCCTCGAACCCCACCGCCTCGCCGCCGCCGAGGAGGCCCTGGCCCCCGCCCCGCCGGCCTGAGATACATACCGGCCGCCGGGCGTCGCTTCCTTCATGATCGGCCTCCTCTTCGCGACAGGTTGGAAACCTCGGTCGCGGCCATCGGCCGCGTCCTCGCGCCCGGGGTCGTCGACCGGCCCCGGGTCGGGTAGACTGGATAAAACGCCAGGTTTCGGCGGGGCGAGGCGGAGGGCGGGCGATCCCATGGGCTCGGGCGAGGCGATCACGGTCGAGGAAACCGCGCGACCGCTGCGCCTGGTCTTCGACCGGGGCACGGTGGTCGTCGAGGGCCTGGCCGAGGGCCAGGAGGCCGCGCTGCCGGGGGTGCAGTTCGACCCGAGGACGAAGACGCATCGCGCCCAGGCGATCTGGTATCGGCCGCTGGTGGAGTATCTGCGGCATCGCAAGATCGCCTACGACGACGCCGCACGCGGCTACGGGCCGACGCAGACGCCGTGGCGGATCCAGGTGGCCAAGGAGGCGTTCCCACACCAGGTCGAGGGCCTGGACGCCTGGTGGAAGGCCGGCGGGCGCGGGGTCGTGGTGCTGCCGACCGGCACGGGGAAGACCCACCTGGCCAACATGGCCATCGAGAGGGCCGGCCGCCCCACGCTGGTCGTCACGCCGACCATCGACCTGATGAACCAGTGGTACGACGAGCTGGCGATGGCCTTCGGCGTCGAGGTCGGCCTCCTCGGCGGCGGCTACAACGACGTCCAGCCGATCACCGTCACCACCTACGACTCGGCCTACATCAACATGGAGCGGCTGGGCGACCGCTTCGGCCTGATCGTCTTCGACGAGTGCCACCACCTGCCGGGCGCGACCTACGGCATGTCGGCCATCGGCTCGATCGCCCCGTTCCGCCTCGGGCTGACCGCCACCCCCGAGCGGGCCGACAACGCCCACACCCACCTGGACCAGCTCATCGGCCCGATCGTCTACCGTCGCGAGATCACCCAGCTCCGCGGCCAGTTCCTCGCCGACTACGAGGCGACCCAGCTCTACGTCTCGCTCACCGACGAGGAGCGCGAGCGGTACGAGAGCGCCCGCGAATGCTACCGCGCGTTCGTCAGCGGCTCCGGGATCGACATGCGACGCCCCGACGGCTGGGCCCGCTTCCTCTTCCTGGCGTTCCGCTCGCCCGAGGGCCGCGAGGCGTTCCACGCCTACCGCGTGCAGCGCGAATTGGCCCTGGCCGCGCCGGCGAAGCTCAAGCTGCTGGACAAGCTGCTGGACCGCCACAACCACGACCGCGTCCTGATCTTCACGCACGACAACGCCACGGTCTACACCATCGCCCGCCGCTTCCTCGTCCCGGTCATCACCCACCAGACCAAGACCAAGGAGCGCCGCGACATCCTCCTGAAGTTCAACTCGGGCGAGTACCCCATCGTGGCCACGTCCAAGGTGCTGAACGAGGGCGTCAACGTCCCCGAGGCCAACGTCGCCGTCATCCTGAGCGGGTCGGGCTCCGTCCGCGAGCACGTCCAGCGCCTGGGCCGCATCCTCCGCAAGTCGGGCGACAAGCGGGCGACGCTCTACGAGGTCGTCACCAAGGGGACCGTCGAGGAATACACGTCCAACCGCCGGAGGCAGCACAGTGCGTACGACGGCGACGCCTGAAACGAACGCGACGTCCCCTCTCCCGCCGGGAGATGGCAGCCGCGAAGCGGCGGGTGAGGGTCGCCGGGGCGCGGAAGGCATGTTGGGCGCGCGGATCGGCGTGGCCTGGGCTATCTCAGCCGACCCGACGACCCTCACCCGGCCCTTCGGGCCACCCTCTCCCGGCGGGAGAGGGGACGTCGGGTGCGGCTTCGACGCCTCGGTCGGCAACCTGATCGCCAAACAGTCCTGCCCGAGGCCCCGCGCATGCTGACCGGCGACCTCCTCCGCGTGAAGATCAGCAAGGAGCGAGTGCTCCCGTTGTACCTCCCGCGCGAGGGCGCCCAGTGGCTGGAAGCGGCGGAGAGCCTGCTCGCCATCTTCCGCGAGGGCGTCGGCATGACGCGCGGGGAGATCGAGGGGGAGATCGACGAGCTGTTCGGCTCCGGCGGCAAGGCGACCCTCGTCCACCGCGGGCTGGCCAAGGTGCTCGAAGACGGCGCCGAGTTCGAGGTCGTCGCCGACGTCCCGCCCGACGTGATCCGGAGCAAGGTCTTCGCCGCCGCCGCCGCCCACCGCCGCGAGCTGGCCCGGGCCCAACCCCACCTGCACGAGGGCGACTCCATCCCCGCCGGCGGCCGGCCCCAACGCCCCGCGTTCCGCCGCGACGTCGTCCTGGAGGCCGTCGCCGCCGAGCTGGACGTCGAGCCGCAGACCCTCGTCGACGGCATGTTCGCCGACCTCCGCGACGAGAACCGCATGCTCTCGTTCCGGGACATGACGGCGCAACGGCTGCTGGATCGGTACAACGTCGCGCTCGCCCAGGCCGTGCTGCTGCGGTCGGTCCGCGTCCAGGTCGAGGTCCGCAACGAGACCCCGGCGCGTTATCGGCAGTTGTTCCGGCAGTTGAAGTTCCACCGCCTCCTCTACCGCGTGAGCGGGTCGATGAAGGAAGGGTACACCTTCCACATCGACGGCCCCCTCAGCCTCTTCAGCGCGACGACGCGGTACGGCCTCCAGATGGCCCTGTTCCTGCCCGCCCTGCTCCGCTGCAAGGACTTCCGCCTCGACGCCGAGCTGCGCTGGGGGCCCCGCCGCGAGCCCCGCAGCTTCCACGTCGATTCGGGCCTGGGGCTGGTCCCCCACACGGCCGACGCCGGGACCTACGTCCCGCCCGAGATCCCCGCGTTCGCCGACCGCTTCCGCCAGGTCGCCCCCGCCTGGGAGCTGTCCGAGACCACCGAGATCGTCGAGCTCGGCCGCGAGGGCGTCTGGGTCCCGGACTACCGCGCGGTCCACAAGGCGACCGGCGTCGACGCCTTCGTCGAGGTCGTCGGCTTCTGGAAGAAGGCCACGCTCGACCGCCTGCTCGACCAGCTCCCCCGCCTCGGCCCCCCCCGTTTCGTGATGGTCGTCTCCGAGAAGCTGAAGGTCGACGAGGACGCCCTCGAAAAGCTCCCCGGCCCGATCCTCTGGTTCAAGGAGATCCCCAGCGCCCCGGAGCTGGCGGCCCTGCTGGACCGATTCCTGCCGGACGCCGATCGATAGACCATCTCCCGATGTCGGCGCACCTTGACGAGCCGGATCCCATAAGAGGGGCACGAAACTCCGGGCCGGCCCTGCGCATGCCCGAGGGGCCGTCGGGATCGCCCCCGACGGCCCCCGAAATCCGGCTCAATTCACTCGCCCAACCGCTTCAACAGAAGGTCGAGGCGGGCTTCGAGGCGGTCGAGGCGCGCCTGGAGATCGGCGGGGGCGGGCTCGGGCGGGGCGGCGGGCTTCGGGGAGGCGGGGGCGTCGGCCCGGCGCTTGGCGATGAGGCGGTCGCCGGGCCAGAGTTGGAAGTTCTTGGCGTCGTCGGCCCCCCGGATGATCGCCTCGACGTCGACGATCTCGGTCTTCGCCTCGCCGGGCCTGGGGTTCTCGCGGACCAGCATGACGTGCTGGGCGTCGGCGTCGTCGGCCAGCCCGCCCGCATAAAGCACCACGTCGAGCAGGGTGTCGGAGCCGGTGAAGGGGAGCCGGGACGCGGTATTGAAGGTGCCCAGGGCGTAGACGTTCTTGCTGTTGAAGTTCGTGACGTCGACGAAAACCCGGCTGGAGTCGCGATGAGCGACGGCGACCTTGCCCCCCGTCTCGGGGTCGATGGCGACGAGCCCCAGCAATTCATCGCTCAGGTATTTGCGGAGATGGTTCACCACCTTCTCCTTCACCTCCATGATGGTCAGGCCGGCGACGTAGACCTCGCCGTAGAAGCCCAGGCTGATCCGACCGTCGGGCCGGACCAACCGCTCCCCGGAGATGGGCTGTCCCTCCAGGGCCTCCAACACCTCGACGATGAGGAGGTCGGGGGGCTCGACGACGTAATCCGCCAGGACTCTCGTGGCCTTCCTGGCACCCGGGACCCTGGAAGTCGCCGTTTCGGCGTCCGCCGTCGCTTCCTTGAGACTCCCGGCCGGCGGCCTGGGGGCGTCCGGCTCCTGAGCGCCCCCCGCGCGGCCGATGCCGGCGGCGGAGGCGAGGGTCAGGGTGGCGACGGCGACGATCGGGGCGAGACGGGTCATGAGCATCCTCCTCGTGACGTGACGGGACAGTTCCAGGGCGTGGGCGCCGACGAGGGCCGGGGTCGGCCGGCCGGCGGCGAGTTCGGCCGCGCCGCGGGCGGCGGCGAGGGCCAGGGCCGGGGGGACGGCCGGGGACGGGGCGTCGATGCCGTCGGGGGCGAGGCCGCGTGCGGCGAGGCGGCGGCGGAGCAGGTCGCGGGCGCGGGCGGACCGGCTGCGGACGGTGCCGATGGGCCGGCCCAGGCGGTCGGCGGCCTGCTCCTGGGTCAGCCCCTCCCAGAAGCAGAGGACGACGACCTCGCGATACCGAG
>Ga0209958_1002320_pt1 | contig 10937 bp, 11 predicted proteins | sample ThiBio_inoc_plan_FD_183942 | JGI IMG/M metagenome (GOLD analysis project Ga0209958, IMG submission 183942) | Wastewater bioreactor microbial communities from Cape Town, South Africa - Thiocy_inoc_plan (SPAdes) | ecosystem: Engineered > Bioremediation > Thiocyanate > Unclassified | place: South... | reverse complement strand
TCGCTGATTGATTCAGCAACCGCCTGTATGGGCGGTTTTCTTTTATTTTATCCACCTTCATTTCTTAGTTCGCATAAAAAACCCTATTCTAGTAGGAATAGGGCTTAATGATATTTTATCTAAATTTTAGGTTATTTCAGCTGCTGCCGATTTCGATTCCATGCATCGCGAGATGCATGTCTTGCTTCATCCCAAGATAAGCGTGATTCCGCTTTTGCCTGTTCCCAATTGCTTCTCAACTCAGGTTCAACGTCTTCGAATGCCACATCTGGATCATAGCCATAGCGTTTTTCATAGCCCACTCGATAAGCATCACGATAATCCCGATCATAATCCAGATTCGGATATTTTGTACTTGCCTCATTATAATAAGATTGATTTAAATAGTTTTCTCGCCAGTACGCATCTTCGACAGTAGGATCAATTGCTTCACCTACTGCACTTCCTGCTAATCCGCCTACAACGGCGCCTACGGCACCACCGACTAAAGCCCCCACTGGACCACCAGCACTACCAACAGCAGCTCCAGTCGCGGCGCCACCTACAGCACCGATTCCTGTACCCACTGGATGGGAACCAGGCTCCCCTGTAATTGGGTCAGCATTTAAGTCTTTCTTTACTTGATCTGGTGCATTTTTAATACGTTCACGGTCATAATCATCTTGGTTTATCATGTTTATTCTCCTGTAAAAAATAATTCACTGAAAACATAATTCTCAACTGGAATTTGAATAAATGAATTGTTTGTATTTTCACCATAATTGAGTTGTTTGTTAAAATCAGTGATAAGAATTTTTTTTAAGTTAATATGTATAACTTCTAGTAAATATAGAAATATCTTGAAATAAAAATTTAATTATAGGTATAAAAAAACCCTCCTATCGAGGGTTAGAGCATTTAATTAAATCTGAACATTTAAACTAAACTGTCTTTGTCTTTATTTAAATATTTTATATATTCTGCATGGTATTTTTGCGCCAACTCTTTTTTCTGTTTCTCTGGCAAAATTTTTCCTGCTTGTTGAAAAAAACGATGCTCTTCTTCTTCTAAGTGATGATGAACGACATGTGACAGTTTTTTTGCAATTGCTAACCATCCAGAATTACTAAATTCAGTCTGGGTGAGCTGTTCTAACAACTCATCCATTTCATGATGCTCTGATAAAGCATGACGCGTGATATTTAAGCCAGCGTCTGTCATCATCAACGGAATATATAAAAATCGGTCTTCAGCCACCGCATGAGCAAATAATTCATTTTTTAGCAACTCAAAAAGCTCTCGTCTTTCTTGACTATCACCTGATGTTTTAATCAATTTTTCAGAGAATGTTCTTTGTTTTTCATGGCTTTCACGCAAAGCCTCAAATATCGTCCATGTTTTTTCATTTGTTGGCATCACTAACACCTATATTTGAAAAAAATTTTTCTATTGGTTTAAACAGTTCACGATATAAATTTTCAAATTTATTTAGGTTTCAAATACCTTTCACTTCTTCAGCGAAATCATCACTTCTAAAGTATGAAACGATTCTTTCTCCACTGTGTTCATTTCGAATATCGAGAATGATATTGGGATCACTTTGGAAAGTGAATTCAGGAGGAATATCTTTATGTAGCGGTGGCAAACGTTTCACCCCACCTTCTGTAATTTTTTCAATAAAACCAGCAAGCCATAATACAAATTCATCCTTATGCTTATAGCTAGGAATAAGACTAATATCCAAACTAATGCGGCCATCTTTCGCGGGTTCTTTAAAACCTTCAACAAATTCTATGTAGTTGTAAATCAGCTTAAGATCTGTATCAATCAACTCTTTTCGTATTTGCTTGATAACAAGATTGAGACAGTCTTGTTTATCAATCATAAACTGATCATTTTTCTGAAATTTTCTATAAATATTTTCAGCAATTTTAAGGTATTGAGGCATGGTCATGTCCCCCTTAAAGTTAGGTACTTAATTTTATTATGAAATGAAAAGTATTCTTGTTTGTAATAAATCACTTCAAACTTGTAAATAGTTTAAGCATTATGCAACTTTTTAACATTTCGAAATAATCTCTTGTATGGTCCATGATTAATTTGATGAAAGCATTAGTGTTGGTATTACAACAGGTAATAGTCTTAACAATTCAACCAATAAATTTAGTTAAATCTTACATTTAATAGGCTTTACTAAAAGAACACTTATTACTTTAAGAATTAGACCACATGGCTTATGAAAATGATGTTCAAACACTTACTCATATTGCACAAGCTTTTCGTGAAGCTTTAGATCATGTCACGCAAGGTTTTATTACGGGGACATTTAGTAAATTTCCAAAAGAATGTGGAGCCGATGCTTGTGATCTATTGCAATACTATTTGCTCAATGTTCACTACATCAAATCTGATTATCGTGTCGGTAAAGTGCAAATTTGTGCACGAACGCCAGAAATTGCTCACTGCTATTTAATCGTGAATGGGATCATTCTCGATATCACTGCGGATCAATTTCACAAGGAGTGGTTTCCTAAAGTGATTGTATGCGAAAGTGGAGAATATCCTCTAATTCCTTATTTTAAATATGTTCGTAGTAAGTCTGGTCAGACGCTCGTGCCATTAAATAATTATCTTGAATCAATCTATCAACAAGTGATAAAAGTTTTACACGGCTAAAAGAAGTGAAAGATCCATTCAAAGCCTAAATTACGCCAAGCTGTCTATTCTGCTTAGTCGTAGTATTTTAAATTTTATGAGAAATCAAATGAATTCGAATCAAATTCAAGACCTTGTTTTACATTATCCAATTGTTAAAGACTTGATCGAACTTAAAGAGAGCATTTGGTTTAATCTTAATTTTACGACCCTAGATCAGGGCTTGCCCTATGTGGGCCTAACTCAACATGATATTGATGATGCACGAGATCGTTTGCAGCGCTTTGCACCCTATCTGATGGCTGTTTTTCCAGAAACAGCTGCAACTCATGGCATTATCGAATCTGAGCTAAGCATTATTTCAAATATGCAGCAGTCGCTTGAAAGACACTATAATCAAAAAATTGCTGGAAAGTTATGGCTTAAAAAAGACTGTCATCTCCCTATTTCTGGATCGATTAAAGCACGTGGTGGTATCTATGAAGTACTTTATCGAGCCGAGCAGCTTGCGTTACAAGCCAATTTACTCACTCTTGACGATGATTATGCCAAACTGAATAGCCCAGAATTTAGAGCCTTTTTTAGTCAATACAGCATCGCGGTAGGTTCAACGGGTAATCTTGGCCTCTCTATTGGCATCATGAGTGCAAAGCTGGGCTTTGATGTGACCGTGCATATGTCAGCAGATGCACGGCAATGGAAAAAAGATAAATTACGCGCTCATGGTGTAACCGTGATTGAATATGAGCAAGACTACGGCATTGCGGTACAAGAAGGTCGAAAAGCGGCGTTGAAAAATCCGAATTGCTTCTTTATTGATGATGAAAATTCCAAAACATTATTCTTAGGCTATGCCGTTGCCGGTGAACGTTTAAAGAAACAGTTGGATCAACAGCGTATTGTTGTGGATCAAGCACATCCTTTATTTGTTTATTTACCTTGTGGTGTCGGTGGCGGGCCTGGTGGCGTTGCATTTGGTCTAAAAATGGCCTTTGGCGATCATGTACATTGTATCTTTGCAGAACCTACTCATTCTCCCTGTATGTTACTCGGTGTAGCCACTGGTTTACATGATGAAATTTCGGTTCAGGATATTGGGATTGATAATATTACGGCGGCAGATGGCCTCGCTGTAGGACGTGCTTCGGGCTTTGTTGGTCGTGCCATGCATCGATTATTAGACGGTTTTTATACACTGGACGATCAAACCATGTATCGCTTGCTCGGAATACTCAACCAGTCTGAAAACCTTAAACTTGAACCATCTGCACTCGCAGGTATGTTAGGGCCAATTTTAATCAGCAACCATCAAGCTTATATCGATTTGCACCAATTTACTGAGCAGCAGTTACAGCACGCCAATCATATTGTATGGGGAACGGGTGGTGGAATGGTTCCTGCAGAAGAAATGCAAAATTATCTGGCAAAAGCTTAAAGCCCTTTATTTAAGCATTCAAACAGCGTGACAAAAGCCATGCTGTTTGATTGCTTATTACTGACCTTATTTATGTTGAATGAGTTAAAAACTATATTTAAAGGTAAGCGATATAAAGTCTCTATCATCAATGGTACTAAACTCATTTGAACCAAAAAAATTTTGATAGATCACTTCTGCTGAATATTTTTGTCGAAAATTTGCCGATACTGCTGCTGCCAGACTCATTTGCCCTTGCTGAAAATTTTGGCTATATCCAGATATATCATGGCGGAAAGTTAAACTAGGTGTAATCACCGTTGCAGGTAAAAGGTCTTTATAACTTAATGCCGCGCGTAGGCGGTAACCATAGGACCATTCACTAAAAAAACCGTCTTTATTGCAATAACGTTCATTCAAACGATCAACAGCATCATTCGGAAGGTTTGCTGTGCCATAGGGCGTACACTTAAAGTCACCTGTTTCTGAATCATAAGCGCCTGTTGATAATTCACTGCGACCAAAAACCCCAACTCGACCAAAGCGATGATTGCCAATATTAGCGATATGATTCACAGCGAATTCTGCACCCCAAGACAAACCATCTGCTTTTAAAATGCCTGCAATGCTATTAGTGGCGCCAATGGAGAATTGTGTGACTGGCAGACGGACATATCCTTGCAGATACTCGCCAAACTCAGCAGCAACACCTGCAGGTTTAAGTGGCGTTTCTTTTGAGAGCACCTGAGCATAGACAATATCTGTTCCGTTCAGCTGTAAGGGTTGATTGGGTTTATAGCTCAACTCACTGAATAGCTGGGTTGTACCGACCTTTCCACTCAGGCTTAGACCATAGATCTTGATATTTTCAGGATAAATAGAAAAAAAACGTGCCGTTTTAAAGTTTTCAACGCCAGCAGCAGTCACGGCGATACCATCAAAGTTTGCATTTCGATTATGATAGTTGGCGAAATAAACACCCAATTCAGCTTGATTCAGGCTCGATAATTTCCGTTTCAGTGCAACACCATATTGCCCACTGTCTTTTGCATAATGACTGCCTGAACGAGGGATATAAGTTTGCGCCTTGGCGGCAGTTTCCGTTAATTTATCCCCCGGTGTCACGGTTAGCATAATCGGGCCACAATTTTCCGGAACAAAATCCGAAATCGCAAAAAAGGTCCCGCAACCATCCACCACAGAAGGTCTAAATTTGAATTGATAGAATCCTTCTAGTTTTAAGTCAGGTTGAATCGCGGCTTCAAAAGACAACATCTCAACTGGAATTATCCGTTCTTTGGCTTCACTGGCAGGTCGATTAATGGCTGCAAAATCAACGGCGCTGACCGAATTCAGGCCATTTTGGAAAAATTGGGATTTGCCCCAATTCAAGCGATGTTTACCCAGTTTCAGGTTGAGAGACTGCTTGGAATCAAATTCGATATTTTTCCAAAGATAGGCATCCCATAACTCAATTCCTTTAAACTTCACCAAGTTTGGCCATTCAGAATCATCGAAAGGCTTTAAATCACCTTGCCCTGTTTCATAGGAATGGTCATACCAATACTTGGCGCTCAACACCGCACCTTGCTGTGCTCCGTTTAAACGAAATTCGGTTAAACCTTTAACGATTTGTGAAATGGCATCACCACGATCGAAGTTGGCCCGACCATCATCACCGTTAATATCTACACTCAAGCCATTTTTTCCCATATGATTGGCATCGGGTTTATATAACAATGAGGCTGATGGCGCTTGGGTACTCCAACTCGCACCCAGCGCAATCGTGGTATTGCTCTCTAAACTCCAGTCTTCATTGATTTTATAAGGGGATGCTGAAGCATCTGAAAGAGAACATAGCAGTCCCAACAGCACTGTTGTTTGAGCGAGGACACGAGCAGTTATTTGTTCACTTGAATGTTTAACATGACAAACCATACCATCTCCATATCGATATGATGTATGAATAATTGACACCTGACCCATTCAGCAAAATGCAATCATTTTCAGGTCGTTCTATTTTTGTTTTAAGCAACTGGGCTCAAACCCTACCTTCCGATGGGTCTTTATGCTTCAAGGCGTGTCGTACTTAAATGCGAAATCAAGAAATCTAGCCAAACATGGCTCGGCATAAGACAATGTTTTAGGTTGGTTTGTAGCAAAATTAATTATGTAATCAGGCTCGGTTGATCAACCTTACAATCCAGTTGCTGAATCAATTGTTCTGCCTGAGGCCACGGACCAAACCCAGATACAGGATTGAGATGCCCGACAGCACCTAAATTAATCAATACACTGCCCCATGTTTTCGCCATTGCCGCCACGGCATTAAAATGCGCTAGTGGATCATTGACACTAGCAGCCACAATACTTGGAAATGGCAGCACTTGATTAGGCAATGGTGACCATCCTGCTTGTCTGAGCATTTTGGGCGAAGGATAATGTTCTGGCCAAATGTCATTCAAGTCTGGTGGTGTCACCAGCAATGCCCCTTGAATAGGATGTTGATATCGCGCGGCCCAATGTATCGCCATCAGTACCCCTGCGCTATGCGCCACCAGAATCACTGGACCTTGTATTTTTTCCAGTTCAGCATGTATCGCAGCAACACGTTTTGCACAGTTGAGCTTATCTTCTTGCAAAGGTGGCACTGAACGGACCTTGGCTAAGCGTGTTTCTAAAATGGTTTGCCAATGCGAAGCCACATGGTCACGTAAACCAGGGATAATTAAAACCGTTGCCTTTGTTTGTATTTTTTCCATCTTTACACCAACCAACCCTTGTTTTGATAAAAATAACGGGGACGCAGCACGTCATATTCAACATAGAGGGTCAATAGAACGACGGATATACATGGCACGACAGCCACTTTTCATTTGATGACAGCATGCTTCAAACGATCTCATATATATCAATATGCTTTGCAGAAAAAGTCGCTTCAAAAACAATAATCATCATGCCAACATGAATTTATGTAAGTCTTAGTACTTTTCCAAACACCGTATTTTAGTTATAAATACAGCATAACTAGGAAGGTTATTTTAAAAATCGGGAGATCAGCATGGTGCCACTTGCCCACACTGCTGTGCTTAAAAATTATTTAGCTGTCAGTCAGCAATTAGACCTGAATCCATACCAACTGTTGTCCGATGCAGGCATTTACCCTGCGCAACTTCAAGACAGTGCACAGCGTATTCCCGTAGACAAAGCGGTGACGTTGCTGGAACAATCAGCCCAATTGAGTGGTTGTGAATACTTCGGTTTGCATATGGCAGAACAACGCCAACTCGCAGATTTTGGTGAGCTAAGTTTATTATTGAGTTATCAACATACCTTGCGTGATGGCTTATACACCCTTGTGCAGTATCGAAATCTAATCAATAACGCATTGGAAATGTATATTGAAGAAGTCGGTCATACCGTCATTATTCGAGTCGAGGTAATTACTGCAGCAACAGAATACAGCCGCCAAGCCATCGAGCTTGCTTTAGGCATTACCCATCGTTTCTGTGCTGCTTTTTTGCAAAAATGGCAGCCGTTGAGCATTCATTTTACCCATGATGCTCCGCATGATACAGCCATGCACCAACGGATGTTTGGTTGCTCGCTTGAGTTTGGTAGCGAATTTAACGGTATTGTTTGCAATGCAACGGAACTAGACAAAACCAACCCTCATGCCAATACCACGATGCTGGCACACGCCAAACGTTTTCTTGAAACGGATCTATTGCACCGGGAAAGTGAATCTTCGATTATTTTTGATATTCGTAAAAGTATTCATCTGCTTCTGCCTATGGGACGTGCCACCATTGATCAAGTCGCTCATACCCATGGCGTCAATGTCCGTACCTTGCAGCGCCGTCTGGAAGCAGCACATACCAACTTCAGTGTGCTGATCAATGATGTGCGTCGCAATCTGGTTTTCCGCTATCTCAAAAACCTGAATTATTCACTTGGGCAAGTTTCGGATATTTTAGGCTATTCGATGCCAAGTTCATTTACCCGCTGGTTTAGCAGTGAATTTGGTATGTCACCCACCACTTGGCGGAATAATAACAAGACGGTTATGAAGTCTTAATCATAAGACTTTGAGATCGAAGCTGGTTTAATCATCTTTGATCTCAAAAGTCGTATGTTGCTGAGATAGTAGTCTCTAGAACATCCAATGCATCAACAGTAAAACCAGCACGACCAGGAAAATGGTTTCACCAAGCATCAGCAAAATTGGCTTGATTCCAACAGAAGCCAGTTCCTTCAATTGTGTTTTCATGCCTAAAGCACTAATTGCAATCACCAAACACCATTTCGATAATTCATTCACCCCTTGCTGCAGCATACTTGGAACCCAACCGGTGCTGTTGATACAGGCAAGAATTAAAAAACCAACTGCAAACCAAGGCAATAAAGGTGGATGTTTGCCTGTCGCATCTCCGCCTTGCATACGTGTGATCATTGCTGCGCAGATAATGACAGGCAATAACATAGCAACCCGCATCAATTTGACCACAGTGGCGGTATCCCCTGTTTCTGGCGACATGCTATAACCCGCTCCGACCACTTGTGCAACGTCATGGATGGTTGCTCCTAAAAACACACCTGCCTGCTGTGGCGATAGTTCTAACCATCGTGCAATCATCGGATAGACAATCATAGCCAGTGTCGACAGTGCAGAAACCCCTATCACGGTGAATAGCGTGGCTTTCTCTTTTTGGGGATGTTGCGGAAATGCAGCGGACAAAGCCAAGGCTGCTGATGCACCACAGATTGCGGTTGCACCGCCTGTCAGCATTCCGAAAAGTTTTTTGAAGCCCAGAATTTTGGCCGTTATCACGGAAACCGAAATCGTCACGATCACCAATGTGATCACCAGTACAATCGGTTGCCAACCCAAAGCCGTGATTTGTCCTAGTGTAATCCGCATCCCCAACAAGGCAATCCCGATGCGTAACACTGTTCGTGCCGTAAATTCGATGCCTGCTTTACATTGACTTTCACTAGAAAGAAAGTTCAAACCCATTCCCAACAGCAAAGCAAATAACATCACGGGTGCAGCATAATGCTCTGATAAAAAACAGGCTGCTGCTGCGACAACGCTACTGACAATGAAGCCTGGCATCAACTCACGGGTGCGCAGACGAAAATCCATGAGTTTAGTCATTGTTTTCTCCTGAACCTATCAGGATAAATAACTGCTCAGCATCGACTTCAACTGGATAGATCGCCACTTTTAAATGCTTTGAATTCAACATATATCCTGTCGCCAGATCGAAAATCAAACCATGGGCACAACAACGGATTGCTTGGCCTTCTAATTTACCGCTAAATAAAGACGCACCTTGATGTGGACAGCGATCCTCAATGGCATAAAACCGTGTGCCGATATGAAACAGTGCAATATTTTTCCCCTCAATTTGCAGAAAGGCTCTTGCACCCGATGCCGGGATTTTTTCTTGTGGAACCTGAAAACGAACAGTCATTGCATTTATCCTTGTACCACCAAGGCCTCTAACATCGCTTGATAGAGCACATCGACTGAATGCGCACCAGCCAAGGTCAGATAACCATCAAAAATAAAATAAGGCACGCCATTTGCCCCTGTATAGGTCGACTGAAAAGACGGATTGACTTCCGACCATCCATGGCCCTGTTCATTCACCGAATAACCACATTGCTTGAGAATCCTTTTCAGCACAGCGCTATCTCCCATGTTTTCACCTGCTTCAAAATAGGCAGCAAAGAGCTGTTCCAGTAAATGCTCCGCTTGCTGCGCTGTTCCCAGCTGAACAACGCTTTGAAACACATGATGAGCTTGAGCCGTATTCGGCATCCATTTGATTTTTTCAAAATGCAGCTCGACGCCAATTGTCTTGGCTGCCTGACGCACTTGGGTTTGGCGTTGTTTTACAGCCTCTAGACTGCCCAATCGTTTTTGATAGAACTGTTTGAAATCGACACCCTTTATCGGAATCTCAGGAAGTAACTGCATACCATGCCAATGTACAATGACTTCAACCTCAGGATCACTTTGCTGTAATTGCGCAATTGCAGCCTGTAACTGACGTTTGCCGATCAAGCACCACGGACAAATAAAATCAAAAAAGACATCGATATTTAATTCACGCATCATCATTTTTCTTCCGCACCACATGAACGAGTACTGTCTAGATTGGGTAAAACTGCTTGCTCAGTTAATCGTGCAATATCTTGGTGGTAGTAATTTTTGGCATAGAGAAACACGGCTGCCGCGACCATGCTGACCAAAGGCATCCATTGAAAGGCATGATCTAAACCAACCACATCGGAGAGCTTGCCTATAACTAGAGGACCAAGTGCCAATCCCAACAAATTATTGGCTAAGGTTAAGGTCGCGAAAGCTGTACTGTGTACGCTGTTATGCGTCAGATTGGCCACCATCGCACTGGATGGGCCATTGGTTCCCAACGCAATAAACATGCCCATGCATATCAGCAACAATTGAGATTTTCCCGCAGGCATTGCAAACGCAATCGAAAGAAGTAAACAACTCCCGAGACAGTAGCCAATCGCTAAACTCACCTTACGGTCTGGGCTGTTTTGACCAAAGCGATCACTGAGCATGCCGCATAGAATGCTCCCGACCGCACTACACAGTACAATCACGGCGGCCAATACACCTGCGGAATCGGTATTCATGCCGTAATAACGATTTAAATAACTCGGCATCCATACAATGACGGTGCCGCCAACAAACAGTTGAAAGCCACTACCGATATAGGTTGCGAGCACTGATCGACTTGAGTAAATCGTGCTTAAACATTGTTTGCTCTGTTGCTGTTTCTGAGTGTTGTGGGATGTTTTTCTGCTTTGATTGACTCTTTTTTCTTTAACCACCATGGGATAAAGCAAGGCC
>Ga0209958_1002317_pt1 | contig 10968 bp, 9 predicted proteins | sample ThiBio_inoc_plan_FD_183942 | JGI IMG/M metagenome (GOLD analysis project Ga0209958, IMG submission 183942) | Wastewater bioreactor microbial communities from Cape Town, South Africa - Thiocy_inoc_plan (SPAdes) | ecosystem: Engineered > Bioremediation > Thiocyanate > Unclassified | place: South... | reverse complement strand
TACGCCCGCAGGCAGTTTTCCGGCCGCGACTTCAATGATGCCCGCATTCAGATCCGCATCGACCGAGACCGGCAAATGATGGCCGTGCTGTTCGATCGCCGCCACAGGCATAAGAGCAACCGCCCGGTCGAAATCGACTTCGCGAAATTCCGGCCACGTCATATCCGTCCAACGGATCATCATCTCAGCCCCTTCCTTTCCCGTCGGCAAGTGCGGCCGAGAGAGCCGTGCTGCTTGCGACGAAGCCGAAGCACTGGCGGACATTGTAAAGCGTGGCCTGCTCGCAGAATTCCGGCGAGGTGGTGGCACAGCAATCGTCAAGCAGGATGCAGTCATAGCCGAGAAAGTTGGCGTCCTGCAGCGTACACATGACGCATTGATCGACGTTCACACCCGCGAACAGCAAGGTGGTGACCCCCAGATTGCGCAAGATGCTGTCGAGCGGCGTGTCCCAGAAACCGGACATCCGGTATTTGTCGACGAGGATATCGTCACCGCATGGCGCGAGTTCGTCCACTGTAGCCGCAGCCCAGCTGCCCGCTTCCAGCACGGGCGAACCGTTGGACGGCAAAGGAGAGCCCAGGCCGACATTGCGTCCTTCCGGATCGTACACCGCATGCAGAGCCGGACTGATATTGAGCAGATCGGAGCGGTTCCCCCAATTCACCCGCAGAACGGGCACGCCGGCTTCACGCAGCTCCGGCAGCAGCCTGACCAGCGGCGCGATGGGCGCGCGCGCCGGGGTAACGTCCACTCCGATCGACGCCAGCCAGCCATCGGGATGGCAGAAATCATTCTGCATATCGATGACGAGGATTGCGGTTCGGCCAAGATCGAGGCTTATCCCGCGCGGCTTTGCCGGAAATTCCACGATCTGCGGCGCAATGTCAGGGCGGACGAGATCGACCTTCTCCGCCGATACGCGCCATGTGTTGCGCGCGGTGCTGCCCAGAACATTCATGAGTTGGCCTCTGTCTTTGCGGGTCGGCGGGTGAACAGCATGGCCACGAACACCAGCGCAGGGATGCTGCCGAAAAGCTGGTAGGCGAGCGCGAAAGACCCGGTGGCATCGCGGATGATCCCGCCGATCACGGAATTGACCGAGGAGATCGCCACCAGCGTGCACATGATGGAAAACAGTTCGAGATTGCGCTTGCGACCGAACCAGTCGAGCAGCAGCAAGGTCGATGCCAGCGCCGTCAGGCCGATGCCGGTGCCAGTCAGCAGCGCATAGGTGAGCAGCGCAGGATAACCCTGCGCGACCGACAGCGTCCACACGCCAACGGCAAGGCAGGCCAGCCCGCCCAGCAACAGCAGCTTGCGGTTCACGAACTCGCCCAGCATGCCCCCACCCAGTCGGGCAGCGACCTGCACTGCTGCTTCGAGGCTCAACATGGCGGCAGCCACAGCGGCAATCGTGCCGGTTTCCGTCAGATGGGCAATGGACATGCTGGCAACGCTGCTCAGGATCAGGACCTGGCTCAGATAGGCCGCGCAGATCATCCAGAACTGCGGCGTGCGCAGCGCAGCCTTAACGTCGAAGCCCCACTCGTTCTCAGGCACCTGGCCGCGCTGTTCCTCGGTACGGCGATGACTATCGCTGCCTTTGCCAACGATGGCAGCCGAAGCAAGGCTGGTGACGAACACCGCCAGCGCCAGCAACAGCCAGACCATCCGCCAATCCTGGTCGAAAGCGCTCATGACGCTCAGCACGATCCACGGCCCGACAACGCCGCCCATGGAGGCCGACGTCATGTAGATGCCGAAAACCAGCGAGCGCTGACGGAACATGGCTGAAAGGACATGAGTGCCGGGGATCATGGCGATCAGTTGGAACCCGGCCCCGCACAGGACAGTGCCGATCAGGAACTCGATCTCGGAAGTGACCCGGCACAACACCAGCAATCCGCCCGCCAGAACGAAAGCACCCAGGATCAGCGGCGTGCGCACCCCGAACCTGCGGATAAGATAGGCAGGCAGGAACGAAGTGGAGGCGCTGGAAACCCCAAGCAGGGTGAAGCCCAGTCCGGCCAGCGTCCAGCTCCATCCCTGATCCTTGACCATGAACGGCAAGGTCACGCCCAATGCCGAGAAGGTTGAGGCGAAACCAAGGAAGTTCAGCAGGCTGAAACAGGCCAGCACGGCCAGTGGCCACCCTCTGGGCAAGCCGCCCCGCGGCGGGTCGGCTGCCAGAGGTTGCGCGGGCGCGCTCACGAAGAAAGGCCTCCCTGCCCGGCCACCCACAGGCGGTGGACCAGCCGGATATAGGCCTTGTCGTCATATTCGGTGGCGCGGTGCATCGTGTAGCGATTGTTCCAGAGCAACACGTCGCCCACCCGCCATTTGTGGCGATAGACGAACTGGTCCTGCGTGGCATGGGCAATCAGCTCGCGCACGCGCTGCCGCCCTGCCTCGGGATCTTCGCCCAGGATTTCGCGAGTGGAACCGCTGCTGAGATATAGGCTGCGCGAACCATCTTCGCGCATGAGCACGAGAGGGTGGACCACGTCGGGCGCCCTGCCCGCCTGTTCGGCCGTGACGACCGAGCGTGCTTCAGGGTCGAGCTGGCCGATCAAATAGACGAAGCTGTGCAGCACTTCCTTCCCGGCAACTTCCTGCTGCACATCCGCGGGCAGAGCCTCGAAGGCGGCGCGCATATCGGCCAGCAGGGTGTCCGCGCCTTCAGGCGGGCTTTCCAGCGCATAGAGCACCGTGGTGTCCAGCGGCTCGCGCAGATAGGAGCCATCGGTGTGCCAGCCCATACCGTCGCGATGGACGCCGATCCGCTTACCATCCACTTCCTTGTTCGACAGGATGTAGACCGTGGGGAAGCCCGGCAGCGTGAACTGCTCGCGCGTATGGTTCTCCAGCGTGCCGAGCGCCTCACCGAACCGGACGAGCTGTTCAGGTGTCAGCTTCTGGTCACGCAGGACGAGCACGCTGCCTCGCCGATAGAGTTCGGCGATTTCCGCAAGCTGGGCATCGCTGGCCGTGGCCAGATCGAGCCCGGTAATCTCGGCCCCGAAATTGCCCTTGATGGGCGTCACGGCATAGGGGGCATTAGTGATGGGCTGTGACATATCTCAGTTCCCGGAAGCCTTGGAAGCCGCACGGACCTTGCCCGCTCCGGCATAGTGAAGATTGTGGTCGGCGCGGATTTCCTGCTCGCCATGTTCCCGCAGCAGGCGCAGCAGGCGCTTGCGGATGATCAGGCCGGGCAGGTCCGATACCATGGAACACTCCTCGCCGGTGCTCGAATCCAGCGGTGCGTCGTAATCGGTGGATTCAAGGACTTCCTTGTCCTCGTCGATCACCGACTGGTCCCATGCGATCAGTTCCTGCGCGGAGCACTGCTCTTCCGTATCGTTGCGATAGAGGATCTGGGCGATATGGATGCTCTTGTCATCTATCGGCGTGGCGCAATTGAAGATGATGTGCCGCAGCCCGGTGGGATATTCGATATCCAACCTGCGGCAAAAGGGCATGTGCCAGCGATTACGCAGGCAGCGTTCGATCTCGGGGTCCGTCGTACCGGTAACGCGATGCGATTCCACCGGGTTGAGGATGTCGACCACAGCATCCGCCTCGAAGCCGAAATCCGTTTCGGTAACCGCATATTTCTTCGGAACAGGCTGCTCCATGTTCCCGAAGGTGCCCTTGTGGACGAAGGCGAAATGGGCGTTGTCGAAGGAGTTTTCCATGAAGCGCAGTGCGGAAGTATGCCACACTTCGTTGAACTGCTGGATACGCCTATAGGCCGGATCTTCATCCTCCAGAATTTCCGGAATGTCCGAGACAGGCTCGCCGAGACACACCCAGGCATACCCATAGCGCGCCTGGCATTTGTAGGATTCAACTCGGAACTTGCTGCTTTCCTGCGCGACACGTTGCTGGGGGACACGCGTGACTTCGCCATCCCGGTTATACTGCCAGCCGTGATATCCGCAGACGATTTCCCCTTTACTGCACCAGCCCTTGGAAAGCTTGGCGGTGCGGTGGCAGCATCGGTCACGCAAGGCGGCCGGTTTTCCTTCAGCATCGAGGAAGAGAACGATGTCCTCCCCTAGAATACGGAAGGGAACCGGGCCGTCTGCAAGGTCTTCAAGAAGTACGGTCGCATACCAGAAATTTCTGAATACGGCCTGTTGACTGGTAAGCATTATATAATTCCCATTGTGGCCGGCGGCGCCAAGGGGGAAGCAACCGCCGGCCGATCCTCTCTCAGGTTTTTGATCGTCAGAAACGGTAGGCAATCGTTGCGAAAACCTGACGGGGATTGACGTATTCCACGCTGGTGGTCAGCGCCCCGTAAGGGTCGGTGAACAGAGCATTCACGCCGTCATCATCGAACAGGTTCTGGGCGGAGATCGAGTAGGTGAAGCTGCTGTCATGCGGCTCGAACTTGATGCCCGCATTGACCAGCGTGTAGCTGGGCACCTTGTCCAGCGGACCTTGATCGAAGATGCGTGCGTTGAACCCGCCCCGATAGATCACCTCGCCGTTCAGCGTCAGCGTACCGGCCCCGATATCGGCTTCGTAAGTCGCCGCACCGCGTGCCTGCACGCCCGGCAGCTTGGCGACCTTGTTGCCGTTGGTGTTCAGCAGATTATCGGCAACAATCGCGATTACACCGGGATTGTAGCCATAGCCGGACACGTAAGGCTGAGGCAGGTTGAGATCGATGGAAGCCTGCTGGCGGATAGCCAGTGCGGACTGGGAGTCGATCGTGTAGAAATCGCCCTTGAAAGTGCCCTTCGCCAGCGAGAGCGTGCCATCCAGCCGCAACCCGTTGAACGGAAGAAGCGAAGCCTCTGCCTCAAGCCCGTATATCTCGGCCTTCGGGATATTCCACGAACCGCCGGAATTGGGGCGCGGGTCCTCTGCGGTGAACTGGTAATTGTCGTACCAGTAGTAATATCCCGAAAGGTTGAACCGTAGCTTGTCGTCGAGGAACTCGTTTTTGGTGCCGAGTTCCAGCGCCTTCACGATCTCGTGCTTGTAGGTCTGGGGAACCAGCCATGCGCCCTGGTTGAAGTTGACGCCGCTCGGCTTGTAACCGCGCGAGGCAACGAAATAGACCATGTTGTCCGGCGTGATCTGGTAATCGATGCCCAGCTTGCCGGTCACCGCATCGCTCGTCGCCTTGCGAGGCGCCGCCGGGCCGAACTGGTTGAAGAAGTTGATCGGCTGGCCGGTCGTCTTGTCCCAGCTATAGCGAAGGCCGCCGGTGAACGACAGTTCGTCGCTGGCATGCCAGATGGCCTGCCCATAACCTGCAATCGAGGTGTGCTGATAAGGGCTGTAGGTCGCGAAGACGATCGGCATACCCTGATAGACAAGGCCGGGATTGCTCCCCAGCGAGAGATAGTCCTTCAGTGCGCGCTGGCGCAGGAAGAAGCCCCCCAGAACCCACTCGACATTGCCGCCAGGCTGGGAACTGAGCGACAATTCCTGCGTGAAGGCCTTGCTCTTGTCCTGCCAGTGTACCGTGTGGACATAGAAGGCGCCGGCAGAACGATCGGTATCGGCCGTCTGGTTCTTCAGCATATACTGATAGGCGCTGACGGACTTCAGCGTAGCGAAATCGCCGATATCCAGCGACATCGACAGGTCCGTCATTCGGGTGGTCAGGTCGAAAGTGCTGGGATAATCCTGATCCACGACCCGGGCACCGGGCGTATCGTCCAGTACGTTCTTCTGCAGCGCGCCATGACGGTCCGTGTCGAAGGTCTGCGCCGACAATATTGCCGAGAAACTATCGCTGGGCTGCCAGAGAAGCGAAGCACGCAGGCCCAGATTATTGGCATCGTCGAGATCGTATTTCTCGACATAGGGAACGCCGATGGATTTGCCGTATCCGTCGTGACGCATATATTGCGCCGCGACGCGGGCAGCCAGCGTATCGCTGATGGGAACATTCAGCGCACCGTTAAGCTTGGCATAGTTGTAATTGCCGTAGCTGACGGACACATCGCCGCTCGTTTCGCCGATTTGCGGCTTGCGGGTGATGACATTGATCGCCCCGCCGGTAGAAGTCTGGCCAAAGACGGTGCCCTGCGGCCCACGCAATACTTCGACCCGCTCCACATCGATCATGTCCTGCGCGAGTGACATGACATGGGCGATGTAAACGCCGTTGATGTGGAAGGCGACGCCGGGCTGCGAATTGGGATTGGCGGAGGTTTCGTAACCGATGCCGCGAATGGCAACGATGCGCGAAGAGCCCTCGTTCTTGGAAATGCTCAGGCCCGGAACCAGACCGTTGAGATCATTGACCTCGTTGACGTTGCGTTCCTGCAAGGCTGCGGAATCAATTGCCGTGATTGAAAGCGGAGCCCGCTGAATTGCGGTTTCCCGCTTTTCACCGGTAACAATGATTTCTTCAAGACCTATAGAGGAATTGGATTCTGCGTTGACTTCTTCAGCCTTGGCATTTCCCGAAAATGCCAACAATGAAGCTCCTGACAAATACAGGAAGTACGAGTTTATTTTTTTCATTTTGTGACCTCATTTTTACAAGATCACTCCCGCAAACTCTTTATTATTTTCTAGCATCACTTTTGTTTTAGCCCATTCGCGATGCAGGTTTGGTAGACCACATTTCACCGAAGCCCAAAAGAACCCTTTTTCTCTCAGAGTGAGAACTTTATGATCTCACTGAACCGCCACACAGCTCAAGGTACCTCCATGCTTCACGCCCGGCTTCTGCGCTATATCGACGAAACCGCCCGGCGCGGATCGATCCGCAAGGCGGCAGCCCATCTCAATGTCGCCTCCACTGCGATCAATCGCCAGATCATCGCCTATGAGGAAGAGATCGGCACGCAGATTTTCGAGCGTCTTCCCCGTCGTATCCGCCCGACAGCCGCGGGGGAGATCCTGCTTCAGCACATCCGCCTGACTTTGCGGGAACATGAGAAGACACAGGCAGAAATCGCCGCGCTCCAGGGACTGCAAAGCGGCAATGTCAGTATGGCCACCTTCGAGAACCTCGCCGCCAATCTGATGCCCCGCGTCACTCGCGCATTCCGCCAAGCCTATCCGCGCATTCGCGTGCAGGTCCTCAGCATTTTCCGCCAGCAGCTCAGCCTTGGCCTTGCCAATGGCGAATGGGATCTCGCACTGGGTTACAACATCTCCGACATCCCGGGCTCGTCCACGCTCTGCCAGTTCGAGACCCGGCTTGGGGCAGTGGTTGCGCCCGATCATGCGCTGGCAGCCGAAGGGGAGGTCCGGCTCAGCGATTGCGCCCATTACCCCATCATCGTTGGCGACGAGACAATGAGCATCCACGAACTGGTCCGTAACGCCTTCGCGCAGACCAACCTCACCTTCCAGCCACAGGTCCTGTCCAACTCGGTCAGCTACATGAAGGCACTTGCCCGCCAGAGCGAAGGCGTTACCTTCATGACCAAGGTGGACATTATCGACGAGGTTCAGCGCGGCGAGCTGGTCTATATCCCGATCCGGGATCGCAGCCTGCGTCCACAGCCGCTCAGCCTGATCTACCGCAAGAACAGCACGCTCAGTTCTTCGGTCAGCCGCTTTGCAGAAGAAGTGCGGCGCGAATTGGACGGTCTGCTGTGAACCCGCCAGAAACCTCGCGCAAACGCGACGCACAGAGGACCCGCAGCCGCATCTATCAGGCAGCCAGGCAGGAATTCGGACGCCATGGCTATTCCGGCGCGCGGATCGAACGGATCGTCCGCCAGTCCGGCTGCAACATCCGGCTAATCTACTATCACTTCGGATCGAAGGCCGCCCTCTATCGCACCATCGTCGAAGACACCTATGCCGACCTGCGCAAGCAGGAAGCTGCGATAGACCTGGAACAGGGCCAGCCGTGGGAGTGCCTTGAGCGGCTGCTGGATTTCACCATGCGCTATTTTGCAGACCATCCCGATGTGGAAGGCATTATCCGTTCGGAAAACGATGCGGGCGGGCGCGTGGTCGCGAGCTCGGAAAGCATCGCACAGGCCGGGCAGTTGCTGATGGCCCGGCTGGCGACCGTGATCGAGCGAGGCCAGCAGGCAAGCCTGTTTCGCGAGGGGATCGTTCCAGCCGATCTTTATCTGACGATCACTGCCCTATGCCGCTTCCATCTGGCCAACAGCTATACGATGTCAGCGATCCTCAATCGCGACCTGCAAGACGCGCAATGGCGGGAGGGCTGGCGCGAGCACGTCCATGAGCTGATCCGCCGTTATGTGCTCCAGCCGGAAAAGCTCTCCACTTCCGTTTGACCCGATGGGTGGCTGCGTCAGGGGATCAGGGACTGCCGCCCTCCAGCGAGACATGGGCCGAAACAATCTTCCAGCCTTCCGGAAAGCGCACCCATGTCTGGCTCTGGCGACCACGCCGGTCGCTGCCTTCGCGGAAGAACTCTACATTGGCGGTAGCCAGATCGTTCCCATAAGTCGCGATGGCGAGCCGCCCCAGCCGCCGCTGCGGTGAACCACCACGGCCCTTGCGGAACGCACGAATTTCGTCCGCCCCATAGAGAACCTCGCCAACGCCGTAGCGCACCGTCGCCCCATCATCGTGGAACAAGGCGTCCATCGCCGCCACGTCATCGGACATCAGCGCGGCTTCATATTGCTGGAAAAGCGCATCGATCTGCGCAACGATTTCCGGATCATTTACACGCATTCGGTCACCATTCCTTCGTCGGAGGGCTCTTGAGCAGGCCACGGCCTTCCAGTTCAGCCGCCCAGCCGAGCAGCGCTCGATCCGCGCCTTTGCGGGCGATCAACTGGACGCCCAGCGGCAGTCCATCGCCAGCGAGCGGGGCAGACAGGGCCGGCAAGCCGAGATAGCTGATCGGCTGTGTATAAAGGCCCAGATTGGCGCGAGCGGGCTGAGGTTTTCCGTCAATCGGGATAATCGGTTCGTCGATCCTCGGCGCCGGCCCGAATGTGGTTGGGGCCACCAGCACGTCATAGTGATCGAACAGCGCATCGGCACGCGCATCGAATTGCGCGCGCAGGTCCATCGCTTCACGATAAAGGCCATCCGGCAGAGCCGCACCGGCAATCAGGCGATCGCGAGTGGCCGGATCGTAAGACAGCGGATCGGCCCGCAAGGCCTCTGCATGCAGGCGCCCGCCCTCATAGGCTGTGATCAGGAATGCTGCCGAGCGGGCACGCTCGACATCTTCGATCTCTACCGTCGTGAGCTCGCCCAGCGCATCGCAAAAGCGCCCCATCGCTGCTTCCATTTCCGGTGACAAGTTCCGGGCGAACCAGCCGCCCAACCGCGCCAGCCGGGGCCGGGAGGGGAAGGAAAGGGCATCGCCTCCACCGCGCATCACCATATCGACGAGCGCCAGATCCTCAGCCGACGATGCAAAAGCGCCGACATCGTCCAGCGTGTGAACGAAGGGATATGTCCCTTCTACCGGCAGCGATCCGTGGGTGGGTTTCAACCCGAACAGGCCGCACAGGCTGGCTGGGATACGAATGGAACCATTCGTGTCCGAACCCAGCGCGAAACACACCATGCCCGCCGCCACGGCTGCCGCCGACCCGCCGGAGGAGCCCCCGGCAAACCGCTCCGTATCGCGCGGGTTGCGCGTCATGCCCCAATGGCTGTTATCGGTAACGAAGCCATAGGCGAATTCATCCATGTTGAGCGTGGCGACCAGCACCGCACCAGCCTGCCTAAGACGCGAAACCACCAGAGCGTCGTCCGTGGCTGACGGCGCATCGGCCAGCCTTTGCGCGCCTGCCGTGGTCGGCAGTCCGGCAACGTCGAACAGGTCTTTCACGCCAAAAGGCACACCCGCCAGAATTCCCGGATCCTCACCCGCAGCCCGGCGAGCGTCCAATGCATCGGCATCGGCCAGCGCCCTTGCTTGAAGCACGCGGGTGACAGCGTTGATCTGGCCATCGCGCTCCGCAATCCGGCCAAGCGCCTGTTCCGCCAACGCCCGTGCCGTAATCTCGCCAGCGCGGACGGCAGTCGCGATGGCCGCAATATTGTCGCGTCCTATCCTGACCGTCACTGCGCTGCTCCTTCGCCGCGCATGATGTCGGCATGCAACTGCAGCAGTCTCGCATTAGCCGCCACTCCGTCCACGCATTGCGGCGGTAGCGGGAGGCCCACCCTTGCCGCGACCTCACCGGCAAGCACTTCCGATTCCTCATTTAACGCTTTGAAAATCAGCCTATTCTCAGCCACGTCTGTTCCGCTTCCCGATAAGTAATATTTTTATGTATATCGGATCAACCTCACTTGCCAACACTCAACTCGGTGCTGTCATTCCAACCGCAACCCGGCTCCGGCGAGCGTAGTTCTCCCGCATTGAGCTATCGATGATTCCGTTCTGCCTGCGATCCGGCAGCGCTTCAGAGCTCGTTCCCGCCACCCAGTGCGCGATAAAGGCCCGCCGCGCTGGAGAGTTCCTGCCGACGCAGATCGAGCAGCGCCTGCCGCGCGGCATAATCGCTGCGCTGCGCATCGAGCAGTTCGAGGCGGCTATCCAGTCCCGCACGATAACGCAGCGTCGAAAGTTCTACCCGGCGCGCGGAGGCTTGCGTTGCCAGGCGTTGCGCATCCGATTGTCGGGCAAAGGTGGCGCGCCCGGCCAGCCCGTCAGCAACTTCGCGGAAAGCGGCCTGGATGGCGCGTTCATATTCGGCCACCGCGATTGACTTGCGCACTTCCGCCAGCCGTAACTCGCCGCGCAAACTGCCACCCTGAAAGATCGGTTGCGTCACCTGTGGTGAGAAAGACCAGCTGCGGTTGTCTTTGTCGAACAGCCCATCAAGCGCGAGGCTGGTGAAACCGAACATCGCCGTCAGCGAGAGACGGGGAAAGAAGGCCGCCCGCGCCGCGCCCACATCGGCATTTGCAGCGATCAGCGTGTGTTCGGCCTGACGGATGTCCGGCCGGTTGCGCAACAGGTTAGACGGCAGACCGGCCGGCAACTGAGTGCGGATAGGCTGATCCATAAGGCTGATCGGAGCG
>Ga0209958_1002308_pt1 | contig 11018 bp, 9 predicted proteins | sample ThiBio_inoc_plan_FD_183942 | JGI IMG/M metagenome (GOLD analysis project Ga0209958, IMG submission 183942) | Wastewater bioreactor microbial communities from Cape Town, South Africa - Thiocy_inoc_plan (SPAdes) | ecosystem: Engineered > Bioremediation > Thiocyanate > Unclassified | place: South... | reverse complement strand
GGGCGGCCCGCCGCGCCAGCGGCGCGCTGGGCAGCAGCGGCCGGGCGGACAGCCAGACGAACACCGGCGGGCCGTCGGTCACCAGATGCAGCACCGCATCGGCCTCGGCGTCGTCGAGCAGGTGGGCGTCGTCGATGTGCAGCAGCACGTCGCCACCTTGCGCGGCGGCCAACAGCAGCCGCCGCAACGCGCCGATGACCTGGTGCCGGCTCAAGGGGCCGGGCAGCGCGTCGGCTGGTCCGGCCCAGGGCAGCAGCAGGGTGAGCACGGCGCGTGCCGGGCCGCCGATGGCATCGAGCAGGGAGCGGCGCTCGCGCAGCAGTTGCTCGGCCGCCGCGGCGAGCGTGCCGTAGGGGCGCCCGGTCAATGCCGCGTTGGCGCTGACCACGACCCAGCCTTCGCCGGCCCGCTCGGCGGCGAGGGCACGGGCCAGTGCCGTCTTGCCGATGCCGCCGGGTCCCTGCAGCAGCACGCCGCCAGGGCGTTGGCTGGGCGTTTGCGCCATCCAGGCGTCCAGGCGCACGCGCACCGCCTCGCGGCCCACCAGCACAGGCTCGCGCGCCGGCAGGCCCTGCGCGGCCCGTCGGTACAGGGCCAGGGTGGCGGCGTCGGGCGCGATGCCGAGCGTGTCCTGCAGCGCATCGCGCAACCGCGCATACCAACGCAGGGCGGCCGCGCGGTTGCCGTGTTCGAGTTCGGCCGCCATCAGGGTGCGGTGCGCGTGTTCGTCGGTGGGCTCGAGTTCGGTCAGGGCCTCCCATTGACCGGCGGCGCGCAGCAATTGCAGCTGCAGTCCGTGTAGACGCTCCCGCGCCGGGTCAAGCCAGGTGTCGTACGGCGCCCCGGGTAGCAGGCCGCCCGTGTACAGCCTGGCGGCGGCGGCGCAGGCTTGTGCATCGCCAGCGGCCAGTGCCGCACGCGCCTGCCGCTCGTAGTCCAGGGCATCGACCCGCAGCGCCAGTGTCGGGCCCAGCAACACCTGGCCACTTTGCAGGACCACGCTGTCCCGGCGCCCAATCGCCTGGCGAGCATGGTGCGCCGCCTTGCGCAGGTTGGCGGCCCCCGCGTCGGGCTCCAGATGCGGCCAGAGCCGATCGATCACCTGCTCGCGCGCGAGGCGATGACCGTCGCTGAGCGCCAGCAGCTGCACCAGGTGCATCGCTCGCAAGCTGGCCCAGCGCTCGCCCGACAGGCTCGTGTCGCCGAGCGCGACGCCAAAGCCGCCCAGCAAGCGGATGGACAGGGTGCTGGCGGCGGACCTGGCGACGGGGTCGGGCTCCATGTCGGGCATTGTCCGAGGGGCCCCGCCGGTCTGCAATGACAGACCGGCGCAGGAACGTTCCAGGAACGCCGGGTCGCCCATGCTGGCAACTCCCTTTTTTCACTGCACAGGAGGTGCCATGAGTTCCGATTCTTCGATGCCCGCCAAGCCCGCCGAGCGGTGGCCCGACGCCAGTCAGCGTCCCACGCCCGCGACAACGCCCATGAGCACGGCAACGCCCAAGACGACGCCCACAGGCAGCGCCCGACCCGCCGCGCAGGCCGCCGCACCCGACGCTGCCTGGGCCGGCATGGTCGAGTACGCGTCCTGGTGGCCCCACCTTCACTGAACCGTCGAGGAGAACGATATGAACGCTTCGCTGTATGACCGCCTCGGCGGTGCCGGGAAGATCGCCGCGATCGTGGACGACTTCGTCGATCGGCACGCCGTCAATCCCCTCATCGGCCCGCGCTTCCAGGGGCGCGACCTGCCCCGGCTCAAGCAGTTGGGCACGCAGTTCTTCTGCATGGGCGCGGGCGGGCCGCAGGCCTACGAAGGCCGCGACATGCGCGGCGCCCACGCCGGAATGAACATCAGCGAACAGGAGTTCATGGCCGCCCTCGACGACATCGTGGCCGCCCTGCAGGCCCAGGGCGTGGGCGTACCCGAGGTCAATGAGGTCGTGGGCGTCCTCTACTCGATGCGCGGCGAGGTGCTGCGCACCTGAGACGCGCCGGCACGGTGTCGACGCGACCCGCTCAGGCCGCGCGCACCTCGCGCAGAGGCGCGATGCGATCCAGCGCGGCCTCCAGACGCGCCACCGTGGCCGGCACGTCGTGCCACTTGTCCAGGCCGAACAGGCCAAGGCGGAAGGTTTTGAAGTCCGGGCCTTCGTCGCACTGCAGCGGGACGCCGGCGGCGGTCTGCAGGCCCAGGGCCAGGAAGGCCTTGCTCGATTGCACCTCGGCGTCGGTGGTGTGGCTCACCACCACGCCCGGGGCCTTGAAGCCCTCGGCCGCCACGCTGGGAAAGCCGTGGTGCTCCACCAGCTGGCGAACGGCCTGGCCGAGCGCGATCTGCTCGTCTCGCACGCGCGCGAAGCCGTAGGCCTCGGTCTCCAGCATGGTGGCGTGCAAACGCGCCAGCGCGTCCGTGGGCAGGGTGGCGTGGTAGGCGTGGCCGCCGCCCTCGTAGGCTTCCATGATCTGCAGCCACTTCTTCAGGTCCATGGCGAAGCTGGTGCTCTGCGTGGCGTCGATCGCGTGGCGCGCGCGCTCGCTGAGCATCACCATCGCGCAGCAGGGCGAGCTGCTCCAGCCCTTCTGCGGCGCGCTGACCAGCACGTCCACGCCGGTGGCCTTCATGTCCACCCACATCGCGCCCGAAGCGATGCAGTCGAGCACGAACAGGCCGCCCACGGCGTGCACCGCGTCGGCCACGGCCTTCAGGTAGCCGTCGGGCAGGATCATGCCGGCCGCGGTTTCCACGTGCGGGGCGAACACCAGCGCGGGCTTTTCGCGCGCGATGGTGGCCACCACCTCGTCGATCGGGGCGGGTGCCCAGGGGGCCTGCGGGCCCTTGTGCTGCGGGCGCGCCTTCATCACGGTGTGGCTCGCGGGGATCGCGCCCATCTCGAAGATCTGGGTCCAGCGGTAGCTGAACCAGCCGTTGCGGACGACCAGCACGTGTTTGCCGTGCGCGAACTGGCGCGCCACCGATTCCATGCCGAAGGTGCCGCTGCCGGGCACCAGCACGGCGGCGTGCGCGCCGTACACGCGCTTGAGCAGGGACGAGATGCCGGTCATCACGCCCTGGAAGCGCTTGGACATGTGGTTGAGCGCGCGGTCGGTGTAGACCACCGAAAACTCGTACAGGCCGTCGGGGTCGACGTCGGGCAGCAGGCCGGGCATGGGTGTCTCCTCGGATGACGAATGAGCGGGCATTCTGTCATCGCGCGGCCGAGGCCGCGAGCGCCGGCCTCAATGGGCCTGGGCGGCGCGTGACTTCCGCACGCGCAGGACCTCGTCGAGGATCAGGCAGGCCGCGCCGATGGAAATGAAGGTGTCGGCCAGGTTGAAGGACGGGAAGTGCCCGCCCGGGAACAGGCCGGCGAGGAAGGACCAGTGGAAGTCCAGCCAGTCCACCACGTAGCCGTGCACCAGGCGGTCGATCACGTTGCCGATGGCGCCGCCCAGGATGCAGGCCAGCGCGAAGGCGAACAACTTCTGTCCCGGGTGGCTGCGCAGCATCCAGACGATGAAGACCGAGGCGGCGACGCCGATGCCGGTGAAGAACCAGCGCTGCCAGCCGCTGGCGCCGGCGAGGAAGGAGAAGGCCGCGCCCTCGTTGTGCACCCGCACCACGTTGAAGAAGGACGTGACCACGACGCTGTCGCCCAGCGCGAACGTGGCCAGGATCAGCCACTTGGTGAGCTGGTCCAGCGCGAAGGCCACGGCGGCCAGGCCGAGCCAGGGCGCGATGGCGCGCAGGCTGGCGCGTGCCATCAGGCCACGGTGCGGGTTTCGCCCGCGCCGAACAGGTTGCTGGTGCAGCGGCCGCAGAGCGTGGGGTGGGCCGTGTCATGGCCGACGTCCTCGCGGTAGTGCCAGCAGCGCTCGCACTTGGGCGCGGTGGCCGGGGTGACCTTCACGGCCAGTTCGTCGCCGTCGACAACGTCGGCGGCCGAGGTGATGGTGACGAAGCGCAGGTCGTCGCCCAGCGAGCGCAGCAGCGCGGCGTCGTCGGCCGGCGCGGTGATGCTGAGCAGGGCCTGCAGCGAGGACCCGACGGCGCCCTGGGTGCGCAGGTTCTCGATCTCCTTGTTGGCGAGGTTGCGGATCTCGCACAGGCGCGTCCATTTGGCCAGCAGGCCTTCCTCGGGCGGCGGCAGGTCGGCCCAGGTCTCGAAGAAGATGGAGCCCTTGTTGGCCGCGCCCGCGAGCACCGGCCAGGCCTCCTCGGCGGTGAAGCTCATGAAGGGCGCCATCCAGCGCAGCATGGCGTGCGCGACCAGGTGCAGCGCGGTCTGCGCGCTGCGGCGGGCGTGGCTGCCGGCGGCGCTGGTGTAGAGCCGGTCCTTGAGCACGTCGAGGTAGAAGGCGCCCAGGTCCTCGGAACAGAAGACCTGCAGCTTGGCCACCACGGGGTGGAACTCGTAGCGGTCGTAGTGCGCGGTCACCTCGGCCTGGAACTGTGCGGTGCGCGCCAAGGCCCAGCGGTCGATCTCCAGCAGGTCCTTCAGCGGCACGGCGTGCTTCGCGGCGTCGAAGTCGCTCAGGTTGGCGAGCAGGAAGCGCAGGGTGTTGCGGATGCGGCGGTAGGCGTCGACGACGCGCGCGAGGATCTTGTCGTCGCCCGCGATGTCGCCCGAGTAGTCGCTGGCGGCCACCCACAGGCGGATGATCTCGGCGCCCAGCTTCTTGTTCACGTCCTGCGGGTCGATGCCGTTGCCCAGCGACTTGCTCATCTTGCGGCCCTGGCTGTCCACCGTGAAGCCGTGCGTGAGCAGGCCGCGGTAGGGCGCGCGGTCGAACAGGGCGCAGCCCAGCAGCAGCGAGCTGTGGAACCAGCCGCGGTGCTGGTCGTGGCCTTCGAGGTAGAGGTCGGCCTCGGGGCCCTGCGAGTGACAGGCGCCGTTGGGGTAGGCGTGCGCGTGGCTGCCCTCCTTCGCGTTGAGCACGTGCCAGAAGGTGGAGCCGGAGTCGAACCAGACCTCGAGGATGTCGCTGCTCTTGTCGTAATGCGGCGCGTCCTCGGCCCCCAGGATTTCTTCTGTGGTGGCGCGGCTCCAGGCCTCGATGCCGCCTTTTTCGACGATGGCGGCGGCCTGGTCGAGGATCTCCATGGTGCGCGGGTGCAGTTCGCCCGTGGCCTTGTGCAGGAAGAAGGGGATGGGCACGCCCCAGCTGCGCTGGCGCGAGATGCACCAGTCGGGCCGGTTGGCGATCATGTCGCGCAGGCGCGCGCGGCCGTTCTCGGGGTAGAAGCCGGTGTGGTCGATGGCCTCGAGCGCGGTCTGGCGCAGGGTCTTGGGCGCCTTGTCCTTGGTGAACACGCCCTCGCCCTCGTCCATGCGGATGAACCACTGCGCGGCGGCGCGGTAGATCACCGGCGTCTTGTGGCGCCAGCAGTGCGGGTAGCTGTGGGTGATGCCCACGGTGCTCATGAGCCGGCCGGCGGCCTTGAGCGCCGCGATGATGTGCGGCACGGCCTTCCAGATGTGCTGGCCGCCGAACAGCGGGAAGTCGGCCGCGTAGACGCCGTTGCCTTGCACGGGGTTGAGCACGTCCTCGACCTTGAGGCCGTTGCTGATGCAGGAGTTGAAGTCGTCCAGGCCGTAGGCGGGCGAGGAGTGCACGATGCCCGTGCCGTCGCTGTCGCTCACATAGTCGGCCAGGTACACGGGCGACAGGCGCCGGTAGCCCTTGTCCGCCTCGTACAGCGGGTGGCGGAAGTTCAGGCCGCCCAGTTGTTCCCCCTTGGTGACGGCCAGGACCGTGCCTTCCAGCCCGAAGCGCTCCAGGCACTTCTCGACCAGGGTTTCGGCCAGCACCAGGCAGCCCTTGGGCGTGTCGACCAAGGCATAGCTGAGCTCGGGGTGGGCGTTGAGCGCCTGGTTGGCCGGGATGGTCCAGGCGGTGGTGGTCCAGATGACGGCGAAGCCGCTTTTGCCGGGCGGCAGGGCGGCCAGGCCGAAGGCGGCGGCCAACTGGCCGGCGTCGTCGGTCTCGAAGGCCACGTCCAGCGTGTCGCTCTGCTTGTCGGCGTACTCGATCTCGAATTCGGCGAGCGAGCTGCCGCAGTCGAAGCACCAGTACACGGGCTTGAGGCCCCGGTAGACGAAGCCGCGCTCGATCACGCGCTTGAAGGCGCGGATTTCGCCGGCCTCGTTGGCCGGGGCCATGGTGAGGTAGGGGCGCTCCCAGTCGCCCAGGATGCCCAGGCGCTTGAAGTCAGCGCGCTGCTGGTCGATCTGCTCGGTGGCGTAGGCGCGGCTCTTGGCCTGCATCTCGTCGCGGCTGAGGTGGCGGCCGTGCTTCTTCTCGATCGCGTTCTCGATCGGCAGGCCGTGGCAGTCCCAGCCCGGGATGTACTGCGCGTCAAAGCCGGCCAGCTGGCGGCTCTTCACGATCATGTCCTTGAGCACCTTGTTGACGGCGTGGCCCATGTGGATCTGGCCGTTGGCGTAGGGCGGGCCGTCGTGCAGCACGAACAGCGGGGCGCCGCGGCGTGCGTCGCGCAGGCGCTGGTACAGGCCCTCGTCGTTCCACTGCTTGACCCAGCCCGGCTCGCGCTTGGGCAGGTCGCCGCGCATGGGGAAGGGCGTGTCCAGCAGGTTGACGGGGTAGGCGTTCTTCGTCTCGGACATGGTGTGTGGCGTGATCGCAGGGGCCAAGCTCGGCCCACGGGGCGTGGGCGGGAAAAGGGAGACGACGGGCGCGTGCCCCGAGCCTGTGGAAGGGCAACCACCGCCAGGGGGCGGTCGTCAAATTCGGTCGCGTGTGGTCTGCCGGTGGGTGCGACCGTGCATGGCCTCGAAGAACGCGCGGGCGTCGGCGACGTCCTTGGCGATGCCTTGCGTGAGGGCATCGAGGCTGTCGTACTTCAGCTCGTCGTGCAGTTTGTGCAGCAGTTCCACGCGCACGATTTTACCGTAGGCCTCCCCGCCGGGCAGGCGCTGGGACAAGGCCGCGGGCCAGTCCAGGCAATGGGTTTCCAGCAGCACACGCCCGCCGTTGACGTCGTTCGGGTCCAGCGAGGGCCGCACGCCCAGGTTGGCCACGCCGCGCAGGGGCTCGTCCCACAGGCCGTGCACCAGCACCGCGAAGATGCCGCTGGCGGCCGGCTTCCAGTGCGCGAAGCGCAGGTTGAGGGTGCGAAAGCCGTCGTGGCGGCCTGGGGCTGACTCGGCCAGCGCCCGGCCCAGCTGGCGCCCATGCACCACGTGTCCGCTGATGGCGTAGGGCCGGCCCAACAGGGCGGCGGCGTCGTCCAGGCGGCCTTCGGCCAAGGCCTCGCGCACGGCCGAGCTGGACACGCGCAGGCCGTGCACCTCGTAGCTCTGCATGCGCGCCACGTCGAAGCCCTGGCGCGCGCCGGCCGCGTCGAGCATGGCGTAGTCGCCCGCGCGCTGGGCCCCGAAGCGGAAGTCGTCGCCCACCAGCACGTAGCGCACGCCCAGGGCTCCGACCAGGGTGTCCTCGATGAAGGAGGCGGCGGTCTGCGAGGCCAGGCGCTCGTTGAAGGGCAGGATCACGCAGCGGTCCACCCCGCAGCGCTGCAGCTCCTCCAGCTTGTCGCGCAGGGTGGCGATGCGCGCGGGCGCCAGCTCGGGCTTGCGGTGGCGGGCGGCGAAGTAGTCGCGCGGGTGCGGCTCGAAGGTCATCACGCAGCTGGGCACGCCGCGGTGGCGGGCCTCGTTGCGCAGCAGCGCCAGCATGGCCTGGTGGCCACGGTGCACGCCGTCGAAGTTGCCGATGGTGAGGGCGCAGCCGCGCACGCCGTCGGGCGTGCCGTGGGGGCGGTTCCAGAGGCCGCGGAGGATTTGCATGGGGAAGGGCGGGGCGGGAAGGTTTGTCACATCGCGGGGGCTTGTCCCGCATGGACGCGGATTCGTCGTCGAAGGTTGTTATATTGGCACACGAAAACGCAGGCCCCGGGCTCCATGCGGGTTCCGGGTCTTTCCGGTGTCTTGACGCACGAAGGAGCCCGTTTTGAAGGTCTTGAAACTCTCGGCGCAGGGACTGCCCCAGTCCTGGATCAGCCTCGAAGAAGCCGTGTTGCACTACGCGGCCGAGGAGGTGCGCTGGGAGGCGGGTGCCGAGATCGCGGTGTTCCACGGCGGCCACAACGCCGTCACGGGCCTGCAGTCGGTGATCACGGTCAATTCGATCATCGGCACCCAGGGCGTGCCGCGCATCAACCCCTTCGAGCTGCGGCCCACGCTCACGAACCAGAAGCTGTTCTCGCGCGACCGCAACGTCTGCGCCTATTGCGGCCACCATTTCCACGAGGAAGACCTGACGCGCGAGCACATCGTGCCCTTCGGCCAGAACGGGCGCGACACCTGGATGAACGTGGTGACGGCCTGCAAGTCGTGCAACCACCGCAAGGGCAACCGCACGCCCGAGCAGGCGCACATGCCGCTGCTGTATACGCCCTACGTGCCCAGCCTGTGGGAGGACTTCATCCTGCGCAACCGCCGCATCCTGGCGGACCAGATGGAGTTCCTGATGGCGCACCTGCCGAAGTCGTCGCGCCTGCATGCCTGACCCAGAAACGCCGCGGAACCGGCGTTGCCGGGCCGCTGGCGTTGCCCCCTTGAGGGGGTGACGCGCCGCAGGCGCGGCGCGGGGTCAGGCGAACACGCCAGCGGTGTCCTGCATGCGCCCGGACACCTCGCCCAGGTGGTGCAGGGTGTCGCCGAACGTCATTTCCAGCTGGGTGAGCTTCTTGAAGTAGTGGCTGCCAATGTACTCGTCGGTCACGCCGATGCCGCCGTGCAGCTGCACCGATTGCTGGCCGATGAAGCGCATGGCGTTGCCCAGCTGCACCTTGGCGCGGGCCATGGCGGCGCGGCGCTCGGCCGCGGGGGCGTTGAGCTTCAGGCTGGCGTAGTAGCTCATGGAGCGCGCCAGCTCCAGCTGCATCTTCATGTCGGCCACGCGGTGGCGCAGGGCCTGGAAGCTGGCGATGGCCACGCCGAACTGCTTGCGCGTGTTCATGTAGTCCACCGTGAGCGCCAGCGTCTGCTCCATCACCCCCACGCCCTCGGCGCAGGTGGCGGCGATGCCCACGTCCACCGCGTGCTCCAGCGCGGCCTGACCATTGGCGGTGACCAGCACGGCCGGGGCCTTGTCCAGCGCCAGGTCGCCGGCGCGGCTGCCGTCCTGCGTGGGATAGCCGGTGGTCTTCACGCCGCTGGCGTCGGCCTCCACCAGGAGCAGGGCGGGTTGGCCATTGGCCACGGCGGGCACCAGGAAGGCGTCGGCGCGGTCGGCCGCCGCCACGAGGTGCTTGTTGCCGGACACGGTCCAGGCGCCGCCCGCCTGGCTGGCGGTGGCGGCGAGGCGGTCGAGCCGGTAGCGCGCGCCGCGCTCCTGCAGGGCCAGCACCACCAGGGCCTCGCCGCTGGCGATGCGGGACAGCCAGCCGGCCTTCACGTCGTCCGCGCCATAGGCGCCGATGACGCCGCTGACGAGCAGGGTCTGCGCGAGCGGCTGGAGCACCAGGCCGCGGCCCAGCTCCTCCATCACCACCATGGCCTCGACCGGGCCCATGCCCAGGCCGCCGTTGGTTTCATCGACCAGCAGGCCGGTCAGGCCCAGGTCGGCGAGTTCCTGGTAGACGCCGCGGTCGAATCCGCCGGCTTGCACGATGGCGCGCCGGCGCTCGAAGCTGTAGGCCTTCTCCACCCACTTCTGCACGGCGTCGCGCAGCGCGACCTGGTCGTCGGAAAAATCGAAGTCCATTCTTGTCTCCTCAGCCCAGCACGGTCTGCGCCACGATGTTGCGTTGCACCTCGTTGGAGCCGCCGTAGATCGTGGTCTTGCGCATGTTGAAGTACGTGGAGGCGAGCGGCGCGTTGGCCAGCACGCCGCCGGGAAAGTCGCCCTGCCAGCCGGCTTCCATGGCCTCCTCGATGAAAGGCAGGCTGTAGGGGCCGGCGGCGAGCATCATGAGCTCGCTGTAGCGCTGCTGGATTTCGCTGCCGCGGATCTTGAGCAGGCCGGCGATGTCCAGCGAGTTCTTGCCCGACTTCTCGGCCGAGAGCACGCGCAGCACCAGCATCTCCAGTGCCACCACGTCCACCTCGAGCAGCGCGATCTGGTCGCGAAATCGGGTGTCGTCCCACACGCCCTCGGTCTTGGCGATGCGCTTGAGGCGCTCCAGCTCGCGCTTGGCGCGGTTCACGTCGGCGATGTTGGTGCGCTCGTGGCTGAGCAGGTGCTTGGCGTAGGTCCAGCCCTTGTTCTCCTCGCCGATCAGGTTCTCGGCCGGCACCTCGACGTTGTCGAAGAAGACCTCGTTGACCTCGCATTCGCCGTCCAGCAGCTTGATGGGGCGCACCGAGACACCCTTGGACTTCATGTCCAGCAGCAGAAAGGAGATGCCGGTCTGCGGTTTGCCCTCGGTGCTGGTGCGCACGAGGTTGAACATCCAGTCGCCATACTGGCCCAGCGTGGTCCAGGTCTTCTGGCCGTTGACGATGTATTTGTCGCCCTTGCGCTCGGCGCGCGTCTTGAGCGAGGCCAGGTCCGAGCCCGAGCCCGGCTCGCTGTAGCCCTGGCTCCACCAGACCTCGCCGCTGGCGATGCCGGGCAGGAAGCGTTCTTGCTGTTCCTTGTTGCCGAAGGCCATGATGACCGGCGCCACCATCACCGGCCCGAAGGGCACGATGCGCGGCGCGCCGGCCAGGGCGCATTCCTCCTCGAACAGGTGCTTTTGCACCGCGCTCCAGCCCGGGCCGCCGAACTGTTGGGGCCAGCCGTAGCCCAGCCAGCCCTTCTTGCCCAGGATCTTCGCCCAGCGCTGCATGTCGTCGCGCGTCAGGCGCAGGGCGTTGTGCACCTTGTGGCTGATCTCGGCGGGCAGGTTGGCGCGCACCCAGGCGCGTATCTCGTCGCGAAACGCCTGCTCCTCAGGCGTGAAGGCCAGATCCATCGTGTGTCTCCTCGGCGGGGGCCCAACGGGCCCCGGGTTGCGTGTGAATCGAGTTTCGCACGACCGTTCGTTTTTTGCGTGTCGAGGCGGCGAC
>Ga0209958_1002307_pt1 | contig 11019 bp, 6 predicted proteins | sample ThiBio_inoc_plan_FD_183942 | JGI IMG/M metagenome (GOLD analysis project Ga0209958, IMG submission 183942) | Wastewater bioreactor microbial communities from Cape Town, South Africa - Thiocy_inoc_plan (SPAdes) | ecosystem: Engineered > Bioremediation > Thiocyanate > Unclassified | place: South... | reverse complement strand
GCCAGCTCGGCCACGGTGGCGGCCAATAGCAGCGCCAACAGCATCACCTTGAACATCAGCGGAGGTGCGGCCAGCAGCGTGGCCGTGGCCAGCCAGGCAGCAAATGGCATGGCCACGGCCAGCGGCACCTCCATCAGCTACACGCCTGCGGCCGGCTACTCAGGCACTGACAGTTTCAGCTATACCGCCAGCAATGCCAGCGGCACTTCAACGGATAGGAAATTCAACCGCATGAGGCCAAGTATGGCACGAGTTTTGGGCCTCGAAACACGTTCGGCCAAGGAAGGTTGAGCGCTCGCTTGCCGCTCAATGGCAAGAGCTTGGGAGGCAGTATGCATTTGGGCCTGGCGCGCGCGCAGCTGCTTCCCCGCAGCGATGGATACCGCCGCTTCACTGGGTCACCAATTGACGCGCTGGTCTACCTCGTCGGGTTGAGCTGCCAGATCCCAATCCGGCTCGCCTTGCGCACCATCATCCACCGGCGCGTCGCAGCCCTCCCACAGCGGTGGCCCGCGTGCCGGGGTGATGTGCGGGGGGGCAGACTCCACCCCGATGTGGTTCAGGATGTGGCGGATTTCGGCGCTGTGGGTGATGAAGGCAATGATGCGCATCTGCCCACCGCACATGGGGCACAGCAGCGGAAATGCCTCGGCGGCCAGCCAGGGCACGGCGCCCTATAGCTATGCCCTTAATGCCGGCAGCCTGCCCAGCGGGCTGAGCCTGGACAGCACGGGCACCCTCGGTGGCACGCCCACGGCCAGTGGCTTCTTCAGTTTCACGGTCCAGGCCACGGACAGCTATGGGGCCACGGGCAGCCAGTCCTATACGCTGGCCATTGCCGTGCAGCCTCCCGTGGCGAATGCCAGCTCGGCCACGGTGGCGGCCAATAGCAGCGCCAACAGCATCACCTTGAACATCAGCGGAGGTGCGGCCAGCAGCGTGGCCGTGGCCAGCCAGGCAGCAAATGGCATGGCCACGGCCAGCGGCACCTCCATCAGCTACACGCCTGCGGCCGGCTACTCAGGCACTGACAGTTTCAGCTATACCGCCAGCAATGCCAGCGGCACTTCAACGGATAGGAAATTCAACCGCATGAGGCCAAGTATGGCACGAGTTTTGGGCCTCGAAACACGTTCGGCCAAGGAAGGTTGAGCGCTCGCTTGCCGCTCAATGGCAAGAGCTTGGGAGGCAGTATGCATTTGGGCCTGGCGCGCGCGCAGCTGCTTCCCCGCAGCGATGGATACCGCCGCTTCACTGGGTCACCAATTGACGCGCTGGTCTACCTCGTCGGGTTGAGCTGCCAGATCCCAATCCGGCTCGCCTTGCGCACCATCATCCACCGGCGCGTCGCAGCCCTCCCACAGCGGTGGCCCGCGTGCCGGGGTGATGTGCGGGGGGGCAGACTCCACCCCGATGTGGTTCAGGATGTGGCGGATTTCGGCGCTGTGGGTGATGAAGGCAATGATGCGCATCTGCCCACCGCACATGGGGCACAGCAGCGGAAATGCCTCGGCGGCCAGCCAGGGCACGGCGCCCTATAGCTATGCCCTTAATGCCGGCAGCCTGCCCAGCGGGCTGAGCCTGGACAGCACGGGCACCCTCGGTGGCACGCCCACGGCCAGTGGCTTCTTCAGTTTCACGGTCCAGGCCACGGACAGCTATGGGGCCACGGGCAGCCAGTCCTATACGCTGGCCATTGCCGTGCAGCCTCCCGTGGCGAATGCCAGCTCGGCCACGGTGGCGGCCAATAGCAGCGCCAACAGCATCACCTTGAACATCAGCGGAGGTGCGGCCAGCAGCGTGGCCGTGGCCAGCCAGGCAGCAAATGGCATGGCCACGGCCAGCGGCAGCTCCATCAGCTACACGCCTGCGGCCGGCTACTCAGGCACAGACAGCTTCAGCTATACCGCCAGCAATGCCAGCGGCACCTCAGCGCCGGCCACGGTGACGGTCACCGTCACGGCGCCCACGCTGCTCATTGCGCCCAGTGCCTTGCCTGCGGGCACCGAGGGCCAAGCCTATAACCAGGGCCTGACGGCCAGCCAGGGCGCTGCGCCCTATAGCTATGCGGTGACGGGCAGCTTGCCCACGGGCCTGTCATTCGACCCCGCCACCGGGCAGATCACGGGCACGCCCACGGCGGCAGGCGACTTCAGCTTCACGCTGCAGGTGACCGACCACCATGGCGCCACGGGCACGCAAAGCTATACGCTGCAGATCACGAGCTTTCCCGCTCCCGTGGCCAGCCCATCGAGCATGACGGTGGAGGCCAATAGCAGTGCCAACCCCGTGGCGCTGAGCCTGGCCGGAGGGACGGCAAACAGTGTGACGGTGGTCGTTCAGGCCTTGCATGGCGTGGCCACGGTCAGCGGAACAAGCATCAGCTATACCCCTATCGCGGGCTATTCGGGCACGGATGCGTTTTCCTACACCGCCAGCAATGCGGGAGGCACATCGGCAGCCGCCGTGGTGAGCATAACGGTCACCGCCCCCACGCTGCACATTGCGCCCAGCACCTTGCCATCGGCCATGGTGGGCAGGGCCTATAGCCAGGGCCTGACGGCCAGCATGGGCTCGGGGCCTTATTCCTACACCATCGTGGCGGGCAGTCTTCCCGACGGATTGACCCTGGACCCCGCCGGTGGCATCAGCGGAACGCCAGGGAGAAGTGGTGTTTTTTCGCTGACGATCCAGGTCAAGGACAGGCTGGGCGTCACGGCCACCCAGTCCTATACCCTGGATGCGGCAGACCCCGCTCCCGTGGCCAACGATGTCTCGGCCACGGTGCAGGCCAACAGCCAGTCCAATCCCATTGCGCTGAACATGACAAGAGCGGTGGCCAGCAGCGTGGCCGTGGTGACACAGGCCTTGCATGGCACGGCCACGGCCAGCGGGGCCACCATCAGCTACAGCCCCGCGGCGGGTTATGCGGGCACGGACAGCTTCACCTATACCGCCAGCAACACCAGCGGCACTTCCAGCCCGGCCACGGTGACGGTCACCGTCACCACGTCCACCTTGGTGATTGCGCCCAGCAGCTTGCCAGCCGGCACGGTGGGGGCGGCCTACAGCCAAAGCCTGACGGCCAGCCAGGGCACAGCACCTTATGCCTATGCCCTTGTGGCGGGGAGTCTGCCGGATGGGCTGGTGCTGGAGGGCGGCGGTGGGCTCCGTGGAACGCCCACGGTGGGCGGTGTGTTCAGTTTCACGGTGCAGGTCAGCGACAGCTACCAGGCCACGGGAGACCAGGCCTATGGCCTGTCCATTGCTTTGGTGACGCTGGTGGCCAATCCTGTGAGCACCAGCGTGCCGGCCAATAGCCGTGCCAACGCGATTGCGCTGAATATCACGGGGAGTGCGGCAACCAGCGTGGCGGTAGTCGTTCAGGCGGCCCATGGAACGGCCACGGCCAGCGGCACCGCCATCGACTACACCCCCAATGTCGGTTATGCGGGGGAGGATGTCTTCAGCTATACCGCCAGCAATGCCAGCGGGACATCGGCGGCAGCCCGTGTGACGGTCTTGGTGAGCAAGCCGCTGATCAGCGCGGGCGGCGGAAGCCTGCCCGAAGCCGCAGAGGGCAAGCCTTATAGCCAGGGCATTGTGGCCAGCGGCGGAACAGCACCCTACAGCTTTGTGGTGAGCACAGGGGCTCTGCCCGCGGGGCTGGAGCTGTCCGCCAGCGGCCAGATCTCGGGGACGCCGAAAGCCCCCGCCGGGAGTTTTGGCTTCAGCATCGTGGTGACCGATGCCTATGGGGCCAGCAGCACGGTGAGCTACACCTTGCGGGTGAGCCAGGCCCAGCCCGTGGCCCCTGCGCTGGCCATTGCGCTCATGGCCGGCAGCAGTGTGGAGCTGGACTTGACGGCGGCGGCCACGGGCAAGCCGTTCACAGGGGCGGCGGTGCAGTCCCCGCCGCCGGCGGAGGCCGGCCAGGCCAGCATCTACAGCGCCGCTTCTGCCGTGGCGCAGGATGGGCCCCGCTATTTGCTGCGCTTTGCCGCCAGCCCTTTTTTCAGCGGTGATGTCGTGATGGCCTATACCTTGAGCAATACGGCGGGCAGCTCGGCGCCCGGGCAGATCAATATCCAGGTCACCGCGCGCACCGACCCCAGCAAGGATGCCGACGTGGCCGGCATCGTGGCGGCCCAGCTCAACAGCGCACACCGTTTTGCCTCGGTCCAGATTCTCAATTTCGCGCAGCGCATGGAAAGCCTGCATGCAGATGGCTGGGGGGGCTCTAAATTTGCGCTGACGCTGGATGCAGGGCAGCAGACAGCGAAGGGCCCAGAGGACCGCGTGCTGGGCGCCGCGCCGCTGGCAGGCATGCGCCAGACCAGCACCAGGAAAGGGGCTGGCCTGAGTGCATCGGAAAGCCTCGGTGTGGATGCGCTCCAGCTACCGAATCTGCCTGCCGCTGACGGCGCTGGGGGGAAGAAAATGCTGGCGCTGTGGGTCAGCGGCACCGTGAAATACGGCCGCGAGGATGCGCGCAATGTGGACAGCCGATACCGCTTCACCACCAGTGGCATCAGCGCAGGCGCCGACTATAGGATGGGCGATTTGTGGACGCTGGGGGCGGGCCTGGGCCTGGGCAGGGACCGCAGCGATGTGGGCGAAAACGGCAGCCAGAGCACGGCAGACAATCCGCTGACGGTGCTGCTCTACACCAGTCTGCGGCCGGGGCGAAAAATGTTTGTGGACGGCCTGCTGGGCTATGGTCGCCTGAGTTTTGACACCACCCGCTACATCAGCGATGGCAGCGGCATGGCCCAAGGCATGCGCAGCGGAGACTTCAGGCTGGGCAGCCTGGTGGCGGGCATGGAGTTTCGCCAGCCGGGCTGGATGTGGTCGCCCTATGCGCGCCTGGAGGTGGTGCAGGTCACGCTCGATAGCTACAGCGAATCCGCGGCCGGGCTGGCCGCGCTGACCTACTACACGCAGCAATCCAGTGTCCGCAATACCGTGCTGGGCCTGCGGGCAGAAGGCCTTTATGCACTGCGCTGGGGACGCCTCATGCCCCGCATACGGCTGGAATATGCGCGCAATACCCAGCGCAACGACGCGGCCCGCCTGGCCTATGCGGACCTGGCCTATCTGGGGCCGGCCTATGCGATCAGCCCTTTCAGCTTTGGCAGCGACAACTGGAGCCTGGGGCTGGGCGCCCGCTTGCAGACCCGGCGCGGTGTGGAGTTTTCGCTGGAGCTGAATATAGGCGTTGCCTCGGGCGGCCAGAGCCGCTCCATGTCGCTGGGCTTGCGCCTACCGTTTTAAGGCCTGGGCGATAGGGGCTGGCCCATGGTCCTGAAACCCGTGCTTGACTCTGACATGGTGGCAATCTTTACAGTGCACGCATTCGTGATGAGGAAACCGCAATGAGTGCATCAACGCCATCTTCCGCCGCCGTGGACCTTTCCGTGCAAGGCATGACCTGCGCTTCCTGCGTGGGGCGTGTGGAGCGCGCCTTGAAAAAGCTGCCCGGTGTGCAGGACGCCCAGGTGAATCTGGCCACCGAGAAAGCCAGCATCCGCTTCGAGGGCGCCCCTGATATTCCCGCGGCCATCGCCGCCATTGAAAAGGCCGGCTACGAAGTGCCGCAAACCCAGGTGGAGCTGGTGGTCCAGGGCATGACCTGCGCCTCCTGCGTGGGCCGGGTCGAGCGTGCGCTCCAAAAAGTGGCAGGCGTGCAGTCGGCCAGCGTCAACCTGGCCACCGAACGGGCCCAGGTGGTGCTCAGCGGCCAGACCTCGGTGCAGGATCTGGTCGCCGCCGTGGAAAAAGCCGGCTACGAGGCCAGGCCCCTGGATGCCCAGGCCTCCCAGGCCCAGGGCGCAGAGCAGGACGCCATGGCCCAGCGCCAGGCCCAGGAGCGCGGCGAGCTCAAGCGCGCCCTCATCGTCGCCACGGTGTTTGCCCTGCCGGTGTTTGTGCTGGAAATGGGCGGCCACATGGTGCCGGCCTTTCACCACTGGGTGGCTCAGACCATTGGCACGCAAAACAGCTGGTATCTGCAATGCGTGCTGGCCGCCATCGTGCTGTTTGGCCCCGGTCTGCGCTTTTTCCAGAAAGGCATTCCGGCCCTTCTGCGCGGCGCGCCCGATATGAACTCTCTGGTGGCGGTGGGCACTTCGGCGGCCTTCACCTATTCGCTGGTGGCCACTTTTGCGCCCCAGCTGCTGCCCGCAGGCACCGTCAATGTGTACTACGAAGCAGCCGCCGTCATCGTGGCCCTGATTCTCTTGGGTCGCTTCATGGAAGCGCGTGCCAAGGGCAATACCTCGGAGGCGATTCGCCGCCTGGTGCAGCTGCAGGCCAAGACGGCGCGCGTGCGCCGCGGCGCCGAGGTGCTGGAGGTGGACATTGCCACCGTGCGCGCCGGCGACTTGATCGAGGTGCGGCCCGGTGAGCGCATTCCCGTCGACGGCGAGGTGGTCGAGGGCCGCAGCTTTGTCGACGAGTCCATGATCAGCGGCGAGCCCGTGCCCGTGGAGAAATTCGACGGCGCCGAGCTGGTGGGCGGCACCGTCAACCAGAACGGGGCGCTGGTGTTCCGCGCTACCAAGGTGGGCGGCGACACCTTGCTGGCCCAGATCATTCGCATGGTGGAACAGGCCCAGGGCAGCAAGCTGCCCATACAGGCCCTGGTGGACAAGATCACCATGTGGTTTGTGCCCGCCGTGATGACGGTGGCGCTGATCACCTTTGGCATCTGGCTATTTTTTGGACCGGACCCCGCGCTGAGCTTTGCCCTGGTGAATGCCGTGGCCGTGCTCATCATCGCCTGCCCCTGCGCCATGGGGCTGGCCACGCCCACTTCCATCATGGTGGGCACGGGCCGGGCCGCGCAAATGGGGGTGTTGCTGCGCAAGGGTGAGGCACTGCAGCAGCTCAAAGACGCCCAGGTCGTGGCCGTGGACAAGACCGGCACATTGACCCTGGGCCGGCCCGAGCTCACCGACCTGGTGTTGGCCCAGGGCTTTGAGCGCGAGCGCGTGCTGGCTCCGGTGGCAGCGGTGGAAGCCCTGTCCGAGCACCCGATTGCCCGCGCCATCGTCGATGCCGCCAAGGCCGAGGGCCTGGCCCTGGGTCAGGTGGGGAATTTTGAATCCGTGACCGGTTTTGGTGTGCGCGCCGAGGTCGATGGCGTCAAGGTCGAAATCGGTGCCGACCGCTTTATGCGTGAGCTAGGCCTTTCTGTGGAGGCCTTGGCTGCCGAGGCCCAGCGCCTGGGCAACGAAGGCAAGACCCCGCTGTATGCGGCCCTGGACGGGCGCCTGGCCGCCATGATTGCCGTGGCCGACCCCATCAAGCCCAGCACGCCGGCCGCCATCAAGGCCTTGCATGACCTGGGGCTGAAGGTGGCCATGATTACCGGCGACAACCAGCACACGGCACAGGCGATTGCACGCCAGCTGGGCATAGACGAGGTCGTGGCCGAGGTGTTGCCCGGCGGCAAGGTGGATGCGGTCAAACGCCTCAAGCAGCAGTACGGCGTGCTGGCCTATGTGGGCGATGGCATCAACGACGCCCCGGCTCTGGCCGAGGCCGATGTGGGCATGGCCATTGGCACGGGCACGGACATTGCCATCGAGGCTGCCGACGTGGTGCTGATGTCGGGCGATCTGGGCGGCGTGCCCAATGCCATTGCCCTGTCCAAGGCCACCATGGCCAATATCAGCCAAAACCTGTTCTGGGCCTTTGCCTACAACGTGGCCCTGATCCCTGTGGCTGCAGGCCTGCTCTATCCGTTTAACGGCATGCTGCTGTCGCCGGTGTTCGCGGCCGGCGCCATGGCGCTGTCCAGTGTGTTTGTGTTGTCGAACGCGCTGCGCTTGAAACGCTTTCAGCCGGCCTTGTAAGCAACCTAAAGCGCTGTTGCCTGGTACGCAGCAGCGCTTTGTGCATTCAGGTGGCGCTGGCGCGGCCAGAGAAACAAGGGCAGGGCGAAAGACACGCCCACCAACAGCCCCAGCAAGCACCAGGGCCCGTGGCGTATGCCTAGTCGGCGCGATTCGACCAAGGTGAAGACTATGGTGACGTGACGTGACGTGACGTGACGTGACGTGACGTGACGTGACGTGATGTGCCGAGGCCGGGACTCGCCCCGGCAGGCGAGTAATTTTCTTGCTCGTGCAAGAAAGTCACCAAAGAACACGCCCCTGCTATCCCCGTCCCCGGCTACGCCGGGGCAAGCTGCGGTGCTCGCCCACGGGGCCTGCCGCAGAACTCGCTACGCGCTGAAAGCGCTGCGCTCAAACAGCTGCGGCAAGTCAGAGCACAAAGCATGGCTGTCCTGCGGCAGCCATGCGGCCCCGTGTGCTGTGCGCCGCAGCCGGGGCTAGAAGGGGGAATGCCAGCGCACGAATGCCATGACGAAGCAGCCTATGTGTTTGAACTCAGCGCTTCGCTTGCGCTATAGCTTCGCAGCGTAGGGACATGGGCAGAAGGGGCGGTACGGATAGGAAATTCAACCGCATGAGGCCAAGTATGGCACGAGTTTTGGGCCTCGAAACACGTTCGGCCAAGGAAGGTTGAGCGCTCGCTTGCCGCTCAATGGCAAGAGCTTGGGAGGCAGTATGCATTTGGGCCTGGCGCGCGCGCAGCTGCTTCCCCGCAGCGATGGATACCGCCGCTTCACTGGGTCACCAATTGACGCGCTGGTCTACCTCGTCGGGTTGAGCTGCCAGATCCCAATCCGGCTCGCCTTGCGCACCATCATCCACCGGCGCGTCGCAGCCCTCCCACAGCGGTGGCCCGCGTGCCGGGGTGATGTGCGGGGGGGCAGACTCCACCCCGATGTGGTTCAGGATGTGGCGGATTTCGGCGCTGTGGGTGATGAAGGCAATGATGCGCATCTGCCCACCGCACATGGGGCACAGCAGCGGAAATGCCTCGTAGATGCGGGCAATCAGCACCGCCCACAAGTAATGCGCCGCTCGCTTCGGGCGTGCTTCAGGTTCGGGTGTGGGTGTGGCCGCGTTGCCCGGCGCCGCCACCCCAGGTACGCCCGCGCCAGGTTGTGCAGTCTCCACCGTGGCTGGTTGCGACGCAGCAGGCTGAGCCAGCGCCGTTACCGCCGCTCTCAGCGGCGAGTTTGGTGCCAGCACACCAAAGTAGCGGTGCCGGTGGGTGCGTGGCGGTGGCACCAGCGCGGCGATGCGGTCGATCAGTTCCAGCGGTGTGAGGTGCAGCTCATCTGCCTTGGCACCACGCTTGTCACTGGTGGGCTCGCTGCGCTGTTTGGCACAGCGGTACACCAGTTTGCTTCCCTCTTTGCGTAGGCGCTCCATGGAAAACGGTGGACGCGCGCAATAGCGCAGCAGCCGCTCCAGCGCAGCGCGGTCGTGGGCTTCGATGCAGACACCGGCGTCCACCGAGAAGCCGCTGTGTTTGTAGCCCAGCATGTCTTTGGCGTCACAGTTCTCCAGCAGGCCCCGAGCAACGAAGGCGCGCAGGATGCGTTTTTGCAGTGTGGTCTGCACTGGGGCCACGGTAGCCGCATCGATGCCGGTGGCCGCGTGAAAGATGACACCCGGCGATGAGATTCGAGGGGTCGCATCAGCATCGCCCTCGCCCTCCACTTCCTCAAACACCCCGTCCACCACACAAACGTGGAAGTGGACGTGTTCATTGAGGCTGGAGCCGAATCGGTGAATGAAGGCGATGGCACCGATGTGCAGGCCTGCCTTGTCCATATGGGCCGCACCGGGGCTGTGGGTCTGCAGAGTTTGTGCGATCACCCGCAGAAAGATGCGCAGCACCATGCTCAGCACCGCTCCGTCGCGTTGCATGAAGTACCGCAACCTCTTGGGCACGGAGAGCACCCACTGGCGCACCGGCAGGCGGGGGAAAACGTGGTCGCTCAGGTGTGCCGCCGTCTCCACCATCCGCCGCGTGGTGCACGAGGGGCAGACTCCCCGGCCTTTGCAGGAGAAGGCTACAAAGTAGTCGTGCCCACAGTCGCCGCAGCGAGCGCGGGCAAAGCCATGGGCAAAGATGCCGCACTCAAGATACTTGGCAAACGCTTTGCGCACGAAGGGCTTGGGGGTGTGGTGGTCGCCCTGGCCGTCGAACTGACCCGCGCTGGCCAACTCTAGCCAGGTCTCGTAGTGCTCGGCTACCATTTGGTAGAGCAGCGTGCGTTCGGGGTGGCGTGGGTTGTAGAGCTTGGGCTTGGAAGTGGCTGACATGAATACTGTACAAATGCACAGTATTCTGCGGCGATTGTTTGGGTACGCAAAGCACAAGGCCCGAACCGTCGCCAGTTCGGGCCTTGTCAGGGTAGCTTGGCTGCGGACTTACTTGCGCGCAGGCGGCACATCCGTGCAGCTGCCATGCGCCACTTCCGCCGCCATGCCGATGCTCTCGCCCAGCGTCGGATGCGGGTGGATGGTCTTGCCGATGTCGACAGCGTCCGCACCCATCTCGATGGCCAGGGCGATCTCGCCGATCATGTCGCCCGCATGCGTGCCGACCATGCCGCCGCCCAGGATCTTGCCGTGGCCCCGGCCAGCATGGCCGTCTCCTGATCCTGCTTCGGGGCTGTCGTCGAACAGCAGCTTGGTGACGCCTTCGTCGCGGCCGTTGGCAATGGCGCGGCCCGAGGCCGCCCAGGGGAACAGGCCCTTCTTGACCTTGATGCCCTGCTGCTTGGCCTGGTCTTCGGTCAGGCCCACCCAGGCCACTTCGGGGTCGGTGTAGGCCACGCTGGGGATCACGCGGGCGTTGAAGGCGGCGCTGGCCAGTTCCTTGTTGCCCTGCAATTCGCCGGCGATCACTTCCGCCGCCACATGCGCCTCGTGCACCGCCTTGTGCGCCAGCATGGGCTGGCCCACGATGTCGCCGATGGCGAAGATGTGCGGCACATTGGTGCGCATCTGGATGTCCACGTTGGGGTCTCCTCGTTTTCAGTGCAATAAGTGACGGTACGAAAAGCTAGCACTGGCGCGGAGGTGGTGTTGGTAGATCGTTGATTTCATTGACTTTCCTGTTCACTTTCAAATCTGCGATTCGTGGCGT
>Ga0209958_1002306_pt1 | contig 11019 bp, 7 predicted proteins | sample ThiBio_inoc_plan_FD_183942 | JGI IMG/M metagenome (GOLD analysis project Ga0209958, IMG submission 183942) | Wastewater bioreactor microbial communities from Cape Town, South Africa - Thiocy_inoc_plan (SPAdes) | ecosystem: Engineered > Bioremediation > Thiocyanate > Unclassified | place: South... | reverse complement strand
CTTTAGGAAACTTAGCCCGAAACTCTCAAATTTTAGATAAAGATTTTGTAAAGCATGGAGTTAACTTTCAGTTGATAAATTTAGTTCTGAATGAAAAGAGCGTTTCTTGTAAGAAAGTTTGTGTCATGGCTATAATGAATCTATTGTCCTTACCTGAATCGAGAAAAATATTATAGAGCCAGAATATCGAAACTATTCTAAAAAAATACATTTCACCAGCATACAATGGCGATACAAGTCTCATAAAAGTCTGTCAAAAAGCCCTCTAAAAGCTCTAAAAAAAAGTATAATGAAACAAACCAACTGATTTATATCAAGAGTTTTCATATAAAATAAAAAAATCATTAATCTAAAAAATTTATAAAGACTAAAAAATAAAGATTTCGTTAATTCTTAATAAGAAAACAATCTGTTAATTATATAATTAGTCGGTAAAAAAAGATAAAGCGTTTTTAACACAATGATACCTGACCAATCAAACACTTTGAACACACATCGTATTGAAATGCTTATTCTGGCCACTTTAGTAATTTTTCATTCATTCAGCACATCTCCGCCTGGGCCTGTCTGATCAGATCAGATTATAATTTCGTATTTTTATTCTTCGCCTACTTCTACTTAGTCAGTCGCAAAGATCACATCTCAATCACAATCGTAAATATCTTTTAATTCAGCTTTTCTATTTAATAATTGGCCTATGTGTATTGGACACGTTTTTCTTCCTCTTTGTACCATCAACCTGGATGGCTTATGAATAAAACAATGTTGTATGGAACAATCTCCATGGAATGCATGGATTCGCCATTTTCTGTTCTGCTATCATCTTTATTCTTAAGGTATTGACTATTTTTATGTAGTTGCCGATAATTTATTATTTACATTCGTTGAAAAAAGCTACAAACCCTTCAAAATGACCAAAAAGCATCAAAATAAACAATTCAATTTTACTTGATATTTATGCATTAATTTTTTATCATCAGTTAAATGAATATCTTAATTATGTTCTAAAAAACCTTTATAAAAGTGTGATAAATTATTTAAAAGTTAATTAAATATTTGTTGATTTCTGACGAATATTTTTTTTAATTTATTGTGATCGTATCCGCCAAGAGTTTTTAGACCTGAAACGTCATCAGATCATCCTAAATCAAAGAAGTACAATAACTTAAGACTTGCTTTAGTTTTAGTTAAATATTAAGGGAAGAATCTTTTCATTTAAAGGATATGAAGATCATTTGTTATTTAAAATTTGTTATTTTATACTGTAGGGAGCAGCAACAGTATGGCTTTTCCCGTATATCATCAGCTTCGATACTCGAAAGGTAAAAAACTGTTCTGATAAAGGAAATCTTTGGTTTTGCTATCCGCTCTCTCAATTTATATTGAACTTTGTTACAAAAAATTTGAACTTGAACCATCCAGACTAATGAACGATTAAATCAGTTCCATTTCTCTCTGCTTACGTAAATCATTAGAAATCGATTGTCTCTTCCTTTAGAACTCTTATTTTCTTTGTTTTCTCAAAAATCTTCGTCGAGAAAGGTAAAAATCTTTTCGACCTTTTTCGATAATTTTTTGTCGATGATTGTAAATAACATCGAATACATCAGAATTTTGAGAATCATTATCGCAAAGCATCAAAGGTTAAGTATTTGTGATTTCAGGTTCTGATTCGATTTTTTCTTAATTGAAAGAGCCTTAAGACATTGTATTTATTATGATTTCACATATTATTTATTTCTGATTAACCATCATTTTTCTCTCAGATTTGAACAGTTTTACTCGATCTTCAAGATTCCTTCGTTTTTTTTATTAAACATATAGTTTTCAATAATTTTAAGCTTTTTCATCAACTTTCTCAAAAAATTATTTCAAAGGATTTCTTTAACAAACTTTATTTTTAATCATCCAATAGAATTGTCAAGAAAGTTCAATAGGAAATAAAACATCTTAGCTATTAAAATTTCACTTAAAACCTCTTTTTTTCCAAAATCAGAAAAGTTTGGCTTGTCAATTGAAAAATAAATTATTTTGGTTGTTAAGCCAGCGAATTCATATGATGTTAAATGCGATTTCTAATTAATTTAAAATTTGAAAAATAGTAATATTAAAGTAAAATTAAAGTTTTACAAATTTAATTTGAAAAATTAAAAGAAAAATTTATCAAAGGAAAATACACGAAAAAAGTCCAAATTTCATTGAATTTATTTTTTAGCGTAAAATAACAAGTAAGGGTTGGCACTTTCATAATTTTGTTTGTTATTGCTTTCATAAACAGAAGAGTCATTGAAAGTGTACCATTTTTTATTACCCAAATTTCGACACTCAGCAGTATAATGGCCATAGTCAATATCACCAGAATGGTTGACTATGCCAACAAGGTCATAAACAGGATTTTTGACAGATGAATGTTTCGAAAGTTTAGTAAGCGATGAGAGATCCAAAGTTTATCTGATTTTAACACGATTATTAAGTTTTAGCTTTCGATATTTACCGTAAGAAAATCTTTTTAATTCAAAAACGATAATTTTAGGCAACCTCCAGAAATCTAGCTTTCTCGTACATTATCTAAAGGCTAAAATATGATATAAAAAAATACTTTTGCATTTAGAGCAGTAATAATCACTTGAAATCGTTTACTCTTTCAAGAAATTTTCAACCATGGTAAGAATTTATCCATCATCGTACTTGTTGAAATTCAGCGCAAAGTCCCAAGTGTTATCAAACGCTATCGACTAATTTCTACATTTGAAGCATACAACTCTAGAAAGTAACTGTCCTGTAAAGAAATCAGTAATTATGGAGTCCTATCTCTACTTGTTATATTTCCACCATTCTTCGCTCTATTTATAAATTAATGTACGATTTGTTAAAGAGTATGTCTCGATGTGTCGGCTGTTAGTTACTTGTATGTTGGTTTGGATGATCTGTTTAGTTATTGGCTCATTAATTATAAAATTCCCGTTAAAAACTATTGGGCGTCCTGTTGGGCATAGCCTTGAAATCGGGGCTTTTTTGCAGCTACTGCCATTTTTAATTCAGAGGGTGTTTCTGCTCTGTACTGACCTGATCTGACTGCTTTCAATAATTTAGTATACGCTGATGTTACTCGCCCACTTGACTGCATTTATTTTAAATGTCTATCCTCCAAAAAATAATTATTTATCGAAGGTAAATTCAGTATGCATTGTAAAGTTGAATTCCTGAATTAAAAAAAAAGTACATAAAACATGTATTACCAATATTATTGAGGCCTACAAGTCCAATCGGTTTTTCTTCGATTGTGTATTTTTCTTATCTCATGCGATAGTCCTGACGGTAGTCCTAAATGAAATGAAAAGTACTTTGTATGAATCGGTAGGCTTTTTCTAATCTTACTACCTTAAGGCGCCTCTAAGAAAAGTTTCAGATTTTTTAGGGTCGTTGATTCTAAATTGGGATGCTTGAATTTTTTAATTTCTATCATTGATTTAAACTTTTGGTTCTTTTAGACTGCTTATCATGGCTTTAGAGCCACTTTGACTGGGATAATACTGTAAAGGTGAGTTATAAATATTTTTTTGAAGAAGACTTTCAGGATATTTAGGGTCTTTTCTAATCGAGCTGGAGATAGGTTTGGAACTACTGGTGTATGAATTTTGATAAGTTCGCTTGTTAATACTGGGATTGTTATTTCTGTATTGTGCATAGTAGCCGCTATAAATAGAACTCATAGTTTTGAAAGGACGAATGACCTTTTATATTAACTTATCTAATATTTTCATCTATAAACGACTCATTTATAAGGCATTTTTAGATTTTAGTTTTTTAAACTTATTTATTCACTTCAATCGATTATGTATTTAATTGATTTCGTAATTTTTAATATGAATTTAACAGAAAAATTTAAAGTGAAATACAAAAAATAAAGATTAAAAGTAAAATAAAATATGTAAAGATAATCAAATGAAAATATTTTATCTAATAGATGCTTTTACTGATTTTCTAGCACTACTCGATCCGATCGAATTTTAGGTTCCTGCTAAAGCAGAGATAGTATTTGAAGGGATTATTAAAGTAGAAGGAGCAGTTGTAATTGAATTGCTAATAACAACTGATAAGAAACTGTTTTCAGTGGCTGTGAATCCAACACTTGCCAATGATGAGCTTAAAATGTTGGCATTAAGTCCAACGAACAATGTCGAAGTTGAGGCTGGGAAAGTAGCATATTCAACAGCAATGATTACTGTATTAGCATCAGAAGTGCTGACCCATTGGTTGACTCTGTTGACCTTATCATTAACTGATGGGACAACAACGAAGAATGAGTTCTTTTGTTCATTTGAAAGACCGTTTGGAATGATCGAGAGTCTGACTGAAACAAAGACGGTTGTTCCTCTTCTGCTTAAAGCTGTTTGGGTCATTGTGACTTCTTTCAAGTTGGCGAGTTTCAAAACACAGTCAGCTCCGTTGTAGATGTATCCAGCAGCGCATGTGGCACATTCTGTGGCACTGACACATTCAAGACATTTTTGTGGGCAATTTGAGCATGAACCAGATTGAGTTCTGAATTTTCCAGTTCCACAGCTGTTGGCTTCAACACACTTGTTGGAAGTAAGAGTGAATCCTGATGGACAAGCTGAACAGTAGTTGGATGAGTATTGACATTCAGTACAAGGATAAGTGCATGTAGCACAAACACCAGTTTGAGCATTGTAGAATTGTCCTGATGGGCAGTTTTGAGAAACAAGTTTACAGACTTTTCCATCAACAATGTAACCGATTGGGCATTGGGCAACACAAGCAACATCAGTTCTGTAGTTGAATCCAGTTGGACAATCAGCATAACATTTGTTATCCAAGAAGAAGCTGTTTGGATCACATCTTCTGGCACAATATCCGTTTGAAACAACAGTTCCGACTGGGCATGAATCGAGACAAACACCATTGTATTTAAGTTTGTTACCGGCACATCTTTCACCAGTGATACAAATGTTGTTCTTCAAGTCAAAACCTGAGCTGCAGCTGGTACAGAAAGCCGATGACATGCATGAGAAACAGTTTGAGCTGCAAGCTTCACAGACTCTGCTGGCTGAGTTTGGATATGATCCAGCATTGCATGATGAAACACATGAGCCTTGTTGATAGAAGTATGGGAATGAACATCCAGTAACGACTCCTAATTCAACACAACCACCGAATCCATTGTCTCTGAAACCTGACAAACATTCTGAGACACAGACTGAGTCTTGATATGAGTATCCAGTTGGGCAGATTCTCTTGCAAGTGCTTGATTCAGTTGAGAAATATTCACCGAATTGACAGTTTCTATTGACTTCACAAACTCCAGTGACTGAGTTTAACAAGAATCCTGATTTACAGACAGTACAGGTGGTAGTTTTTCCTGAACATTCAACACAGTTTTCTGAGCATTGTTGGCATGTTCCATCAATGTTGGTAAATCCACTTGAACATCTGGCAGTACATTGACCGTTTTGGAAGACTCCGTTAACACATTTGCAAACTCCGTTGACTGGAGATGATCCAGCTGGACATTGACTGGTACATCTTCCGTTAATGAGGTTGAATCCATTCAAACATCCAGTACATTGTTCATAAGAAGTACAGTTGGTACATGGGTAAATACAAGTGTAACAAACTCCATTGATTGGTTGATTTCTTGATTCAACACATGAAGTACAGGCAGTAGCTGATGTGCATGATTTACAGGTGTCTGGACATTTTCTGCATCCGTTGGTTCCATCTCTGAAATAGTTTGATTCGCATGAAGCTTGACATTTAGTTCCGGCAAGGAAAAATCCTGATTGACAGGCAGAACATTTATCAATTGATCCAGTACAACCATTGCATCCTTAAGCACATGGAACACAGTTTCCGTTGACACTCAAAGTGTTATTTGGGCATGATGGGACACAGACTCCATTTGAGGCAACTCCTGAGGCACATGAGGTACATTTATCAGCAGCACCATCACATGATTTACATTTGTCACTACATTTTACACAGTTTCCGTTAGCGGCTTGAGTGAAGTAACCAGCTGGGCACAAGTTTGGACATTTTCCATTAATTAATGGAATTGGACATTTGGCATAACATTTGGCTTCGAATAAGTATTGACCATCTGGGCAGGCAATACAAGTGTTGGCAGAACCAAGACAAGCAGCACATTCGAAGGCACAATATTTGCAAGTTTTGTTTTCACTGTAGGTTCCAACTGGGCATGAATCAACACAACCGAATTCGAAGAAGTTTCCTGACAAACAAGTAAGACATTTGCTTGGGTGTTGAGTACATGTTCCACATGGTGAGTTACAAGCAAGACAAGTCATGTTGGTAACTTCAGCAATTGATCCTGATGGACAGTTGACATAACATAATCCGTTGAAGGCATATCTTCCAGCTTCACAAATGAGGCATGATCCGGCTCTGTCGCAGTGAGCACATCCGTCTTGACATTTTTCACAGACAACTCCTGAAATGTAATATCCGAGGTTGCATCTAGTGACACATTTTTGATCTTGTAAGAAATATCCACCAGTACATAAAGTACAATTGGTTTCACTTGAACAGACAGTACAATTGTTGATACATGGGACGCATTGGAGGTTGCTGTTAACATATTTTCCTCTGGCACAGATACATTCTCCGTTTGATCCTGGGGTGAATCCTGGTAAGCAAGTTTCACATGAGTTGTCATCGTTACATTTCAAACAGTATGGTTTGCATCTCTTACAGAATCTCAATGGTTCAACAGCGAAGAAATAGCTTTGAGGACATGAACAAGTTCCGTTGGTGTTGTTGGTGGCTGAAACAGCACATCTTTCACAAACTGTAGCGTTTGAACATTTGGCACAACCTGAAGAACATGGTCTGCAGACTCCCTTATCATCATAGAAACCTTCCTTGCAAACGCAAGCATATTGAGGAATAGCGAGAACTCTGTTGGTTGAAGCAACACATTGAATACAAACTTTAACTCCTCTGGCTTCATCACAATCTTGACAGAATGGATCAGCAGTACAACCATTTTGAACACATGATCCGTCTTTCAAGGCGTTATATCCTGGAGCGCATGAACAGGTTTGTCTTCCGAAATCATCATAAGCGATGAGTCTGTTGCTGGCAGCATCACAGTTAAGACAAAGGGTTGGTCCTGAACATTCTTTACATTCTGAAGAACATTTTCTGCAGGTAATAGTGTTATCAGAGTTAACAACTTGATAGAATCCTGAAGCACAAACACATTGTCCGTTGACAAGAGTTCTGTTGTTTTCACCGAAACATGAAGTACATGAGGTTGAGTTGGTACAAGTTTTACAAAGTGAGTTGCAAGTCTTGCAAGTGGATGAACCATCATCAAAGAATCCAGCTGGACAGTCACAGTTTTGGTCGAGTTTTCTTCTGAGTGGATCAGCACAAGCGCTGCAGACACCATTGACTTGGCATCCGTTACATTTGGCTGGGCAAACTTTACATTCACCGTTTGATTCATAATATCCTGAGACACATGAGCAGACATTGTCAGATCCGAGGGCAGCTCCGACAACACAAGTTGTACATCTGGTGACATTAGCGGCAGCACAGGTTCCACAAAGCTTGGCCAAACATGGGAAGCAAACGAGAGATCCAGTTGAGGCGGCTTCAAGAACATTGTAATAACCGGTTTTGCATGAGCAGATACCAGTGTTAGTGTCGAAAGCAAGGTTGGAATCACCTTTACAAACAATACAGCTTGGTGGATTTGAAATGTGATTGATTCCACTTCCATCTGGACATTGACTGGTACAACAATCAGTTGTTGGGTTGTAAACAACAGTGAATTATTCAATCTTGATTCTAAGAAGAGCTTTGAATCCAATTGGTGAACCAGCAGCATTTGGTTGGATTGGTCTTGGAATGGTTACAAGGAATCTAACAACTGGATTGGTTGACTTAATGGCAATACCGAAAACTTTGTTAGAGTTTTTCAAGGTAGAAGGAGTAACAACGCTGGTAAGATTGACATCATTGACAGTTTTTCCATCAATTTGAGTGACCCATTTAATATATGGAATTGGGTTGTTAGTGAATGAAGCAGCCCAATCACCGAGGGATTGTTGAGCTAAATCAATAGTGACTTTGTAAGCATTTCCTGAAATGAATCCTTCATAGTTTGAAGTAATGTTATAAGTGATGGTTGAGCTCCCTCCAGTAACTGAAGAACCGGTTAAAGTGAATTCAGCTGGATCGTTGTTGGTCAAAGCAATATCTTGAGTATCAATGGCCAAATCTGGAACAGTCAAGTAAGTTCTTGAAGTGATTTGGTTCATAGTTCTTGATGGTGATGATGAGGCACTGCAGAGGTTAAGACTGGTTCTACTGAAGAAATCAGCAGCTACGAAGACATCGTTCAAAGCATCAGTGTTATCAGTTCTGACGATAACGTTGTAAAGATCCTTGATTTCAACATCGACATCAATAGCAACGCATGAGGCTGATGGTGAAATTGAGAATGAGGCCAAACCATAAATTCCGTAGGTTAACTTGGCCAAGTCGAATCTTTCTTTGTTGTAGTCTCCAATTTTATTTCCTTGAACAATTGGTCTGTAAATATTTTTAATTTCAATCGGCATGTAGACACCTGAATATCCGAAAGATTGAATGGTGTTTGGATAACGAGTTTGAGCTGCGTCTCTAAGAGTGGTAAGGACAACAGCGACTTTGAGTTTTTTAAGCGACCCACCGAATTGGTTGAATTCAACAAGTGGTCCCCATCCTTGAGCTTCGGATGTTCCGAACATGGCGTTTTGAATATAATCAGTGGTAAGGTAAGAGTTGATTTTGGTCATAGCTCCCAAAGTTTGTGATCCTGGAGCGAATTGGAATCCCATAATATAGTAGTGGGGAATGATTCTATCAGCAGATGGACAACTGGAATCGAATTTAGCAGATGAAGATGATGGAGCTAAGTTCATGTAACCACAACTATCTGAGGAGAAATCAGTGTTGTTTTGGAAAATAGATCCAGCACCCCAAACTCCATAAACACCACCCTTGGTGACAGTGAATTAGACTGAATCGGCCCAAATGTAATTTCCACCGTAGTTTGCGACTTTGTATGATTCGAATAAATCTGAGACCAAAAGATAGTTGAGTTTTACTCTGGTCCATTGACTGGTATAAGTTGTTGTATTGTCGTTATAAACGTAGTTCATTGAGAATTTCATTTTGGTATTTGAGTTTTCGAAGTATACTGTATCAACGCCGAGAGCGAAATAGGTTTGGGTACATGATCCTTGGAAACCGGCAATGGCGAAGGCAGTGTGAATCTTGGCGGAAAGTCCGAGTTTTCCAGCCAATGTGACATTATAGTCTTTTTGAGCGAAAGTATTGGTTGGGACACCTAACGTAAGTGTTCCTGATTCGATATAGTCGAGAGTACTAGTAGAGCAGGTTTGTGCTGCAGAAAAAGCAACAAGACAAACCAACAGTATGGCTACCTGTTTATACATATTAAAATTTATAAAGAAAATTCGACGGTCGCTAATTTAAAAAAACAAAAATAAAATTTTCAGCTGGCATAAATCCCAAATAAATTGCTGCATTAGATTATAGCTTTTTTTCTATTATTATCTTTAAACTTTTATAACTCAACACTCATATCCTTATCTACACACAATTCATCTTTTTCATTTTTTTTATTCATAGTAACTCTCAATTTCTTCTATTTTATCTTACACTATTTTTATTTCTTTTTATTAATCATCATTCTCGATTTTACTTTTATTTCTATACATTTTCAATAATCTTTGATAAAAACTTTATTTAAGAACCAAAATTGATTCCTGAATTATTTGGATCATTTCTGTTCAATATTAACCATCAATTTAGGTTCTAGGAATATTATGTGAGGAAAAAAAGATGGAGCTTCATAAAAATTGGAATGACTCTTAAACAAGTTTCCTCTGTTTTGGAACTTTTAGTCTTGCCTAACAAAAATTTATCGATGTTTGGTAATTTAATTTTTTCATATATAAAACAAATAAAATCTAAATTAGAAATATTTTCATTCTTTTATTATCATATTGAAGAATATGCCACAGTCAAAAAATATAAAGATAGAGATAGAGAAATGTGAAAAAATTGCTCAGTTCGCTTAGCTTTTAATTTTTAAATTTTACTCAATAAGTTTTGATATTGAAATCCAACTGTTTTTCAGTGATTTTTTTAATAGGTGATTCCTGGAAAATTATTTATATTTTTCTTCTATAGACTTAGGAAGAATACAATTTTCCTTTTTACCATTTTTCTAAAATTTAGTTTATTTTATTTTAGAACGAATTACCTTTTCCAGGATTTCGTAAAATATTTTTACTTTTTTCATTTTTTTTATGTGAAAGTGATTGATCTAAAGTTTTACGTTCATTTTCTAGATGTTTTGACTTTATTCTTTAGATTTTTTATTGAAGATTGATTTTTATTGGATCTTTATTGTTGATTTTTTTCATACTTTCAAGACGATTTAATGACTTTGCAGTGTTTACGACTCTCCAAGTTTAATGATTATATTCTGTGAAGCCTAAATTAGGCTTAAATCTTTTTGTAGAGAAAGTTTGAGATAAGCTTTTTATGTTACTTCTAAAAAGGCTTTATTTTTATTTTATTTTTTCATCTTATGGGGACTAAAATTGTTTCAAAAAGCTTTTATTTGAATTTTTTTCAAATGAATCTCTCGCAATAATGGAATCCTTGTGAGTCATAAAAGGTCTCAATTATTAAGAATTTCTTAGTTGACATGCGCTTCTTACTCTTTTAGATTTATTTAATTGCATTATGTATAATAAAATCTTATTCCTATTTATTAATTTTTCTAATCAAAATAAAATGAATTCATAATAAACAAAAAAATATGACCTGATTAGTTATTTACTTTCAATAGTCTCCAATCCTTACGCCTTTAAGGTTCGAGAAATGATCAGAGTTTTTATCTGAATTGGATGAATATTTTGTAGATCTTTCTTATATTTGGTCGTTTGAGTT
>Ga0209958_1002304_pt1 | contig 11026 bp, 11 predicted proteins | sample ThiBio_inoc_plan_FD_183942 | JGI IMG/M metagenome (GOLD analysis project Ga0209958, IMG submission 183942) | Wastewater bioreactor microbial communities from Cape Town, South Africa - Thiocy_inoc_plan (SPAdes) | ecosystem: Engineered > Bioremediation > Thiocyanate > Unclassified | place: South... | reverse complement strand
CGCGCGGCACCGCCACCCCGAGCGCGAGACGGACCCGCCGCAGGTGTGAGCCTCAGTGCTTGGCCAGCAGCTCGGAGGCCCGATAGCCCGGCGCCACCCCTTGCACCAGCACCGTGGCGCCGTCCGCGTTTTGCGTGCGCAGCGGCAGGATGGCCTGATAGGCATCGGACTGGTACCAGGCGCGCGCGTGGTCCATCGAGGGAAATTCGATGACCACGAGGTGTCCGGGGAAGGGTCCCTCCATGACCACCGGGTTGTCGCCATGCACCAGGAAGCGGCCGCCGTGCGCGTCCAGCGTGTCGGTGATCTCCTGGATGTAGGTGACGATGTCGGGGCCCCACTCGACGTGGCGCAGGTGAGCGATGGCGTAGGCAGTCATGGCGGATCTCCGGGCGGACGGTGGGTGGGCCTCGGGACCTCCCCTTGGCCTGCCTTCATCTTCCCCCCGGGGTGTCCCGGCTGGCGATGACCCGTGAGGTCATGCCCGCGGTCCGGGTCTGGTCAGACCGTCTCGCGGACCGCCTCACCCAGCGGCAGACAGGCCAGCAGCCCGGCCGGTGTGCGGACCTGCAAGGCCAGGAAGTCGCCGAACTGCACGAGGCGCGCGATCGGCGCCGGCGCAGGCGCTGCGGCCTCGCGCGCCCCGGCATGGGCGAAGGGGGCTGACGCGGCCATCGCCCGGGGACTCGACACCTGCAACACGGCGACCAGCCCCGCTGGATCGCGCTGCGCCAGCGCCCACTGGCACAGGGCCAGCAGGCAGTCGGTGTCCTCGTCCGAGGGCCGCGCCGGCGCCGCCGGCCGGCGCAAGCGCTGCAACAGGCGGTGCAGTTGCTGGCGCGAGGCCGCCTCGCTGCGCCCGGTCAGGCGCCCCAGCTCGGCGTGGCTGAAGTCGAATACCTCGACCAGCAGGACGGCCGCGGCATCGGCTGCCGCCAAGGTGTGGACCACATGCCGCAAGGCCTGCTCGACCCGTTGCGCCTGTTCGGCCAGTGCCTGTGGCGCTTCGCTCTCGACGGCTGTCGCGCCGTGGTCACCCGCTTGCTCCAGCAGGGCGTGGTATCGCTGACGCCGCCGCCAGGCGTCGATGCACAGGTGGCGCAACACGGTGACCAGCCAGGCCTCCCGGCCACTGGCATCGGGTGGTAGGCCGCCCTGCGCCGTGCGCAGCCAGGTGTCCTGCACCAGGTCTTCGGCCTCATCGCCGTGCGCCAGCCAGTGCCGCGCCAGCGCGACCAGGCGGTGGCGCAGCGCTTCATCGTCGATCAGGGGGTGGGAGTCGGCCGGAGTTGTCACGAAAAAACCCGCTCGTTCGTTTACCGGATGAAGCTAACACACAGGAGCGATTCCCATGCCTTCCCCGGACACCGACACGCCCACCCGCCCCGCCAACGCCCAGGACAGCGCCTTCTTGGAGGAGAAGGCCTTTCGCGCCCGCACCGTGCTGGTGTTCGGAACAATCACCGACGCGCTGGCCGCGGAGACGGTGCGCAAGCTGCTGGCCCTGGACGCCGAGGCGCGCGCGCCCATCACCATGATCGTCTCCTCGCCGGGCGGCCACCTCGAATCGGGCGACGCCATCCACGACGTGGTGCGTTTCGTGGCCTCGCCGGTCCACATGGTCGGCACAGGCTGGGTGGGCAGCGCCGCCACCCACCTCTATCTGGGCGCGGCCCGCGAGCGCCGTGTCTGCCTGCCCCAGACGCGCTTCCTGATCCACCAGCCCAGCGGCGGTGCGGGCGGTGCCGCCAGCGACATGGCGATCCAGGCCCAGGAAATCCTCAGGGCCCGCGAGCGCATCGCCGAGGTCATTGCGCTCGAAACCGGCCAGCCGCTCGAGCGGGTGCGCCAGGACATCGAGCGCGACCGCTGGATGCCGGCGCAGGAGGCCGTCGCCTATGGCCTGGCCTCGCGCGTGATCCGGCGGCGCGAGGAATTGGGGCTCTGAGCTTGGAACCCAAGTCCTGGCCTGCCCGGAGGGACTCGAACCCCCGACCTGCTGCTTAGAAGGCCAAAAATCCAGGCTTTCTAAGCCGTTGATCTGTCTAAAGTTTTCGGCATTTCTGCCGAAATTCGAGGTCAACGGGGACAATTTGGGGACAGTTCGCAGTATGAAATTCAGTGCGATCGCATCGAATAGGGGCCTTTCATGGCCTCGGTGAAGCAGCGCCCCAGCGGGACTTGGCAGGCAAAGGTCCGTCGCCTGGGGTTCCCCGACCAGTCCAAGACGTTCGCGCGAAAGACCGACGCGGAAGCGTGGGCGAGGGCTGTTGAGCGGGAAATGGACGTGGGCAGTTTTGTTTCGAGGAACAAGGCAGAGAACACCACATTCGGCGAGGCCGTCGATCGCTACCTGGCTGAAGTCGTGCCCAAGCTTCGGGCGCAGCGCCAGCCCACCAGCATGTTGCTCAAATTGAAAGAGCGTTTCGGCGAGTACTCGCTGGTGGCCATTCAGCCGTCGATGCTCGCGGCCTATCGTGACGAGCGGCTTCGAGCCGTTGGCCCCCAGACCGTGACCCACGAGCTGGGGCTGGTGAACCGGGTCTTTAAAGCCTGCCAACTCGATTGGGGCATTCCGCTGCCGCAGGGCATCCCGACGGCGGGCATTCGCAAGCCCAAGTTGCCGCCCGGCCGAGATCGACGCCTGGAGGGTGACGAGGAGGCGATCCTGCTGCGGTCGCTCGGTCAGGCGGCGACTCCCTGGATGAAGGCTGCTTTCGTTCTGGCCGTCGAAACGGCAGCCCGAAGGAGCGAACTGCTTTCCCTGGCCTGGCAGGAGGTTGACCTGACCAGGCGTGTCGCTCGCATTCGAGGGGTCGATGGTCGCGCCACGAAGAACGACCAGCGCTACCGCGATGTGCCGCTGTCCACGCGAGCGGTGGCGACACTGGCTCAACTGCCGCGTTCAACGACCGGTCGGGTGCTGCCCATCACCGCGGATGCGCTCGACTCGTCCTGGGATCGCCTGATCGCCCGATGCCGGCGCGAGCACGTTCATGGCGTTCTCACCAGGAAGCTCGAAGAACAGGGGATCGACGCGGCACGAGAGATTCGGGCCTTGGTCTACAAGAAGCGGGCCCCGCTGGACATGACGCTGAAGCTGCTCGCAGAAGTCGAGCGTGTGGAGATTCGGTTCCTGGATCTGCATTGGCATGATCTTCGGCACGAAGCGGTCTCGCGCTTGGCCGAGCGCCTGCAAATGCACGAACTGATGAAGGTCACGGGGCAGAAGACCGCCAAGATGGTCGCTCGGTACTACCACCCACGTGCCGAGGACCTTGCTGCGAAGCTGGGCTAGCTAGATGCGCGCCTTGCGGAGACTGAAACTCATTGAAGGGCGCCGTCCAAATAGAATGAATGACCTCAGTGCGACAGTGGACCTCAACCTCGAAAGATCTCATGTCTGCGGCGGACTACCTCAAGCTCTTCATGCTCTTTGGCATCGCGATCGGCATCGTGCTGAATCGGCGTTTGGCGCGATCGAGCGTCGCGCTTCGAATCGCGAACAAGCACTACGTTGACCAAACTGATCGCATGTTTGGTCTGAATGACTGAGCGGTGCCGAGCGCACGAAAGGCGTGCTCCTCGTATTGCCGTGAGGATTTCCACGCGATTTCGCGGTGCGCTTCCCATCCGCATGAAATTGACCCTGGCAAGGAGGCGGGTTTAGGTGAAGGACCATTGAGGCAGAGGCTCCCCACGGCTCAAGGCGAGCATCGAGCGCGAAGCCAGCTTCATGAACTTGAGCGTTTCCCACATCGTTCTGGGCTTGGCCGTATCCCGCAGGCCAAGATCGTCCACCATGCGCTCCAGTTCCGGGTCCAGGTGCGCGGCGTATCTCCACTCCGGCACAAACATCTGCGGTTCGAGCTGGCGCAGTCGCATTTTCAGTAGGTCGCGGCCGAAGGCCGACCTGAGGAGCCAGTGCGGCTCCGGGGTGTAGTGCTGGCGGAAACAAACCGTAGTCGTCAGGTCGAGGTCGGTCTTGTGTGGCATTGCTGTTCCTTGGTTCAGGGGGTGGATACCAAAGTCGCACGCAAGCGGATTTAGTCAAGAGACACTCGGACCAAAAATCAGAAGGGCCAGCAAAGCCAGCCCTTCACGGAGATACAGCCCACCGGGCTACGCCCCCCAGTTGCCTAAGAGCGGAGCCTGGCGAGCGCAGGGCCAAACAAAGACGCCATGAGTTCCGTATCGACAGCCGCAGCCGGCGCTGGCTCAGCGATAACCTCGCGGCGCCGCTTTGGGAATTTGTGAGGTTTCATAGCATCCGTTGACATGACGGGTTCCGACGTGCCCATGCTCGAGTCCGGAATAAGCCCGACCTGGAGCATTCGTTCCAACTTGACCCCTAACAGCATCAGATCGCGAGCTACCTTCACGCGTCGGCGCACAGGCACCGCCAGAAGATGCTCGTATAGGCCAGAGTGATCCGGCTGAAGGGAGAGCCGAAGCCTAAGACCGGCCTCCTCGTCCTCCCCAGCCATCGAAACGCCCTGATCAGTCATTTCGTCATGCCCTGGACGCTCACGAACTCGGACGCCAGCTGAAAGCCGCGCACGTTCGAGAAAGCCGACCCGGGGTCGCACTTGAGGCGGCGCTTGAGCTCCGGCGCTACTTCGCAGAGGAAGTCATAGAAGACCGAACCACCGCCTCCGCACACCAGGATCGTGTCGAAGTCGGACAGATCTCCCACATCGCTGAGCATCGCGTCGTAGCCCCTGCGCAGAACTTCGTCGACAGTGCCCTTGTAGTCGGCCATCTCCAGGTCCACGCCAGCGATGCGAACCGTTGCGCTGCGCGTTCGGATCGCGGCATCGATTGCCTCGATCACCGTGAAATTGTTCTGGTACGAGGGGTTGATCTGCTGGGCCACCGCGTATGCGCACTGAAGCATCGACTCAGGGTGTGCGCCAGACCGAGTGTGGTTCGGCTCGCGCTCAAGCGAGACGAGGTAGTCGATAGTGCCGCCGCCTACGTCGACTACCAGGCTCCAGCCGCGCAGCCCGGCCCCCTTGTTTGCCATGCCGTAATTCATCAGTGCCCCCAGGGGCTGCACCATCACGTCCGCGTCGAGCACGCGCACGGTGCGCACACCCAGCGGGTCTTCAGGGCCGCCAAGAACGTGGGTGCCGATAGCCGACTGGCGCAGCTTCTCCTTGTATTCGTAGTGGGTGTTGAGCGGCAGGCCCAGCCCAAGATGCTCGATCACCAGCTCCCGAGGGTTGCCAACGTCTTCCAGCATGTAGTGCATGGCACCGTGCATGAGGGCCATGTATGCGGGCGTCATGCAGTAATTGGGAAGGACGTGGCGTGGCTGCGAGCCCTTCAGGTGCATCGGAACGCCGCGACCGGCAAAGTGCAGCACGCCGTCGATCTCAGTCAGGCACCCATCCGAGGCGCGAGTACCGGCCTTGCGCTCAAAAGGTCGCCCCTTGGGTAGCACAGCCGTGATCGAGGGGAACAGGTCAGCCACGATCACGGTCTCGCCGTTCACCTTCTTGCGGCCAACGGTGAACTTGGTGTTTGCGTAACCGACGTCAATGGCGCGACTTGAGACTGTCACGGTGTTGTGGGACTGCGCGAGGGCAGCGGGAAGATCGCGTTTCATATGGGACTCTCTGCGTTGAGGATGCGCACGGGATGTGCTGGCGCCGATTCTTTAGCCCCGCTCACATTCCTTCAACCGACCTGGCTCTCCACTTCCAGAACGGGCCAAAAATGGTCCCTAGCGTCGTCATGCGCTGCTCAACTAAGCAGCAAGTGGGCAAAAAATGGTCCCTGGCGCGCGAGGCGTGCGAACGAGCAACGCTTCAGTGGGCTAAAAATGGTCCCTAGAACCTCCGCACGCTGCGTGAAAATGCGGCAGATGGGCCAAATTTGGTCTCAAGCACTTCGCGCATTGCGCGAAGCGGCACCAGATGGGCGAAAAATGGTCCCTGGGGCTTTGAATCGGGCCGCGGCAGCGAACTGCGCGCACGTGCAGCCCGCAAAAGCAGCACTCGAGGCATCGACGGATGAGAGGCCCAAGTGCCTTGTCTCCGGACCGACCTGCGGCAGAACCGGCCAGCAGACCAGGCTCGCGGCACAGTGCAAACGGGAGCGGCATTGCTCTCACCGAAACTCGGGCGCGAGCAATATCCACAGGGGCAAAGCCGCACGCGTTTCGTGTTCCGCGTAGTCCATGGGTAGAGCCTGAGTGATATACAAGGCTAGCTGTGACAAGCAAAAAACAGCAAAAGCAAACACCTGAGATGGGCTTTGAAAATCTTTTCTAGTCTGTGGACAACCAACCCAGCGGGTCAAAGCGCAAAGCAGTTGTCAACATGGTGAGCCAGGTCGAGTGACAACCGACAAACGACCTCCGAGAATGCGCGTACTGCACTTGATGTGCTCTGGCATCCGGTAACCCGGTGATGCCCTGCCCCCAGAGGGCGTAACGCAGAACGGCGCTCCATGTGAGAGTCGCAAAGCAACAAGCCGGCTTCCCAAAGTGGACGTCGTAGCCAAGTCGGCTCTCTTTGTGAGGGTCGCACTAACAGGTCGGAGATAGACCTAGCAGCTGAGCCCGCGATGCGGCTCGGAAGCGGTAGCCCTCGCACGAGGAGTTGCCCGCAGCAAGCTCAAACCGGCTCCCTCTGGGGGCCACCAGCCAATGCTCCTCCTCAGCTACGGAGCACGTGTGGTCGCGTAAGCGAAACAGCGAACCTACGTTTCTCGTTCTCCTTGATGCGGCCCTTGTGTGGTGCGCCATCACGAATTCCCTCCCACCCGGCGCCTGAGCCGGGAGCCCCAGCGGCATGAAATAGGAAAGGGTGGACACAACGGAGAAGGAGACGCCGCATAGAAGTCATGCGGAGAAGTAGGTGAACTTGGGCGGTGACGAACTGCCTCGGCCTGGCCACCCACCCCATTTGGCTCTGTCTGAGACCCAGACAGTAACCCCCCCGGCGATCGATTGCGTCTCCGGAGTGCCCATCCCTCAAGGATGGGGGTCACACAGTTTCCCGCTGTGCCGACAGGAAAGCTTGCTAACGAACCGGGATATGAAGACTTGATGGCCGCGCGCAGGGCCTTGTACTGGGCGAGAGGTAGCTGAGAGGGTGCTGGCGTGAGCTGGCGAGATAGCACTGGGAATTGGCTGAGACCGCTATCCGGTGTGGGTGCGCGAGACGCCCGCAGGGGATAGGGGCTTTAGTGGCGATCCCTGGAAGAGAAAGCCGCATCCGAGAGGAGTTCTATGGACAGGCAGATTGGAGTTGGTCAGGTGAAGACAGCGGGCAACGCGATGGCGCGGGGGCCATTGCCAAAGCGCGGTCCGCGCAAGTCGGTGATCGGGAGCGGGCGTGCGGCCTTGGCTGAGGCGATCCGCCGGCATCCTAACGATCCGGGCCGCCAGATGGCGGCGTTCCTTGAGGAAGCGCCCTTGCCGTCATTGATCGGCCGCGCCAGGGAGGTTTCGGCCAAGACGCGAACGAACCATGGAGACATGCTGCGGGGTGCAATCGCCGACCTGAAGGCCATCAACATGAGAGTGCAAAGGCTGGATCAACTGAACAGGCGTCAAGTCGTGGCCCTTGCGGCGTACTGGACCAACGAGCGAGGGCAGACGGCGGGGACGGTGGCGAACAAGCTGAGTGCGCTGCGGAAGTTTTTCACGCTGGTGGGTCGCCAGGATGTGGTTCCGAAGCGCGACGCGCTTTACGAGGCGCTGGCTGCATCGGGTGTCACGCAGCAGATGGTGACGCGCCAGCAGGTTGCGCTGGACAGCAAGGCGTGGACGCCCAAGGGGGTGTTGCCGCGCGAGGTGATCGAGGAGGTCCGCGAGACCCATCCGCATGAGGCACTGCTATTGGAATTGATGCTTGCGTGGGGTCTGCGGGTGTCAGAGGCACTGGGCCTTCGTCCGCACGCGTCGGACACCCCGGACGGTCTGCTGGTTCACCGCGAGACAAAGGGTGGGCGCTGGCGCAAGGTGCCCTATCTGAAGGATGAGCAGAAGGCGGCGTACCAGCGTGACGTACTGGATAGGTGCCGCCAGTGGGCCGAAAAATCACGAGGCCTGGAGATGGGGTATCCGAAGATGACTCTCAAGCAGGCGAGAAGTCGGCTGTACAACGTGATGGCGGACTTGGGCGTGACGCTGGAAAGGCGTGGGGTGGTCTGCCACGGACTGCGGCATGAATTCGCAGGGGACATGTTCTTCGACCTGACGGGGCACCGCCCGCCGAGCGAGAACGGCGCAGTCGCGGACTGGTACAAGAAGAACAAGATGCAGGTAAATGCTGCCTACCTGCAGGTGTCGGAGGCGCTGGGCCACTGGCGGCGCGACATTTCCTCTGCCTACCTGGGTTCGCCGGCCAAGATGAGCAAGACGCAGCGCGCACGGGTTGAGCAGTGGGTGGAGCAGATCGAGGGCAAGCCCGAGTTGTTGCTGAGGCTGCTGAACGGGGGTGCCGAGCAGATCTGGATCACGGGAGCTGCTGCGCAAGGGCTGCCCCTGCGCAACGGGGAGTCGATGCAGTTGGCCGTGCGCCTGCGGTGTGGGTGGACGGCTGCGGATCTCAATCGCGTTGATGATGTCGTGCGAGCGATGGCTACCGTACCGATCCAATTGATTCCGTGTCTCGGTCAGCAGCCGCAAGGGGAGGCCGTCGAGGTGTTTCTGCGGAGGTGAACTGGAGTAAATCGGTTCGCAGTCGACGAGTAGACGCGCACGTCAATCGCCTTGGTGAGTGCCCCGTTCGCCAGAGGCCCGCATCCGTACGTGAAGACCGCGAGCAATCCCAGGAATCTTTGGTGATTATCCCCGTGTGAAAGAGGTGAACGCGGTGCCCTTGACGACGTGGGGTTCTCCGGTACGTTGGTCACAAGACCATTCACGTACCTCCCCATGTTCAAAGAGTTCATCTACGCGATCGAATACCAGGCGTCGCTGCGCACGGCCCAGCTGACCGCCATTCTTCAATTCTTCTGGCTGCTGAAGATGCTGGTTTCCATCGTCTTCGAAGGAGGCCCCCAGCTCGATCACCGCGCGGTCAACGGAGAGTTCATGATTCCGATGCTCATCGTGATCATCGGCACCATTGCATTGTTCTGGCGTGTGCTGGGTCGTTGGGTGCTGGGCAGTTGGAGCAACAACGAGTCGTTCTGGATGGAGCACAGCGCCTTCAGGCACGCCCTCTGGGGCGCGGGCGTGATGGCAATCCTCTGGCTTGTCTACGAACGCTTCGACGCGACCATGATGTACCTGACTGGGTATGTGCTGTACCTCACGATTCTCACCATGCTCGCGCGAGCCGGGCCGCTGACCAACGGCATATGTCGCCAAGCCCGAACTCGTGCCGGTGCACGGGCGCAGCGGCGTGAGGACGGTCCGCCGAGCGTGGCCAGAGCGGTCATGCCGAAAATCAGCTTCAAGGACATTCATGGCAACGCTGACACGAAGGCTCGGCTGAAGGAGGCCGCGCAAGCGGTGATTGCAAAGCGGGGAGGGGCGCGCACCGAGCGAAACGGCATCCTGTTGTCCGGCAAACCTGGCAACGGCAAAACCATGTTCGTGGAAGCGCTGGCCGGCGAGCTCAAGCTGCCCCTGCTGCAACTGACCTACGGCGATGTGGCAAGCCCCTGGGTGGGCGAGAAGACTGCCCGCATCAACGCGGCCTTCGCCCAGGCGCGCCGTCAACAGCCATGCGTGCTTTTCATCGACGAGGCAGACAGCTTCCTGAGTTCGCGCGACGGTGAGGCTGGCAACGGCGTCAAGGAAGACCGCGACGTGGTCAACGCGCTGCTCACCCTGATGGTGGACATTCGCAAGGAGCGGGTCATCCTGGTGGCCGCCACCAATCACATGGATCGCCTTGATGCGGCTGGCGTCCGCGAAGGCCGGTTCGACTTCAAGGTGGAGATCACGCCGCCCGATGCCGAGGCGCGGGTAGGTCTGCTCAAGCTCGGCCTCGAAACCCATCTGCCGAAAGCCAGCGTGGATCCGGTACTGATCGAATCGGTTGCCCGCCGTTGGAACGGCTATTCGGCCAAGCGCATCCTGGCCGTCACCGAGGAGCTCGGACCTTACCTGCATCGCGCGGGCCGAGTGACACCTGGCTACGAAGACTTCATGGGCGCACTCCGCGCGCTGCAAGGTCGAAAGGGCGTATTGCTGGAGAACGTCAAGACACTTGACGAGCTGGTACTGTCACCCGTCACCCGTGAATCGCTCGGTCTCATCGCCGGCCGTATGGCCGATCCGCAGCACACCGAGGCCCACGGCGGCACCCTGCCAGCCGGTGTGCTCTTCTATGGTCCACCGGGAACCGGCAAGACGGCCACGGCCAAAGCCCTGGCCAAATCGATCGACTGGGCATTCCTCACGGCCACGGGAGCTGACCTGGCGCGCACTCCCGCGGAGCTGCAAAAACTCCACGACCAGGCGAACGAACTGCGCCCCTGTGTCATCTTCGTGGACGAGGCCGACGAGTTGCTCAGGAGCCGTGACCTTTCGCCCCACACCGAGGGGACCAACAAGCTGCTCACGCTCATGGACGGGGTAGGGGACCGCGTGAAGGACGTCGTGTGGATCGCCGCGACGAACAACCCTGAGCAGATCGACCCGGCGCTGCTGCGTGGTGGACGGTTCACGGAGAAGGTGCCGTTTGACCGACCGAGCGCGAAGAGCCTGAACCTCTACCTGGAAACCTGGTTCGCGAGCCGCAAGGTCCGCCTCGAAGGCGGCCTCACGGTCGCAGCGGTGGCCCAAACGCTGAGGGGCGAGAGCATCGCAAACGCGGAGGCGGTTGCGCAGGTAGCGCTCAACAAAGCGATTTCGCGGCGAAGCACACCGGTGGTGGTCACTTCAGCCGACATCGAACAAGCTGTACTTACGGTGCTTTGAATCACATGCCAACAGGAGGTCCGCTGACTTCACGATCAGCGCAATGGTGACCTTGCTTTCAAGAGCTGGCGAAAAGTTCACGCGTGCGTTCATCGAGAAGTACCGTGCCTAGCCCAGCAATCACTGGGCCAATCG
>Ga0209958_1002296_pt1 | contig 11051 bp, 10 predicted proteins | sample ThiBio_inoc_plan_FD_183942 | JGI IMG/M metagenome (GOLD analysis project Ga0209958, IMG submission 183942) | Wastewater bioreactor microbial communities from Cape Town, South Africa - Thiocy_inoc_plan (SPAdes) | ecosystem: Engineered > Bioremediation > Thiocyanate > Unclassified | place: South... | reverse complement strand
TATCTGTATCGCGCGCAAGTTGCTGTCGCTCAGCGCACCGATCCGCACGGCCACGTCGATACCTTCCTCCACGATGCGCACATTGCGATCGAGCAGCATCATACGCGCGCTCAGCCCCTGATGCTCGGCCAGCAATTCGCTGACGACTGGCAAGACATGCAGCTTGCCGAACATCACGGGGGCAGTGATGTATATCTGCCCGCGCGGCACCGATCTGCCGCCCATGACGATATGCTCCGCCTCCCGCAGATCGATCAGGATACGGCGCGCCCGGTCCAGAAAAGCGGCGCCATCGTCCGTCAGCGAAACGGAGCGGGTGGAGCGATGAAACAGCGTGACGCCCAGATGTCGCTCCAGCGCCGCAATCGCCCGGGTGATGGCAGGCGGGGAAACCTGGAGGACACGCGCCGCCGCCGCAAAGCTGCGCTTGTCTGCGACGGCGACGAAAGCGGCAAGGGATTCGAACCTGTCCATTATTCCTGAAACTGAAATAGTGAATGCCAATGTTCACGTATTATCACGTGAAGTGCAACTCTCTATTCACGAGGGCATGGCACAGACATTCCTCCACACCATGTTCGGCCCCGGCAGCCGCGCCTTGCAGGAAATCGCGGGTTCGCGCGCCTCCTATGCCCGGATGGAGGCTGCCGCGGGGGAGCGGGACCTGCTGACCAAGCGGGAGGTAGATTTCATCGCCGCTCGCGACAGTTTCTACATGGCCAGCATCAGCGAAGATGGCTGGCCTTATGTCCAGCATCGAGGCGGGCCTGCGGGCTTCCTGCGCCGGATCGAGGGCAACCGCATCGGGTTTTCGGATTATCGCGGCAACATGCAATATCTGTCAGTGGCCAATGTGGCCGCCGATGATCGCGTCGCACTGTTCCTGATGGATTATCCCAATCGCCGCCGACTGAAGCTGATCGGCCACGCCAGCACCAGTCAGGACCCCGAAATCATCGCCGCCCTGACGATGCCCGATTATCCCGCCGTGCCCGAACGCGCTTTCGTTATCGATATTATCGGGTTCGACTGGAACTGTCCCCAGCACATCACTCCGCGCTTTACGGAAGCGGAAATCCGGCAGGGCACCGGGCCCTTGCTCGACGAACTTGAACGGCTGCGCGCGCGCGTTGCCGAATTGGAAGGAACAGATCGATGACCGGAAAACTCACTTGCGGCGTCCATCATATCGGGCTGACCGTGCCCGATCTGGATCAGGCGCGGGACTTCTTCTGCGGTCTGCTCGGTTTCGACGAGGTCGGCGGCGTGCCTGCCTATCCCGCCATCTTCGTGTCTGACGGCACTATTCTGCTGACGCTCTGGCGCGCGACCGATCCGCTGACCGCCCGCGCGTTTGACCGGCATGCCAATATCGGCCTGCACCATCTCTCCCTTGCAGTGGCAGATGACGTGTCGCTGGATGAAGTGTGGGATAAGGTAAGCGCGCATCCCAATGTTGTGATCGATGCGCCGCCCGGGCCTATCAGGCCAGGCTCCGCGACACGACATTTCCTGATCTTCATCCCCGGAGGGATCAGGATGGAATTCGCCACACCGTTTGCCTGAAAGGATGAGCCTTCCAGAAGAACAGCCTATCCAAGCCTGTTCGATCGAGCCCATGCCTCCAGCGCCATCAACACGGGCTGAAGGCTCGCCCCCTTCGGTGTGAGCGCATAATCCACACGAGGTGGGATTTCCCCGTAATCCGTGCGGGCGACGAGGCCATCCGCCTCCATTTCCTTGAGTGTTCTTGAAAGGGTGCGATGAGTGATCCCGCCCAGCCTGCGCTGCAATTCGTTGAAGCGCAGCGGCCCTTCCAGCAGCCAATAGATCACCATGGGGCGCCATTTGCCCGACAGGAAATCGAGCGCCAGCTCCGCCGGGCAATGCCAACCTTCGATTATATCGGCGTGATGGTCCATCATGGTATCCTTAAGGACCGTACTTGTTGATCGGTTAGCGTAGACATATGTTTCGTCCAACAAGAAGGCAATGCCCCGGGGCGGGGCAGAAAAATACGCCCCCTCGAAAGGCACATGCGATGAAGACTCTCGAAACCATCCTGCGCAACGACACCCCTCACTGGGTGGGTGACGGCTTTCCCGTACGTTCGCTGTTCAGCTATCATGGCGAAACGGCCCCGATCAGCCCCTTCCTGCTGTTCGATTATGCCGGGCCGTGGAATTTCGAGCCGGTGAAGGGCCATCCACGCGGCGTTGGCGAACATCCGCACAAGGGCTTCGAAACGGTGACCATCGTTTATGACGGTGAAGTCAGCCACCGGGATTCGTCCGGTGGCGGCGGCACGATCGGCACCGGTGAAGTCCAGTGGATGACCGCCGGGGCAGGAGTGCTGCATGAGGAGTTCCACTCCCCCGGCTATTCCCGGACCGGCGGCCCGTTCCGCATGGTGCAATTGTGGGTCAATTTGCCCGCGAAGGACAAGCTGACCCCGGCCAAGTACCAGGCGATCACACGCGACATGATCCCCGAAGCCACTTTCGACGGCGGGCTGGCACGGATTATTGCGGGTGAGTTCGGTGGGGCAAAGGGACCTGCCACTACCTTCACGCCGATCAATCTGTGGGACGTGCGACTGGAAGCCGATGCGGAAATTACCCTGCCGGTGCCCGATGGGCATACCACGATGGTGGCGGTCCTTTCCGGCCATGTGACTATCGACGGCAAGGGTGTCGGTGAAGCGGAGATTGCCCGCCTGACCCGCGAGGGCTCGGATGCGGCGGTCAAGGCCGATGGCGACGCCATGCTGCTGGTTATGACGGGCGAGCCGATCAACGAACCCGTCTTCGGCTATGGCCCCTTCGTGATGAACACCGAGGCCGAAATTCGCCAGGCTATCGCGGATTTCAACTCGGGCCGCTTCGGGGCGCTCGCACCGGCATGATATGAAAATGCCCGGAGGGATCATTCTCTCCGGGCATTTTTGCATTACTCAGATCTCGGAAGGAACAGGCCCATGGCAGAAGGCGCACGTGAAATCACCGTAACGATCGAGGATGGCGAGCGGCATGGCCGCTATGTCGGGAAAGTCGCTGGGATCAATGCCGAGGCGGAAATCACCTTCACCCATCGCGGCCCCGGCGTGATCAGCGCGGACCACACTGGCGCTCCCGACGAGTTGAAGGGCACGGGCGTTGCCGCCGCCATGGTCGATTACCTGATCGCCGATGCACGTGAACGAGGCTTCAAGATCATCCCGATCTGCCCCTATGTCCGCGCCCGTTATGCCAAGCATCCCGAATGGCGCGACGTCTTCACTGTCGGCCCCGGCGAAATGCCGAAACTGACTGCCGCCCAGATGCGAGGCGAGTGACTGGACAGACGGTAGGGCAGCCGAAGCTCTGAGGGCTGACTACCCCCCCCGCCGACCTTTGCCGACGGGGGTATGTGAACCGGCTTCAGCGCTTCATGAAGCGGACGGTATGGACCGCCAGACCTTGGGCAGGCGGATTGGCGAGGCCCTTGAGCAGAGTGCGTGTGCTGTAACGCCCGACGACACCGCCGCCGCGCGAGGGATAATAGATCGGGAAGGACGCAGACGCTGCCTCTTTCCCATCCACCAGCATGACCAGCCGCGCCGCGCGCGGGCCGCTTGCCGGATCGGCGGCGACGGACAATTTCACTTCATGATCGCCCGGCGCCAGCACATCCCCCTTCAGCCACTGGCGTTCCTGTTCGCGCGCTGTGGCGTTGTAGAGGAAGATCGGGCGCCCACCTTCGAGATAGAGCCCCGCACCACCGGCTTCATCGCCTGTGATGACGATAGGCCCGTCTGCAGCAGAACTGCTTGTGGTGAAGCGGGCCACCATGTCCCATCCCGCCGCGAGCGTGGGGAAGGAGCCTGCCGGATAACGCGTCTGGCTGGAATAGAAGGTGAAGTCCGTCCGGCTGTCCAGTATCGAGGGCCTGTTTCCGGGCCCGACGCGGCCGATAAGATCTGCCGTGATCGGATAGACATCATACTTCTTCGCGGCCTCCTCGAAGGCGACCTTCAGCTCGGCCAGCTTGGCAGGATATTGGGCCGCCACATTCTTCGACTGCGAATAATCGCTATCGAGATTGTAGAGCTCCCACGAGAACTTCAGCGGGTCGATCGGGTCGGTTGAACGATCGAACGGCGCCCGGCCCGGCGTAGTCGAGGCCAGCCAGCCTTCCTTGTAGTAAGACCGGTTGCCCAGCATTTCGAAATATTGCTCCCGGCGCGTGGACGGGGCCTTCGCAGCGTCAAAACTGTAGACCATGCTGACCCCGTCGATCGGCTGCTGCTCCACTCCGTCAACGATTTCGGGCGGCGTGACACCTGCCGCTTCATAGATGGTCGGCGCAATGTCGATCACGTGGTGGAACTGGCTGCGCAATTCACCCTTCGCCTTGATCCGCTTCGGCCAGCTGATCACCAGCCCGTCGCGCAGCCCGCCAAGGTGCGAGGCGATCTGCTTGCCCCACGGGAATGGCGCGTTCTGCGCCCAGGCCCAACCGGCATTGTAGTTGGAATAGGAATGGGGCGTGCCATCGGCGGGGGAATTGGCGATCAGTTCCGCTTCGGTCGGCTCGATCCCCAACAGGCTCTGCAATTCCATGCTGGAGCCGTGCTGGCTGTCCATGCTGGCGCCATTGTCGCCCTGGAGATAGATCACCATCGTGTTTTCGAGCTGGCCGCTCTCGCGCAGTTCCTCGATCACGCGACCCAGCTGGAAATCGAAATAGGCAAGCTGTGCAGCCGCCACTTCCATCTGGTGGGCATATGCCTTCCGAGCTTCGGGGCTGATGCTGTCCCAAGCCGGGAGAACGTCCGGGCGCGGGGTCAGCACTGCATCCTTGGGGATCACCCCCATGGCCTTCTGCCGCGCGAAGTTCTGTTCGCGCAGCTTGTCCCAGCCCATATCGAACTGGCCCTTAAACTTCGCGATCCAGTCAGCCGGGGCCTGATGCGGAGAATGCATGGTGCCCGGCGAATAATAGGCGAAGAATGGGTGATCAGGCCGCTGGACACGCTGAACGCGCAGCCAGTCGATCATGTGATCGGTCATGTCCTTGTCGAGGATGTAGTCCGGATCGGTTGGCGGCTCGACCTGATTGCGGTTCTCGATCAGCTGCGGCCTGAACTGGTCATCCGCCGCGCCATTGAAGCCATAGAAATAATCGAAGCCCCAGGCATTCGGCCAATGGTTGAACGGCCCCATCGGCCCCGTTTCCCACAGAGGCGTATTGTGGTTCTTGCCGAAGAACGCCGTGTCATAACCATTATCGCGCAGCACCCTTCCGACAGTGGCCGCGCTATCGGGGATCACCGAGGTATAGCCCTTTTCATCAACCGAGACATTGGTGATCGAACCACTGGCCACCGCGTGAGAATTGCGCCCCGTGAGCAGCGCCGCGCGAGTGGGAGAACACATGGCCGTGGTGTGGAACTCGTTATAGCGGAGCCCCTCCTTCGCCAGCGCATCGAAAGTGGGGGTAGGGATCGGGCCGCCGAACGTGCTCGAGGAACTGAAACCGGCATCGTCGGTCATGATCAGCAGCACATTGGGGGCGCCTGCGGGTGCGCGTGGCGGCTGCGGGTAATATTTCCATTCATGGGCCGGAGCACTGGCCGCGGGCTGGCTTTGAGCCGCGGCACCCGCCGCATTGACGCTGAAGACCAGGGCAATGGCTGTGCCGACGGCCGCCCTGACGCGCGATGCGCTGCGATGGCTGGAAATCATGGAATCCTCTCTCTGTTTCATAGGGCATCCGCCGGCACATCACGGGCGCAGCGGAAGCCGATATGCGATGTCGATGTGTCGATGGTCTGCGGATAGCGGGCCGCGGGGCGGTAGCGGCGGCAGTAGTTTTCGGCGCATAGATGCGATCCTCCCTTCAGCACCCTGCGCGGAAAATTCCGCCCCGGATCGTTTGGATCGTGGCTGGCAGCCCGCGCATCTTCTCCGCCGCAGCAAGAGGGCGATTTCCTGTCGGGCATGTCGCTGTACCAGTCGCTGCACCATTCCCAGACATTCCCGATCATGTCGTAGATGCCGAAAGGGTTGGCCGGATAGGTGCGGACCGGAGAAGTCCTTTCCCAGCCGTCGAGCAGCGAGTTTTCGAGCGGGAAACGGCCCTGCCAGAAATTGGCGAGCATGGCACCCCCCGGCGCCAATTCCTCGCCCCAGGCATAAGCGGCGCGATCCAGCCCCCCGCGCGCGGCGAATTCCCATTCAGCCTCGGTCGGCAGGCGCTTGCCCGCCCAATCGGCAAAGGCCTGCGCATCCTCATGGGCGATGTGGACCACCGGGTGATCCAGCAAATCCGCATTGGCTCCGTCCGGCCCCAGCGGTTGACGCCAATCGGCGCCAAACACGAATTGCCACCATTGCATGGGGTTCATGCCCATCGAAAGGTGGGACGGAGGCATGAAGACCGAGGAACCGGGACGCAGCATCGCCGGATCTGCATCGGGATAGTCGGCCGGATCGGGTGCTCGTTCGGCAAGAGTGACATAACCAGTCGCTTCAACGAAACGGGCAAACTGGCGGTTGGTTACGGGAATGGCGTCGATCTCGAACGGGCCGATCTCAACCTCGCGGCATGGGCGTTCTTCCGGGTAATGGTCGTCAGACCCCATCCAGAAGCGCCCTCCTTCCAGCAGGACCATGGGGCAAAGTTCCCCCGCAATCTTCGTCACCCCGCCATCTCCCGCAAACATGCTCGAACCGGCATTTTCCGCGCCTTCTCGCGGCGGAGAAGACATCGCCGGCCTTGCCATTGCAAGAGATGCGGTACTTATAGGATTTATAAGTTATAACTTATAACTAGCCTTATTGGGAGAGGCGGAAAGGGGGATTCGATGGTTCCGGACAAACGGGATTTCACGCTGCAGCAATTGCGGACTTTCGTCTGCGCGGCGCGGGCGGGCAGTTTCAGTAGGGCGGCGGACCAGCTGGGCATTTCGCAACCTGCGGTGAGCGACCAGATTGCGATGCTGGAAGAACGGCTCGGCAGCCAGCTGTTCATCCGGCGGAGGGGAACAACACCGCTGCTGACCAGCGAAGGCACCAGATTGCTGGAAAGCGCCGAGATCATGCTGAACGCCAGCACCGAAATGCGCGGAGAAAACCAGGAGGCCCGGCGGCAACGCGTGCGGCTCTGCATCGGGCCGCGCCTGCGCGATGTCTATCTCAAGCCCGCATTGCCGCGCCTTTACCGCGAACATCCGGAAATCGAACTGGAACTGATGTCGCTGATCCCCACGGATGAGGTGCTGAACGAGTTCGACCGCAAGCGGATCGATCTTGTTGTCTATTCCATGCCCGGAGTGATCGCCAGCTGGCCTAATGTCCGGCACATCGGGGAAGCACCGGTGGTTGCGGTCGCCGAGCCGGGTACGCAGGCCCGACTGGATGCGGGGGATCTGAGGCTGGATGACCTGAATTTCATCATCCACTCCTCCAAGGCGCAGCCTGAATTGTGGGTGGAACGGCAGTTGCGGAACCGGGGTATCAAGCCGACGAAGCCCCACCTCTATGTGGGCTTCGCGGATATCGTCCAGCAGATGGTGGAAGACGGGCAAGGCGTGGCCCTTCTCTTTTACGAGCAAGTTGCGGAAAGCGTCGCCAGGGGACGGCTGGAAATACTCAACATCGATATTCCGCCGCTTCAGCGGGTGATCGCCCGCGCGTCGTCCGCTGCTCCTGCGGCCCGTATCGTGGAAGATTTCCTGGCGGCCGCCCTGCAGGAAATTCCTTCTTTGCCGTGATGTACCCGCAACGGGTCTGGCGGGCCCATCCGGAGCAAGGGTGAGGCGGGCCACCCCCGGACTATGCCCGGCAACGACCCGCCTCGGGAGGTACCTCAGAAGTTGCGGCGAACGCTGAGCGACCATTCGCGCGGCGCACCGGGCTGGCCCGACACGATGCCGATCGGCAGGCGACCCTTGTTCCGGTAATAGAACTTGTCCGTCAGGTTCGTGACGGCCAGCGCCACCTGCCAGTCCTCGTCAGGCGATGTCCAGGCAAGGCGGGCATTCATCACCGTGTAGGCCGGCACCAACGTGGCCGGGTTATTGTCCGACGAGGTGAAGAACGAAGACTGGTAGGCAAGGTCGAAACGCGGCGTCAGCGTGCCTGCACCGCCCAGATCACCTTCGTACTGGATGCCAAGGCTGGCCTTCCACTTGGTGATGTAAGGCGCCTGGGAATCCAGCGTGATACCGCTGATGGTAGCGCCCGCCGCCCCGATGCTCTTGAGCTCGAAGTCCAGATAGCTGCCCGTCGCATCGATGGTCAGCCCCTTGATCGGACGCAGAGTAAGCTCGGCTTCCACGCCGGTGAAGCGCGCATCGCCAGCATTGGTAGGCGTGGAGTTCTGCGCGCTCACCGTTACGCCATCCACCACGGTAGGAGCGGTGTTGGCGAAGATGATGTCCTTGTAATCGTTGATGAAGGCCGACATGTTGAGGCGCACAGCACGATCCAGGAAGTCGCTCTTGAAGCCCACTTCGTAGGCATTGAGAGATTCCGGCTCAAACGACTGGACCTGCTGGATCACGAAGGGGCGCGGATTGACGCCGCCACCGCGATAACCGGTGGAGAACTGGGCATAGACCATCAGATCCTGGGTCAGTTCATAATCGGCATTGATGCGGTAATCCAAGCGATCGCCGGAATATCTGCCCACGGCCCCATCGATCTTGTTCTGCGCGGTGTAGCTCGGCTCGCTCGTGTCGAACACGTTCAGGCGACGGAAGTAATAATCCTTCTTGTCGTGCGTATAGCGGATGCCGCCCGTCAGGTTCAGCCGATCGGTCACATGAACCACGGCGTGGGCAAAGCCCGAGATGCTCTCAGCCGGAATAGTATCATCCGAATAGAATACCGAGGATGAAGGCAGGCCCGGCGCGATGATGTCGCCGCCTTCGATATAGCTGGTCGCGTCGTAATAATATGCGCCCACAGTCCAGTCGAGCTTGTCGGCGAAGCTGGTGCCGTTCAGGCGCAGTTCCTGCGTGAACTGGTGGTGCGAATTGGTGATGTTGGACGTGTTGATGCCAAAGGGCGTCACGTCATAATCCGAACCATAAGAGCCGGAGAGGTCCTGATAGGCAGTGATGGACTTCAGCGCGAGCGTATCGCTGATGCGCCAGTCCACGGTGCCGGCCACTTCCCAGGCCCGCAGGCGGGTGTTGGGGTCCCACACGGTTGCCGGGTGAGAGCCATCCGCATCGGTGAAGGGGGGCGTGACGTAGGTCGAATAATTGTAATATTCGCCCTTTGCAGGAATCAGCAGAGCACGGTTAGTGAAGCCCGGCGTCAGGGAATCGGCAACCGTCAGGGCAAGAAGGGTGGTCGGCGGCGGTTCGGAATCGTCGACCAGCTTGCTGGCGGAGATGTTCACTTCGACATTGTCGCTCGCCACCCAGCGCAGGGCAAGGCGACCCGCAGTGTAATCCCTGCCGCCTTCATGCCCGATCACGCAATCTTCCTTGGGCGATCCCGTGGCGGGAATGCCTGCCACGCCGGGATTCTTGCACCCGAAATCATAGCGCGTGACGTAACCCTGCTGGTGGCGGGTAACGCCGGAAAGACGCATGAACAGCCGATCGGGCACAAGAGTGAAATCCGCGCTGCCGCGCAGGTCGATCTGATCGCGCGAGCCGAAGGTGGCTTCCAGGAAACCGCCTTCGCCCTTGGGCTTCTTAGTATAGAGTTTTACAGCGCCGCCGATGGAGTTCTTGCCCGCCAGCGTGCCCTGCGGGCCACGCAGGATTTCCACCCGGTCAAGATCCAGCAGGTCGAGCTGCGAACCGAAGACCGTGCCATGATAGACGTCGTCCACATAGAGACCTACGCCGGGTTCGTAAGCAAAGTTGGTATCCGCCTGGCCGACGCCGCGAATGAACACTGCCGCGCCGGGGCCGAAGGCCGATCCGGTGGGCTTCAGCACCACGTTCGGCGCGCTGTTGGTGAGGTCGGTTACGGTGGAGTAACTGCGGGCAGCCAGGCCTTCGCCGTCAATCGCCGTGATCGCGATCGGGGTATCCTGCAGCCTTTGCTCGCGGAACTGCGCCGTGACGATGATTTCCCCCACATCGTCCTTGGTCGCTGAAGCATTGGCAGCATCCTGCGCCATGGCAGGTGCCGCGCCGCCGAGGGCTGCGGTTGCCGCACACAGCAACAGGTTGATCTTGGTAATACGCATAGGGCCTCCCATTTTCTGTTTTACGGGCGGTGCGCGGTTCGTTGCATGACGCACGCCGCCCGCTCTCTGGCGTCGAACAAGCGGGAGGTGATTTGGTGAATCCCGCCTTTCCGGACGGGTCGCGAAATATTGGGCTGCCCCGTCGCTTAGCAACAGAGCAACCCTCTATGACTGTCATAAGCGATAACTTATAACAGGGCAGTCCAGCCGGGCGTGAAGATGGAACAGGCGCTCCCTTGGCTTAGGGATAAGCTAAAGAATTCGGCCAACCGTCATTGGTTCCGGAGAGATAAAACCGCAATCCATCGGAGCGATCCGCTGGCGCCAAGTGTGCTGCATTTTCCCGCACCCTCTCGACTAGTGCGCTGCCATTCGCATGGACCCGGTGAAATTCCGGGTGGCTATTCCGGCCGCCGATCCAGCCATATTGCGTCGTTCCAGGCGCCGGCTGCGTTTTCATGTGTCTTGGTGTGAGCTTTTGATGACCGACCGTTTTGGCCAATACCGCCAGCAATGGTTTGCCGGCGGTGCGACTGCTCGCGCCGACATTCTCGCAGGCATAGTGGTAGCCCTCGCCCTGATTCCCGAACCTATCGGCTTTTCCATCATCGTCGGGGGCGATCCTCGCGTCGGGGCGGTATCGTGATTGTCACAGCACGGCAAAGACCGGGGGGCGACCCTTCATGATACACAGTGGGACGACACCTCGGGTCAAGATCATCACCCGGGCGCTGTTTTTCCGACGATTTTATGAGAATGGCGCACCCGACAGGATTCGAACCTGTGACCCCTGCCTTCGGAGGGCAGTACTCTATCCAGCTGAGCTACGGGTGCGTGGGGCGCCGCCTAGCAAG
>Ga0209958_1002293_pt1 | contig 11054 bp, 17 predicted proteins | sample ThiBio_inoc_plan_FD_183942 | JGI IMG/M metagenome (GOLD analysis project Ga0209958, IMG submission 183942) | Wastewater bioreactor microbial communities from Cape Town, South Africa - Thiocy_inoc_plan (SPAdes) | ecosystem: Engineered > Bioremediation > Thiocyanate > Unclassified | place: South... | reverse complement strand
CGACGCGAGCAGGTAGGACGCGTCACCCCGCGCGAAGGCGCTGAACCGCGAGCGCATGAGCGCCTCGGCCGTGACCGCCGGCTCGCCGCCGTGGACGGGGCCACAGCACGCCGCATAGGGACGACCGGAGCCGCAGGGGCACGCCCCCTCGCTCATTCGTCGAGCGCGAGCTCCTTCGGGAGCTCCAGGTCCTTGTCGCCGCGCACCTCGACGTTGACGTCCTTGAAGGTGAGCACCCGCACGCTCTTCACGAAGCGGTCGGCGCGGTACACATCCCACACCCACACGTCGTTCATGGTGAGCTCGAAGTAGAAGTCGTGCTCGGTGTCGTGCCGCTCGAGGGTCACGTCGTTCGCGAGGTAGAAGCGGCGCTCCGTCTCGATCACGTATTTGAACTGGCCCACCACATCGCGGTACTCGCGATACAGCGAGAGCTCCATCTCGCGGTCGTAGTCGTCGAACTCGTCCTCGTCCATCGGAGCGAGTCTAGTTGGCGCGGTCGGCGGTCTGGAGCCGCGGCTCAGAACAGCGCGGGCTGGCGCAGCCAGCTCCAGCGGTGCAGCGCGGATGCGCCGAGCCGGTCGATCGCGGCGTAGTGCGTCGCCGAGGCGTAGCCCTTGTTGCTCGGCCAGTCGTACCCCGGGTGCACGGCATCCGCCTCCACCATCAGGCGATCGCGGTGCACCTTCGCGAGCACGGATGCGGCGGCGACGCTCGCGCAGTCCCGGTCGGCCTTCACCCGGGTCGTCACCCGCGGACGGGAGGTGTCGGGCCAATCGGCGAGCGCCGGCGTGAGCCAGTCGTGCGAGCCGTCGAGCACGACCACCGCCGCCTCCACCGGCACGCCCTGAACCACGAGCGACTCGAGCGCCCGGACGGCGGCGAGGCCGAGCCCCGCGATGATGCCGAGCGCGTCGACCTCCGTGTTGTCGGCGAGCCCCACGGCGGAGTGGGGCGCCCAGGCGAGAACCTCCGGGTGCAGCTGGTCGCGGCGCTGCTCCGACAGCAGCTTCGAGTCGCGCAGCCCCTTCGGCATCCGGCGCACGTCGGGCAGGAACACGCCGAGCCCCACTGCGACCGGGCCCGCGATCGCGCCGCGGCCGACCTCGTCGCAGCCGATCACGAGCGCGGCCCCCTCGCGGAAGAGCGCCCGCTCCATCCGCAGTGTGGGATCGGCGACCGTCATCCGCCCGAGGTCTCCGTTGCCGTCGGCTCGGAGCTCGGGGCGCCGCCGTTCTCGACCCCGTCGAACACGAGCGGGTAGTTGTCGAGCCAGGTCCACCGGTTCATCGGCCAGGAGATCAGGATGGCGCGGCCCACGACGTCGTCGATGGGCACGAAGCCGTTGCCCGGCTTGTCGCGGTTGTAGCGGGAGTCGCGCGAGTTCCAGCGGTTGTCGCCCATGACCCAGAGGGACCCCTCGGGCACCCTCACGTCGAAGTCGTCCTTCGACACCGTCGTCACCCCCTCGGGCAGCTTCACGTAGTCGGACTCGTCGAGCGGGACGCCGTTGACCGACATCCGCCCGAAGTCGTCGCAGCACACCACGTGGTCGCCGGGCAGGCCGATGACGCGCTTGATGAGGTGGTCATTCGAGTCGGGGGCGGTGAGGCCGACGATCGAGCCGAGCCACTCGAAGAAACCCGAGATCGGGTCCTTCGGGGGTTCGAAGGACGGGTCGAGCCAGCCGCCCGGGTCCTTGAACACGACCACGTCGCCGTGCTCGATCGGCGTGACCTCGGGCACGAGCTGGTTGACGATGATGCGGTCGTTGACGAGCAGGGTGTCCTGCATCGACTCGGAGGGGATGTAGAACGACCGGATGAGGAAGGTCTTGATGAGGAAGGAGATGACGATCGCCGCGAGGATGATGAGGGCCACGTCGCGCAGGAACAGCGCGAACCCCTTCTTGCGTTTGCCGGTCGTCCCGGTCTCGGCCTCGGCCGCCTCGTCCACGTCTTCCGCGGGTGTCTCCTCCGCGCGCGCCTGGGTGTCCTCGCTCATCACTCCCCTGAGATCCCTGCAAGCATATGCGCGCCCGGAGCGGTCGCACGGCATCCGACGCGCGCCGTACCCGGAACGCGACGGAGCCCGGCCCCGCGGGTGCGGGAACCGGGCTCCGGACGGATGCGGCGGGCGCTCTACGCGTCGCGCTTCTCCTTGATCTTGGCCTTCTTGCCGCGCAGCTCGCGCAGGTAGTAGAGCTTGGCGCGACGGACGTCACCGCGGGTGACGACCTCGATGTGGTCGATGACGGGCGAGTGCACCGGGAAGGTGCGCTCGACGCCGACCTGGAAGCTGACCTTGCGGACCGTGAAGGTCTCGCGGACACCCTCGTTCGAGCGGCCGATGACGACGCCCTGGAAGACCTGGATACGGCTGCGCGAGCCTTCGATGATGTTCACGTGCACCTTGACGGTGTCGCCGGGGCGGAACTCGGGGATGTCGGAACGCAGCGATGCGGCGTCGACGTCGTCGAGGATGTGCATGGGATTCTTCGCTCTCTGCGCCCGCCACAGGTCGACCGCGGGTATACGTGAATTCTGGGATGTCGTGCGCTCAGTCGCGGATGCGGCCCCCCTGTGGCAGGGCCGTGCGGACGCACAAAGAGCAATTCTGCCACATCCGGAGGCCCGCGGGCGACCCGACCCCGGCCGCTCGGCTCAGCCCGGCGCGCCCGGCTCGTCCCAGCGGGTCTCGGGGGTGCGGCAGCTTCCCCGGAACACGAACTGGGAGGGCAGCTTTCGCTCGTGGCTCGTCCAGTCGATGGGCGGGCGTAGCCGAGCCGGTACACGGCCATGAGCTCGAGCTCGTCAGGCACCTCGAGCAGCCGCACGATCTCATCCCACGCCCCCGGCACCTCCATGGGGAAGGAGATGAACTGGATGCCCATGCCGAGCATCGTCGTCGTGAGCCACACGTTCTCCATCGCGGCGCCCATCGAGAACACCGAGTAGAACGACGAGAGCTCCCCCGGTCGGTACTCGGCGCGGTCGAGCATGACGCCGAGCAGCAACGGCGCCCCGGCGACGAGCTTGCGGTTCTCCTCGCCGAGCAGCTGCGGCACCCGCATGGTGTTCATGAGCTTCTGCCCGCGCTTCGTGAACACCTGCCCCGTGAACGGCCGCAGCGGTGCCGGAAGCTTGTCGAACAGCATCCCGCTGCGGGTGCGCTCCATCTCCTCCCGGCTGAACCGGAAGTAGGGCTTGTAGCGCTCGAAGAAGGTGCCGTTCGACATCGCCGTCGTCATCGACGCGCCACTGATGCGGGCGATCTCCTCGATCGTCGCGCGCTCCTCGATGAGCACGAAGCGCCACGGCTGGCTGTTGAGCTGGGAGGGCGCGCGGCTCGCGACCTCCATGAGCAGCCGCTGGTGCTCCTCGGACACCGGGTGCGGGCTGAGCGGGCCGTTCGTCGTCTTGCGACGGCGCACCACCTCGAGGAAATCCATCACCGTGCTCCCTTCCTGGAACGTCTGCGCCCGTCCGAGCGCCAGGCCACCGCGAGCGCCGCGGCCATGAACGGCGCGATGGAGGCGGCGATCGCCGGATGCCGCGGCCCGCGGGTGCCCGCGTACGGGATGACGGCGAGCGGCACGAGCGCGGGGGCGAGCACGGCTCCGCGAGCGCCCCGCCCGGCGACGAGCGACGCGGTCGCCGCGACCGTCGCGGCGGCCGTGTTCACGTAGAGCGCGTGGTGCAGCCAGTGCGCGCGACCGGTGCGGATGCGTCCCGTCGCGACCCCGATGCCGAGCGCGCAGTTGGCGAGGTAGGCGGCCGCGGCGTAGCTCGTGAGCGCACGGGCGATCATGCGGTGCCCTCCGCACCGAGCCCCCGGCTGAGCAGCACCCGGAACGGGCGCACCGACTCGGCGTGCCATCCGGGCGGTGCCGCGTGCCGCAGCTCGTCGAGTGTGTAGCTGCGGCGGATCGACGCCCGCCCGTCGCCATGCAGGAACGACCGACCCGCCACGGGCAGCGTCGCGACCGTGTAGAGGCCGAACGCGAGGCGGGAGCGGCGGATGTCACCGTGCAGCTGCCGCGGCGCGAGCGGCGCACACTCGTCCAGGAATCCGCCGAGGTCCTCCAGGTGGTGCAGCACGTGGTTCGACACGACGAGGTCGAACCGCTCCCCCGCCCCCGCGAGCTCCGAAGCCGAGGCCCGCAGGTAGGCGACGCCCGGATGCGGCTCTCGCGTCGCGAAGGCGTGGGCACGCGGGTCCGGGTCGGCGGCGAGCACCTGCAGCCGCAGCCCGTCGCGGCGCGCCCACCCCGCGATCGCGCGGGCGATGTCGCCGCCGCCCGAGCCGATGTCGAGCAGGCGGGTGTCGTGCGCGGACGAGAGGAGGGGGCGGATGCGCGAGCGGTAGACGCCGCGCCACCCCGAGACGACACGGTTCACGACGCGGAACTGCCGGTAGGTGGCGTCGAGCTTCACCGGATCGCACGCGGGGTCGTCCATCGCCTCCCGCAGCGCGGTGGCGCGCACCGCCCATCCGCTCACGCGCGGCTCCCCGCGGGCTCCACGCGCATCCGGGCGGCCTCGAGCGTCAGGCCGGGACCGAACGCGGCGGCGCACACCGTCCCGCGGGCGCCGCCGGTCAGCAGCTCGCGCAGCACGAAGAGCACCGTCGGGCTCGACATGTTGCCGTAGTCGGACAGCACCGCGCGCGAGGGCGCCATCGCCGTCTCGGGAAGCCCCAGCGCATCCTCCACGTGGTCGAGGATGCTGCGGCCGCCGGGGTGCACCGCCCACGCGTCGACCGCCTGCGGGCCCTCGGGCAGCAGCGGCGCGAGCGCGGTGCGGATGCCGCGTCCGATGTGCCCGGGCACCCGGCTCGAGAGGTGCATGACGAAGCCCGCGTCGCCCACCATCCAGCGCATCTCGTCGACGCTGTCGGGCAGCACGTCGGTGAGGAAGCCGTCGAGCGCGAGCGCGTCGCCCGCGGCGGGGCGGGCGGACACGACCGCGGCGGCCGCGCCGTCGGCGAACAGCGACATCGCGACGATCTGCTCGGGCTCATCGGTGGCCTGCAGGTGCAGCGTGCACAGCTCGACGCACACGACGAGCACGACCGCCTCGGGGTCGGCCCCGCAGTAGGCGTCGGCGGCCCGCAGCGCGGGGAACGCGCCCGCGCATCCCATGAAGCCGACGTGCAGCCGCGCCGTCGACGGGGCGAGCCCGAGCGCCTGCACGAGCGCGAGGTCGGTGCCGGGCGAGACGAAGCCCGTGCACGACACGGTCACGAGGTGGCTGACCTCGTCCGCCGCGACGCTCGCCGACGCGAGGGCGCGACGGGCCGCGTCGATCGCGAGCGCCGGCGCGTACCGCGCGTAGAGGGCGGTCCGCTCGCTCGTCGGCGCGGGACGGATGCCGCCGTCGGCATCCACGAGCGGGGAGTCCCGCGGGGCGACCAGCTCGTCGATCACGGTGTGGCGCTGCTCGATGCCCGAGGCGTCGAAGGCGGTCGCGATGAGACGCGTGCCGAGACGCGACAGGCCCGCCTGCCTCGCGAACAGATCACGCGCATCCACCTGCCGGAGCACCGCGTCGGGGACGGCGGTCTCGAGGGAGTGGATGCGGCTGGTCACGAAGCGGGGCCGCGATCCGGCGGGGTGACGTCCTGCGACGTCACCACGATGACCTCGCCGATGTCGACCGGCGCCTGCTGCTGGGGAACGGATGCGCGGGCGCCCCCCAGCGTCGCCTCGACGTCGTCCATGGCCGCGCGGAAGCGGCGACGCCCCTCGGTGAGCAGCTCCCACAGCGCGAACCAGAAGGCACCCAGCACGAGCACGACGGCCGCCGCGACGATCGCCGGATGCGCGACGAAGCCCGCCGCGACGAGCACGAGCCAGAGCACGATCAGCACCGCGGCATCCCACGCGGACACCGCGCGCTCCTGCCGCACCCCCGGCCGCCACACCACGAGCCCGCCGATGAGCAGCAGCAGCACGAACAGGATCGGGCACACGATGAGGTAGCCGAGGAAGCTCCAGCCGATGCCGTCGAGCAGGATCCCGCGGCCCACGAGAACCCACACGGGCAGCAGCACCGCGAGCGGGAACAGCAGGCGGTAGACGACGCGGCGGACGACCATCCGCCAAGGCTACGCTCGAAAGGTGATTGAACTCCGGACTCCCGCTGAGATCGAGCAGATGAGACCCGCCGGCCGTTTCGTGGCGAGCGTGCTCGAGGCGACCCGCGACGCCGCCGACGTGGGGGTCAACCTGCTCGAGCTCGACGCCCTCGCCCACGAGATGATCCGCGCGGCCGGGGCGGAGTCCTGCTACATCGACTACCACCCCTCCTTCGGCGCGTCCCCGTTCGGCAAGGTCATCTGCACCTCCGTCAACGACGCCGTGCTGCACGGGCTGCCCCACGACTACCGCCTACGCGACGGCGACCTGCTCTCGCTGGACTTCGCGGCATCCGTCGACGGCTGGGTGGCGGACTCGGCACTCTCGATCGTCGTCGGCGAGGCCGACCCGGCCGACCTCGAGCTCATCCGGACCACCGAGCGGGCGCTCGACGCGGCCATCGCGACGGCGACCGTCGGGCATCGCATCGGCGACATCTCGGCCGCGATCGGCGACGTCGCCGACGAGGCGGGGCTCACCGTCAACCTCGACTTCGGCGGCCACGGGGTCGGCCGCACGATGCACGGCGACCCGCACGTGCCCAACGACGGCCGGCGCAAGCGCGGCCTGCCGCTGCGCGAGGGGCTCGTGCTCGCGATCGAGCCGTGGTTCATGCGCGGCACCGACGAGATCTACACCGACCCCGACGGCTGGACGCTCCGCTCGCGCGACGGCTCCCGGGGCGCGCACTCCGAGCACACGGTCGCCATCACGGCCGACGGCCCGATCGTGCTCACCGCCCGCAGCTCCTGACTACGCCTCGCCGAGCAGCTCCGGTCGGACGCGGCGGGTGCGCTCGAGCTGCTGCTCGCGGCGCCAGGCGGCGATCGCGGCGTGGTTGCCCGAGAGCAGCACGGGCGGGGTCTCGAGGCCGCGCCAGACAGCGGGCTTCGTGTAGCTCGGGTACTCCAGCAGGCCGTCCTCGTGGCTCTCCTCGAGGAGCGAGTCGGGGTTGCCGACCATGCCCGGCACGAGGCGTCCGGCCGCCTCGATCATCGCCATGACGGCGACCTCTCCTCCGTTCAGCACGTAGTCGCCGAGGCTCAGCTCGCGCACGGCGGCCACCTCGGGGCGCGTGGCGGTGTGCTCGATCACCCGCTGGTCGATTCCCTCGTAGCGGCCGCAGCAGAACACGAGCTGCGGCGCCTCGGCGAGCTCGCGCGCCACCGGCTGGCGGAACAGGTCACCTGCGGGCGTCGGGAACACGACCACCGCGTCCCGCGCATCCGCGAGCACGGCGTCGAGGGCCTCGCCCCACGGCTCGGGCTTCATGACCATGCCGGCTCCGCCACCCGCGGGGGTGTCGTCGACGGTGCGGTGACGGTCGTGGGTGAAGTCGCGCAGCTCGTGCACGCGGATGTCGATGAGCCCGCTCGTGCGCGCCTTGCCGAGGAGCGACACATCCAGCACGGAGAAGAACTCCGGGAAGATCGTGATGATGTCGATGCGCACCCGTCGAGCGTAGCCGGGCGCGAAATCCGACGGGGGCGGCGCCTCGGCTGCAGGCAGCAGACATGCCGCGCTCTCCGTCGGATTTCGCGCTGTCCACAGTTCGCGGCCGCGGGCCCCGAGGAGGGTCGCGAGCTGTCAGAGTCTCCGGCATGTCCGGCTTCTTCACGACGGCGCAGCTCAACGAGCACGGGATCGGTCACCGCGGCATCGCAGCCGCGGTGCGGGCTGGCACCCTGCTCCGGCTCCGGCGAGGGCGCTACTGCACCCCGGATGCGCCGCACGAGCTCGCCGCGGCAGTCCGGGTCGGCGGCGCGCTCAGCTGCGTCTCAGCACTGCGTCACCACGGCGTGTGGGTGCTCGAGCGCGATGAGCTCCACGTCCGTGTCGCGCGAGGGGTCGCCGCCGGGGCGGGCGCGACCGTGCACTGGTGCGATCAACAGCGCCTCACCCACGCTCCGCTCGACGATCCCGAGACGGCGCTCGGGGTGGCGATCGGGTGCCTCCCGTTCCGCTCCGCGGTCGTGGTCGCCGATTCACTCGCCAACCGCCGCATCCTCCCCGTTCAGACGGTGGAGGCGGTCTGCATGCGCACACCGCGCGGGCGCCGGGTGCTGGGTGTGCTGGAGCCGCGCTCGGAGTCCGGCTTGGAGACGCTCGCACGGCTCGCCCTCCGCAGTCGGCGGGTTCGCATCCGCCCGCAGGTCGAGATCCCGGGGATCGGACGGGTCGACCTCCTCATCGGCGACCGCCTGGTGCTCGAGCTCGACGGCGAGACATTCCACCAGGACTTCGATCGGGACCGTGCGCGCGACCGCGCGCTCATCCTGGCGGGATACCTGCCCGTCCGGGTCAGCTACCGGCAGCTCATGCGCGACTGGGGTGAGGTCGAGCGGCAGCTGCTCGAGCTCGTGCGTCGCGGGGAGCATCTCCGGCGGCCGCTCGCCATGGTGTGAACTCCGACGCGGGCGGCCCTTCGGCGGCTGCGTGCGGCCATGAGGGCCTATCCGTCGGAGTTCGCGGCGTCCGGCGCCTCGGGGAGGTCCTCGAAGAGGCCCGCGGGCGGCGTCACGGTCACGGTGCCCCCGGCGAGGTCGACGGTGGGCACGATGGCCGACACGAGCGGCACGAGCACCTCTCGATCGGCCGTCTTCACGACGAGGAGGTCCTGGGCGGGAAGGTGCTCGACCCGCACGACCTCACCCACCTCGGCACCGTCGCGCAGCACGCGCAGGCCGACGAGCTGGTGGTCGTACCAGGCGTCGGGCTCCTGCTCCTCGGCGATGTCGGCGTCGATCCACAGGATCGCCTTCACGAGCGACTCGGCGGCCGTGCGGTCGTCGACGCCCTCGAAGAAGGCGACCGGATGCCCGTTGTACCAGCGCAGCTCGGCGAGCTCGAGGGTCTTGCCGTGCCACGGGGACTCGGCGGGCACCTGCAGCGAGAAGACCGCGCCGGGCACGAAGCGCTTTTCGGGGTCGTCGGTGTAGAGCTCGACCTTGAGGGCGCCCTTGAGACCGTGCGCCTTCAGCAGCCGCCCGACGCGCAGCTGGGTGGTGCCGGGGCGCTTCGCCCCGTTCACGCCGCGTCGGTGTCGACGACGTCGACGCGCACGCGACGCCCGTCGGCGAGCGCCGTCACGAGGGTGCGGAGCGCCTTCGCGGTGCGACCCGAGCGGCCGATGACGCGGCCGAGGTCCTCGGGGTGAACGCGCACCTCGAGGACCTCGCCGCGCGAGGTGCTCGACGAATCCACCTGCACGTCGTCCGGGTGATCGACGATCCCCTTGACGAGGTGCTCGAGGGCGGATGCGAGCACGGGTTACTCCTTGTCGGCGTCGGCGTCGGCCTGGGCCGCGTCCTCGGCCACGACGGCCTCGACCGCGAGCTCCTCGGCGTCGGCGTCCGCGGTGTCCGCGTCCTCGACGACCTCGGGGGCCGAGGCGACCTCGTCGTCGCCGGTCGCGGCGGCGGCGTCCTCGTCGGCGGCCGCGGCCTTGGCGGGCTTCTCCGCCTTGGGCTTCAGCACCGGCTTCTTCTTCTCGTCGACCGTGAAGGCGACCGGCGCCTCCTTGGTCTTGACGGTGCTCTTGGCACCCTTCTCGCCCTTGAAGGTTCCCCAGTCGCCCGTGAGCTTGAGGATCGCGAGCACCTGCTCGGTCGGCTGCGCGCCGACGGAGAGCCAGTACTGGGCGCGCTCCGAGTTCACCTCGATGAACGAGGGGTCTTCGGTGGGGTGGTACTTGCCGATCTCCTCGATGACACGACCATCGCGCTTGGTGCGCGAGTCGGCGACGACGATGCGGTAGTACGGGGCACGGATCTTGCCGAGCCGCTTGAGGCGGATCTTGACAGCCACAATTCTCCTGAAACGTGTGTGTTGGGGTCGAACTGCTCCCGTGCGCGTGGGGGCACACTCCGGCAGAAAGCTCTTGATGAGGGGATCCGTCGCGCCTGATAGAGGGTCGGGCTGCGCGGATCCAACGTCCTATTCTGGCACGTCGGAGACAGCGGTGCCACTCGGCACCGGAACGCGGTCGCGCCGGCGCGACAGGCCGACGCCCGTGAGGCACAGCACACCGCCGACCACGGCGAGCACGCCGGGGGCCTCGCCGAACACCAGCCAGCCCGCGAGGATCGCGAGCGGCGGCACGACGTAGGTCGAGATGCCGAGCTGGCCGGCGGGGACGCGGGCGAGCGCATACCCCCACGTCGTGAACGCGAGCGCGGTCGGCACGACCCCCAGATAGACGACGCCCGCGAGAGCTGCGGGAGAGGCATCCGCCGCCTCCGCGAGCAGCTGACCCGCGAACGGCAGGCACGCGAGCGTGCCGATGACGCAGCCGAGGAAGGTGACCTGCACCGCCGGCAGCCGCCGCACGAGGGGCTTCTGCGCGAGTACCCCGGTCGCGTAGGTCACGGCGGACGCGAGCGCCCACAGCACGCCCGCGACATCGACGTGGCCGCCCGAGCCGAACACGCTCGTCGCGAGGCCGATGAGCACGACGCCCGAGAACGCGACGCCTGCGCCGATCGCGAGCCACCGCGGGATGCCCTCGCCGAGGAGCAGCCCCGCACCGAGCGCGATGAGGATGGGCCCGATGTTGACGATCATCGCCGTCGTGCCCGCGTCGAGCGTGTGCTCGGCGAGGTTGAGGGTGACGTTGTAGGCGCCGAACCAGGCGACGCCGTAGAGCGCGAGGAGCGCCCACTCGCGCCGGATCGGCCGCACCCAGCGGCGCGCCACGAGCATGAGCACCCCCAGGGCGAGCGACCCGACGACGAGCCGCCCGAGCGCGAGCGCTCCGCCCCCGATCTCAGGCGCTACGCCGCGGATCACGATGAACGCGCTCGCCCACGCGAGCAGCGTGAACCCGATCGCGACGAGCACGATCGGGGACAGGCGGGTCGCGGTTGCGGTGGATGCGGTCACCTCGTCACGCTATGCCCCGCCCCCGACAGCCGAT